>JAEEGF011153414.1_pt1 | contig 29386 bp, 26 predicted proteins | sample 9134171 | NCBI WGS metagenome assembly JAEEGF01 (sample SAMN16246542, study PRJNA631951) | gut metagenome | biome: gut microbiome; feature: rumen; material: AP-attached | host: Bos | place: Iran: Karaj | collected 2018-10 | reverse complement strand
GAAGCTATAAGCTCTTTTGCCTTCTCGGGAAGCTGGTTTACAAGCTTACCTCCGCGAAGAGGTTCCATGATAACAACAGGGATATTCTTCTCTGCCGCATGCAAAAGACCTTTTCTGCCTGCCTGAGAGTGCTCATCCACATAGTTGTACTGGATCTGGCAGAAGTCCCAGTCATATGCATCCAGGATCCCGATGAAATCCTCTGTGTTTCCGTGATATGAAAAGCCGATGTTCCTGATCTGGCCTGAGGCTTTCTTCTCAGCAACCCATTCCCTGATACCGACGTTTTCAAGCTTATCCCACTGGTTCATGGCAGTCATGTGGTGCATGAGATAGTAGTCCACATGGTCTGTGCGAAGCCTGCGCAGCTCCTCATCGAAGTACTTATCCAGTGCAGCCCTGCTGCCAACAAGGTACTGCGGAAGCTTGGTGGCGATGTTTACCTTGTCCCTGATTCCGTTCCGCTCAAGGATCTCGCCCAGGGCAGCTTCACTTCCCGAATAAACATAGGCAGTATCGTAATAATTGACGCCGGCATTATAAGCCGCCATGATCTCTTTTTCTGCCTTATCAATGTCAATGCCGCCACTCTTGGTGGTGAATCTCATACAGCCGTAACCCAGTATTGATATGGGCTCTCCGGTTTTACTCTGCCTGTACTCCATAACATGAATTCCTTCCTGAATAATCAAACAAAAACGTGTGGATGTGTGCAATATAATTGCGCAAAATATATGAATTATTATATAATATTACCCGGTCATAATCAAGGTAATATTCAACGAAACGGCTACTTCAGCATGACAAAATCTGATATGTGCTATGACAAAAAAGTAGCAGTGTATTTATATGCAAATTGATATGATAAAATATTATATACAGTAGCCCTTTAACTGAAGAAAGGACGGATATATGGAGAATTTTGAATTTTATGCACCAACTTGCTTTGTATTCGGAAAAGATACGGAAAACAGAGCAGGAGAGTATGTAAAGAAGTTTGGCGGAACCAAAGTCCTCATTCACTACGGCGGAGGAAGTGTTGTAAGAAGCGGACTTCTGGACAGGGTTAAGGCATCTCTGGAAAAAGAGGGTATTCCTTACGACGTACTTGGAGGTGTTCAGCCAAACCCCAGAAGCGGTCTTGTGTATACGGGAATCGAGGCCTGCAAAAAAGAGAATATTGATTTCATTCTGGCAGTCGGCGGCGGAAGCGTAATTGATTCGTCCAAGGCTATTGCTGCGGGTGTTGTGTATGACGGAGATTTCTGGGATTTCTATCAGGGAAAGAGAATCGAGAAGGCGCTGCCTGTAGGAACCATCCTTACAATTGCAGCAGCAGGAAGTGAAGGAAGTCCGGATTCTGTTATTACCAAGGAAGAGGGAATGTTTAAGAGAGGAGCCAGCGGAGACGCCATAAGACCCAAGTTCAGTATTCTTAATCCCGCACTTACTCAGACTCTTCCGCCATTCCAGACGGCAGCAGGTATAACAGATATCATGGCACATCTGTATGAGAGATATCTGACCAATTCAACTGACGTAGAGGTTACGGACAGACTTATTGAGGGACTGCTCCTTACAATGATTCATGAGGGCCCCAGAGTTATTGCAGATCCTGACAACTATGAAGCAAGGGCAAATATCATGTGGGCAGGAACCATGGCACATAACAATTCCTGCGGTGTAGGCAGGAGCCAGGACTGGAACAGCCACAACATTGAGCATGAGCTTTCAGCTCTTTACAACTGTGCTCACGGCGCAGGACTTGCGGTTACGATGCCCGCTGTTTTCACCTATGTAATGGACCACAATGTTATGAGATTCGCCAAGGTGGCAAACAGAGTATGGGGATGCCAGATGGATTTTGAACATCCTGAAGTTACTGCCAGGGCAGGTATAGAGGCACTTAGAAATTTCCTGATCTCAATCGGTATGCCAAGAAACTTTGAGGAGCTTGGAGCAAAGAAAGAGGATATTCCAAAGCTTGTTAACATGCTCTGCAGAGGAGACGGAAGAGATGGCAAGATCTCCGGCTTTGTAACCCTCGATGAGCAGGACTGCACTAAGATATATGAAATGATGGTATAAAAGGAGAATGACTATGAGTATTGATCTGAGCAAGATGCCAAAGCTTGGCTTTGGACTTATGAGACTGCCTGAAAATGACGGTGTTATCGATCATGAGCAGGTATGTAGAATGGTAGACAAGTATCTGGAGGCAGGGCTGACCTATTTTGATACTGCTTATGTTTACCACGGAGGAAAGAGTGAAGTTGAGGCGAGAGAAGCTCTCGTTAAGCGTCATCCCAGGGACAGCTTTACACTGGCAACCAAGCTTCCTGCATGGGAGATCAAGAAGGAAGAAGATGTCGAGAGAATCTTTAACGAGCAGCTCGAGAGAGCCGGAGTAGATTATTTTGACTTCTATCTGCTTCACTCCATCGAAGAAGGAAACAACTACGATACTTACGTTAAGTACAACTGCTTTGAGTGGGGCGTTAAGAAAAGAGAAGAGGGCAAGATAAAGCATTTCGGATTCTCGTTCCACGGAAGCCCTGAGCTTCTTACAGAGATCGTTGATAATCACCCTGAGATTGAGTTCGTACAGATCCAGTACAACTATCTGGACAGAACAAATCCTGTTGTAAGAAGTCAGGAGCTATATGAGATCCTCCGTGCAAGAAACATCCCTATGGTCATCATGGAGCCTGTCAAGGGCGGAGCTCTTGCAAAGATGGTACCTGAGGCAGAGGCAATGTTTAAGGCAAAGAGACCTGATAAATCAGTAGCTTCCTGGGCTCTCAGGTTCGTAGCTTCCCAGCCGGGGATCATGACTATCCTTTCAGGTATGTCAGATGAGGCACAGATGGAGGATAACTTAAATACCTTTAAGAACTTCGAGCCTCTTACAGATGAGGAAACAGCTGTAGTAAATGAAGTTACTGCAAAGCTCCTTGAGGTTCCTCAGATCGGATGTACAGCCTGCAAGTACTGCACTCCCGGATGCCCTATGCAGATCAGCATTCCTGATGTATTCAGGACTATCAACACGCTGCGCCGTACTCCGGATGACTGGAGATCCAAGAACTTCTATTCAGGACTTATCCAGAGAAGCGGTAAGGCATCAGATTGTATTGCCTGCGGACAGTGCGAGGGAGTATGTCCTCAGCATCTTCCGATCATTGATCTCATGAAGGAAGCCGCAGAAATACTGGGCGAGTAAACAATTAATGCATATAAAGCGGAGAAGGTCTTGCGGCCTTCTCCATTTTAGTGCTTTAAAGTATAGAATTTTCACCGAAGTGGTTATATAATTGTTTTCATATAGTATATAAGGGGGAGAAATAATATGTTTGTAAACAGCTTCTGGTCACTTCTGCCGGCGATAATTGCCATCGCTCTGGCTCTCATCACCAAAGAGGTTTATTCATCTCTTTTTATCGGAATTGTTGTCGGAGGAATGCTCTATTCGGGCTTTTCATTCACCGGCACAATCGAGCACGTCTTTGTGGACGGTATGATCACCCAGCTCTCCGACAGCTGGAATGTGGGTATTCTCATATTCCTTGTGGTTCTCGGAAGTATGGTAATGCTTATGAACCGTGCAGGAGGCAGCGCAGCCTTCGGAAAATGGGCTGTAGAGCACGTTAAGACCAAGGCAGGTGCTCAGATTGCCACAATTCTTCTCGGTGTTCTCATTTTTATCGACGATTACTTCAATTGCCTCACAGTAGGATCTGTTATGAGGCCTCTCACAGACAAACACAAGATTTCAAGAGAAAAGCTCGCGTACCTCATTGACGCAACAGCAGCTCCTGTCTGCATCATCGCACCTATCTCTTCATGGGCGGCAGCAGTTACAGGCTTCGTTGACGGGGCAAACGGACTTACTCTTTTCGTAAGGGCTATTCCCTACAATTTCTATGCGCTCTTAACAATTGCAATGATGTTTACGCTTACTCTTGCTGACTTCGACTTTGGTCCAATGAAGAAGGTAGAGAGGGATTCGCTTAAAGAGCTTAAGGAAATGGCAGAAGGCAAGGAGCCGAGTTCAAGTATGACAGGAGCTACAGATCAGCCTCATCCACCGGTTTCTTCAAAGGGTAAGGTTATCCACCTTGTACTTCCGATCATCACACTTATTATCTGCTGTATTATCGGAATGATCTATACCGGCGGTTTCTTTGACGGTGAGAATTTCGTTGATGCTTTCTCAAATTCAGATGCTTCTGTTGGACTGGTTTACGGTTCGGTAGCAGCTCTTTTGATAACAGTTATATTCTATCTGGCAACCAGAGTCCTGAGCTTCTCGGAGTGCATGAATGCCATACCGGAAGGTTTTAAGAGCATGGTTCCCGCTATTCTGGTTCTTACATTCGCATGGACACTGAAGACAATGACAGATTCTCTCGGTGCCAAGGACTATGTTGCCGGAATGGTACAGAATGTAGCTGGTAACGGAGCGTTTATGAACCTTCTTCCGGCTATCGTATTTGTGGTTGGTGCATTCCTTGCATTTGCAACAGGTACTTCCTGGGGAACTTTTGGAATCCTGATCCCTATCGTTGTTAATGTTTTTGGTGGAGATATGAACAATGAGCTTATGATCATTGCGATTTCAGCATGTATGGCAGGCGCTGTCTGCGGAGATCACTGCTCACCGATTTCCGATACAACGATCATGGCAAGTGCCGGTGCTCAGTGCAATCATATCAGTCACGTTTCAACGCAGCTTCCTTACGCGCTTACAGCTGCTTTGGTTTCGATGGTGGCATATGTATTTGCCGGATTTATCAGGAACTGGCTTATATGCCTGCCTATAGGTATTGCACTTATGGTAGTAACGCTTCTTGCGATCAAAAAGGCTGATGTTTAGGAGTCTGTAAATGGTCAGGATAGATCTGATAACAGGTTTTCTCGGATCAGGGAAAACGACATTTATTAAGGAATATGCAAGGTATCTCATTGAAAAGGGTGAGAGAATATGCATCATTGAAAACGACTACGGAGCCGTGAACATCGATATGGTGATGCTTCAGGACCTTCTGGGGGATAACTGTAATCTGGAGATGATTGTTGGCGGAGACGGCAAGGAAGCCCACAGGAGGCGCTTTCGCACCAAGCTTATATCCATGGGGATGAGCGGATATGACAGGGTTCTGATCGAACCTTCGGGTATTTATGATGTAGACGAGTTCTTTGATGTCCTTTACGATGAGCCGCTGGACAGGTGGTATGAGATAGGCAACGTCATTTCACTGGTGGATGCCACGGCGGTGTCTGATCTTGGTGATTTTGAGAGATATATATTTATGTCAGAGATTGCCTGTGCCGGGAAGCTTGTCTTTTCCAAAATGTCTGAAGATGATGATCCGGTCAGGATACTTGGCACAGTCAATAGGATCATGGAAGAGTTTGGCGGTAAGAGCTTTGATCCGTCAAAAGACATTGTGGCAAAGCCTTTAAGCGATCTGACCAAGGCAGATTTTGATGCACTTAACAGCTGCGGATACAGGCATGCGTCCTATGTCAAGCTGCCAATCGAGGACAAGCAGTTTACACCTCTTTTCTACTTCGATGTTAAGATGCCGCTTGATAAGTTAAAAGAGATATCGAAAGGTCTTTTGGCAGATAAGAGAGCAGGACATGTCATCAGAATCAAGGGCTTTGTACAGATTTCAGATGATGCTCAGACGGAGCTCAATGCCACTGAAAAAGAGATAAAGCTGAGCCCCATAGTAAGTAGCAGAAATGTTCTTATCATTATTGGGGAAGGTCTGGATAAGGAATATATAAACAGTATCTTCAGGGACTATTGTTCAGTAGTATCCCTGTAGGTGAGTCAGTGGGGACGTTTCAGTTTGACTCATTTTGCGAATCAAAATGAGTCAAACTGAAACGTCCCCACTGACTCACCAAAGGATAGACAAATGGGAGTCTTTGCCTGGCAAAGACTCCCATTTTTATGAGGGTTGTGTTATGTGGAGTGTGTAGTGAAAAGCTAATTAAAGTGCCTCATCAAGCATTTTAGCAAGTGCTGCCTGAGACATTGCTCCTGTTGAGCTGTTTACAACTTCACCGTTTTTGAAAACCATGAAGCTGGGGATTGACATTACACCGTACTTGCCGGCAATAGCGTTGTTCTCATCAACGTTGAGTTTGCCGATCTTGATCTTGCCGTCGTATGTTTCTGCCATCTTCTCGACAACAGGCATCATCATCTTGCAAGGTCCGCACCAGTCAGCGTAGAAATCTACGAGAACAGGTGTATCACTGCCAAGTACTTCTGTATCGAAATTTTCTTCTGTGAATCTATATTCCATATTGATAACCTCCTAAATTACTGTGTGTTGTTAGTGGTTTTTGTTTCGTTGTGATGTAAATGTAACATACAACAATTAAATTGTCAACAATTAAATTGCAAATAATTTCAAAAATGTTATAATAGGGTTGTAACCGCCGACGAATCAAGGAGGTAACCAATATGATAAGAGTATTTCATACAGGATATGAAGAGATAAAAGAACCTGATGTATACAGAGGACGAAAAAACGCCGATCTTGGGCAGGGATTCTATACAACAGATAACAGCGAATTTGCAAACAGATGGGCCAGGGAGAAGAACGGATCTGATACAGTGGTAAACACGTATGAGCTTGACCTTGACGGACTTAAGGTGAAGCGCCTTGAAAGAAATGAAGAATGGTTTAGATATGTCTTTTCCAACAGAAGATCCATGCCTGATAAATTCAGCGAGTATGATGTGGTAATCGGTCCTATTGCCAACGATACAATATTTAATACTCTGGGAATCATTACCAGCGGATATTTATCTGATGATGAGGCAATGGAGCTTTTATGTATCGGACCCTGCTATCAGCAGATTACTTTAAAGACAAAGAAGGCAGTAGATAATTTGAAGTTTGTATCTTCGAGAATCCTTGAAAAAGCTGAGCTTTTAAGCAATAAAAAGATTATTGAGGTTGAAGAAAAGCAGTATCTTAGCGAATTTGCGAAGGTGATGGAGGAATTAAGTTAGTGTAATTCGCAAAATTAGGGGTACTATTTATGGCTATCTCCTGTATAATCAAGTTTGTAATTAAAACAAAACTTGTGTTATGAAAGGGGAAAAAACATGGAAGACATGGCAGTACTTGCAGCACTTGGAGGATTTTTAATGGTTCTTTTTCTGATCCTGATTGCTCTTTATCTTGTGGATGCTATTGCAAGATACAAGTACCTTAAGGTTCGTAATTACCCGAATCCATGGATGGGATTCATTCCGATTGCAAACGTATATGCTTGCGTAGAAGCTACTTACGGACCTGTAAATTACATCAACCTTTACGGTTGGAGAGCACCGGCAGTACTTTTAAAACTCTGGGGAATAGTTACATATGTTTTAACTGTAGTATGTAATCAGATTCCATATGTCGGTGGATTTCTTTCTTTAGTAGTTACAATCATCAATATAGCAGTTCTGGTGCAGATATTCAGAGATATGATGGAGAGACTTGATGATCCTCAGACTGTAGGATTTGCAGTTCTTGCCAACATTATCAGCATCATCGCCAGCATCAAGCTCCTTACTACAGCCGGAAACAGAGCACCCGGATCACAGGATTGGCAGACAGACCCAAGAGTTCTTGAGTCACAGAAAGTAATTGACGGACCTCTTAGTTTCATGAATGGATCAAACGGTGGAGCACAGGCAGGCTACACATACACAGCACCTCAGAATCCTGTAGCACCTGAAGCACCTATAGAGCCTGCAGCACCTGCAGAATTTACACCGGAAGCACCTGAAACTCCTGTTCAGGGATTCACAGCAGATGAGGCACCTGTAGCACCGGAAGCTCCGGAAGCACCTGAAGCACCCGTTGCACCTGAGGCACCTGCAGCTCCTGAGCTGAACTTCACGACAGACGATACAAATCAGAATCAGCAGTAATCGGCTGCATATATGAATTACGAGAGCGTGACACCAATCGGTGCCACGCTCTATTTGTCTCATTCACAGCTTCCGCCGCGGTCCGCGCCTCAGCCAGGCGCACCCTCCCGCAGTAAAAAAACAACAATTTCCGCGGTTCGCTCGCTGCTATCCATGGCCTTCGGGAAAGGTGCCGCTCATTCTACGGTTTAAAAGTCTCCCTCGCCTCCAAGGGATTGTGAGGCTGAGATTTTTCAGTTTCGAATCATTATGAGCAAATGCCATTTTCTATGCGCCGTAGTCAGTTTTTCTAGCGCATGCGAAGAAACAAACGAAGCAGGGCAGAAAATATCATAACTTAAATCCAATGGTCACAGCTCGCCTTGCGAGCGTATAAATCAGGTAAGGAGCCACTCTCTCAAGCCAGCTTAGAGAGATGGCTCCTTATCTGATTTTAGGTGCTGCGCACCGTGTGACCATTTTTGAGTCACTTCCTACGCCCTGCAAGTCTGCAGCATGCGCAATAGAGGAAAAACTGATAGGCGCATATAGAAAAGTTTCATTTGTGAGTAGTGAGAAAATGGAAAACTCAGCTGAATACCCCGGGAGGCTCGGTCATTAAACCGTGACAAGAACTCGCGGCGCTTTCCCGAAGGCTCATGGAGTAGCCAGCTCGCTCTTACGCGAAAATTGTTTGTTTTTAGTTACTGCTCGCGGGTGCGCCGGGGCTGAGGAGCGGACCGCGGCGGAAGCTGTGAATGGTAACCTTTTTGCAATTATTAATATATTAGCAGCCGTTAAGTTTGATATAATATAGGTGTTAACGCAAGTGGGAGGCGACTGTCATGGAACAGGATGTAAAAAAGATCACCAATCAGATGGCTTTTGTGGGAATTCTGGGGAATGTGTTTTTGGCAGTGTTTAAGCTGATAGCCGGAATTGTCGGCCATTCTACGGCCATGATCTCCGATTTTGTACATACGCTTTCCGATGTTTTTGCTACATTCATTGCGTATATCGGGGTTATCCTTTCAAGAAAAAAAGCGGATGATAAACATCCGTACGGTCACGAGAGAATAGAGTGCGTGGCTTCGCTGATCCTGTCATTTATACTTTTTGCAACAGGTATTGAAATAGGGAAAAAATGTCTTGGAGCTATAGTGGATGGAAGCTACAGGCAGTTCGCAACGCCCGGAATGCTGGCTGTTATAGCAGCTATTGTTTCCATTGCCACAAAAGAAGCTATGTACTGGTACACCATGCACTATGCAAAAAAATTAAAGTCCAGTGCCTTCAAAGCTGACGCATGGCATCATCGTTCCGATGCTCTTTCTTCAATAGGCGCACTTATAGGTATTGTAGGGGCAAGACATGGATTTCCGGTTCTTGATCAGGTAGCAGGTATTGTGATCTGTCTGATGATCATGTGGGTGGCCATAGAGATATTCCGCGGAGCAGTGGACAAGATGCTTGATACATCGGCTGATAGGGAAATTGAGACGCAGATTAGGGATTTGGTTTATAACTTCTCAAGGGATGAGAAACTGGGAGTCGGAGTAGATCTTCTCAGGACCAGGACTTTTGGAGAGAGAGTATATGTTGAGATGGAGATCAATGCAGACGGAAATATGACTCTGCAGCAGTCTCATGATATTGCCGAGAGAGTCCATGACAAGATAGAAGAAGAATTCCCTGATGTTAAACATGTTATGATCCATGTAAATCCTACAGGCTATAAGCATCACTCAGATGAGAATCGATGAAGGAGTTTACTTTATGCCAAGAAAGTATAGTAATGATGATCTGTTTATATCGGATTCCGGAGTGACAACCTCCAAAAAGCGAATTCATATCTCGCTTTTTGTGTTTGTTTGCAGGTTACTTAGCGTAATTCTGGCTATTCTTGGAATTCTTTGCTTTTGGAAAGGAACTTTTTAAACTCACACCATATACTTTTGCAGTGGAGGCCTATGGAAGCGATTAAGAGAAGAACGTATGAAGTAATTGAAGTATCAAGTATAGGTGATGCGTCCAGCAGAGCCTATGATGTTTTGATGACGACGACGGTTATTGTCGGTCTTGTTCCGCTTACTTTAAAGACTGATAACTTCTACACTACGATCATTGAAATAATGACAGCAGTGATTCTGTTCATAGATTACTGTGCAAGAGTTTACACAGCCGATTACAAAATGGGATATAAGAGTATAAAAGCTTATATCGCTTATGTCTTTACGCCTCTTGCAATCTTCGATCTTCTGTCTATAATTCCGGTCATCTATCTGATATTCCCTATAGCATCATTGAGACTTTTAAAGCTCTTCAGGATATTCCGCGTACTTAAGCTGATCAGGTATTCCAAGACCATGATTGTCATAGCAAATGTCCTTAGAAAAGTAAAAACACAGCTTTTTGCTGTGCTTATACTCATAACTATCTATATTTTTGTTTCGGCAATGCTGATATTCCAGCTGGAACCGGATCTTTTCGATGGATTTTTTGATGCTCTTTACTGGGCTACAATTTCAATAACCACCATTGGCTACGGAGATATTTATCCAACAACCGATATAGGCCGTTTTATAACTATGATATCAGCACTGATGGGAGTGGCTGTAATAGCACTCCCATCAGGTATGATCACTGCTGCTTATATGAACGAGATTAGTAAAAAGAAATCCAAGTATGAACTCTGATTCTGTCAGAGGAGTCTGTTTGCTACTCTGTGCTCTGCCTTACCTGTCTGGTAGAAGTGTGTAAAGAGTGCATCTCCATTGGTTCCGAATGCGTTCTGAAGATCAGGGTAGTTCATGTAGTAATCGTATGCATTGAACTCACCGTTGTTGTTTGCGTACCACTTAAGCGGTGCTGCCATGTCTGCTTTCTGTCCGTAGGTAGGATCGATGTTCTGTACGTAAACTTCGATACAGTCATTGAGACTCTTGTCATTTACTCTCTTGTCATCAACGTAGAAGTAGAAGAATACGTTTTTTTCCTGCTCATCGGGACCGATATGAAGAACGATGTGCTGTGATCCGGATTTTTCTGAGCACTCAATATATGTTTTGCTACTGGTGTGGTTGCCGATGTATGCATCGTAGTCATAGGTGGCTCTTATCCAAAGATCCATTGAATCACCTGCATTTATTGATACACAGCACTGCTCGAAATCAAAGTAATCAGGGATTTCACTGTATGCCAGTGACTTGAAGTTAAAAGCTGTAATGCTAAGAGCGATAATAAATACTGTTGCGATTATTCTTTCAATCTGTTTTCTCATAATGAACACCTCCATACTTTCATAATTTTTTATTATTGGTAACGTCTTTGTTTTTCTCTCTTGTTTGATTCTGATTAAACTATACTCCCCTGTTTATCACAAAATTATCACACTTAAAATTGAGGTTCTTCATTGCGACATTATGATTTTGTGATATATTTTTTAGGAAAAGATTTTGCTGACCATAAGGTCGGTATATGGGGGAGAGGGAAATATAATGATCAACCACTTTAATGCCTTTATTTCTTACAAGCATGCTGATCTGGATAATAAGATAGCTGCGTCTATTGTGAGAGACCTGGAGCACTTTCATATTCCGAAGAAGATACAGAAGGCAACAGGAGTTAAAAAGATAGAAAGGATATTCAGGGACAAGGATGAGCTGCCTATTACAAGTGATCTTAATGACACTATTTCTATGGCGCTTCATAACGCTGATTACCTTATAGTAATATGTTCAACAAATACCAAGTATTCTACATGGGTAGAAAAAGAGATCGAGGTATTTCTGCAGAACCATTCCATGAACCAGATCCTGACGGTTTTGGCTGATGGTGAGCCATATGAAGTAATTCCGAAGGTTCTTTTGACAGGGAAAAAAGAAGTTGTGGATGAAGACGGCGTAGCACGTACTGTGGAAATGCCCTTTGAGCCACTTTCCTGCGACTACAGGCTTCCCTATAGGAGAGCCAAGGCTGAGGAACTTCCCCGTATGGCGGCTGCTATCATCGGCTGTTCTTATGACGAGCTGATCAACAGGCGCCGTCAGTACAAAATGAGGAGGCTTACAGCCATCACTACAGGTATTATGGCGCTTTCTGTGGGTTTTGCAGGTTACATGTTCTATAGCAATACCCTCATTCAGAAGAACTATCTGGAATCTCTTAAGAACCAGTCCAGAAACCTTGCCAATCAGTCATCGCAGCTGCTTGAGGACGACAGGTGCCTGGATGCGATGCAGCTGGCGCTGGAGGCCCTTCCTAAGGATGAGAATGATAAAAGACCTGTTACTCCGGAGGCGATAAAGGCCATAACTTTGGCTTCCAGGGCCTATGAGTCTGTTACCGGCAGTAATGTTCAGGCCGTCTGGAACTACAAGATGCCCAATCACGTCACTGAGTTTAGGCTTTCTCCCCAGGCAACATACCTTGTGGGACAGGATCTGAGCGGAGTGGTCATCGGATGGGATACCAAGACCCATAAGCAGGTACTTTACCAGGATAACTACGGCGATGATACCCAGAAGTTTTTCTTTTACGGGGAAGACAGGCTTCTTATTCTGTGCAGCCACAAGCTTTCGGCTTATGACCTTGTTACGGGAAGAGAGATCTGGACTCTGAGGGATAAGGATTATGACATTATCTATACACAGGAAATATTCCCTTATGAGGATGAGACCATACTTCTGGTCGGAAGCCGTGGAAATGTGGATGTTGTTTCCATGCAAAACGGCCGTGTTAAGGATAGCTTTATGATAGATGATGTGGAATCCAGAGAAGGCTATTCCTTCCTTACAAACTTTGCCATTTCAGAGGACAAAAAACATATCGCCTGTGTCCTGGAGGATTGCGGAGATTTTTCATCTGAAGATTATTACCTGCTGGAGTATGACATTGAAACCGGGACACTCAGTATGAAAGAGGATGTCATAAGCGATGGGGTCGCTTCTATTAAATATGTGGGAGATAAGATATTCATCGCCTGCAATGATGAGGGCCTTGATGGCAGTGTTAAGGGCTATGGTTTCCACTATATCACCGAGAATAAGGTCTTTATCAAGTGTATCTCATCAGGGGATCTGAGCCTGTTGTGGGATTCCGAATTCATATACTCGGATGTACCTGAAAAGACAGATTTTTTGGCTCTTTCTGATGACAAAGTGGCGTTCTATAAAGCAGATACCTGCGAGGTCTGGAATGTGGAGACCGGTGAAGTACAGGGCGTGTACGGAGTAAATGATATTATCGTTGATGTCAGCGATGTTGACAGGAACGGTGTTCCCATGTTCATAACCAATAAAGGAGCCACCGGAACTCCTGCTGATACAGATGGATATACAGCAGTGTCACTGATCACGAGGTTCCAGGATAACATCGTGAATGCATGTGTGGGAAACGGAGTTTATACCTGTGGCTATCTTAGCAGCGAGATAATCTTCTACAACTCGAATATTTACGATGAGGAATGGATTCCCATTGAAGATGTTCCTGTTTTCAGCACAAGCGCTGACTTCTACATGGATGAGAATGTTCTTGCCATCGTAGATAAGGAGAATGAAGGAGCCAAGGCAATCCTGATAGATCCAAAGGACAAGAAAGTCATTGGAGAAGTTTCTTTAGGCGACAGTATCCTGGCATCTAAGTACAGAATCCTTGGAAGCTTTGAAGATAAGCTGTATCTTGCACTTTGTGATAACAGATGCTTTGAGATAATAACCATTGATCTTGCTACCTTAAAGACAGAGCACGAGGTAATCAACGATGACTTTTCAGGCTTTGATCCTGTATGCGCAATGGACGGAGGAAATCTTGTCTACTATGACATGGTGCGCTTTGAGCAGTACTATGTTGTGAGAAGAAATCTTGCTACCGGAGAGGAAACGAGAGTAGACTTTGAAGGCGACATAAATAACTTGTTCTACTTTGCAGACCAGGATCGAGCTTACCTTGTGGCAGACCAGTCATATTCACTATCCATTAAGACAGATTTTCTGATAAATTTTGCAGACGGATCAGTGACAGAAATTGAGATACCTGAGGACTGGGGAAAGACCACCTTATGTACCATGGATGAAAAAGGTGAGAAGCTTGCCATCACCAATAATGTTTCGGTAAAACTTATCGGCACAGGGAATGAGAACCTTGGGGAGGTGTCCTGTCATAACGTATATCCCCTTGCCATGAGCTTTTTTGAAGAAGATGGGGAAAATCTTTTGCTGGTAGCATATGAGGATGGAACTTTCTACAGATATGATGCGAAGGACCTGCAGTTTGTAGGAAAGAGCGATCTGTCAGTTTATTCAACAATAACTACTAAAGATTATTCGTTCATCGACTATGACCCTGCATCAGGCTACCTCTATGTACAGTGCGGAAGTCTTGTGGATATTATTGAGACCAATACCTGGATAGAGCTTACAAGAGTTGTATCCTGCTTTGGACATGAAAAGGCAACTGATACCTTCTTAACTGCCAGTTATGAAGGTTCATCCAATGAGGCAACAGCGGGCTACTTCAGACACTATACAGTTGACGATCTGATCCGCAAGACCAGGGATTATCTTCAGGGCGAAGAGATGTCTGAGGACCAGAAGTCAATGTATGGTATAGATGGTTAAGATGTTTTTTTATAGAGACTGTCAAACAGTCTTGCTTTGATAATGTAGATATCGTGGGGATCATCGGCTCTGCAGGCGATGTAATCCCCTACATTACCAAGGAAATAGTTTTCGTTATCAAAGGCGGTAAATACCTTCACACTCTTTGTAACAGGCTTCGCATATATCTTTGTTGAATCTGTGGTGCCTGCTGTTTTTACAAATTTAAGAAGGTTTCTTTTTTCGCCGGTATACAGGTCTTTTACGCAGGGAGGATACTCAAAGGTATTGATATAGGGAGTATCCTTTCTGATGTAACTCTTAAACAGTTTATCCTCATGAATGGGATAGACCTCACCTTCGATTCCGATCATGATGTACAGGTCTTCTTCAACCGTAACATCTATATCACCTTCCAGAGTTCTTATAAATACAGGCCTTCCCACAGGGAAGATATCTGAAAGCTTTGCATATCCCCTGTCATGAGGGATTTTTTCATATAACTGCATATCAGATGTATCAAGAGTGGCGGAGCTTGCATATATTGTGTCAAAACTCTCAAAGTAATCCCGCATCCTTTTATTAAAGACTTCTTCTGCGGACTGATTCCCTATATTTTCGGGGCGAATAGAGCCGCCGGCTTTATAGATGTGGCCGCCTCCACCGCCGATCCCGTCCGCTATAAAAGCAGCCAGCTCGTTTGCGTGAACTTCTTTGGTGCAGCTTCTTACCGAGAATTTGATCTCTTCATGTCTCTCATAGTAAGCAAGGCAGATATCAACACCTGCCGTCTCCAGAGAGAAATCACTCATTACACCCAGAATATTCGGGTCACAGGGCTCGGCCTTGATTATCATATATTGTCTGTCACTGAAATACTCATAGCCGAGAATGGCTTTTCCTGTTATCTTAAGTTCTTCCAGAGAAATATTGGAGTTGGTCATTTTTACGATCAGACCTTTGTCCACATAGAGCTCATCTCGCATGTCTTTGTCCAGAGGATGAGAGATTTCCGACATTTTTCCTGTGTCTGTATAAAGACCGTAGTACAGGGCGGTAGACAGATCCCTGTCGGAGCTTATCAGCTCTTTTCCCTCTTCGGAGTCATGACATATCATATCCCATACAACAGTAGATGCACTTCCGATATTGCTGCGAACTTCTGACAGGGGTGGAAGTTCTTCCTCCTTCCTGTGATGGTCGATTATGGCAATATTTTTGGCCGGGGTGGTTGTGACATTTCTTTGGCCATACTGGCAATCCACAGTAATAAGGAGCTCGGGTTCCTCATCAAAGTCAGGTTCATAGCTGATGGGAATATTGAGTTCTTCGAGCATGATCATCAGATTGCTCTTCTGGATCTTATTATTGCCTCTGTAAATAAATCTGACGTCTTTTCCCTTAGACTTAAAATATGTATAAAGACCAAATCCTGATGCCAGAGCGTCCGCATCCGGATTATCATGGCACTGGATGACTATTTCGTTGAATGAGCTTAAATCTTTTAATTTCATGTGTTCTATCCTTTTTTCATGGTTAAAGCAAAGTAGATTTTAACACATCAAACCAACCATTGCCACAACCTTCAAGATTTGCTATTATGTTCGTGTTTGTGGCAGTTTTTTTCTTTATATAAAGAGGAGAAATATGAAAGATTTAAACAGGACTGAGCCATACAAGCACTTAGGAGAAGAGTGTGGTGTATTCGGCATGTATGATTTTGATGGCGGAGATGTTGCTGATTCCATCTATTACGGACTGGTTTCGCTTCAGCACAGAGGTCAGGAGAGCTGCGGTATAGCAGTCAGTGACACAAATGGGCCAAAAGGGAAGGTCCTTAGCTTTAAGGATATGGGCCTTGTAAATGAGGCTTTCACCCCGGAAGAGATAGACAAGCTCAAGGGTGATATCGGCGTGGGACATGTGCGCTATTCCACAGCCGGAAGCAGTACCAGAGAGAATGCGCAGCCCCTTGTTCTCAATTATGTAAAGGGCACGCTGGCAATGGCGCACAACGGCAATCTTATAAACGCACCGGAACTGCGGCACGAGCTTGCATATACCGGAGCGATTTTCCAGACCACTATTGATTCTGAGGTCATAGCTTACCACATTGCAAGAGAAAGACTGCTTTCCAAGTCTGTAGAGGAAGCGGTCGGAAGAGCGATGCTCAAGATAAAAGGCGCTTACAGCCTTGTGATCATGTCTCCGAGAAAGCTTATCGGAGCAAGGGATCCTTACGGTTTTAAGCCGCTTGTTATAGGAAGAAGAGAGAACTGTTATATTCTTGCTTCCGAGACCTGTGCCCTTGATACGATAGGAGCTACCTTTATTAGAGATGTAGAACCGGGAGAGATCGTGACCATATCTCCCGAATATGGCATACAGTCGGACAAGAGCCTGTGCATAGATAAGAACAGACAGGCCAGATGTATATTTGAGTATATTTACTTTGCAAGGCCCGACAGCACTATAGACGGCATCAGCGTTTATGATGCCAGGATTGCAGCCGGCAGATTCCTTGCCAAGGATTCACCTGTTGATGCAGACATGGTTGTCGGAGTTCCGGAATCGGGAAATGTAGCAGCTCTCGGCTATGCTCTCGAGTCAGGAATCCCTTACGGACAAGCCTTTGTTAAGAATTCATATATTGGAAGAACCTTTATAAAACCCAAGCAAAAGAACCGAGAATCCAGTGTTCAGGTCAAGCTGAATGCACTGAGAAGCGCGGTTGAGGGCAAGAGAATCATCATGATAGATGACTCTATTGTCCGCGGTACTACCTCTGACAGGATTGTACGTATGCTTCGTGATGCGGGAGCCAAAGAGGTTCACATGAGAGTAAGCTCTCCACCGTTCTTGTGGCCATGCTACTTTGGAACAGACGTACCGGCAAGGGATCAGCTTATTGCATACAACAGGAATGTAGATGATATCTGCAAGATCATCGGAGCAGATTCTCTGGCATATCTTGAACTTGGCAGACTTGAAGAAATGGTGGGAGGCAATCTCTCCATCTGCAAGGGATGCTTCACAGGTAAATACCCTATGGATCCGCCAACAGAGGATATCAGGGGAGACTTCGAAAAATAACTATACAGAACATAAACCATAAACCAGGAATATCAGGAGGATAAAAATGAGTACAGATCGTTACACCAGCCCATTGTCAGAGCGCTATGCAAGCAGCCAGATGCAGTATATCTTTTCACAGGACATGAAGTTCAAGACCTGGAGAAAGCTCTGGATTGCCCTTGCTGAGATTGAAAAAGACCTTGGTCTTAACATCACACAGGAGCAGATTGATGAACTTAAAGAGCACGCTGATGACATCAACTATGATGTTGCAAGAGCACGTGAAAAGGAAGTACGTCATGATGTTATGAGCCATGTATATGCATACGGACAGCAGTGCCCCAAGGCCAAGGGTATCATCCATCTCGGCGCAACAAGCTGCTACGTTGGCGATAACACCGACATCATCATAATGACTGATGCTCTGAGACTCGTCCGCAAGAAACTTATAAATGTAATAGCCAAGCTCTCTGAGTTTGCTGATAAATACAAGGACCAGCCAACTCTCGGATTTACACATTTCCAGCCTGCACAGCCTACGACAGTAGGTAAAAGAGCCTGCCTCTGGCTTCAGGATTTCACAATTGACCTTGAGGACCTTGACTATGTGCTGGATAACATGAAGCTTCTCGGATCCAAGGGAACAACAGGAACACAGGCATCCTTCCTTGAGCTCTTTGACGGAGATCTTTCCAAGGTTGATCAGCTCGATCCCATGCTTGCCAAGAAGATGGGCTTTAAGGGATGCATGGCTGTTTCAGGCCAGACCTACAGCCGTAAGATTGATATGAAGGTTATCAATGTTCTTTCAGGAATCTGTGCTTCTGCCACCAAGATGGCTCAGGATATCAGACTTCTGCAGCACCTCAAGGAGGTTGAGGAGCCTTTTGAGAAGAGCCAGATCGGTTCATCAGCTATGGCTTACAAGAGAAATCCTATGAGAAGTGAGAGAATCTGTTCACTTTCAAGATATGTAATGATAGATGCTTTAAATCCTGCGATCACCGAGGTTTCACAGTGGTTTGAGAGAACCCTTGATGACTCAGCCAACAAAAGAATTTCAATTCCCGAAGGATTTCTTGCAACAGATGGAGTCCTTGACTTGTGTATTAATGTAGTAGATGGTCTGGTGGTTTATCCTAAGGTCATTGAAAAGCACATGCTTGCTGAGCTTCCTTTCATGGCAACAGAGAATATCATGATGGATGCTGTTAAGGCAGGTGGTGACAGACAGGAGCTTCACGAGAGGATCAGAGAGCTCTCAATGGAAGCCGGTAAGACTGTCAAGGTAGAGGGAAAAGACAATAATCTCCTTGAACTTATTGCTGCAGATCCTGCATTCCACTTAAGTCTGGAAGAGCTTCAGGCTTCAATGGATCCCAAGAAGTATGTCGGATGCAGTGCACATCAGGTTGAGAAATTCCTTGATGAAGTAGTAAAACCTATTCTTAAGGCCAATGAGGAAGATCTGGGTGTTACAGCAGAGATAAACGTGTGAGATATAGGGATTCAAAGTCATATACTGCTGTGCTTGCACAAAGAAAGATATGGGGATAAGTATGAAAATAAGTGATTTATTCAAAGAAAAAGAAGTCACTCTCTCTTTTGAGGTATTTCCTCCCAAGACAGATGCAGGCTTTGAAGCTGTAGAAAAAGCAGCTTCTGATATTGCAGCTCTTTCACCTGATTTCATGAGTGTTACCTATGGAGCAGGCGGCGGAACCAGCAAGAACACCGCAAGGATTGCCGGTGACCTTCAGGACAGATATAACGTTCCGGTTCTGGCGCACCTGACCTGCGTTTCATCCACCAGGGATCTTGTGAGAAGCGTGGTGAATGAATACAAGGAGAGAGGCATAGAGAACATCATGGCTCTTAGAGGTGACATTCCTAAAGAGGGAAGGATCTGCTTTGACTATGATCATGCGACTGAGCTTATCTATGACATCAAGTCCATAGATGACAGCTTTTGTATCGGCGGAGCCTGCTACCCGGAAGGACATATTGAGTGTGCAAGGCAGTCAGAAGATATCGCGCATCTTAAGGAAAAAGTAGATGCCGGATGCGACTTCCTCACAACCCAGATGTTTTTTGACAACTCCACTCTCTATCAGTTCCTCTACAGGATAAGGGAGAAAGGAATTGAAGTCCCGGTGGTTCCCGGAATCATGCCAATAACCAATGCCAAACAGGTTGCAAGGAGCGTTGCGCTTTCAGGTTCAACAATTCCGCAGAAGATGAAGATCATGGTGGACAGATTTGCCGATGAGCCTGACAAGATGAAGGAGGCGGGTATTATATATGCCTGCGACCAGATAATAGATCTTATCAGCAACGGAGTCAGCCACATACACGTCTACTCAATGAACAAGCCTGATATAGCTGCCGGGATCATGGATAACTTAAGGTCAATAATCAGGTAAAAGAGATTTAGAAACAATAAAGAAAACGGAGAAATAAAATGGAAGTACAAAGCAGTAACATAACAATCACAGAAGAGGAGTTCGGCTATTCACAGCAGGTTATCAGGAAGCTTTCCGATTACTTTGATGCCAAGGTTGTGGGGCAGCAGCAGCTGAAGTTTTCGCTGATCGGTTCAATACTGGCAGACGGACATATCCTTATTGAGTCTGTTCCCGGACTTGCCAAGACAACAGCAGCCAAGGCAATTTCAGATGCTGTTGATGGTAAGTTTGCAAGAATCCAGTGTACACCGGATCTTTTGCCCGGCGATATCATCGGTACACAGATTTACAATCAGGCAACTGGTAAGTTTGAGAACATCTTAGGACCTGTATTTGCAAACTTCGTACTTCTTGATGAGGTTAACCGTTCCAGTGCCAAGACTCAGTCAGCCATGCTGGAAGCGATGCAGGAGAAGCAGGTTACCATCGGTGGCAGGAGCTATCGCATGCCTGAGGATATTTTCATTGTTATCGCAACTCAGAACCCTATCGAGCAGGAGGGAACATATCCTCTTTCTGAGGCTCAGACCGACAGATTCCTGATCAAGGAAGTAATAACTTATCCTACAGCAGCCGAAGAGGTTGAGATTTTAAGCCGTATGGAGACAGGCGCTATTTCAAGAGTTGATCCTCCGGTCCTTGCTATCAAGGATATTGACAGGGTTCAGGACATCGTTGATAAGGTCTATGTCGATAATGCTATCAAGTGGTATATCTCAAGCATTGTAGTTGCCAGCAGACGCGCAGGACAGATACAGGGACTTGAGGTTGGCAGATATGTCCGTATCGGTGCAAGCCCACGTGCTTCCATAGCATTTCTTAAGATGGCTAAGGCTACAGCTCTTATCCAGGGCAGAACCTATGTAACACCTGAGGATGTTAAGCAGGTCAGCCATCAGGTACTGCGCCACAGAATCGGACTTAATTATTCGGCAGTTGCAGATAATGTGCCCGTAGAGGCTGTTATCGATGCACTGGTTAATTCAGTGAAGGCACCGTAATGAAAATTGATTATGAGTATTTATCCAAGATAAGGAGAGCAGTAGCTCTTTATACAAAGAGGAAGACCTCCAATATCCTTGACGGTGATTTCCACTCAATCCACAGAGGAAGGAGCATGGAATTCGATGACCTGAAAGAGTATGCGGTCGGTGATGATGTCCACGATATCGACTGGAAATCTTCATCCCGAATGGGCACTATCCTTGTGCGCCGATATATGACTGACAGAAGACACAATGTTATGTTTATCTGCGACAGAGGAAGCAAAATGCTGGGTGATACCACCGGAGGAGAATCCAAGAAAGAGCTTATGCTCATGACCTTCGGAACCCTTTCCTACATAGTCGGAAGGAACGGGGCTGATTATGCCATGGCTGTTCCCGGAGAGCATAATGCCGGTATCAGTTTTTTTAAGTCCGGAACTGATCACCTGGAAAAGCTCCTCTATGACTATGAGAGCAAGGTAGCTGTGGATTGTCCGTATACATTGCCACAGACACTTACTGAGGTCCTTAATACGGTACACAAGAGGATGATCATATTTCTTTTGACTGATATGGAAGGACTTGCGCAGTTAAACGAGGGAATGATCAGGAGCATAACCAAGGAACACGATCTTCTGATCATAAATGTCGACGACGCTTTCCTTACCGGAGACACCGTATTTGATAATGATATAAGCCGCTATGAGAGATTTTTCCTTTCTCACAGCAAAGCTCTTCACAGGGAAGAGATGCGAATTCGAGAAGAGATCATTAAGACGACTTCCGAAATCTGCAAGAGGAACAAGGCCTGCCTTGTGACTATTTCCAAAGAAGAGGAGATAATCGAGAGCACGATTTCGCTGCTCGAAAGGTACAGAAATGGTTACTACGGTTAAATTACAACATCCATTTGAATATAGCTGGTGGGTTACACTCATCGCAGTGGTTTTGGGACTTATAGCCCTGAGCGCAATTGTCTTTTTCCTGATAAAGCTCTTTTCCGCACTAAGGAAAAAGAAGGAGGCTCCAAGGCCTGTTGCCAGAAAGATAGCTATGTCTCCCGAGATGATCGCCAGAGTCAAAACACAGTATATCGGTAAGGTTCAGGCTCTGCTTGGCAGCTATAATCAGAACCGGATTGAGAAAAGAGAAGGATACCAGCAGCTCAGTGCGATTATCAGAGAGTTTGTGCACGAGGTTACGGGTATCAACGTTGAGAATTTTACCATCAGGGAAGTAAAGGCTTTTGGGATCAAAAAGCTCGATACCCTTATGGAGGAGTATTACGTGCCCGAGTTTGCTGAGGATGAAAAAGCGCAGGACAAGGATTTTCTGCAGTCCTGTAACAGGGCAATGGGAGTGATCAAGGCATGGAGTTAATGTATTTGAATGTTGTCATCATCGGCATTGTAATCCTGGTGGTGGCACTTCTGATTATCTATTTATTACACAGGCGATACAAGGCCAGCTATACAAGCGGAATCAAGGCAGCCAATACTGCCAGGATCAGAAGCTCCAAGCTCTACAAGAGCCTCAATATAAGATACAGGCTTTTGTCGGTAATTATGCTTGTGGGAATGATCGGAAGCATTGTGGCATCTCTTTTCCTGGCTGCAAGGCCTTACAGGACGGATGATGTTGTTAGCGGAGTCAAAAAGAGAGATATCATCCTGTGTCTGGATGTTTCTTATTCACTGTATGATCTTAATTCTGAAATCACTGATTATCTTAAGAATGTAGTTTCGGGGCTTGAGGGTGACAGATTCGGAATAAGTATTTTCAATACATCTTCAGTAACATACGTTCCGCTTACAGATGATTACGACTATGTCCTTGACAGGCTGGATGCCCTTCATGAGTACTTTGTTATGCAGAAAGAGTACGAAGAGGACTATGTAGAGCTCTATGAAACCTATGATGAGATTCCTGATGATAAGAAACAGAGATTTGATGAGCTCCAGGACAAGCTGGATTACTTCGAGGCGGGAACACTTTACGACAACTATTACAGAGGTTCCTCGCTTATTGGAGAAGGCCTTGGTACAGCTCTTTACTCTTTTCCCTATCTTGGAAATTCCGAGAGGACAAGAGTTATCATCATGTGCACCGACAATGAGCTCAACGTATACGGAAGAGAAGTACTAAATCTCAAGGAGGCATCTGAGTATTGCAAAAAGAACAAAGTAACAGTATTTGGAATCTTCCCCTCCGAAGAGAAATTTTATCAGCCTGAGGAATATAACTATGCATCATGCCTTAGCGGTTTTAAGAATGCAGTGGAGTATACAGGCGGTAAGTTCTACATCAGGACGGCATCACAGTCTGTGTCGGAGATTGTTCAGGATATACAGAAACAGGAAGCTATGCTGGTCAAGATAGTTATGACCAGACAGACTGTGGATCTTCCCAGGGTTCCGTTTATCATTATGTTTATTTGCCTTGCGTTTGGATGCGCGGCAGGATTGGTATTACAGAAATGAGCATACAACCTATTTTTCCGCTGGGCGCAATGCTGGCTGTATTTGCAGTATTGTTTTTGGCAACAGCGTATTTAGTAATCAGAAATAAAACAAAGACCGGTGACAGGATCGCGACGCTTGCACGCCTTAGCTTTATATATGTGCTTGTTCTTATTATCGGGATTAGGCCTGTTCTGGTGGAGACCAAATATGAGTTTGCCACCAAGAACCTTGATGTTTTGTTTGTTGTAGATAACACTATCAGTATGTGGGCGCAGGATTACAACGGCAAAAAGCAGAGAATGGAAGGTGTCAGGAAGGACGTGAACTTCATCATTGACGAACTGGCCGGAAGTAATTTCGGACTGGTGACTTTTGATGATACGCCTCATGTCCTGGCTCCGTTTACGCAGGATCTTCAGTACATCAGGGACCTGATGGATACCTTCACAACTCCCGACAGCTACTATGCCAAAGGAAGTGATCTGTCCATTGCATACAAGGACATAGAGAGCCTTCTTTTGTCATCTAACAGAAAAGAGAACCGCAAGACAATCGTCTTTTATATCAGCGACGGTGAGATAACCAATGGCAAGAAACTCAAGGATTTCAGCGAGCTTGGCCAGTACGTGGATGCAGGTGCCGTTCTTGGTTATGGAAGTACCGAAGGCGGCAGGATGAAGGACAGCTACGGCAGTGGCTACATATACGATTACAGTACTCACAGGGACGCGGTATCCAAGATTGACGAAGAGAATCTTAAGAAGATTGCCGAAGGCCTTGGAATTGAGTATATGAATATGAATAACGGCAATTCATCTCTTGTAGGCAGTGTAGAGCTGATAAAAGAGAGCAGTAAGACCATCATTGAAAGCGGAAGTGGCGCAGAGGTCAGGAAGGATATATATTTCTATTTTGCATATCCTCTTATGCTTATGATTCTTGTTGAGATCATACTGGTTGCCAGAAGGGGGAGGCTGTAATTATGAGAAAGATTCCTCTGAAGTATTATTTTATTGCACTGGTGGGAATTATAATTCTTATCGTGGTAATAATGCTTGGTACAAGACTGGTTACAAATCATTTATTTGTTAACGCATATAACAAGGGTGAGTATGAAACAGAAGCCGAGGAGAAGCTCCTTAATATGAACTTCCCTGAGAGCTATCTTCCATATTACAACCTTGGTAATGTGGCATACAAAAAGGGTGATTATAATTCAGCTATCGGTTACTATAATCAGGCTTTGCAAAACTATCCGCCGGAAGATAAGGACTGCCTTATCAGGATCAATCTGGCGCTTTCTCTTTGCAATACCATAGATTTTTACAATCTGGATTCACAGGAAAAGATTGATACGGCTCTTTTCATCCTGTATAAGGCAAGAGATGTGCTTCTTGAAAATGGCTGTGCAACCAATGAGGGCGACGGACATAATGCAGATGCCCAGCAGCTCAAAGAAGATATCGATGCAATGATCGAGAAGCTCAAGAACCCTGACAGCACAAGTGGCTCTGATCAGCCTCAGGATCAGCCACCTCAGGAAGATAATGAAAACGACTCTTCCGGCAGTGGTAAGGGTGGAAACGACAGGGAAAAGAGAATTCAGAACGAGCTCGAGGAAAATAAGAAGGGCGCTCTGGAAGACAGAAAAGGCCAGCAGGATGATCTTCAGAAATGGTCTGACTACATCGGTGGCGATGAGGACAGCTTCGGAGGCGATGATGACAGCGACGGCTCCGGCGGAAACGGAGACGAAGAAGGCGGCAGCTCAGGCGGCAATAATAATCCTTGGTAAATGGTCAGATAAATGAAATTGCAGCGATAAGCTTAAATATATTGTGTTCGACAAACTGATATCACCCTACTTCACAACATACCACAATATGATGTATAATTTATCTGTAAAATATTGATATTTTGTGTGTGAAGTTGCGAAGGGGGTCCTATGAAGAAGATAAATTCAATATTCCTTAGTGTGATTTTGCTGTTATCCTGTGTGGTTTTGGGATTGATCCGTATGCCTGCTACATCTCTTGCTTCTGAGATGACCTATTCAGGAACGGTTTCAGACAAGACTACAGCTGACAAGCTTTACCTCTCAACAAGCGGAGGTACAGTAGAGATCAAGCTGGATAGCAATACTGAGATTGAAAATGCGAAATTTCTTTTACCGGGCAATACATTGACAGCTAACTGTTATACCGGCAGTGATGAGTACTGGCATGCATCCAAGATTGTAGGTAATTCATCAGTTGGTAAGGTTGCTGTTGACAGTTCCAATAAAGCTACAGTAAAAGGAACAATTGCCAAGGGAACAACTGAGGAGCTTCTCTATCTGGTAGTTGATAACGGAACCATGCAGATTAAGATAGACGAGAGCACCGACGTAGATAATATCAAGTTCCTTATCATAGGCAAGACAGTACAGGTTGTTGTTGCAAGAGGCTCAGATGCATATATGCATGCTCTTTCCATTTCTGATGTTGCCGGATCTTCTACATCTTCCGGATCATCTACAGGAGTAGCAGCTTCAGGTTCAGGTATTACCGGAACAGTTGAGAAAGGCACAACAACTTCACTTCTTTATCTGAATACATCAGGCGGAACAATGCAGCTGGTTCTTGATCTTGCTACAGACGTAAGCTCATCAAGAGTTCTTATACCTGGACAGAGCGTAACTGTTAATTTCTACAGAGGAAGTGATGCATGGAATCATGCTTCCAAGATAGTCAATAATAATGCGAGTGCAGCTGAGGAAGTTACACTTGACTCCAATACCAGATTTACTGTATCCGGTACTGTTACAGGTGATACAACGGAGAATACACTTTTCCTCAATACCAGCGGGGGTGTGATGCAGATAAGACTTGATGCTGCAACAAACTTCTCAAGATGTCCCGTACTTTTGCTTGGCAAGAATATCCAGGTAACATGTGAGCGCGGAAGCGACGAATATAATCACGCAGTTTCAATAATTGCGAATTAAGGAGAATAAAATGGCACAGAATCCAATAGTTACAATAACAATGGAAAATGGAGATGTTATAAAGGCAGAGCTCTATCCGGAGATTGCACCTAACACAGTTAACAACTTCATTTCACTTATTAACAAAAAGTTTTATGACGGACTTATTTTCCACAGAGTCATCAAGGGCTTCATGCTTCAGGGCGGAGATCCTGAAGGAATCGGAATCGGCGGCCCCGGATACGGAATAAAGGGCGAGTTTTCATCAAACGGATTTAAGAATGATCTTAAGCACACCGAGGGTGTTCTCTCAATGGCAAGATCAATGATGCCTGATTCAGCAGGTTCACAGTTCTTCATTATGCACAAGACATCACCTCATCTTGACGGTGATTATGCTGCTTTCGGTAAGGTTACTGAGGGCATGGATGTCGTAAACAAGATCGCAGAAACAGATACTGACTGGAATGACAAGCCTGTTACAGAGCAGAAGATGAAGACCGTTATGGTTGAGACCTTTGGTGTTGAGTATCCTGAACCTGAGAAGGTTTGATGTAGTTAGTCGGAGCGATATGATATAAGAAAGATGGGCCATAGCTTTGAGAAATTCTGGATAATCAAACTTTTTGAGGGTTTGCCAAGCGTTTTGAGGGTCTGGTTTGAGGGTCTAGATTTAAGACTCATTTTAAAAGCCCACGGATCACTCCGCAGGCTTTGTCCTCAGTCAGAAAGGTAAATCTGTTGCGCTAAGGAAATCCTCTGGAAAGTCAAAATCATTTCCATCAGGTAATTCGGCATAATCGCAAGAAGTCTCATCATTTAAGCTGTCATAGTATTCTTGCATCTCGTTCCAGCTGCGGAGAGTGTTTATGAAGTCAAGAGGCCAGCCATCATCGTCAAAGACACCATCTCCGTTGGTGTAAGGACTATGGCCAGAGTAAACCCAGTCTACCAGCAGGTTCCATTCTTCTTTGGTCATGTGGCCTATTTCTCGTTTGTACCTGTGTAATTCGATCTCAAGGATATCCTGGAGTTCTGTTGAAACGTCTTCATTAAACATCATTATTCATCCTCGCTTTCTTCAAAATATAAGACTGTATTGTATTCGTTGACTGCATTTAGTACCGGTGCAGATCTGGTGGCGTAGAGGAACCTATTTCGGAAATGTTCAAAGTTCCTGAAACCGCGTCCGAGTCTTTTGAGATCCTTTACCTTACGGTTGATGGATTCAATAGGACCATTAGACAGACGACTGTTATATATCTGTCCATTGCCTATCTTCTCAACCATGATGAATGAGTTGATTATAGGATCTTCAAATTTTACCAGTAATGAAGCAAACTCCCTGAAGATATCGTATTCAGACTTTTGGTATTCCTGAATAAGTGTCTGCATTTCCTTTCTGGCTTCAGAAGGGTTACCGGCATTACGGGAATTGAAAGTGATATACTTTTCCTTAAGCTCTCTATATTCCCTAAGCTTTGGATCTATGCGGAACAGAGCGCTCTCATAATCATAAGTGTTCATAAGAGCATGAAAATGATCATCCATCCGAGGGTCAGTGTGGTATGTGATATTTGACTGATTGGATAAGATAAGCCACCTGTATTTCTGAAGCAGATATACCTCATGAGACAAAGGTATAGAGAATGGTGGCTGGATATCAGGGTGGGAATTTAAAAAGTTATCCTTGTCACGCTGCTTGAACTTTTTGGTAAGAGCACGGATGTAGTTGTCAATCAGCTTCACAATCCATTGTGTTACATGGAAGGAATCAACAACAGGCGTGGCATTTGGGAAGTATTTATCGACATAGGCGATATACGGATTATACATATCTGAGATGAGATATTTAACCTTAAGACGCTCCTCTATGGGAATAGATGTGAAATAAGGTTCTGTTACATTCATGCGTCTGCTGCGTAGCAGATCAATGGGATCTCCGGTATGAAAATCCTGAATTACAAGTGAATATTTGCAGTGCTCATCCATATCCAGAAAGACTTCATCAACAGATATGGCATCCGTCAGGGAAAGCCTGTCAAGCTTGACATACCGGTCGAATACTTCATGAGCGAAAGTATCAGAGACATTAAATCGATTAGCAATAGCTGTAGATGATGTCATAAGATCCTTGTAAGCACTGACTATGAGCATCTCAGTAGCATTGGACATCCTACGGCTTTTGTTTACAAACTTAAAGGATTCATTGGTGCTATAACGGCAGTCTTGATTGATGCAGCGCCATCTCCGCTGCTTAAGGATAAGAACGAGAGAGTAGTTATCCTGTAGAATTGGGTGGTTGATGGTTCTTTCCTTTACACCACGAGAGTACATCCTGAAGCCGCATACAGGACAGAAATGGGCAGTGGGTGGCGTCTCAAGTGTAAGGATTTTGGTCTGACCTTGAATTTCGATGTTTTTGATGATCACATCGTTATCTTCAAGGTCCAGTAAATCTGTGATACTATTCATGTATCCTCCTCCTTTGATAATTTTGTCCAAAAACCATCATAAGAGAAGGAGGAAGTGCAGGGAATGATCACTGCATTGAAAAAACCAGGATTAGTCAGTTTAAACAACTGATTAACCCTGGTTTTGTTTATTATCACGGTAGACCCTCAAACCAGACCCTCAAAGTAGACCCTCAAAGTAGACCCTCACGACAGACCCTCAAATTAGACCCTCAAAAAGAGTGACCCTCAAAAACTTTGAATACCCTTTGATAGGTATAGAGGCCATACTTATTTCTGTTTTGTATAAAATTGAATCGTGCGGATATATTCGGATTTAAATGAATTATTAGCAATTTTCGAGGTGCAAAAATCCTGCGAAAATTGCTATTTTTTTGATTCTTACTCGTATCATAAAACAAATGATAATGTAACATATGGTCATTGATGGTTC
>JAEEGF011447336.1_pt1 | contig 29397 bp, 24 predicted proteins | sample 9134171 | NCBI WGS metagenome assembly JAEEGF01 (sample SAMN16246542, study PRJNA631951) | gut metagenome | biome: gut microbiome; feature: rumen; material: AP-attached | host: Bos | place: Iran: Karaj | collected 2018-10 | reverse complement strand
TCGCTCACACGCCTCGCGGCTCATAACGCGACACGCAGCAGTACTAACTTCGAACTTCGTTCTCAGTAAGTGCTGACGACGCTACATTGTCCGTTTATGAAATCCACAATGTTCCGTAGCCTGTCTCTAACAAAACATAAGACCCCAGAAAACTGAGGTCTTAAACTTACTTTACTTTAAAATTTTATCAAGAATTTGAGATCTGACAATCTCTCCGATCTCATTAGTCTTAACACCTTTGATCTCGGCAGGCGAGAGGACGCCGGTGACGTCGAAGTAGACGTGGCTGGGCTTCTTGGGCCAGTTCTTGTGGATCTCTTCGGTGCCGCGCTGAGCCATAATCACGATAGGCACTTCAGCCATCTGGGCAATCTTGAACATGGAGTTGTGGAAAGGAAGAAGGGGTTCTTCAGTAGTGTTTCTTGTTCCTTCAGGATAAACTCCGATGGAAACCTGATCATCCTTAAGAAGTCTTACCGCATTCTCAACTGTTTTCATTGCGTTTGCGGGATGCTTTCTGTCGATGGACATAAAGCAGCATTTTCTTATTATCCTTCCAAAGATGGGAATGTGCATGTTCTCTTCTTTTGAAAGGAAGGCCACATCGTATTTCTTTAGGATGTACCATGAAACGATGGGGTCAAACTTTGACTTATGGTTTTGGATCAGCAAAAATCTTGTTCCCTTGGGAATCTTTTCAAGACCGGTAACATGAATCCGGATCCTCATGATCCACATAGCAAGCTGAGTCGTGATATTTAAAAGCACACGATAGTACCTGCTGTGCTTCATATAGATTTTCTTAGTGTCCACAAAAAGGGAACTGATTGCCAATATCAAAACAAAAGTGATCAACGCTTAGTCCTCCGCGTATGCAAGCGCGCATTTAACAGCTTTCTTCCATCCCTTGATAAGCTGTTCTCTCTTTTCGTCCTCCATTTTGGGCTCGAAGGTCTTGCCAAGCTGCCAGTTCTTTTTGATTTCTTCTTTATCCTTATAATAACCAACGGCAAGTCCTGCGAGATAAGCCGCACCGAGAGCTGTTGTCTCAACGCTTGCAGGTCTGTCTACAATTGTTTGTATTATATCAGATTGGAACTGCATAAGGAAGTCATTTGCGCTGGCTCCGCCGTCAACTTTAAGTCTCTTGAGCTCGATTCCGCAGTCAGCTTCCATTGCTCTCAAAACATCCATGGTCTGGTAAGCGATGGATTCAAGAGTTGCTCTGATGAAATGTTCCTTCTCACAACCTCTTGTAAGGCCAACGATGGTTCCTCTTGCGTGCTGGTTCCAATAAGGAGCACCCATTCCCGCAAATGCAGGAACGATATACATTCCGGCGGTATCTTCAACAGCCTCAGCATACTCCTGGGACTGAGCAGCGCTCTTAAGCATTCTCATGCTGTCTCTTAACCATTGGATACCTGCGCCGGCAACGAATACGCTTCCTTCGAGAGCATATACAACCTTATCGCAACATGACGCAGCGATGGTGGTAAGAAGTCCGCTGTTGGAATAGATCGCATCATGTCCTGTGTTCATAAGCATGAAGCATCCGGTTCCGTAGGTGTTCTTTACATCTCCCTTATCAAAACAGCATTGTCCAAAAAGTGCAGCCTGCTGGTCACCTGCAGCGCCGGCAATAGGAATCTCTCCGCCAAGTACGCTGGTCTCGGTGTGACCGTAGATACAGCTTGATGGCTTAACTTCGGGAAGGATACACTCAGGGATATTGAATTTCTTCATGATATCCTGATCCCAGCAAAGCTTGTGAATATCAAAGAGCATGGTACGGGATGCGTTGGTGTAGTCTGTTACATGCACCGCTCCCTTGGTAAGGTTCCAGATAAGCCAGGTGTCAACGGTTCCGAAGAGGATGTCGCCCTTCTCCGCTTTCTCTCTTGCGCCCTTAACATTATCAAGGATCCATGCGATCTTTGATGCGCTGAAATATGCATCGGGAATAAGTCCGGTCTTTGCACGGACGATATTGTCAAAACCGTCTTCCTTTAATGCATCGATCATGTCGGAAGTTCTTCTGCACTGCCAAACGATGGCGTTGTAGATAGGCATTCCGGTATGCTTGTCCCAAAGGATGGTTGTTTCTCTCTGGTTGGTGATTCCGATGGCAGCGATCTCGCTTGCATCGATACCAAGGTTTGCAAGGCACTCGGTTGCTACCGAGAGCTGTGTTGCCCAGATCTCCATGGGGTTGTGTTCAACCCAGCCGGGCTGAGGGTAGATCTGAGTGAATTCTTTCTGCGACATGGTGCAGACGTTACCCTCTTTGTCAAAAAGGATGCAGCGGGAGCTTGTGGTTCCCTGATCCAGTGCCATGATGTACTTTCCCATACTTAGTGCTTTCCCCTTGTAGAAATTTATCCAAAGCTCAAGGCGCAAGTGCGGTAAGATTAGTTTCTGAACGGTAGATGAAGCACTTAGCAAGAGACACGTGCGGAAATCGTTCCTGCGATAATGTTTGAGCAGCTCGCCATGATGAGGCGAGCGTTGCGAGTTGTAGCAGGGCGATTTTGCACTTAGCAAAGTGTCTCGAGCTTAGTAGCGGAATCGTGTGAAGAAACTAACTTGCCGTGATTGTGCCGTGACTTACTGTATATTACTGGTAGCTATTACGTCAATTCCGGTTCCACATACATCCGGAATCACAACGTCTCCGATGCGGACGGGAGCGGTGAGCTCCACGGATTTGAGAGCATCGAGGCATTCGAAGATCTTGCCCTTCGGGATGTCAGATGCTGTCTTGACGGATGCAACGGGCTGCGAACCACCGGTTACTTTAACCAGGCTGGTGACGATGCGGCGTGGATCCGTAAGTTCATTTGTAACATATTCGGCGCCGCGAGGGCAAGTGTTCCCCGTGATACTTACGATCTTGCCGTCTTCAAGTGTGGCTACGACCTGGCAGCCAAGAGGGCACCGTATACATGTAAATTCCTTTGTTTCTGTCATATTCTTTCTCCAAGAATTTCTCTAAATACTAATATTCAAAAACCAACGGTTAATCAGTCTTTACTCTTACAGTTACTTCGGAAAGATCGGGTATGCTTTCAAGAACCGATTTCCGAAGGATAACCTGTTCCATTTCACCGGGTGCAAGAGCCTGTTTCTTTAAGTTCATGATCTCCTTGTCGCCGGCAAGTACCTGAATGGCAACCTTTTTGTAAACCGCTCCGACGCGGAAGCGAACTACCTGACGGTCTTCCATGTGATCAAGTCTGATAATCGACGGAACTGTGTATCTTACTCCGTCAACAGCCTTGATAACGATCTTCTTGTCACCACCAGCGTTAACTGCTTCGCTCTTTCCAAGATACTCTGCAGCTTTCTTTCCTGCCTGGGTTGCTTCCTCGGAAACATAGTCAACAAGGTCATGAACATGCAGAACGTTACCGCAGGCAAATACGCCGGGAACGCTGGTCTCAAGGCTTTCATTTACAAGAGGGCCATTGGTTACTCTGTTCATCTCTACGCCGAGAGCATTTGAAAGCTCGTTCTCAGGAATGAGTCCGCAGGATAAAAGAAGTGTATCGCACTTGATCTCCTGCTCTGTTCCAGGGATGGGCTTTGACTTTTCGTCAACTTCAGCGATAACAACCGCTTCAACTCTTTCTTTTCCTTTGATGTCAACAACCGTGTGGCTGAGAAGGAGCGGAATATCAAAGTCGTTTAGACACTGAGCGATGTTTCTCTTAAGCCCTCCGGAATAGGGCATGAGTTCTGCAACGAGTTTAACCTTTGCTCCTTCAAATGTCATACGGCGCGCCATGATAAGTCCGATATCTCCGGAGCCCAGGATAACAACTTCCTTTCCGGGCATTCTTCCTTCGATGTTGACATATCTCTGCGCTGTTCCGGCTGTGTAGATGCCCGCAGGCCTGTAGCCGGGAATGTTAAGAGCTCCCCGTGACCGTTCTCTGCACCCCATGCAGAGAATTACGGCCTTTGCTCTTACTACCACGAGTCCCTCCTCGCGGTTCATATAGGTGACGATCTTGGCATCACCGTCTGCGGAAATATCAACTACCATTGTCTCAAGCTTGTAAGGGATCTCAAGTTCCTTCGCTCTGACAATGAATCGTGCGGCATACTCGGGGCCTGTGAGCTCTTCTTTAAATGTATGAAGACCGAAGCCGTTGTGTATGCACTGATTTAATATACCACCAAGTTTGTTGTCTCTTTCAAGGATCAGCAGATCGTTAACTCCGGCTTCCTTGGCTGCAACTGCCGCTGCCAGTCCTGCCGGTCCTCCGCCGATTATAACAAGGTCTTTATCCATAACTTACCCCTTAATCTTTAATATAGCCTTCGAGGAATTCAGATCCCTCATCGTTCTTGCATATTTCAGAAATATCTTTTCCAAGTTCACGAGCCAGGATCTCTACCGTCTTTGGTGAGCAGAAGCCTGCCTGGCATCTTCCCATGCCCGCTCTTGTTCTGCGCTTAACGCCGTCAAGAGTTGTGGCTCCCAAAGGACGTTTGATGGCATCAACGATCTCACCTTCGGTTACAAGCTCACATCTGCAGATCACATTTGCGTAGAGAGGATTCTCGCTGATGAGCTTCTGCTTTTCCTCGGGAGTAGCAAGAGCCATGCTGGGAACGCCCTTTCTTGTTGCAACGAAGTTCTCCTTCTTTTCTGCAGGAAGCTTCTTTGTGATAAGCTCTGCCATGTACTCGCCGATGGCGGGAGCACATGAAAGACCGGGAGATTCGATTCCCGCAGCGTCAAAGAATCCGGGAACATCCGCAGCCTCGCCTAAAATAAAGTCATTCTTCTCTTCATGAGCACGGAGGCCTGCGAAGGATGTAATGATCTGTCTTGAAGGAATCTGTTTTACGCTAAGTGCGCAGCGCTTAAGGAGATCTTCAAGGCCTTCCTGCGTTGTGTTAACACCTTCGAAATCATCGATATCAACCGCAGTGGGTCCGAGAAGAAGGTTTCCGTGAACGGTAGGTGTAACCAAAACGCCTTTGCCGTACTTTGTGGGAAGCTGGAAGATCGTATGCTCAACAAGTCCGCCCACATTCTTGTCACAGAGACAGTACTCACCTTTTCTGGGAATGATGTTGATCTTCTCTGAAGATACCATGTTGTGGAACTTTGCAGCATATACGCCGGCTGCATTGACAACAAGCTTTGTTTCAAAATCTCCCTTAGAAGTCTTTACAACAAATCCTTCACCCTTTTTCTCGATTCCGGTAACTTCCGTAGCAAGGCTGAACTTCACGCCGTTTACGCAGGCGTTCTCAGCGAGGGCAATAGTCAGGTTGAAAGGGCAAACGATTCCGCCGGTGGGAACAAGAAGAGCTGCGGTAACTTCATCTGAAAGTTCTTTCTCGATAGCCCTTGCCTCGTCGCCGGTGATGATCTTTAAATCCTTTACCCCATTCTGGATTCCCTGATCATAAAGTCTCTTTAATGTACCTTTCCCCGCCTCATCGAAACACAGTACCATGGAGCCGTTTCTCTTAAACGAGAAATCAAGGTCCTTGGAGAGCTGCTCCATCATCGCGTTACCGCGAACGTTAAGTTTTGCTTTGAGAGTTCCGGGCTCTGCGTCATAGCCTGCATGAACGATTCCGCTGTTGGCTTTTGATGTTCCTTCGCAGACATCGCTTGCTTTATCAACCACTAAAACATCAAGCTTATATCTTGAAAGTTCCCGGGCGATAGCGCATCCCGTAACCCCCGCTCCTATGATTATGATATCTTGCATATATATACCCCGCATTTCTATCAGTTTATAGGTTTATTTTACAACGGAAACTAAAATTTTGCATTAAGTTTTTATGCAGGTTGCAAGGATTTTAGAAACTATTATTAAATAATTTGTGATATTTTACTGATTTACTGATTTTCTTTGGAAACGATTTTCCCCGAAAGGGTTTTGTAGAAAAAAAGGCCCGTCTTTTGTTGATTTTGCTAGGTTTCAAGATATTGTGGCTACCGATTTACATGAACACAAAAAAGATCGGTATGACTTTCGCCATACCGATCTTGAATAAACTTTATATTGAATTAATCAATTACGTTCTTAACACCAACGATGTTCATGAAGTTGATTCCGCTGATAACGCAACCGAGTCTTGAGTTTGCCTCGTGAACGATCTGGCCGTTACCGAGGTAAAGAGCTACGTGGGTACATCCGCCGCTACCGTAGCAGATGATGTCTCCCGGCTGTGCCTCTTCCAGTGAAACGCTTCTTCCGGCATTCTTGTACTGGCTTGATGGAGTACGTCCAACGGAGTAGCCGAAGTTTGCAAGAACGTAGCAGGTAAATCCGCTACAGTCAGTTCCGCCGGAAAGGCTCTGACCGCCCATTACGTATCTGGTACCAACATATGCTTTAGCATATTCTATGATCGCGCTTCTGATCTCGCTTGTTGATGCATCGCTTGAAACAGAAATCGTTGTATCTTCGCTAACCTGCTGCTGAGCCGCCGCTGCTGCTGCCGCTGCCGCTGCTGCCGCACGTCTTTCAGCCTCAGCTTTTCTCTTGGCCTCCTGCTCAGCGCGCTCCTCCTCGAGAGTCTTTGCGGTAACGTAACTTTCCTGGATAACTACATAATCAAGGCAAACATAACCGGTCTTGTCACGGGTGTAATTAACCTTGACCCACTCAAGAGGCTTCTCTTCTTCAGCCTGAGCGGCTACCTCTTTTGCAGTCTTAACAGCGTTTATAACCTGCGTATCGACTGCTGCTGTCGCGGGATCATCCATATCAAGTTCATCGTAAATAACTTCAGAGGTTTCGGTACTCTCTGTACTTTCAGCACCTTCTGTATCCTCGGCATCCTTTGCCCTTGACATTCTCTCGGCGCGGATGGTCTCATCCTCGGAAACCTCAAGTTTATCACCCGATTTTACGGATCCGATAACTGTTGCATCCGTACTCGCTTCGCTTCTAACATTAAGAAGATTACACTGAACTACCGCAACCTTCTTAACATAGTCCTCGATCACTTCAAGAGCTTCATCGCCGTAGATAAAGAAATCGGATCTAACGAATCCTTCAACGTTTCCTGAAACAACGTTAAACCAGGTTCCGTCTTCGGCTTCAACCCTGTCAATGATCTCACACACCGAACCGTTGTACATATGACCCACAACTTCTGTATCGGTGCTTGCCCCCGAACGAACATTTACAAAATCACGCACGTTTGCAATAGCAAAATTTGCGTATTCTTCTTCATATATGGACATATCGAACGCGATATCAAGCTCTGCGGCTCTTTCAACCACGAGACCCATAATATCGGAGTCAACTGTCTTTTTATCATAGGAATTGCCGAGAACGGAAAGGAATGATGAAACGCCTCCATCAGTCTGGGATCCTACTTCTGCCCCTGCATTAGACGCAAACACATTCATAGTAGGAAATGTTCCCGCAATCGCCAGCGCAGTACCTGCTGCTATACTTCTGTAGATTATATTTTTGATTGACTGTAACATTTTTTTAATATTTTATGCGTTATTGTTAAACAATTTGTAACAACTATATGATACAATACCTGCATGAGAAAATTCAAGTCTTTATTTATTATTTTACCCATTGTACTAATTCTCGGTGCAGTAGGCGCTTATCTATTTTCCTCCGGCAAGATCAAGTTAAAAGATAACGGCAGCAATGAGGAGACTGTCGCGGAGGTAGAGACCGAACCCATCGAAGAACCTGAACCCGAGCCTGAACCGGAGCCGGAACCCGAACCTCCTTTTGAGGAATATGACATCCATCTCATGATGGTAGGCGACAACCTCTATCATACAGGTGTTATAAAATCCGGTGAGCAGGCTGACGGAACCCTTAATTACGATCACGAATTCTCAGGGATCACCGATCTTCTTGCCCTTTCCAACATCAGGATCATCAACCAGGAAACTCCTTTCGGCGGAAATGACAGAGGATTCCAGAGCTATCCCGTATTCAACACTCCCGTTGAAGTCGGCGACTCCATCGCAAGAGCAAAGTTTAACGTAATGCTTGGAGCTACCAACCATGCAACGGATATGGGAATCAGCGGACTGACTCATTTCTACAACTACATGCATGACAACTACCCCGAGATCCTTATCTGCGGTATCCATGGCGAGACTCCTTCCACCATTCCCAATACCGTTACAGGCGATCAGGGCGTTCAGATAGCAATTGAAGAGGAGGGAACTGCTTCAGACCTTTCTCCCGAAGAGCTTGAGTCCTGCACTATCGTTTATGACACCAACGACTATTCAAGGATCAATCTTCTTAAGATCGAAGGCTTTACCTTCGCATTCCTTAATTATACTTACGGAAACAACACGGAGATCTATCCTACCTCACAGGAAGGACGTCTTGATTTCCTTACCACCTGGAACCCCGATTCCAGATACATCAACTTTACAGAGCTTAACCCTCAGGTACTCGAGGATATCAAGCTCGCAAAGACCGTTGCCGATGTTGTTATCGTTTGCCCTCACTGGGGAGTCGAATATACCACAACTCCTACCGATTATCAGAAGAGCTGGGCAATGCAGATGACCGAGGCGGGCGCAGACGTTATCATCGGAGCTCATCCCCATGTTCCCGAGCCGGTTGAATGGATCACCGCAGAGAATGGCAATGAGACCCTTTGCTACTACTCCCTCGGAAACTTTGTTTCAACCCAGAACCAGTCACACGACGTTCTTCTTGAAGGCCTCGCTTGGGTTTCCTTCCATGTAACTGAAGAAGGCATCTCCATCACCAAGGACCAGTGTGGAATCGTTCCCATGGTCAACCATTACACCTGGGGCCCTCTTAGATACCAGAAGACCTATCTGCTCGAGGATTACAGCGCAGACCTTGCAGCACAGCACGGCGTTATCGGCCACGGCGGATTCGCTCTTAGCTATGACAAGCTCCTTGAAAGATCCCAGACCATCTTCGGTGACAAGATCCTTACCAGAGAGCAGATCTACTCACAGTTCGAGGATGCAAAACGCGAGGAACTCTTTACCGAATACGATGAAGAAGTCGCAAAAGGCGTTGCAAAAGATCATCCGGTCGAGGAAACAGTTGAGGAAGTTGAAGATAATAGTGGAGAAGCTTCCGAAGGAACTGAGAATTAATATAAATAGATTTGTGGCATGAAAAAAAGGAGTGGAACCTCAACATCCACTCCTTTTTTAGTATATTGGCCTAGTTACTATCGCTGTAGCGATACTTTGGTCTCTTTTTATACTCCCGCTACTCTCTCCATTTCATCAAGCCTTTTGGAAAGAGTATGATTTTCAAGGACATTTCTTTGGCCTGCTGTCGCTATCTCTTCTCTTTCTTTATCATGAGAAAGATAGTAGTCAACCTTTCCAAGCAGGTCTTCATAACTTTCGTATATTGCCATTTCTCCACCGATATCGAAATATTCAGGGTACTCAGCCTGATAATTACTAAGGAGGAATCCGCCTGCGCCCATGATATCAAAGGCTCTCAAGGAAATACCTGTCTTAATACTTCTCAAAGTAATATTTAAATTGATCTTTGAAGAAGCAAAAACATCATACATTGATGTGTAGTAATCAACCGGACCTTTATTGCTCCAACCATTAATCTCAGCTGATCTCTCGGGAGTATAAAGGTTTCTTGCAAGGCCTTCCTTCTTTCCCAGGAGTTCAAGAACTTCCGTCCTCTCAAGAGCTGTCACCTGTCTTGATAAAACGAACTGGGAATACAGCTGCTTCGGAGTCATAACCGTTGGTGCATTGGGATCTGTTGGGTATGCCTTCTGAAGCTCCGCCTCAATCTCGGGAGTAAGCAGTGCCTCAAGTATATTCTCTCCGTATATGTTTTTCTGCGCACTGATTATGGCATCAAGATAGCCCTTAGCATAAGGCGATATGGACGCAAACTTCGCATAAAGGCTGTGCTTCGCTTCATTATAAAGGCTACCCACAAAAGAAATATCGGAGTTTCTTTTGCCGGCTCCTGAGTCTATATATTTTTTCAATGCAGGCTCATAAATGCCCAAAGGAAGATAATGAACCGTAGGAATATTGGAAGCCTCAAATTCCTTATAAACACCGTAATCAAAATAAAAAATACTGTTTACCGGATTCAAAACCGTATAAGAATAAATATTTAAATATGGGCTGTCGTAAACCCAGCTAATGTACTTAACATTCTTCTCATTGCAAACATTGGAGACTTCCGGAAAGTAGTTATATGAAAAGACATAATCCACGGATTTCGCTTCATCAAGCATATCAGAAAGAACCTTCTTCTGTTCCTCCATTTCGCTTCCGCTTTTTTTGTCACTAAAAGGACACAGCCTGACATCATATCCACGCTGCGCCATCAAGGACTTCATATATTCATTTCCGTAGCTGTTCCAGTCAATGAGGATTGTGTTCATATAAGCCCATTCTTTTGGTTATTATTGTTTCTTTCATTATACAACCGCATTTAAAAATGTTAAAATATATTTGGTCCTAAAAAATCAAAAAAGGAACACAATCATATGAGCAATTTTTCTTTCGATAAAATCAAACTCATCATTTGGGATCTGGATGACACTTTCTGGTCGGGTACTTTAAGCGAAGGAAGCGTTGTGTGTCCCGCCGCCAACATAGCCCTTATTCATGCTCTTTCCGATGCAGGCATTGTAAACTCAATATCCTCAAAAAACGATTCAGACAAATCTCTGGCAGAGCTTGAAAAAATCGATCCCGGTCTTAGTTCATATTTTGTGTTTAACAATATAAACTGGGATGAAAAAGGCTCTCAGATAAAAGATAAATTATCTAAGATGGGACTTCGCGCAGAAAATACGCTTTTCATCGACGACAACGAAAGAAACCTTGAAGAAGCTACATTCCACAATCCCGGACTTATGACATCTACTCCCGACATAATCCAAGAACTTATCAATTATTTGCCAAATTCTTCTGTTTTTAACAAAGACCTTAGCCATTCAAGGCTTGATCAATATAAGATGCTCGAAACAAAAGCAATAGCATCTGAAAATTATTCTTCTAATGAGCAGTTCTTATATGACAGTAATATCCTTGTAGATATTTGCTTTGACTGCATAGGTCAAATCGACAGAATAGCTGAAATGGTTGCCCGAACCAATCAGCTCAACTTTACCAAAAACAGAGTTGATAAAGCTGAGCTTGAAAAACAGCTTTTAAATGATTGGAACAGATGTGCCTATATTACTGTTCGGGATAAATTCGGTGACTACGGAATCGTTGGTTTCTTTTGCTATAACCGCATGGAAAAAAAGATGGAACATTTTCTCTTTTCCTGCAGAATCCTTGGAATGGGCGTAGAGCAGTACATCTATTCTCGCATGGGTTACCCTGACTTTGAAATAGCAGAGCCTGTTGCAAGCAAGCTAAGCAAAGAAGGCTCCTCACCTTGGATCAGCGAAGATACAGGCAAAACTGCTTCTTCTCAGGTAAGCGGAGGCGGAGCATCCAACAGACTTCGCATTCTCCTTAAAGGCCCCTGTGATTTAAGCGCTATTGAGCAATATCTCATCGGCGGAAGCTTAACAACGGAGTTTAATTTTGTAAACAACAAAGGTTTTATCACCACCGGCCAGAACCACTCAATACATATCTTCGAAGGAAAAGAAATATATAAAGACGACCTTGCATCCATTATGGCAGACGCACCCTTTATTATTCCCGAAGATTTTCAGACTTTGCTGTTTGACAACAAGTATCACATTATCTGTTACAGTCTTCTGGCAGATTGCCATGCAGGCGTATACAGACACAAAGACAGTGGCCTTATGATTTCCTTTGGCAGTGTGAATTTTGACCTTACAGATGAAAAGAATTGGGAAGGCTATATAAACGGAACTGTTCCCAATCACTTTTATCCCTTCACCGAAGAATTATTAAGAGATTTTAAGTCCAAGTGGGAATTCATCGGAACTACTCCTTACGAGGTTTTGCTCTACAATTTGGAGTACATGTATGAGAACGCCCCCGGTTCACCTACTTTTATCCTCTTACTGGGAAGTGAAATTGACTATGACGGTGAAAGCGCAGAATTCGCAGATCATGCTAAAAGGCACGCAGAAGTAAATCGCTTAATAGAGGATTTTGCAAAAGATAAGCCCCGCATAAGATTAATCAATTTCACCGACTATATTCATTCACAGGAAGACTTTGAAGACAGCATCAATCACTTCTCAAGAAGAGTTTATTATGATGTAGCTACAAAAACCGTTGAATATATCAATGAAAAAGTTCAATCCCTTATAAGCGGAGCTAACCAGAATTAAAACTTGTATGTGTTTAAAAAAATATTACGGTACTTATCATAATTCTTAAGGTTAAGTACCAATCCGTCATCGTGTACGGCAAATGGTCTTTCGTAGTCCGGAACTACCACCTTGTATCCGGCATTAATGAATTCTCTGGATTGCGAAAGATCATAAAAGTCCCAAGCATCAAAGACATCTTCTCGCCAAGGAATATCTTTTGATGTTGTGATAAGAAGTCCATCCACTGCATCTACCACCGCAAGTCTTTCGGGATTTAACGGTGCTTTTTTTTCAAGTGCATCAATATCACTGTTACCTGTTCTGTAGATTCTGTTTACTCTTGGTCCATGCCACACGACTGCATCCTTTGCCAAGCCCACAGAGCCTACAAGCCCTACCATTCCGATAGACTCATCTGCATTAAAGATATCTAAGAGTTCAAATAAAAACCATTTATCAGTAATAAAAACGTCTTGATGCATGTAAATCTTGTATTTTGCATCGGAGGCTTTCATGCCCTCGTTATAGCCTGAGCACATGGATTTTGCATCTCTTATTTCAGTAATATTTACTTCAAAGCCATTGGGGATATAAAGCTCTGAAAGATAATAACAGCATTCTTCCCAGTATCTGTCATTATTTACACAAGCTATGATCTCAATCTTGTTCTCGTTAGCCATTTATCCCCTCCGTAATACTTTTCCAAATCCTGTCTTTTTCATAGAGATAAACAGTTCCGCGAAGAACAGCCAACAGGGTTTCGACATTCAGTCTATTTTCCGCGAGGAAAACGAAAATATCCTGTTTTATATCAATTGCTTTTCCGAATTCTACGCGGCGAAGTCTAAAGACAAGTTCCTGATATATCTCCTCTATTTCAGCCAAAGACCTGCCCTGTAAAATATTAGTAGCCTCTCCCTTTTCAACCTGCATTTTTGCAACAGAAGAAAGGACCTTCAAGTTCATCAAGGCCTTGCTCTCGTGAAGGCACACTTCTGACTCCGGTGCTTGAAGCAGATTATAGATTTCAAGACAATTTTTAGGGTCTGCACCGCAAAGCAAGCCTTCTATTCTATCTTCCAATTCCTTAGTTTGCTTTTTTGCAGCTTCTACATCCTGTTCACGATATACATCTTTTGAATTAAGTGCTTCCTCACTGATAGGCATTTTTCTATCCTTTATGCTTTAAGGTATTCCATAAAGCTTTTCTTGTTCTCAAGTGCAGTTGTTGTGGGTCGTCCAAGGTCTTCCCTTGCTCCTATAGCGCAAGTTACTTCGATTAGACTAAGTTCGTTTTTACCCTTTGCAATTTCCAGTTCTTTATCAAGGGCTTCAAAGGTTGAAACTCTGACTGCATTGGGATATCTGCAGGCTTTTGCCACTCCGACTAAATCGATTTGAGAAGCAACTGTGGGCATGCCTCCAACGGTCTCGTGAGCTCCGTTATTAATAACTACATGTACAAGGTTTGAAGGCTTATTAGCGCCCATAACCGCCATTGCGCCCATATGCATAAGAACAGCTCCGTCACCATCGATACACCAAACCTTTTTGTCAGGCTTGTTTACTGCAACACCGAGGGCTATGGATGAACTATGTCCCATTGAACCTACAGTTAAAAAATCATATTTATGCGCCTGATTATTTGCCTCTCTGATTTCAAATAATTCTCTCGAAGCTTTTCCGGTGGTGGAAACAATAGGGTCTTCTCCAGAAAACTTAACGATATGCTTAATGATTTCCTCGCGGAGCATTTCATTATCATTTTTATACTCTACCCTGGGAGCATCTGTAAGAGCACCCTTCTTTACTACAAAGGCAACATCCTTACCATTTGCAAGTATCTCCTTGAACTCTTTCATCTTTTCAGAGAGCTGTTCTTCGGTAGTAGCCTTATCAATAATAAAAGAAACAATATCCATATCATCAAGGAGCTTAACTGTAACCTCTCCCTGATAAATATGCTGAGGTTCATCGTGAACGCCGGGTTCTCCTCTCCAACCCACAATAAAAATCATTGGAATAGCATATACTTTGTCGCTTAAAAGGCTGGCAACGGGATTTATGATATTTCCTTCGCCGCTGTTTTGCATGTAAACAACAGGAACTTTTCCGGTCGCAAGATGATATCCTGCTGCAAGCGCTGCTGCATTTCCCTCATTAGCTGCAATTACATGATGCTTGGGATCAATTCCGTATTCACTCATGAGATAATTGCAAAGAGCTTTGAGCTGACTGTCCGGAACACCGGTATAAAAATCGGCTCCTATTATTTTCACAAGACTTTCTACTTTCATTATTTCTCTCCCAAGAGTATTTTTCTATAAAGCTTCTCAATAGTATCCTTATTCAAGGCGACAGGAAAATTGCTTAATCTTTGAGGATCTACCGAATCCCTCAACACAGCAAACTGTTCTTCAGAGGCTGCCGGCACTTCAAGTTCGGTTTCATTAAACAGAGCATTAAATATCTCTGCTCCGGTCTCAGCATCTTTCCCTCCAAGAAGTACTCCGATTTCATCCAGAGTCTTTCTAAGGTATTCACGACCTCTTGAATCAATACATTTATCGAGATTCTCAATCATCCAAGGATATAGAACTCTGTTGCAAAGAGCCGTAGCATGACCGTGAGCCACACCAAAAAGTCCTGTAATCTTGTAGCACATAGCGTGACCCGCCGTAGTTTGAGTGATGTTTATGGCCTTTCCCGCATTGTTTGCAGCCATAAGCATTTTCTCTCTTCCCTCAACAGTATTGTTTAAATACGCATCCTTAAATTCAACAATGGCTTTGATTGCTAACCTGCTGTACTCTTTACTCTCATCCGTGCTCTTAACGGACCAATAGGATTCTATTGCATGGCACAGCGCATCAAGCATAGCGGATTTTTTCTGATAGATTGGCAGTGAAGTAAGCGTTTCAGAATCAAGCAGTACCGTGCCCGGAAGTATTCCGTCACCGGCTACACTTTTCTTAACACCGTCTAAATATATAACCGCAAATCTTGTTGCCTCAGAACCTGTTCCGGCCGTAGTAGGGACTGCCAGAAAAGGAATGTCGTTTTCCTCTACAGGGTGTTTTAAGAATTCTCCGTTACTTCCGTCTCCATCAAGCAAGGAATACGCTTTAATGCATTTAGCTACATCCAATGCAGAGCCTCCGCCCACAGCAATTATGGAATCACAGTTATTCTCTCTAAAGCTTTCTACTCCCGCAAGAACATTTTCATATAAGGGATTTGGCTTAAAATCACGAAACTCTTTAATCTCTGTTTGCAAAAGTTCAGGAATGCATTTTATAAACTCATATAAACTCTTTTGATGTTCTATCGAGTTACCGCAAACCAGCATTACTCTTTTACAACCATTGGTTATAAACCACTCCTTCAATTCTTTGTAATTATCTTTTGAAGTAATGATCTTCTGCGTCATTTTAAACCTCGTCGGGAATAAGTCTGATAATGTCCTTGAAAGGCATCAACATTTCATCGCATTCCTCAGCTCTATGATTCTCAAGGATAGTCTCTGCGGCCTTCTGCATCGCAGGAACCTCCGCTCTCATAAGCTGGTTTGCATAGATGATAATGTTTGCTCCAAGTTCTTTCCACTCCTCTTCTCTTACGCTGTTGAAGCTGGTGGGCACAAGAACTATAGGAGTTGCCTTATCTTTTTCACGGAACTTCTCAATAAATTCCTTTATCTCTGAAGGATCTTTCTTTCTGCTGTGAATCATGATAGCATCTGCACCCGCTTCAACAAATGCAAAAGCCCTTGTAAGCGCATCTTCCATTCCTCTTTCGAGAATGAGAGATTCGATTCTTGCGCAGATCATAAAGTCCTTTGTTCTCTGAGCTTTTTTACCTGCTCTTATCTTATTGCTGAAGTGTTCGATGGTATCCTGTGTCTGAACAACTTCAGTTCCAAACAAACTGTTTTTCTTGAGGCCTGTCTTATCCTCAATGATAACCATTGACACTCCAAGGCGTTCAAGGCTTCTTACAGTATATGCAAAATGCTCGGTCTTTCCGCCGGTGTCTCCGTCGAAAATAATAGGCTTTGTGGTAACTTCCGTAATATCCTCAATTGTCCTGAATCTGCTGGTCATATCTACCAGCTCAATATCGGGCTTACCTTTGGCTGTTGAATCGCAAAGGCTTGAAATCCACATAGCATCAAACTGCTTTGCTCCGCCTTCCTGATGAACAACAGTGTTCTCTACAATAAGACCGGTAAGTCCATCATGGGCCTCCATAACCGTTACAAGTCCCTTCATGTCGAGAACTCTTCTCAAGCGTCCGCGTCTTGAATCAGGCATAGCAAGATCGCTTCTTGTTCTTGCCTCTATATCCTTGTATTTCTCATCATCCGCAAAAGGATACTCAACGAGTTTTCCGCCATAAACAGCCAGTTCAGAAACAACCTCATCTCTGATAGGCTTCTGGAATCCAACACGCCAATCGTCTCCGTGGACAACTATAGAAGGCTTGTATTTTCTGATGTTCTCCACGTAGGAAAGTGTGCTCTGATATACAACCTTATGTACTCCGGCAATATTTTCAAACATGATCTTTCTCTCTGACTCAGAAATAAGAGGAAGACGTTTGTAAGAAGTAACAGCCTCATCGGAAAGCACACCGATAATTAATTTACCCAATTTCTGTGCCTTCTTGATAATGGCGATATGTCCGCTGTGAATAATATCTGTAGAAAAGCACATGTAAACGGTGCGCGCTTCGATCTCTTTTAACTTATGAGACACAACCGCGAGGTCATCTGCATTATCAATCTCTGCGCATAGAAGATTCTCTACGTCAAGAGCCTTGATATTTGCTGCTCCGTTTAATTCATTTAATGCATTTTCAGCATAGACTTTTGTATTTCCTGCTTCGCAAAATTCCACAATCTTTGAAAGCCATACTTTCCAGTCGTCTTTCTTTAGTTTGTAAAGCGCCTGAGCTTCCATTGCATCATTGAAGATGTCTACTCCGACTGCTACAACTTTTCCGTCAACAACCTTGGCCTTAAAATCTTTTTCAGGAAGAGGCAAAGTGGAAGATACTGTCATGCAAGAATCTTCGGACTCCAACACCTTATCAAACACTTCGGCTTCAAACACAAGGTCGCCATGCATCAAAATAATGTCGTCATCCAAGTACTCTCTTACGCAGTAAATACTGTAAATATAGTTGGTTTTATCAAAATCAGGATTCTTTACAAAAGTAATCTTTATAGGTAACTCAAGAGAATTGCAGTAATTAACCAATACCGCATCAAAATAACCGGTGGTTATAACAACTTCTTTTATTCCCGAATCGACCAAAATCTGCAATTGACGGGACAAAATAGTCTCGTGAGCTGATATTTCCGTCATGCACTTGGGCTGTTCACTTGTAAGGACACCCATTCGTGTTCCCATTCCCGAATTTAAAATCAGTGCTTTCATACACTCTCCTTTTTTGAAACTATTATAAGCCTATCTTTTTTACATTTTCAGCCAGTTCAAGGAACTGCTCCTTGTTAAGCTGAGTGTCTAAAGCAGACAAAAGAATTAAATAGTATTCAGATAAATATCCTTGCTTAACATAGGGATTATCCTTATATCCGCTTATTCTATCCAGCATAAGTTCTCTAAGTAAAAGATATATATTGTAATCCGGAACCTCGTATCTTAATATGCAAGCCTTTAGCGCCGGCAAATATCCCGAGAAAATGTGCTCCATCTGAAGTTCATCGGGAAATCTATCAAGGAATCCTCTATTTGCGTATTCTCTCCAAACATATGTCTGGGCAGTAATACAATCCAAATGATGGTTAGAATTCTTTTTAAGGATTGTAGACTCATCATTAACAAAATAGTGGTACAGCTGTTCATCCAGGACACATGCCTTTTTAAAATATAGATGAACCAATGAACCCCAAGCCGCATCCTCATAAGTAATATTCGTTGGGAAGAATAAATCGTTGGAAATAATAAACTCTTTTTTAATCAGTTTACCCCATGCGTTATAAAGAAGGGGTGGATGAACGATATAGGGCTTTCTTTCCTCATCACTGCTTACGATGTACTCTTTTATTTCGCTTGCGTCTTCCTTTTCAAAGTATGTTAATTCCTTTGAAGGATCACGACGATTTCCACAGCATATAATGTCATAATCTTTACCGTTTGCTGCATTGAGCATCTTCTCAAAATAGTCGAGTTCCACCCAGTCATCTGAATCTATGAAACCTATCCATTCAGCTGATGCATAGGATAAGCCAATGTTTCTTGCCTGGCCCTGTCTTCCATTCTGAGGAGATTCAACGATAATAAAATTTTCCGGATATCTTTTCTCCCACTCAGTCAGCTTATTTAAAGTATTGTCTTTGGAACAGTCGTCAACACAAATAATTTCAAGATCCTCGAGTCCGATTGTCTGGTTAACAATACTTTCAAGGCACCTGTCAATCCAAGCCTCCACGTTGTAGCATGGTAGTATGACACTTATAGATTTTTTACAATCCATTTTTTCTATCAACTCGTTAAGCTCCATTTATTATTTCTTCTGCCAGCCATTCCATAGGTCCGTCACTAAAACAGATCACCTTACCGGGCTTCTGCTCACGAATATTTTGAAGGACCATGAGAATCATGTCATCGCACGGCATAATATTCTCAAAATCTACAAAGGATATTCTCTTTCCTTTATATACAATTTCATTTCCGGATATCTTGACCTGTGCTTCCCTCTCAACCTGCTTGAAAACCTCATAAGCAGCTACATCAGTCTTGTTTTCCATGGTATTAAACAAAACCGCATTCTTTCCTTCACCAAGAACAGCAATACACTTATCAAGAACCTCCTCGTTAGAAGAAGATAACGGTACTGATATGCTGTCAGCAAACACATATATCAAACCTTTATTTCTTGAGCCGGAAGATATTTGAGTCAAAACAGAATCTCCGTATGCGTCTTTATACCCTTGTAAAATAGCATCTTTAAGGCCTTTCGTTGCATACTTTAATTCATCATTCTCGATATTTCCCTGCTTAATCTTTTCAAGAATTTGATCGTAATAATAGAACTTAGTTTCCTTTGAAAACTCCCCGTCTTTAGCGTATTCTGCCATTTTCACAAGACGTGCAACATCACCTCTTAAGCAATAAACAACTGAGTGCAAGAATATCAAAGCTCTGTTGTCTTTAAGCTCTTTCGCAAAGGAAATCCACGATTCCAGAAGTTTTATAATCTCTTCTTTTCCAGCCTCTGTAAATGAATACCCTCTGTTTAATTCTGTGGCCACATTAAGCGGATGCTTTGAAAAAATACCTGACAAAACTGCGCCCATTTGAATCAATATGGAAAGATTGTTATCGTCTATGCCCTGTATCTTTTCAAGTTCGGTTCTCTTTATTACTTTAAGCCAAGGACCACTTATGGTTCCGGCAACATAAGAACCGTGTTCAGAGAGATTTCTGTATTCTATTCCGAGATTCGCAAAGATACTCTTTTCAAGACCTTTTCTAAACAACACATATGTATCTACAGTGCTGACGAGACTGCCATCATTAGACGGTACATCGTAGTACTCGTTGGCAAACTTTCGTTCAATCTTTGCACTATCCGCACCGGCATAAAGTTTTTCCCCGGGAAAGGCCATGTCGGCACCTATTAGTTCTATACTCTTTGCCCCCAGGTAAAGAGCCACTTCCACGCAAAGAGAAGTAACGGTTCCTGTAACGCTTAATACATTTTCAGGATGCAATGCTTTCTCTTGTTTTGTTTCTTCGATGTCAGCTGATAAGGCTCTGTATGTTTGTCCTTTATAGACATCCACAAACTTCCAGTAAGAAACGCTTTCATAAACAAAAGGAATATCACCTGTCTGATTTTCCACCCCGTCTACATGCTTAAACACGCCGTCCGTCGGGTCTGCCAGGCAGAGAATATCGGGCTTAATGCCTTCTTTTAATAACCTCTTTAAAACCGTGTTAACAGCAACTATGGTCTTCTTTCCAACTGACTCTTTAAGGTAAGACATATTATCGTCAAGAGAAGGGCCTGCTGCCACAACAATATAATCAGTTCCCGTAAAATGTTTCTTCAGTTCAGATAAACCAGCAGATTTCTTTTCAAGATTCTTATAATAGTTGACCTTTTGGATATCGGTAAACATTCTTGCAGCACTCAAATTACTTTTATATTGCTGAAGTTGCTGACTGATGTCCTCATTGAATCCTGAGGTCATCCAGGGAGAAACAGTTTTAAGGGAGTTGATGCCGCTGTTTGCTCTTAAAAAAGCATCCAGTAGTTCAACTTTGTTTTCATTAAGAATAATATCCAGGCAACCTTCTTCGATATAATCCAGCATTCCGTATGCTTTCGCATAGCTTACTACTGAAGGGTCTGACTCATATACATAAATATGAGCCGACTTGTATGATTTCTCCCATATAGCATAGGGCGCATATCCCAAACCGGCGCCAAAAATATGTACCTCGGAATGCTGAGGTTCAAATACATTTTCCGCTCTTTCTATTGCCTCTTCCATGGGATCATCGAGGCTATGTAAATAGATTCTTGTCTCACAATCACAGAGGTTCAAAAAGCCACTTCTTGAACTTTGTATTCTCCACTTTCCTTCCGTAACATCAATCGCAGATAACTCATGCATGTATTTGTGTAAAAGCGGAATAATACCGTTCTCTATTATCTCGCAGGCGTACATATAGTTATGGTTTACCTGCGGAACAGTGTAAAGATAATTAGTGAACGTCTCTGCTTCTGCCGGGCTTGTCTCTTTCCACTCTTTAGCAATTTCAAGAGCTACGCCGGTAGTTTCTGTCCAAACCCTTGAAAAAGAAACATCATCATAGGCTCTAAGGGCTCGTGCGCATTCTCTATACTTAGAAAACAAGAAAGCTCTGTTATGAATCTCAATAATAAAATCTTCAGTCATTTGCTTACCTATCTGCTCTCCACATTAAAGAATTTATTACATCCAACCATCATAAGACTGAATGGATCATAAGCAATTATCAATTCAGGACCAATATCCGCCAGTTGATCCATTACTATTTTAGCAGTTTCAATATCAGGCATATTTTCAGGCATTTGGAAATACGCATACCTTTCTCCCATATAAATCACGTCCTGCTTATCAAATAGCTCAGGAGATTTCTCCGGGATAACAGAATTCTCTATAGCCACTTTCTCTCCCGAAGCATATTCTGACGTATTTATTATCAGCACATCTTTTCCCGAATTATGCCTTAATTTATATGCATCCTCCAGAATCTTTTGAGAAAGTTCATCACCCGTTACAATAAAATCGGATGTCATAAGCACTACAAGATTTGACTGTTTTGAAGCATTCTGCGGTGCCCATTCCAGTTCATTTATGTATGCTGCTTTAATTTCTTCAAATAGCCCGGCTACTTCATTCCAAAAGGCGTTTTCTTCACTGCTGCCACACGAAATATACTTGATTATCATTTGCCACATTAGGTAATACTTTTCTTTCCAACCAAGCATCTTTTCATTTTTAAGTTTAGAAACATACTCCGTGTATTCACCGGTTAAAGGGGTTTTCTCCCACCATTTTCCTCGAAAAGCACCCTTTATGTACGCACCATTCTTTGAAAGATTAATAAAAGAAATCTCTTCGTTACTTTGAATAATACGCTCTATCTCACCTTTAAACCGAAGTAACATGTTGGATGTTCCAATATACTCTCCATTATTGGCCAATACATATTGTTCGTAATCTTTCTTGTTTGCGGCAACACCGGGATATTGCATATTATCGGGATATCCTAAATCCGCTCCCACTACAGAAATTGCTTTTGCCCCAAGATTTACAGCCACTTCCAGTGCCATTGCCGTAACTGTGGTATTAAGGGTCCACTTATACTTTGTATCTTCATGCTTTCCGAAATAGTCGGATATTTCTACCGTATATCTCGGTCCCTCGTATAACTCGTTATATTTCCAATTTGAAACGCTCTCAGAAATAAGCGGAGTATTCCTCAACTGTTCCTGTGCTCCTTCAAGATGAGGAACGATTCCATCTGTCGGGTCCATAACAACAACGCAATCAGGGCAAAGTCCCTCGCTCAATAAATACTTTACCGAAGTATTTACCGAGATAATAAAATAATCGTCAGCCTTATTCTTTATTGCCTCAATATTATCCTTAACCGATGGTCCTCCTGCTATTACCAAGCAGTGATCAACTTTTTTATATAAATCTTTAGTTTTTAAAAACTCTACAAAATTATCAAATGAGCCTTCACTATTCAACTTGTTACGCTGATAGTTAACCTCATACATTTTGCTGTACTCATTAACATAAAACTGATTATCCTTGAATGCTCTTATAGCATCAAAAGTTGACCCTTCAGCATCGAATGCTATGCTTTGAGAAATATAGTATCCGGTGTTATCCGTTTCCTCGTCTATTTTAGTAAATAAATCAAATAATCTTTCCACACTCTCGTCTACGACAATATTTAGAGACTGCGGATCAATCAAATCCAAAACTCCGTATTTCTTTGCCCATTCTATCTTATTGGCATCATTTTCAAATATAGTTATCTTTATTGAATGATATGATTTTTCCCAAACGGAATAGGGGAGATAACCTAAATCAGCTCCCATAATACAGAATGATTTTTGAGATGTTTTATATAAGATATTAGCCCTTATTTGAGCCTCTTCCATCGGATTATAAAGGCTGTTTAAGTAATAATTGTTCCTTTTATCAAAGAGCGCCCATAATCCGGACTTACTTTTTAATAATTTATAATTGTCAAATTCAACAATTGAATTATCAACCGACTCGGTCAGTGAATACAATTTGGGAATTAAATTGTATTTAATTAAATCAGCGCAAATGCTGCCTTTGCTAAATGAAGAAATAATAGAATTAATTATATCGGTCAATTCCGCTTCAAATTGTGTTCCTCTTGAATTATGCAGGATTTTTTCAATAGTATCGGCAGACTTGTTCCATAATGTCCTGGCATGAATTTCGTCACCACTATATAATTTATCCGCTATTCTCTCACAATCTGATATCAATTTTCCCTGCAGAAACTGATCATTATCCATGTGCTGTACCTTCTCATATACACAAAAGAGGAAGTATAAAAACTTCCTCTTTATAATACGATATAAATACGTTTTTAATCAAGTTATTACTGTAAAAGTGAGAGTACACCCTGGTTAGCCTGATTAGCCTGTGAAAGCATTGACTGACCTGCCTGAGCAAGGATGTTGGAGTTGGAGTATCTAACCATCTCAGTTGCCATATCGGTATCACGGATCTGGCTCTCTGCTGCGGTGGTATTCTCAACAACGTTGTCAAGGTTTGCGATGGTATGCTCAAGTCTGTTCTGAACTGCACCGAGGTCAGATCTCTGTTTACTTACTGATGAAAGTGCGTTCTTGATAGAAGTGATTGCCGAGCTTGCCTTGCTCTGAGTACTTACACCTACGTTGTTAAGTCCGATTGTAACATGTGACATAGCAATAATGCTAATCTTGATATACTGTCCGGCTTCTGCGCCAACCTGAAGGTTCTTGGATACGAAAGTACCATCAAGGAGATTCTGCTCATTGAAGGTTGTGGTTGAAGCTACACGGTCAATCTCGGAAATGAGTGCCTGTACCTCAGAGTTGATATATGAACGATCCTTTGTGGTATTAGTTCCGTTTGCAGCCTGAGTAGCAAGTTCGGTCATTCTCTGAAGCATATCGTGTACTTCATTGAGTGCACCTTCAGCGGTCTGTACTGCTGAAATACCATCCTGAGCGTTCTTAGATGCCTGGGTAAGTCCACGAACCTGACGTCTCATCTTCTCGGAAATTGCAAGTCCTGCTGCATCATCTGCTGCACGGTTGATCTTGTATCCTGATGAGAGTTTCTCGGTACTCTTTGCTAATGAGTTAGTTGTGAGACCAAGCATTCTGTTTGAGTTCATTGCAGTTAAGTTGTGCTGTACTACCATATTATTTTCCTCCCTGAAACGGAGACCTCCATGTCGCCTTCCATTCTTATTTTTTATTTAAAGGCGAATCCCTTCGCTCTTTTTTTCTCGGTTACACTCAGTATATCGGAGTCACTTTCAAAAACTTAACCCCTGTTTATTTATTTTTTTAAAAAATTGATTTTTTATACAACAGAAAAGCGGAAGCCGAAGCTTCCGCGTAATCTGCGTACGATTTTTTGTTTTAGACAATTTAATTTTGTACGGTTAAGCCGGCATATTAGCCAAGGAGTGAAAGAACACCCTGATTGGACTGATTTGCCTGTGCAAGCATTGACTGACCAGCCTGTGCCAGAATGTTTGCATTTGAATACTTAACCATCTGAGTAGCCATATCAGTATCACGGATCTGGCTCTCTGCTGCGGTGGTATTCTCAACGACGTTGTCAAGGTTTGCGATGGTGTGCTCAAGTCTGTTCTGAACTGCACCAAGGTCAGATCTCTGCTTACTTACAGAACCAAGAGCGTTCTTGATGGAAGCGATTGCTGAACTTGCCTTAGCCTGAGTACTTACACCTACGCTGTTAAGTCCAATCTTAACATGAGACATTGCGATGATGCTGATAGCGATGTACTGACCAGCTTCTGCGCCAACCTGAAGGTTCTTTCCTTTGAAAGTACCATCAAGAAGGTTCTGCTCGTTGAAGGTTGTAGTTGAAGCTACACGGTCAATCTCAGAAATGAGTGCCTGTACTTCAGAGTTGATGTAGGAACGATCCTTAGTGGTATTGGTTCCGTTAGCTGCCTGGTTAGCAAGCTCGTTCATTCTCTGAAGCATATCATGTACTTCATTGAGTGCACCTTCAGCGGTCTGTACTGCTGAGATACCATCCTGAGCGTTTGCAGATGCCTGTGTAAGACCACGAACCTGACGTCTCATCTTCTCGGAAATTGCAAGTCCTGCTGCATCATCTGCTGCACGGTTGATCTTGTAACCGGAAGAGAGCTTCTCAGTTGACTTAGAAAGGCTGTTGGTGGTTAAACCAAGCATTCTGTTTGAGTTCATTGCTGTTAAATTGTGCTGTACTACCATAATTTTTTCCTCCTTGAATTAGAACGTCCGCATCCTTGCGAATCGTGTGTAGTAGTTATGTAGCCGGCTCTTTTACCCGTACGTAGTTAAAGATTGAGCTACAGTTTCCAAAGCAATATGCTTTGTTTACATAAATTATATCGGCTATTTGCCTAAAAAGTAAAGAGGCAATTCGAAAATTTTTATGAATTATTTCGTGCCCTTTTACTTTTCAAAACATATATCGGTGGATATTAAAAAAACTTTACCCCTATTTTGAAATTATTTTTTACTGTCCATAAATTGGGAATCTACAAACGATGAATTGCTCTGGACTTTATAGTAGTTCATGGCCGCTTTAGTATTAACTCTTCCGTCACGAACAACTTCTTTTTTCTTTGAGAAGAATCCGGCGATCAGTTCCTTATTTCGTTCTTCCTGAACCTGAACTGTATTGCTCTTCTCGGTTATCTCGCGTATAAGCTGCTGCATTCGCTTTATTATATCCGCATATTTCTCTCGTCCGACACTAAGTTCCTCGGCAACCCTGGCATATAGTTCTTCAAACCCATTATCCAAGGACTCAAGTTTTTCTATCAATTCGCCTTTTTTCTCTATATAGTAATCAAAACCTTCAAGCTCAAAATCATCGCGAGAAATAACTTCTGTCTGAGATTTACTAAGTTCTATTAAACTATCAAGAATACTGCTCTTTTGTTTTAAGGAATCTTCTAATATATTCAGATAGTTCTGATCCATATAGGTACCGCCTTTTCTTAGAGCATGGTGCTCGATACACCGTTCTTTCTCATTACTTCTTTCCAGTTATCTCTTACAGAGCGAAGATGAGTAAGAATTTCTTCAAGGATCTCTGCATCCTTATGAACATTGGCTTCTATTAGTCTCTGGGATAAATAAGAATAGATATTCTCAAAGTCCTGGGCAACAGGATACTTCATATCAAGAGTTTGTCTAAGGTAATCAATGATTTTCTGAGCCTTAACAATATTGGTATGAGCCTTCTCCAGATCCTTGTTCTCTATACCGTCTTTCGCTATATTACAAAACTTAATGCATCCCTCATAAAGAAGGAGTGTAAGTTCCGCTGGTGAAGCGGTAAGGATCTTACTGTTTTTATATTGTGCATAAGCCTGAGGTAATGGCATTTTATACCCTCCCAAAATCACGGAGCTGCATCTTATTTAAGTGCAGCCCCATGTTCTAATTTAATTCTTTACTGCATTCCGATAAGCCCGGTTACAGCACTGGAATTGGACTGTAGCTTTGCCAAAGCCTTTTCCATAGCCGCATACTGCTTATAAAGTTTGTCCTCGTATGCGTTAAGTTTTTCCTCCATATCGGAGATCTTCTTTGTATAATCAGAATACTCTTTGGTCATCTTCTTATCTTCGAAGAAACTTCCGAAAGATCTCTGATTAGGTATTGAGGAAGAAAGATCATTCATCCTTGAATACAGTTCCTGTGACATCTGCGTGAAGAAAGAAACCACAGTATCCGGATCGCTGGCTATAAGTGTTTTAAGCTTGTCGTCATTGCCGGCAGTATTCTCGTCATCCGGATCCCCATCAATATGGAGAGCATGCTTCTCATTTTCAGCTGCAGTGAAATAACTCAAAGAGCTAATTCCAAAATCGGAGAGGTAAAGTTTCTTGTCTCCCACGGTATATCCGCCCATGGTTGATTCGGTAAGCGCATTGATGATTGAATTTACAGAAGAATCGCCTCTCAAAAGTGAATCTTTGATCTTCTGCTCATACTTCTCAACTTCGCTATCGGACATAGCCTCTTTTTCCTCATCGGTAAGAGGATTGTAGCCCTTTGCTCTGTCGGCATTGTATGCTTTATCAAGTTTATTGATTATACTGTTGTAGCTCTTAAGGAAGTTCTTTATAGAGTCATAAATACCACTGGTATCGTTCTCTGTAGTAAGAGTTATCTCCTCGCCATCTGCAGTTACGCCATTTGCGGTAATGGTAAGTCCGTTGATTGAGAACGTATTGCTCTTACTGGTGAACTTCGCTCCATTCAATATGATCTCGGAATCCTGTCCGTTGATCTTTGAAGCGATATCGGTAGTTGCGTTATAATCTTCGCTGTTGATATCATGGCTGTATGCCAGACCAAGTTTAACTAAAGCATTGTTAGAATCTGTGGTACCTGCAGATACGATATTGAAATCGTTCTCGGCTCCGGATTCCTTTGCACTGATAAAGAATCTTCCGTTCTCAGCATCAAATGAAGCATTAAGACCTGCACCCTTAAGTTCGGTAAGGACGTCTGATATAGAAGTAGTAGAACTAATATTAACGGTCTTGATCACTTCACCTTTGTTATTTGTAACATTGAATGAAGTTTCTCCGCCTTCATATCCAAGATCAGCCATGGTACTGAGAGCTGTAATACCCGAATCACTGCCACCGATCTTTCCACCGGTCATGTATGCGGTCTTCGCAAGCTCGTTAATCTTTAAGGACTGAACGCTGGTAGGTGCTCCGTCACTGGCAATAACGCTTACCTTTGAAGAATCGGAAACCTTTGTCTTTCTCTTTGCATATGCAGTCGAGTAACGCATATTGGCAGCTGCAGATTGAAGGCTCTTAAGCTCTTTGTTAAGATCCTTCCAGATTTCCTGTTTCCAGGAAAGTTTTGTCTGATTGCCCTTCTGCGTAGTGACTTTCATCTTACGAACAGACACAAGTGAGGAAATGATAGCATCGGTATCAAGGCCTGATATAAGGCCAGACATTCTTAACTGTCCCATACTGATTCACCTCCTTATCTCTTTTCGTCGACAAGAATTCCCGCCATCTCCCATACTCTAGCGATCATATCCAAAGTCTTCTCGGGGGGAAGTTCCTTGATTACCTTATGAGTATCCTTGTCAACGATCTTGATCGTTACTCTGTTGGTACCTTCATGGATACCGTAAACAGCTTCGGAATTGCCCATGCTCTTGTTAAACTGGTCAAGGGCTTTCTTTAACTGTTCATTGTTTGTAGTCGCCTGTTTTGCAGGATCCTGCTGAGTTTCTCCGTTGTATCCTGATTCACCCTTACTGTCGATATTCTCTACAACCTTGGTCGTAGCATCTATCTTTGCAGATGTATCAGCGAACTCCGGCTTGAAATCAGCAGCTTCCGTAGACGCAACCGTAGGTCTTGCGGGAGCAACATATGATGTTGCCTGTACTCCCATTGCGTTGTTTACTGCTTCAATTGCCATGTTACCACCTCCATGTGTCTGAAAAGGTTCGCTTTCCGTGCATATATTAATAAGTTACATAAAGTTACATATGGTGCCACTTCTAAGATACTTATCGGCATTACTTTAAAAATATTTAGACTTTTTTTAAAGTTTTTTGAATTTTTTTCTAACTAAAGTATCATTCTAATCTGAGAAAAAGTCAACCGTCCTACTTCTACTCCTTTGAGTTAAGGATAAACTCCGCATATCTGAAGTCATCAATACTATCTATATCAACGCTTCTGTCATTTTTCATTATATATGCGGCCGTTCCTTTGCTGTATAAATTGCGTCCTTCAAGGAAAGGCGCGGTCTCCAAAAGATAAATCGCTCCATTAAGCCTGTAATACTTCAACTGCTTCTGTCTTTGCTGCATTGCGCTTTCGCTTAAAAAACCGTCCATATCAAGATCATCGGATAAAGGCCCTGTCCACAGAGGTGAATGCTCACATTCACAAACAGACACGACAGCTATCGCATTCTTTTCTTTTTTTAGGTCAAAGGCTGCTTTTATATCCTCTGCAGTTCTAAAAGGGGAAGTGGGCTGAAGGAGTGCGAAACCTTCAAACTCTCTTCCTATATCCTTATACTTTGCCAAAACTTCTTTTACGGTGTCCCAGGAACTTGCGGAATCCCCCGAAGTACTCTCATCCCTTAAAAAAGGAACTTTTGCTCCTAATTCTTTAGCTATAGTCGCATATTCTTCAGAATCGGTAGAAACCATGACTTCTTCAAAACATCTGCTTTCAAGGGCAGCCTTTATAGTCCATCCCATCAGTGGCGTTCCGCCAAGTTCCTTTATATTCTTATTCGGTAATCCTTTTGATCCGCTCCTTGCGGTTA
>JAEEGF012272072.1_pt1 | contig 29403 bp, 24 predicted proteins | sample 9134171 | NCBI WGS metagenome assembly JAEEGF01 (sample SAMN16246542, study PRJNA631951) | gut metagenome | biome: gut microbiome; feature: rumen; material: AP-attached | host: Bos | place: Iran: Karaj | collected 2018-10 | reverse complement strand
TCCTCCCCCGTACCGTACAGGGCGGGATCTTCCTGCCGCTTCCCATGGACAAATGGAGTCCTGTGAGCCGTTGAGGCCGAAAACAGCAAAAAAAAGCCGCGGGGCAGCTGCCCCGCGGTTTTTTCATAAATAACTGCTCAGAGGTTTTCCGGTCCGAAAGAATACGGAAGAAGCGCACCCAGCGTTAAGCGCTCATACCGGAGCGGTTCGGAAGAGGAAACCAGAAGCACCGGCATATCCAGGGAGCAGAATTCTCTCAGGACCTGACGGCAGACGCCGCAGGGCGGGAAGATGCCCGTGACGTTTCCTTCCAGTCCGCCGCAGATGGCGATGGCCGAGAAGGAACGGTCCCCTTCAGAAACGGCTTTGAAGACCGCAGTCCTCTCTGCACAGTTTGTGGGGCCGTAAGCCGCGTTCTCGATGTTGCAGCCCTTATAGATTTTGCCGTCCGGTGTCAGAAGCGCTGCGCCCACAGTGTGTTTCGAGTAGGGCACATAGGCGTAAGTCATCGCATCCAGCGCGGCACGGCACAGTTCTTCCTCTGAAACCAGAGCGAAAGGCTCTTGACTCTTGTTCTCGCCGTTCTTCATCTCATCTTCCTCCGGAATGAAAACAGGCAATCTTTACAGTTTATCCAGCTTGACGGCGGTCCTGAGCGCAAGCTCCATCATATCGGTGAAGGAATTCTGGCGTTCTTCCGCAGTGGTGACCTCGCCGGTCAGGATATGGTCGGAAATCGTCATGATCCCGAGCGCACGTTTTCCGGCGCGTGCAGCATTCATATACAACGCGGCAGCTTCCATCTCAAGGGCCATGATGCCCATTTTCTGCCAGCGGGAGATCGCACGCTGCTCTGCGGGCAGGTGCAGCTCGTCGGAATAGAAATTGTCTTCCGAAAGGATGTTGCCCACGTGATAACGAAGGCCCATTTCCTCGGCCAGATCGGCGGCGGTCCGAAGTATCGTATAATCCGCGATCGGGGCGAAAGTTCCGGAAAGGTGGAACTGAGATGCAAAGTTCGAGTTCGTGCAGGCGCCTTCCGCGATCACGATGTCACGCACATGGATCTTCTCCTGGATCGCGCCGGCGGATCCGACACGGATGATGTTCTCCACGCCGAAGAAATTGAAGAGCTCGTAGGAATAGATGCCGATCGAGGGAATGCCCATGCCGGAGGCCATGACAGAAACCTTCGTGCCGTCATAGGTTCCGGTGTAGCCCTGAACGCCGCGGACGTTGTTTACAAGGACAGGATCTTTCAGAAAATGTTCTGCGATATACTTTGAACGAAGCGGATCGCCGGGCATGAGGACGGTCTTTCCGAAGTCCTCGGGGCGCGCGTTGATGTGCGGGGTGGGATAGTGCTTCTCAGCCATGTTAAGCCTCCTTATGAATTGAAAACAAAGCGCCTCCTTTTGGAGGCGCTTACAACAGATCTGTCAAAGAAGACCCTCGGTCTTGACGATCTTCACGATACGGCTGGTGCCAAGTCTTTCCGCGCCAAGATTGATGAAATCTTCCGCGTCCTGAATGGAAGCGATGCCGCCGGCCGCCTTGATGTGCTTGCCGTTTGTGACGTGCGCTTTGAAGAGCGCAACGTCTTCTTTCGTGGCGCCGCCGGTGGAGAAACCGGTGCTGGTCTTGATGAAATCCGCGTCGGAAGCGGAGATGATCTCGCACATCTTCACCTTCTCATCGTCGGTCAGAAGGCAGGTCTCGATGATGACCTTGAGGATCCGCCCTTGGCAGGCCGCTTTGATCAGATTGATCTCCGCAAGGATCTCATCGTACTTTTTGTCCTTGAGCCAGCCGATGTTCAGGACCATGTCGATTTCGTCCGCGCCGTTCTTGACAGCGTCCATGGTCTCCATGACTTTCACCGGTGTTGTGGAATAGCCGTTCGGGAAACCGATGACCGTGCAGATCTGAAGTCTGTCGCCGACATACTTTTTGGCCTGCTCGACATAGGATGCAGGAATGCAGGCGGAAGCGGTCTCGAAGCGGATGCCGTCATCCAGGATCGCCTTGATGTCTGCCCAGGTGGCTTCCTGTTTCAATAGCGTGTGATCACATTTTTTCAGGATCTCTCTGATGTCCATTCTGATATCCTCCAGATCATCTTTCCTGCACGGCCGGAAGCCGTGAGTCTATCTAAAATCTACCCTTTTTCCAAGGCTTTGTCAATGGAATCAGGCGGGCGGAATCCATGTCCGGCGGTTGATTTTCCGTTTCGAACTATGCTATTATAAATTGCTATGATTTTGGATAATGCTGCGGCGGAGAGCCTTCTTTCATGGTTTGGGATGAACATGCGGAAAATGCCCTGGCGGGAAGATCCGTCTCCATACCATGTCTATGTTTCGGAGATCATGCTCCAGCAGACCCGCGTGGAGACCGCGACGCCGTATTATCTCAGATTCATACAGGAGCTTCCGGACCTAAAGTCACTTTCCGAAGCGTCGGAAGAACGCCTCCTGAAACTTTGGGAAGGGCTTGGCTACTACAGCCGCGTCCGGAACATGAAGCGTACGGCGGAGATCTGCGTCCGTGAACATGAGGGAGAGATTCCTGAAGACCGTAGCGCGCTCCTTCACCTTCCGGGCATCGGCCGTTATACTGCCGGGGCGATCCTCTCGATCGCCATGCACCGGCCGGAACCCGTGGCCGACGGGAACGTGCTTCGGGTGCTTTCCAGATTCACGGGCAGCAGGAAAGACATTTCCAATCAGAAGACCCGGCTCTGGATGGAAGAGGAGCTCCATGGCTTTCTCAAGGCATGGACTCTACAAGAAGCGCGGGATCCGGGAATGCTGAATCAGGCACTGATGGAACTTGGCGCACTGATCTGTCTCCCGAACGGCGCGCCAAAATGCGCGGAGTGCCCCTGGAAAGAACGATGCGCAGCCTTCCGGAACGGTCTGACCGGGGAACTGCCTGTGAAGAGCCCCAAGAAGGCGCGCGAAACCGTGGATAAAACGGTCTTCGTCGTTCGGAGGGGAGAATCTCTGGCACTTCAAAGAAACAGCCGGAAAGGCCTGCTTTCAGGCCTGTACGGGCTTCCGGAGTGTCAGGGGAAGCTGAACGAAGAGGATGTCCGCGCGCGCTTCGGCAAAAACGCTGTGATACGCCCCTTAAAGGACGCGAAACACATTTTCACGCATCTCGAATGGCATATGAAAGCCTGGCTCGTGATTGTTCCAATGGAAGAACCCGTTCCGGATTTTCTGAAGGATGCCGTTTTCGCAACAGAGGAAGAGGCCGGTTCGGCCTACCCGGTAGCGACAGCCTACAAAAAGTGGACGCTTTTTCAAAGGCTTCGCGAGTTGAATGAAGAGGATACATGAAGAAGAGACCGATCATCTGTTTTATCCTGGCCGCGGTGTTTTTCTGCACCGTTCTTTCCGGCTGCGCGAATGAGGCAGGAAAGTCCTATAAAGAAGGGATCCGGCTGTACGGAGAGGGGAAATATCAGGAAGCACTGAAGAATCTCCAGCTTTCCGTCTCGCAGGGAAACGACGATCCGGTGGTGTACGCGGACATGGCGCTCTGTTATGAAATGCTGGAAGATTCGAAGCATGCGGCGGAAATGATCTCCAAAGCCCGTGTGCTTTCACCTTCCGACAAGCGCATCCTGAGGAGAGAGGGGATCTGCCTTTACCTGACCGGAGATTATCCGAATGCGATCCTGGTGCTCCGGAATTCTTTCCCTGAAGAGAAGGACAAGAAAGAAGACAAGAAAGACGAGCCGGAAGACGTGCTGATCCTGGAGGCGCGCGGTTTCATCGCGTCGGCGCTCATGAAGACCGGCGCCTATGAAGAGGCGGTTCAGGAACTGAACATTCTCATTTCCGCAAATGATCACGCAACAGCGCATCTGGTCCTTGCGGGAGAATGCTACCTCAGACTGCATCAGTTTTCCGCGGCCGATCAGTACTTCGACCTGGTCGGGGGACAGGCGGACAAGAAGCCCTCTCATTATCTGTATATTTATAATGCCTGTGTCGACGCGGGGAGCTACAGCTCGGCGGTACGGTACTTTGAAGAAGGACTCTCGCTGACCGGCGAAGGCGGTACCTTCGAGATGACCAGAGGAGAGTATTATGCGCGTGCCGGAAGACTTTCGGAGGCGGAGATCTCTCTTTCAGGCGAATCTTCCGTGGGCGCGAAACTCGCGGAGGCATCGCTCTATACACGGAACGGAAAGTATCAGGAGGCGGAAGCCATTTACACGGATCTTCTCAAAAGAGGGGAAGAGACCGCGGAAGTGTATTCCGCGTACATGATCCTGAAGATCGTTTCCGGCCAGGACAACGAAGCGCGCGAACTCCTTAAGCGGGTGCAGTCTTTCGGCGACCGCGAAGTCTTAAGATCCGCGCTTTGGAACGAGATCATTCTCCTCGAAAAGGAGTGTGATTATGAGCAGGCCTACGAAAAGCTTCTGGCTTACCGGGGCGATTTCGGCACGACGGAGGCGACCGAGCGGGAACTTCTGTTCCTGGCCCGTGTCCTGAAATGATATGTGGCCGCTTTGGATCGCACTTGGAATCCTCGTAATCACGGGCATTGCGCTTCTCATCCGTTCGGAATGGGAAAGAGTGCATCCTGTACGGGCAGAATATGAGATCTCTTCGCCGGAGATCCCCGAAGAGGCGGGGAATGTTCGGTTATTGTTCCTCTCGGACCTTCACGGGAAGATCTTTCCCCGGGACAACGAGGCCTTGTACAGGATCCTTCGGGAGACGCCCTGCGATCTCGTGCTTCTGGGCGGCGACATGATGACAAAATTCAGGAGCGCCGAAAAAGACCGTAAGGCGCTCCGCTCACTGCTTTCAGGCCTTCCGAAAGGCGTTCCGGTCTGTTATGCTTCCGGAAACCATGAGCAGAAGATGCTCAGACTCAGTGAGAAGAAGCCGGACTGGGAGCCGGCGTTTCGGGAGATACTGAACGAACACGGCGTACGTTATCTTCGGAATGAAACGGTTACGTTCCCGGTCCGGGGCGGAGAGATCTGTGTTTCCGCACTTGATCTCCCCGGAGACGCTTACAAGGCCGGCCCGAAGAGACCGCTTCCGTGCGGCTATTTTGAAGAAAATATCGGGCGGAAAGCCGCCGGCCGCTTCACGGTGCTTCTTCTGCATTCGCCGCTTTATCTGGAAGAAGCTGCGGACTGGGGAGCGGATCTCACCCTCGCGGGACATTTTCACGGCGGGACGATACGTCTTTTCGGCCGCGGGCTCATGACGCCGCAGTACCAGTTCTTCTATCCGCGGTGCCAGGGCATTTTCCATACAAAAGGAAAGGCCGGCATCGTGAGCGCGGGACTGGGGACCCATTCCGTCAATGTGCGTCTCTTTGACCGTCCGGAGGTCGTTCTGGTCACGCTGAAACACACAAAAACGGCTCCCTGAAAGGACCGGAAACCATATGGCTGAAACACTGGATTTTAAACTGGATGCGTTTGAAGGCCCGCTGGACCTTCTCCTTCAGCTGATCGAAAAGGACAAGGTCGACATTTACGACATTCCGATCTCCTCCATCACGGATCAGTATCTGAACTATGTGGCGAAAATGTCGGAAGAAGATCTGGGAATGCTCTCGGACTTTCTGGTCATGGCTTCCACACTTCTGGACATCAAAGCCAGAATGCTTCTTCCCAAAGAGACGGACGAAGAGGGTGAGGAGATCGACCCAAGGGCGGAACTTGCCAGGCGGCTTCAGGAGTACAAAGAGTACAAAAGGGTCTCGCAGGAACTGGGAAACTGGTATCAGGAAGCGGAAGGGGTCTTTTACAAAGATGAGACGATCCCGGAGGAACTCCTCACGGAACGGCCAAAGCCGGATCTTTCAAAGCTTCTCGGCGGCATCAGCGCTGACATGCTGAAAGACGTGTTCCTGTCCGTGCTTCAGAGGAAGCAGGACCGTGTGGATGAAAGACATTCCGACTTCGGCAAGATCGAGAGGGAACCGGTCCGCATCGCGGACAGACTGTCCTACGTCCTGAAATACGGTAAGAGAAAGAAGACCTTTTCCTTCCGTTCGCTTCTGTCAAAACAGAAGACCCGCCAGGAGGTCATCGTGACCTTCCTGGCCTGTCTGGAACTCATCCGCATCGGCCAGATCGAGGCCACGCAGGACAAGCCTTTCGGCGAGATCACGATGACGTGGAACGAAGACTGCAAGGAAGGCATCCCGCAGGAGGAACTGAGGCAATATGACTGACGAGAACAGGAAAATCAATACGGCTTCGGCGGAGGGAAGCCCGGAAGAAGCGAAGAAAATGTCCCGCGAAGAGCGGATGGCGGCCTTCGAGGCGGTCCTTTTCGCCATGGGAAATGCGGTGCCTAGGGAGGTGCTGAGAGAGGCGCTGGGTCTTTCCGAAGAAGAAGTCGAGGAGACGGCGGGAGACCTTCAGGAGAAGTATCAGAAACCGGATTCCGGTCTGGAACTCATCCGTCTGGAAGAAGCCTGGCAGCTCAGAACGAAGCGGGCCTATTTCGAGGCACTGAGGAAAACGGTTGAGAGCCCCGTGCGTCCGACTATGACCGGGACGCTTCTGGAAGTGCTTTCCATCATTGCCTACAAGCAGCCGGTCACGAGGCAGGAGGTCGCGGACATCCGCGGCATCTCCAGCGATTACGCGGTCAACCGTTTGGTCGAATTCGGGCTGATCCAGGAATGCGGACGTCAGGATGCACCGGGACGGGCGATCCTGTTCGGAACGACGGAAGACTTCCTCCGTCAGTTCGGACTGTCGACGGTCCAAGAGCTTCCTAAGGTGTCTATTCCGGAGGATGCAGGAGATGAGGAGAGCGGGGAAACCGAAATAACAGAGGAGACAGACAAATGAAGATCATGATCGCTTCGGACCTTCACGGTTCGTTTTATTACGGTCAGAAACTGTTTGAGCGTTTTGACGAGGAAAAGCCTGAGATGCTCATGCTTCTTGGGGACCTCCTGTACCACGGCGCACGAAACGCGCTTCCGGAGGAGTATTCCACAATTTCCCTGACCGGGCTTCTGAACAGCCACAAGGACCAGATCCTTGCGGTCCGCGGAAACTGCGACGCGGAGATCGACCAGACGGTACTGGAGTTCCCAATCATGTCCGATTATCTCGTTGCCCTGGTGGACGGCCGCAGATGGTTCCTTACCCACGGGCACATTTACGACGAGCACAGGATGCTGCCGCATCACCCGGGCGACGTGCTGCTTCATGGACACACCCATGTAAAAGCGCTGGAAAAAACCGGGGATTTCTATTTCGTGAATCCCGGCTCGGTTTCGATCCCCAAAGACGGGCCGGTCCATTCGTATGCGCTCTACGAAGACGGCACCTTTTTCCTGAAAGACGTGGAAGACGGAAGCGTTCTTTCAGCAATGACATTAGAGTGAGCTTGAGAGGGAGGAAAAAAGATGTTCAGACTTTCAGTACAGACGACAGGCATTTACGGGCCCCGGGACTGGGACGAGACCTACAGACTGATCGCGGAGACCGGCTTCGAATGCGCGGACGCGAACCTGGATCAGCTGTTTCCCTTCACGAAGGTGAAGGTCCGGGAACCGATCCCGGCATTTTTCCGGAAGGAGACCGGCGATCTGGAGACCCTGGAGCATTTCAAACCGATCCGGGACGCGGCGAGAAAGTACGGCATCACGCATTTCCAGGGACACGCGCCGTTCCCCTCGGTCCTCTTCGACACACACGCGGGAGATGAGGAGTATAATGCCGCCATCTTTGAGATGATCCGCAAATCCATCATCGGGGCGGATTATATCAACTGCCGGAACCTGGTCATCCATCCGTTTTTCTATTACTACGGAGCGAAGACGAATCCTCAGGACATCTGGGATATGAACATCGACCGGTATCTCAGGCTATCGAAGACCGCGAAAGAATACGGCGTGAAGATCTGTCTGGAAAATATGTTCGCTCCCAACCGCGGGAGAAGTTTCGCGGACATCTGCGACAACCCTTACGAAGCCGCCAAATACGTCGACACCCTGAATTCACTTGCCGGCGAAGGCACCTTCGGCTTCTGTTTTGATACCGGGCACGCGCTGGTGGGCGGCGTCGACTGCAAAGATTTCCTGACCTTCATGGGCGACCGCATTACATGCCTCCACGTGCATGACAACGACGGGCGCGACGTGCATATGGCGCCCTTCGAAGGCCTTCTGGACTGGGAGCGCTTCCTGGAGGGCCTTGCGGAGATCCGCTTCGATACGACCATGGATTTCGAGACGCACGGCGCCATGTACCGCTTCGGGCCGGAGCTTGCGCCTTACATCCTGAAACTCATTGAACAGACCGGCAGGATGTTTGCCCGCAAAGTGGAAGAACTGGTGAAAAAACAATCGAAGACCGAGTAAGGACCTGAGAAACCGGTGTTCTTTGAGACCCGCGAAGGAGTAACGCTCCGCGGGTCTTTTCATTGCACATCGGGAACAGAGGATTAGTTTCGCTAAAGCTTTTCCGGAAAAGCTAAACTATTAACAAATTGATTCCCGGATTCCTGAAAAATATATTGAGAGTAGAGGATAAGAAACAGGACGGAGACACAAGAATGACTGCATCAGGCGGTCCTGTTCTTTATGATGGTTTCAGTTTTATACACAGCTAAGGAGGCTCATGATGAGAAGAAAAGTATTAGCGTTTCTTTCTGCGATCGTCCTGTTTTTCAGCTCGGCCGGCTTTTCCTCGGGCACGAAAGCACAGACGGACGATCCAATCTGGCAATGGACGCGCCTCGCGGGCAATGACCGTTATGAGACGATGGCAAAAGTCGTGAGGGAGGCCTATGCAGACGGCTCCGCGCGGACGATCGTCGTCGCGACGGGATCAAATTTCCCCGATGCGCTTTCCGGCGCGTCTCTCGCGGGCATTTACGAATGCCCGGTCATCCTGACGAAGAAGAGCGCGCTGCCCCCGGAAGCGGAGGCGGAGATCCGGAGGCTGGCCTCGCCGGACGGCTGCACGGTCTATATCCTTGGCGGGGAAAGCGCGGTCTCTGAGACGGCGAGAACCATGATCGAAGAGATCGAAAATGTAACGAAAACGGAGCGCATTTCGGGCCTGGACCGTTTCATGACCGGCATCGCGGTTTACGAAGCCGGCAAGGGGCAGTGGGGAGACACCGCGATCATCGCGACAGGATTTTCCTTTGCGGACACGCTGGCGATCAGCCCGTACGCATACGCGGCCAAGGCGCCGGTCTTCCTGACGAAGAAGAGCGGGGACCTGAACGCGACGATGGAAGCCTTCTTCGAGGAAAATGGAAGCGCATTTTCGAAGGTGATCCTCGTCGGCGGGACGAGCGCAGTCTCGGAGAATACGGAAAAATATTTCATCGAAAAGGGCTATCAGGTGCTCCGCCTCGCCGGCACCGACCGTTATCTGACCTCCGCGGAGATCATCCGCTGGGAGACGGGCCGCCTCACCGACGCCATTTTCCAGCCTTCCGTCGAAATGTCGCTGGACGGCATCGGCGTCGCGACGGGCTCCGTCTTCGCGGATGCGCTTAGCGCCGTCAGCCTCCTCGGAAAGACGCACAGTGTCCTGATGCTGATCGGAAATGGGCAGGGCGTGCGCCCGAAGATCCTGGAGATCATCGACGAGCTCATCACCCCGAACGTGAAGAACATGAAGAAAGGCTACATTTTCGGCGGCACTGCCGCGGTCAATGAAGAGATCGAAGCGCTTCTAAATGAGGCCGTCCCGACGACCCGGGTCAATGAACTCCGCGAAAAGGCGGTGGCTTATATGACGGCTCTGTCGGAAGAGGAATGGTCTCCCTCTGTCCGGATCGATCTGACGCAAAGCAAGACGGGGCTTATATACGAACCCGGAACGCGTTACGTAGGCCTCCCCTATACAAATGACTGGGACAGCAGTCTGGAGGAATTCCGTTCGTACCTGGAAGACGGGGTGTATACCGGTCCTGTCACCGATGAAGAATGCAAAGGCGTGGACTGTTCATCGTCGATTCTTGCGGCCTGGTCCTCCGTCGGCGCATCGGTGGATTGTGTCTGGACCAAAAAGATGCTTCCGCAGTACGGAAACGGCATGGTAAAGGTCGGAGAGTACGTGATCCCCGAAGGTGCCGAGGGCACCGTTGCGATCATAGCGGAAAATGACGTCCAGACCATTTACAAAGCCTATGCGGAAATGCTTCCTGCGGATGCGATGGTGACTTATACGACCTCCGGACATGCCCGGATGGTGGTTTCGGAACCGGACATCCGCTATAACGCAGACGGGACGATCAGCGGACTGAGTTCCGTCATCACAACTGAAATAGACAGCAGCGTCAAGGACAAAGGAGATTATTCCACCTGCTGGATCGTGGAACATAAATACTATTTCCAGGAACTGATCGACAAATACTATGTGCCGCTGACGATCCCGGAGCTTCTTTCAGGGAATGCGCCGGAGGCGGAATGGACCGTCAGTGAAGAAAACACGGAAGAAAGCATTCTGGAAAGCTTTGGCCTCAGGGGGACGTTATCGTCCAATTACCGGATATTCGAGGTAAAGGCTTCCGTACTCGAAGCGGGAGAGATTCTGCGTGAAAGCCTGGTGTTTCCGGTCAATAATACGGCACTGGTGATGACTTCACGCTCTCAGGACCTCGGAAAACTGAACGAAGCGCTCGATCTCCGAAACCTTCCGAAAGGAAACTATGAGCTGAAGCTCACGGCCAAGATCCGGGGAGAGTATCAGGATGTTCTTCAGATATCCTTCGAGAAGACGGAGGATCCGCCGCTTTCAGAGATGCGGGAAAGAGTGGTTTCCTATTACCGGGACCTTCTGTCCATCCGCTGGACTCCTGAGGAGACGATGGACTTCTCTTCAGATAAAGAAACACTGATCTATGAAGCCGGAAAGACCTACGCAGGACTTCCCTATGCGAACCAGATGGACAGCACGCTGGAAGAAATGATGGGATGGATGGAAGACGGTGTTTATGTCGGCCCGAAGACCTTTAAGACGGTCATAGGCGTGGACGCCGCGTCGAGCATCACTGCCGCGTGGGCGCTTGTCAGTCCGTCGGTCTCCTACACGTATTCGAAGGAAATGCTTCCCGGCAACAGTTATGGACCGGTCGCTGTCGGATCTTATGATCCGGGAGAACGGACGAGCCTGGACGATGCAAAGACAACGCTGGCGATCATCGCAGACAGTGATCCCGACGTGATCTATGAATCCTATGCGGCAGCGCTTCCGGGAGACGCGCTTCTGTACCGCTACGGAACGACCGGCGCTTCCGTCATGGTCATGGAAAGACCCGTCGTCGTCCGGAATGACGGGAAGATCGATCCGGACGCGAGTACGATTTCTATCTTGTCTGTGAAGTCCGTACTCTGGTATGATGAAGAAGGCGTCGGCCATACTTCGTATGAAGAAAGCTATACATTTACAGAACTGATCGAAAAATACTATGTTCCGATCTCCACACCGGAACTTGTTTCCGAAAGGACAGAAGATCCGGAATTCTCTCTGTCGGACGAACTGGCAGAAGAACAGATTCTTGAAAACGAAGGCCTCTACGGAACGCTTCATTCAAACTACAGGATCTTCAGCGTGACCGCAGTGCTTTCTTCTTCCGGAGAGACGGTTTCCGAAACGGTCCGGTACCCTGTGAACACGGTCAACAATAAAATGGTCGGAAACACATTTGACCTTTCGGAACTGAACAATGGGCTGGCCCTGGCCACTCAGAAGCCCGGCGAGTATGTCCTCAAACTTTCGATGCATGCGGGAGACCGGGATGTGGAGGTAAAAGAGCTTCCGCTTGTAATCTCAGACACAGAGGCGGCCTCTATGAACGCGTGGACGGCTCTTCAGCTCTTCGGTTTCTCCGCGCAGGCCCAGAGCATTTCCCTGGGAGAGGGCGTATCGATCACGGTGAGTGCGCCCGCAAACTCTCCGGAAGTGCCTTTCAGCCTTTATCTGGATGGACAGAAGGCAGCGGAAGGCGTCATTCCGGCGTCTTCGGAAAGCGGCGCCGTGAAGGCGGCCATCCACTGGACAGAGGGCGTGGAAGTGACGAAAGAGTCGGTCCTCGAGATGGTTTCTCTTTATGACGATGAGTCATACTATTATGTGAAGGCGGGCAAGGTAACGAATTCCGCTACGAACCAGTATCTGCCGTCCTGGTCCGCTTCCTGGGCAGCTTCCTTTGTTCGGGAAGGTGACGAGATGGTTATCCGTTTGACACGTACCGTCGACACGGAGTATACGGGGACGATCGCTGTCTGGGTCAGGAGAAGCCCGACGCCGCACGCATGCGCGCTTATCGATGAAAGAACCTATGAAGGAAATGCATCTTTCGGACTCGCGGTCACGTTTACCGCAAACAAGGTGCCTTCCAGGACATACTATTATGAGAACACTCTTCTTGTGACCCTCCGCGCCGCAAAACCTGCGGGAGAGCCGGAGCTCCTTCAGTGGCGCATCCTGGAGGAATAAGAGAGAAGACGGGGGACAGGCTATGGAATGCGGACTGAGCGCGGGTTTCGCGCGTCTTGAGATCACACCGGAAGGGGCGGGCTTTCCGCTGGGAGGCTATGGGGCGACACAGCACAGGCTTCACGAAGAGGTAATTGATCCTCTGTGGATGAATGTGCTTGCGCTCGGAAGAGGGAAGTATCCGGAATGCCTGTTTTTCGTGCTGGATCTGGTCAACATTCCCGATCTTACGGAGACGTTCCGAAAGGGCGTCTCCGAAGAGACCGGCATACCAGAAGAGCATCTGTTTTTCTCGGCCACCCATACCCATTCCGCGCCGGATCTTACAAGTCCGCTGCCATGCATTCAGGCCTATAAGCGTGAGGTTCTCGAAAAAAAGGTCCGGGAGGCAGCACGCTTAGCTGTCGAAGATCTGAGCCCGGCGTCTGTTTCATTCGGCCGGACGGAGATCGGACATCCCGGCATCCGGCTGAATTTTGTCCGTCATTATCTGATGACGGAGGCTGAAGAAGGATGTAAGGAACGGCACCATTACCCGGTCGGAGACAACTACGGGACGGAATATGCCTTCCGGCAGGGGCACTATGTCTATGAAAGGCACGACGGCATCCCGGATCACATGCTTGAGATCATCAGAATCAGCCGGCCGGAGGGCAGGGAGGATCTTCTGCTCCTGAATTTTCAGGCGCACGCAACGCTGACCGGAGGATGTGACATTCTTCGGATGAGTTCGGATTATCCGGGCGTCCTGAGGGAAAGAGTGGAGGCCATGCTGCCGGGCACCCGCGCGGTCTTTTTCCAGGGGGCCGCAGGCAACATGAACCCGAAGACCAGGATCGAAGCGGAAGGGCTTCCGGGTCTGACCTATGCGAAGAACGGAGAGTTTGACCACCGGGCCTATGCCGGCATCCTGGCAAGCTGTGTGCGAGAAGCGGTACGGAAAGGGCTTCAGGAGTCTTTGACGGATGATCTGGCAATTGTCCGGCGGACCGTATCAGGGGTATTGGATCACAGTTCCGATCATCTGGCAGAAGCTGCGCGGAAAGTGGCTGATCTTTATGAGAAAGAGGGCCGTTCGGAGCGGGTCCGTGCGCTCACGGAGGCTTATGGTTTCACAAGTCCATATCAGTGTTCTGCCATTCTGGAGAAGGCCAGAAAAGGGAAGACCGGCCATTATGAACTGAATGCAGTCCGGCTGGGAGACGCAGCATTTGTTACGGCGCCATTCGAACTCTTTGCGGAGACCGGCCTCTCCATCAAGGCGGCCTCCCCGTTCCGGGTGACCTTCATTTCGGGTTATACCGGCGACATGCAGCAGTATCTTCCGTCAGAGGGCGCAAGCAGTCTGTGTTACGAGAGAGCGCTTTCGAGATACGAACCCGGGACGGCAGAGACGCTCAGGGATATCGCGATAGAAATGCTGAAAGAACTGGAAAATGAATCAAGGAGGAAACCATTATGAAATGGATCCCGTTTCCGGCCTATCCGGATTTCGCACCGCTGGATATTTCTTATCTGTTTGAAGAAGAAAAACCTGCCGGAAAGCATGGTTTTCTACGGACAGACGGAGATGTGTTCCGTTTTGAAGATGGGACGGCCGTCCGGTTCTGGGGGACCAATCTGAACTCCGGCGCATGTTTCCCGGAAGCCCGGGGCGCAGAGACGCTCGCAAGACGCCTCGTATCCTACGGGATCAATATGGTCCGTTTCCATCAGATCGACGCGGAATGGGCCAATCCGAACATTTATCAGATCCGGAAAGGCAAGCGGCTGGCTTCTACGAGATCGTTTGACCCGGAGTCGCTCAGACGTCTGGACTATCTCATGTACTGCCTGAAACAGGAAGGGATCTACATTTTCCTGGACATGATGACCTACCGGAAATTCAAGACCGAAGACGGCATACGGAATGCAGGCGCGCTGATCGACAGAGCCGCGCCTTATTGTCTCTTCGATGAGACGCTGATCGCCCTGCAGAAAGAGTATATGAAGGCGCTCTGGGAGCACGTCAATCCCTTCACCGGCCTGGCCTATAAGGACGACCCGGCTGTTGCGCTTTCGGACGTGGTCAATGAGGTGGATCTCTTCGGGGCATTCGGACACAAGATCGTCGTGGAGCCCTACGCTTCCGAATTCCGTTCACGCTTCCGGAAATGGTGCGAAGAGAAAGGCATCCGGGAGGATACGGACCATACCGACCTCAACGGCTCGGATTCCGAGGCGCTTCAGGCCTTCAAGATCGAAGTGACGCAGAAGTATTATGATGAGATGTTCGCCTTCATGCGCGGCCTCGGAGTGCGTGTGCCGCTCACAGGACCGAACTATTCCTGGAGATGGCCTTCCTGCAAAGCCGCCCAGAAGATCGGAGATTTTGAGGACTCCCATCTGAACGTGCGCTTTATGAAATGGAACCCCGGCCTGAAGATCTCGCGGGATACCGCGATCCATGACCAGCCGGAATGGGGCGCAATGCGAAACGCCCGGCGCAGGGTGTTCGGGAAACCTTTCTTTACCTCCGAATGGGACGTGACCTGGCCGAACCGTTACCGGGCGGAGAGCGCAGTCGTTCTTTCGGCGCTGGGGATGCTGCAGAACTGGTCAGGCTTCGTGATCCACACCTACGCCTACACTTCACTTCTTGAGCATATGGAGATCCTTGGAAAAGAAGTTTCCTCGGAGACGATCGGGAACGTGGGCTACCGCGAGGGCATTTTCTCCACCTGGAACGACCCTGCCAAATTCGGCATGTTTTATCATGCGGCCCTTATCACACGCCGCGGGGATGTCCGCCCCTCCGGACAGAAGATCACGATCTCGGTCCATGACCTGGACGTGGACCAGGAAAATGCTCCGGGAACGCTGACGACAACCGTGAAGAAAGCTTTTCTGGCCTCCGCCGAACGATGCCAGATCGGTACGGATTATTATGAGGAAAGCGCGGATTCGGTCTCAGACATGACAGAGATCGTGGACCTTTCCTCAGGAGAAGTCCGTTCCGATACCGGGGAAATGTACCGTTCGTGGCAGAAGAAATACGGCTTCATCGACACGCCGATGACCAAATGCATCTACGGAAGGCTCGGGAGCCTACCGGATCCGGTCCGCCTGAACGGCCTTACGGTCCGCTGCAGCAATGATTACGCGGTCATCGCAGTCTCTTCTCTGGACAAGGAGGCAGATCTTGCACATACGCCGTCCATGCTTCTTACGGCTGTCGGAAGGGCAGAAAACAGCGGACAGAGGATGTCCGTCGCACCTTCGGAACTCCAGACCGATCCGTCCATCCCGCCGTATATGCAGATGGAGGAATTCGGCCATCCGCCCATTGTCTCAGAAGTGATTGAGGCTGCGGTCGAAATGAAGACCTCATACAGAAACCTTCGGATCTGGTCTTTGAACGCAGAAGGCCTTTACGCGGGAAGCATTCCCGTCCGTTATGAAGAAAGGGAGGATGGGCTTTACGCCGTCTTTGAGATCGGCGAGAAGGCGCAGTCCATCTATTACCTGATTGAAGCAGAATAAAGGGAGACGGAGCTAAGAAGACCGCCTGTCCTTTCGGGCTGGCGGTCTTTTTCAGTGTGAGAAGGCTGATTATGTGCGGTAATAGTTTTCGGCAAGCGTAATCAGGTATTGCTCGGCTTTCGTGAGATAATGATCCTCCCGGAAGGATGCGACGATGTCCAGAGAAGCGCCGGGATCGGTCTTAACAAGCACGGAATTACCGGTCTCAAAGGCGCTGTGACGCAGCATAAAGGTTGGTCCGAAGCCGTTCAGTGCGAGGGTGTTTACGGAAGTCAGGTCCAGGTTTTCAAAAGCCACTTTCGGTTCAAAACCGGCTTTTTCGAAAAGCTGGTCTTCGAGTTTCCGTATCATCGTTCTTGGCCACGCGAGCAGAAAGGCATCATTTTTGAATTCGCGAAGATCAACGCAAGCAAGTTCACCCTCCGGAACGTCCTGGGCACGCGCTGCAAGAGGATGGCTTTTCGGAAGCACCAGCACCAGGTCTTCCCGGGCAATGAAACGGTCCCGGACTTTTGGCGTATGCCGCCCTCCGGTCAAAAAGGCGATATCTACGTCACCGTCTGCCACATGTTCCAGGACAAGATCCGTGCTTTCTTCGCACAGACGGATCTGCGTGCCCGGATACTGGCTTTGAAACTGCTTGAAGACCGATGCAAACATCTGGACGGTCCGGCCGGGCAGAAGACCGACTTTCAGGGCCCCGCTCACCCCGGAGGTCATTTCGCTGATCTCGATCATGGTGTTCTTCTGGATGCGGAGGATCTCCTGGGAGGCGCGTATATAGATCTCGCCCGCACGCGTAGGACGCCAGGTATTCCTGCTCCGTTCAAAAAAAGGAGCCCCGTAGTATTTTTCCAGTTTGCCGATGTACTGGCTCAGCGCGCTCGGAGAGATAAAGAGTTTTTCCGCCGCCTTGCTGAGCGACCTGGTTTCGGCGATCATCAATACATATTCCAGCTGATGCAGGTCCATAGCCTCTCCTTTTTAAGAAGAATTAAAAAACTCAAAGGAAAATAAACATAAAAAAGGAAGATACACTTAAATATACTATAACACGATGGAAATGAAATCAAGATGGACGTGAAGGTCTGCATAAAAAAGGCCGGGGAGCCATAAGCCCCTCGGCCGGTGTCTATTCGAAAGAACGCTTTTCTTTCAGGTCGTTTCACGGGATGCCGCTTATTGATAATCGTAGAAGCCCTTTCCGGTCTTTCTGCCGAGCCGGCCTTCCGAGACCATTTTCCCGTAAAGATCATAGCCTCTGGGTTTTTGGCCGGATTCCTGGTAGCGGCGGTTCATGATGTCAAAGGCCAGATCGATGCCGGTCAGGTCACTCAGACGGAAGGGGCCCATCGGGTGGCCCAGGCCGTTCTCGCAGGCGGTATCGATGTCCTGGTAGGTCGCATAGCCTTCCTCGACAAGGAAACGCGCTTCGTTGTGGATGGCGGTCAGGATACGGTTTGCCAGGAAACCGTCGATCTCTTTCTCGATGCGTACAGGCGTCTTTCCGGTGGAGCGTGCAAATTCGAAGACGGTTTCCACGGTCTCGTCAGAGGTATGTTCGCCGCGGCAGACTTCGACCAACTTCATCACAAGCGCCGGATTGAAGTAATGCACGTTGACAAGCCTCGCCGGATTCGTGACGTCGTCCTTGAAAGTGGAAGAGACCATATAGCTGGAATTTGTGGCCAGTATGGCGTCCTCGCGGACAAGCGGCGAAAGCTCCCGGAAGACCGCGTGTTTGACGTCCTTTTTCTCCACCACGGCTTCGATCACGAGGTCCGCGTCCCGGACCGCTTCTTCCATGCTCTCAACGACCAAAAAACGGGAGCGGATGCCCGCCACCTGTTCTTCCGTCATGCGACCTTTGGCGATCCTTCCGGCGAGATATTCGTCCTCCCATTTGAGGACTGCGGCCCGTACGTCCGGATTCAGGTCGAACAGTTTCACTTCATAGGGATAGATTGCTGTGTTCAGTCCGATCTGTCTGCCCATCAGTCCTCCGCCGATGACGGCGACTTTCGTGATCTTCATGCTTGCCTCCTGTTCATTTTCCGTGTTTTGACACGTCATTCTTTTTGTGATAGAGTTCCCATCAGTTCATGAAGGGAGCTTCAGATGGAATCGATTCATATTCTCTGGGTCCAGCGCTCGATCACGCCTTACGGCAACGGGACGATCGTCCTGAAACGGCCTTATTACCATATGTATATCGTTTTCGCGGGGGCCATCGAGGTCTGCGTGGAGGAAACTCCTTATAACCTCAGGCCCGGTATGATGGACCTGGTGCTGAAAAACCAGCCCAAGTCCCACGTGGTGATCTCCGAAGAAGACGCGGACTATGTCGAGATCAAATTTGCCATTACGTCGCCGGGTCTCGAGAGGCGGGTCCAGAACCATGGCGGACCGCTTTTGTCAGAAGACTCCGTCATCACGAGCCTGACCAAAAAGATCCTGGACGAGTATGCCTCGCCTGTGGTGACGACGGATGAGGCGGCAGAGTCCTATCTGAAGAGCATTCTGGAGATCGTTCTCCGGGATGAGAAAAACCCGATCCGGGATTCGTTTCTGGAGCTCTCGGACGCAAGCGACCTGACCAGACGGGTCGCCGACTATGTAAACAGCCATTATATGGGCCGCTTCTCGCTGGATGAAATGGCCGAGAGCCTTTCCTTCAACAAATCGTATCTCTGTACGGCTTTCAAGAAGGAAAACGAGATCACGATCATGGATTACCTGAACCTGTTCCGGATACGCCAGGCAGCAAAACTTTTGTCCTACAGCGACCGTCCGGTCGATCAGGTGGCAAAAGCGGTCGGGCTCGGAAGCGCCAGCCAGTTAAACCACGTTTTCCAGCATTACGTCGGAGTGACGCCCACTTACGTCCGCACTGCCTTTTCGAAAAATGTGGCCTTGAGCCTGAACACCCGCAAAGACGATCCCAAGCGGCTGGTCTTCAACGTGCTTGCAGGGCAGCCGGTTCCCTACGAAAAGTACACATTCACGACAGGCAGCAGGAGAAAGACGAAAGAGGAAAACTGATCCGCCCGGCTCAGACCACCCTCGTTGCACCGCTTGTGATCATGATGTGCCCGTTGACCCAGGAAGCTTCATCGCTTGCGAGGAACAGGACGCTGGCCGCAAGTTCCTCCGGCAGTCCGAAACGCTGCGGAGGAATGGCTTTCAGCCGCGCCTCCAGTTTGTCGGCGGGGATGGTTCTAAGCATATCCGTGTCGATAAAGCCCGGCTCGACGGCATTGACTGTGATGCTTTTCCGCGCGGACTCGAGAGCCAGCGTCCTGGTAAAGCCGTTGACTGCGGCCTTTGAGGCTGCATAGTTCGCCTGTCCGACATTTCCGTGCGCAGAAGTGGAAGAGATGTTGACGATACGGCCGTATTCCTGCGCACGCATCGCATTGATGACTTCCGCCGTGCAGTTGTAAGTGCCGAAGAAATTGACGTTCATGACCGCGTGCATCTGCTCGGAGGTCATCTTGTGGAACATCGCATCCCGGTTGATTCCGGCATTGTTGACCAGCACGTCGATACGGCCGAGCTTCTCGTACAGGGCTGTGAAGACCTCATGAACCATTTTTTGGTCCGACACGTCCAGCTGATATGCCAGGGTGCGTGTGCCCTCCGGATCCAGTTCTTTCTGTGTTTCCAGGACCTTCTCCCCGTTCCAGTCCAGAAGAACGACGCATTTGGCCTGATTCTTCAGAAAGGCTTCCGCGATCGCCCTTCCGATTCCCTGGGCCGCTCCGGTGACGACGACATTGCGTTCACTGAAATCGTACATGCTATACCTCCTGTCAATTGTCCTTCGAGGGGCTGTAAGCGGCCCCGTTCTCTTTCATTTTCCGGATCTCTTCCTGTGAATAACCGATGGAAGAGAGCACTTCATCCGTGTCTGCGCCGCAGAGAGGCGCAGGGACGGTAACGAACTCCGACTCCGGAATGCTCTCCATATGGAAGGGCGCCCGAGGCATTTTCTCGGTCCTTCCGGTCCGGAAGGTCACGTTCTCCAGATAACCGTTCGCCAGGGCCTGTTCATCTTCGGAAATGTCTGCGAAACTCTTGTATTTCACAGCGGCAAAATCCATCTCTTTCGCAATGGCGAGCCATTCATCCACGGTCTTCTGAAGAAAGGCCTCCTTGAAAATATTGTACAGTTCTTCGCGGTGCTCGTTTCGTGCCGCGGGCGTGGAATAGCGCGGGTCAGAAGCAAGTTCTGGCCTTCCGATCGCCCGGCTCATCTGATCCATGAGCTTCTGGACCATCCCGGTTGCAATGAAGAGGTATTCCCCGTCTTTGCATTGATAATACCCGCCGGGCAGAGAGTGGTACATGCGTTTGTACGGATATTTCCGGCCAAAGGGACGCTGCGTCTGGATCTGCATGGTGCCCATGGTAAAGATGCCGGTGTGATAGAGGCTGGACTCCACCCGCTGGCCTTTTCCGGTCTTTTCCCTGTCCATCAGGGCGGCGAGGATCTGGATAATGAGGATGTAGGAAGTCACGGAGTCACCGACGCCCGAAGGCGGATACACCGGCACGTAGGAGCCATCGTCCTGGACGACGGCCATGTCATGCATGAAGCCGGTCCTGGACCAGAAAGCCGTGGTATCAAAGGCCGGGACTTCAGCGTCCGGCCCCTTCGGTCCGAAACCGGTCACCTGCGCATAGATGAGGCTCGGGTAGTCTTTCCGGAGGTCGTCGTAGGAGATTCCCAGACGCTTGAGCGCGGCTTCGCGGGTATTGGTCAGGAATACGTCGGACTCCTGAAGCAGCCTGTGGAATGCGCGTTTGCCGTCCTCCGTCTTCAGGTTCAGCGAGATCATTTTCTTCCCGGCGTTATAGATATCGAACACCGGGTTCTCATCCGCGCTGAAATGCGTGGGGACGTAACTGACTCCGGTCAGCCGCCAGGTATCGCCCTGAGGGGGCTCGATCTTGATGACGGAAGCACCAAGATCCGAAAGAAGCCTTCCGGTCACAGGAGCGGCCACAAAGGTCGAAAGCTCAAGTATCCGGATCCCGTCCAAAGGTCTTCTCATAAACACCTCCTGAAACACTTGATATGATAAGGCTTATAATGTCTGGGGCCATTATAAATGTCAGCAAAAGCACAATCAAGACCTCGGCCAAAATAAAGCCGCAGAAACCCATAAAAACCCAAATTTGAGTCAATTCCAGAGACTAAAATCCCGTTGACATCTTTATAGAGAGTGTGTTAGTTATGAATTATCTGGACGTTCGGGGTCTTGCTCATCATAGTTGACAGGCTGAGAGGAAGAGGAGGCGTGAAATCAATGAGAAATGTGGTCCTGGTGGATGGAGTCCGTACGGGTTTCGGCCGTATCGGTGGTTCTCTGAAACAGTTTTCTTTGACGAAACTGGGTGGTTTTGCACTGGATGCGCTTCTGGACAAGACTCAGATCCTGGAGCGGGGCGGCCGGATCGATGGCTTCTATATGGGAAGCTCTTTCTACGCGGAAGAGACTCATGCCATTGCGCGGTATACGCTTCTGGGATCCAAGATCCCTTATAAGTATGAGATCTGGACGGATTTCATCGAGCGGCAGTGCGGATCCGGTCTCGAGGCCATCAATATGGCCGCGGCCACGATCATGCTTGGGAACGCCGACATCATGATCGCCGGCGGCGCGGAGTCTTTCAGCCGTGTGCCTGCAAAGATCTCCATGGCATCCGACCCTTACAAGATGACTCCGCCCACGATCTACTGGCCGCAGAAGCATACCCCGGTCGAAGAAGACAACCTCGACATGATCAGCACCGCGGAGAACGTGGCGAAACTTCTTGGAATCACCAGGGAGGAATGCGACGCGTTTGCCTGCCGTTCCCAGGCCCGTGCCAGAGCCGCCTGGGAGAAAGGCTACTTTGATGAAGAAGTCATTCCTGTCGTCATCCCGGCGACCCGGAAGACTCCCGAGATCATTTTCCGTAAGGACGAATTCATGCGTCCGGAGACCACTCTGGAAGGGCTCCAGGCGCTTCGCAGTGTTAAGCCGGGCGGCGTGGTGACTGCCGGAAACGCCTCCGGGAGGAACGACGGAGCAGCCATGATGCTCCTTATGACGGAGGAGAAGGCAAAGGAGCTTGGCTATGAGCCATACGCGCGTTTCGTCCGCTCCGGAAATGCGGCGCTGGATCCCAAAATCATGGGGCTCGGTCCGGTCAGGGCGAGCCAGGACGCTTTGAAACGCGCAGGCCTTTCCATGGACGACATCGATCTGTGGGAATGCAACGAAGCTTTTGCGGCGCAGAACCTGGGCGTCATCAAGAAGCTGGAAGAAGAGACCGGCAAGAAGATCGACCAGGAAAAATGGAACGTGAACGGCGGGGCAATCGCATACGGGCATCCCAACGGCGCATCCGGCCCCCGCATCGCGATGTTCACCATGCGCGAACTGGAACGCCGCGGAGGCCGCTACGGCATCGCGGCGACCTGCTGCGGCGGCGGACAGGGCGTTGCCACGATTTTTGAGAACCTCAGAAGATAGAAGAGTGGCAGATCCGGAACAGGAACGAGGAAGGTATGGATAGTAGTCGGCTTGAATATGCGCTGGCGGTTGCGGACCTGAAATCGCTCAATAAGGCAGCATTCAAGCTGCATCTGTCTCCCAGCGCCCTTTCGCAGCACATCACAAAGCTGGAACAGGAATACAATGTTTCTCTGTTTGAAAGGACGCGCGAAGCATGGTATCTGACCGAAGCCGGCAAGGTGGTCATGACGTCATTTAAGGAGATCCTTCGGATCCAGCAGGATACCCTCTTGAAAATCGACCGTCTGAAACTGAATGCTTCAGGCAACCTGAAACTGGGACTTCTGAGTGAGTGGACGGTGCCGCTCTTCTCGGCGCTCTTTCCCGAGTTCCAGAAACGTTATCCGGACATCACCGTACACCCTCACAGGGAAGAAGCGGTGACCTTGATGAACCAGATCGCGATCGGACAGGTCGATTTTGCCTTTCTGGTTGGCTTTGGTCCAAATCCCTGGAGCAAACAGAAATTTGGGAAAGAGTATGTCGGAGAAGAACAGCTGATCCTTGTGCTTCCGAAAAAAAAGATTCCTGAGAAATATGCCGGAGGAGATCTCAGGGAGGCAGACCTCAGGGATTTCAAGGAGGAACGCTTCTATCTGACAAGGTCCAATACCGCTTTCAGGCGGCTGGAGGACGAGATGTTTTATCTGGCCGGCTTTGATCCGAAGATCGCCTCTGAATCCATCGATATCCCTTCCATGAACGAACTGTCATTATCCGGATTCGGGCCATCCTTCATCCTGAGCAATCGGATCCGCCCCTCTGAGCAGACCGCGTTTTTCCGGCCGGTCCCCGGCCCCACGAGACCGATATATGCCGTTTACCGGGAGAATCATGTCCTGAGCCCGGCAGAATCTTTCCTGATTTCTCTGGCCAAAGAGTATTACGCGCTGGATCCTTTGGACCGGACAGCAACGTTTTTAAACTTCTCAAGATAACCACTGTTTTTCCGTCATTGCCGGATGTTCTTCCTGACGGCATCTTTTCTTTCCTTTCCAGGACAAAAGACCCAGATTGCTTGGACTGTTCAAAAACTCTTAATGTTCGCGGCGATTAGTTAATTTCAGCGAAATTGACATGAAAACAGCTTGCATTTTAACATAATAACAAGAGATACGGTACAGATTGTGGAACCAGATTGCTGGAGCCATCATATCCCGGAGGTGACATAAATGTTAAGAGTCAATGCGGCAGAGACTCGTTTTCTGCGGCTGGATGATTCGGGAACGATCCAGGCAGCCGTCGATTGTCTCGGCCCGGAAGGCGGAACGGTCGTCATTCCAAGATGGAATGCAAGGACCGGAAAAGCGGAATGGCGCTTTGACAGGCCGGTAGTCCTGAAGAGCCATGCAACCATCCTTCTGGACAATGCGCTGATCGTCCAGGAGACAGACAGTTTTGCTCACCTGTTTGAGGCGGAAGAGGGCGCAGAGAAGATCGCGCTCATCGGAGAGGGAAATGCCTGCCTGTCCGGCGGCAAGACCAGCCGTCTCAGGATCACGACCGAAGGGAAATTCGGGCTTCCGGCCATCGAGAGCGTCTCGATGTGCGTCTTCCGGAAAGTCTCTGAGCTTCGGATCGAGAATCTTGAGATCTCGGATCCCCACTGGTTTGCATTCCTCCTTGAGGACGCGAAGAAAGTATCGGTAAAGAACCTCCGTTTCAATTCTTACCCGGTGGGTCCGGAGGAAGGCGGCGTCCTGGTCCATGGGGGATGCCAGGACATTTCCATTGAAAACCTGACCGGAAGGACTGGCTTTGACACCATTCACGTCTTTTCGGATCATAGAGAGATCTCAAAGCTATACGCACGGAACATCCTGACCGATCCTGCCCGCGGATCCCTTGTGACAATACGGACCGAAGGGGACGGACAGGTCCATGACGTGGATCTCAGCGTTCTCATGGATTCTTCGGATTTCTACGAGAAGGCCAGAAGCGGAGCCTGCTTGGCTTTTGGCCGCTTCGAACGTCCGGGCGCCGGATCCGACAGCATTTCCCGTGTAAACGCCCGGGATCTGTATTCCCGCGCAGTGAATGCGGTGGAGCTTCTTCAGCCGTTCTCAGAGACCCGGATCGAAAACCTCATGACCTTCGGAGATAATATTTACGCGGTCGGGACGAGAAGCAAGAAAGCCTTCCTGGTCGAGAATGTGGCCTTTGACCATATCTATTACGGCGCAGGGTCGGAGCCGAACAATGCCTCGTCTTTTATCTCGAGATTCGCGAAAGGCGCCAAGCCGGTCTCCACAAAGGATGTCTCCGGGTACACAGTTGAACATCTTTACACACAGGAGGAAGCCTGATGAAAGAGTGGATCAACGCCAATGAGACCATACGTGAAGACGATCACGGCACCATCCAGGCAGCGGTCCGTCTTGCCTGTGAGACGGGCGTGAGGAAGGTGGTCGTCCCGCGTTACAATGCGAGGACGGGAGGGACGGTGTGGTCTCTCATGAAGGCCATCCAGCTTCCCAGCGATTTCACGTTGATCCTGGACAACTGTTATATGGAGCAGGCCAAAGGTTCCTACGAGAACCTGATCACGAACGAGCGCTCCCACGATCTTGCGTATTCCAATCTCTGGGAGAACGAAGCCCATAACATTACGGTGCTGGGAGAGGGGAACGTGACGCTCTCCGGAGGCATACACAACCATCTTCTGGAGAAGACGACCCGGAAATACGGCCTTCCCGGCATGTTTTTCCAGCCGGTCCTGTTCTGGCACAACGTCAGGGGACTTCGGGTGGAGAACCTGCATATAGAGAACTTCCGCTGGTGGTCCATTCTGCACATCATGGTGTCTGACGTGGTTCTTAGGAACCTGGACTTCTATGTGATCCCGCATGTGCCCAACCTGGACGGCATCGACCTCAGGATCGGATGCCACGATTTCTTCATCGAAAATGTGACCGGCCGGACCGGGGACGACGTACTTGCGCTCACAGGCCTTGCGGGAGCAGGCGAACGGAGCTATGCCGTCGGCGGGAAGGAGATCAACATCCACAATGTAAAGGCGAGGAACCTGAAAGCAGATTCGAACACCTGCTACATCGTCCGTCTTCTGAACCATGACGGCTGCCAGGAATACGACCTGGACATGGACGTCGTGATGGACTCCTCCGATCCCACGACGAGAGTCAACAACAACGGCGCAGTGGCGGTGGGCTCCCCCTATTATTGCGCGAAATACCTTGCGGGTCCGGAAGATACCAGGAAGATCCGTTTCTCCAATGTGTATTCCAGAGGAAAGGCGGCGCTGGTGCTGAACCACGTCCTCAAGGATTCGGTCTTCACGAACGTTCATACCTTTTCCGACTGCGGCGATCTGGTCAGCGCTTTCGTGGAAGGATGCTCGTTCGACAACGTTCAGCTGAACCATTCATTTTACGAGCATGAGTATCCGGATGCGGCGGAAGGAGCGCCTGTTCCGGATGAGGCGCTTACGGGGACTCTCGTGAATTTCCCGGTGCTGAAAGGAACGCTTCAGATCTGCGGCCTTGAAGCCGGACCGGTCGGAAAAGCGCTCTCCGCGCCTTCCGGAAACGGAAAACTGGTCCTGAAAAACGTATCGGTGGAAAGAACTGCGGAAGAGGACGATCTGGGCGAAGAAGTCCGGGTCGATAGGCAATAAGGAGGTCATGATGGAGGAGCTTAAACTCAGAGGCTATGTGAGCCCGGAAGATTTTGACGGAACGCCTGCCGATAAGATCCAGAAGGCGCTGGATCTTGCGGAAAAGGAAGATATCCGGAAGGTCGTCATCGAGGGAGGCTATCTGGTGGACCGGACCGTGTTCATCCCTTCCCAGACGGAGATCATCCTGAAAAAGGATGCTTTCCTGGTCCGGACGGGAGAAGGACCGCTGTTCATGAACCGCGTCGCTTCTGAAAAAGGGAAAAACAGCTGGTCCTTTGAAGATAAGCGGATCTACCTGAAAGGAGAGGAAAACGCCGAGATCAAAGGGGATCTGAGCTTCTATCATGCCAAATACGTGGTCCTGGAAGACCTCAGGATCGCCGGAACCGTCTGTTTCGAATTCTGCCGGGAAGTCCGGATGGAGCGTGATGAGATCACCGGGAAAGAGAATGCGGTCGTCCTGGAAAGAGGCTGCAACAACTTTATCATGCAATATCTGAAACTACATGCGGAGGATACCGCGCTCGTCCTGGACACCAGACTCCAGTCAGGCCCATACGTGATCGGAAAGGACGAAGAGATCCACGAGATCATTTTCCGCGATTCGCAGCTGAATGCTCCGACCGGCGTGAAACTCGGGGCTTCCGAAGAATTCGGACTCTTCAACATCCAGATCGATCATCACAAATGCTCGGGCAAGGGAATCGTGATCGGCGACGGCCTCGGACTTCCCGAGAAGCGTTTCTTCAATATCACGGCCACGGATCTTGCGGCCGAAGGAGAAGAACGGATCATGAGGAACGAGGTCAGGCACTGCTTCTTCGGAAACTGACCTTCTCCGGCCAGAACTATTCTTTCGATCCCTATAAAACCAGCGAGGGTTTTATAAAAGATAAAGGCAAAAGAGGTATTCATTTTATCAGCAACAATCAAGGAGGTAAGGAAATGAAAAAACTGTTAGCAGTGCTTCTTGCGCTTGCTATGGTGTTCTCGCTCGCGGCATGTCAGAGCGGCGGAACGACCGAGCCGGCCAAGGAGACCACCCCGAAGGCCGATGATTCCACGACCAAAGCGGATGAACCGACCACACCGGCTGAGACCGATGCACCGCTTCCGTGGTATATGTGGGATGCCGCGCACCCGGAGCGCTACGGCGGCACGATCCGTGCACAGTACGGCGACTGGAGCCCTTCTTGGGATCCGATGGGCCAGGCGTCCTGGACTACTTATTTCTGGGCCATGCCTGTCTTCCAGAGCTGCCTGATCAAGGGTGACGACGGACAGGTCTATCCGCAGATCTGCACCTATGAAATGTCGGAGGACGGCCTCACGATCAAAATAACCATCCGTGACGGCGTCAAGTTCTCGGACGGCGAGCCTGTCGAAGCTGAGGACATCATTGCTTCTCTCACGAGAGCAGGAGAACTTGTCGCATCTGTGAAAACCAATCTTTGGGATATCCTGGATCATTACGACATTGACGGGAATACCATCACCTTCCATATGACCCAGTATAAATCCGGCACATTGAGAGGCGTTTTTGGCGATGCCAGAAACTCCAACTGCGCGGTCATGAAGAAAGAGATCTGCGAGAAGTACGGAACGGATCTGATCTATGACCTGAATGACTGTATCGGCACCGGCCCCTATAAGTTCGTGGTCGATGAGTGCGAAACGGAAATGAAGGCGGTCTATGAGCGGAATGAGTATTATCTGCCCAATCTGGACAATCCGGACGACAACGGCATCGCTTCCCCGAACTATCAGTACGCCGAGAAGCTGGAATACCTGAAACTTGGCAAGGATACGATGTTCATGGCGATGGTCAATGATGAGCTGGATGCCTGCTCCTCCACCGACAAGGAAAGCTTCGATACGCTCCTGGCCCCGACAGGCGAATTCAAGATGGAGCAGTACAATTCGACTGGTACATACTACGCTTTCTTCAACTGCAAGGAAGGCAGAGCCATGGCGGATCCGAATCTCCGGAAGGCCATCGCGGCGGCCTTTGACTACATGGAGTGCGCGGTCGCGATGTACGGAGATTTCGCGAGAAAGCATGACAGCATCCTGGTGGATGGCGTGTTCAGAGATTATTATGAGCGCGACAATTACCGGAACCAGGACTGGTTCGACGCGAATGACCTGACGATCGCGAAGAAGTACCTCGATGCTTCCAGCTACAACGGCGAAGAGCTGAAACTGGTCGGATTCCAGGATTCCTTCATGCCCGCGCTGAAGTATCTGGATGAACTCGGCATCAAGTACACCTGGACGAAACTGGACAACGCGACGCTCCGCGGCTATGCGGAAGATGAAGCCAACGCGGATCAGTGGGATATGATCTACCGTCCGAATCCGCTGGCCTCCACGCCTGACGGATGGAACTACACCTTCTATCAGGTCTGGTCCTGGGGCGAACCGAGGGCGCAGGAACTGATGGATCAGCTGAAAGCGGTTCCTTACGGAACGGAAGAAAGCTACAAGATCTGGGATGAGCTGAACGCGCTGGTGTGCGAACAGTGCCCGTGGATCATCATCATGACCCAGACGCACTGCATGATGACCCGCAACGACCTGCATCTCAGGAGAAACATTGATGAATACTGGTATCATCTGGGATACTGGGACAACCCTGATCAGCACGTGAGATAATCTGCGGTCTGCCCTGCGGCCGGTTTTTCCGGCCGCAGGGATCCGGAAGAGAGATACGGAATGGAGGCAGCCCGAGAGCTCTTTCATTCCGTATATCATTAATGGGCAGATGAGAGGTGATTCTATATGATGGTTTGACAAGGGCCGAGGTTCTGTTATATATAGAATCATCTTTACAACGTTGACCTGTGGCAATCTCAGAAGAAGGCTTTTTCGGTTTATTACAGAGTTATCAGACAGTTTGTTTTAGAACTGTCAAAGAAGCGAAAGGTCGGAAACATGGGTAAATTTATTTTAAAAAGGATCCTTCTATCCTTCGTGGTGCTGTTCATCGTCCTGACGGTGGTCTTTATTCTGATGCGTCTGGTTCCGGGCAACCCGATCTATGCCATGACGGCGGATGCGACAGAATTGTCGCCGGAACAGGTGGAATATTACAAAGAAATGTACGGCCTGAACGGGACGATCTTTGAACAGTACGCCAAGTATATCCGGAATGTGGTGCGGCTGGATTTCGGCAAGTCCCTTCTGAACAAGAAACCTGTTTTTGAAAA
>JAEEGF010579774.1_pt1 | contig 29422 bp, 18 predicted proteins | sample 9134171 | NCBI WGS metagenome assembly JAEEGF01 (sample SAMN16246542, study PRJNA631951) | gut metagenome | biome: gut microbiome; feature: rumen; material: AP-attached | host: Bos | place: Iran: Karaj | collected 2018-10 | reverse complement strand
GCGGTGTCGCACATCGTGTCCACCGGATCGTCGAACGCGCAAACCGCGACCGCCGCATCCGAGCGCGCAAGCGCCGTCGCCGCCGCATAGCCGCCGGAGCTGTGACCGTATAAAAATACCGGCAGATCGCCGTATTCGCCGGTTTCGAGCCGCTCGATGCGCATTGCGCAGTCGTGCTCGATGTTCGCGACAAGCTCATGGTCGATGTAGTGCCCGACGCGCACCAGCGCGTCGTCGGGCATCGGCTTCAAGGCCTCCTTTGCAAAGCCGTTCATCTTCTTATAGCCGAGATAGGCGAACGGCGTCTGCACCGCGTGGATCGAGCCCTCGGCAAGATGCAGGCCCATCGGCCAGTTGTCCGGGATCGCGTTGACGACGTGCGTCAGCCCCGCGTGCACCGCGCCCTGACTCGGCCACACGTGCGTGCCGACGTAGGGGACGTCGTTGGGAAGATCGCCGTAAAGCGGCGCCAGAAGCTCGGAATTCTTCTGATCCTTGGCGTTGTAGGTGATCTTGCGGAAGCCCTCGCTGTTCATCGGCTCCCACACGAGCTTGTTGAACAGACCGATCTTCTGCGAAAGCTTACTGCCCATCGAATAGAGATCGTTCTGGCTGCGGATCATCTTCGAGCCGGTCGCGTCGAACGAGGCGAGGTCCATCCACACCGGCGTGCGCCCGAGCGCCTGCGCGCAGGAGGCGATCGCCATCGCGATGCGGTAGTGCCCGAAGCCCATGCGGATGTTGCCGACGATCAGCGGGTTTTCCGGAAGCTCCAGAGGTTTGTCGGCAAGCACCAGATTCTGAATGCCGATCTCCTTGATCTGCGTGATCGGCTGAAGTCCCAGATGATAGGTCTTCTGCGTGTCGTCGCCGAACTTTTTCAGAAACTTCGCTTTGCTCTTTTCCGCCTGCGCAATCGTCTTGGCGTCGATCGGATTGCCGAAAATCGAACGTGTCTTATCCATGCCGCGTCCTCATTCCTCCACGTTCTGCTTGAGTTCCTTGACCTGCTCCGCGATCTCGAGGACCTTTTCGTCGGTCAGGATGAACTTCTTGCGGAACCAGAGGATCGCCACGACGAGCCCGACGATCGGGATGATCGTCATCGTGAGGCGCAAGCCCATCTTCTGCGCGGTCGTGACGCCCGCAGCGAAGTCGACGGTCATATCCGCTTCGGTGACCTCGGTGCCGGACTGCAGGTTGGTGATCGCAAGGCAGATCGACGCCGCGAACGCCGCGATGCCGCTTGCCAGCTTGACGACGAAGGTCTGCATCGAGAAGATGACGGACTCGTCGCTCGTGCCGTTCTTCAGAAGACCGTAGTCAACGCTGTTGGCAAGGAACACGGTCGTCAGAATGTTCAGAAGACCGCTTGCCGCAAAGATGAAGAAGCCGGGGATGAACAGGACAAGCACGTTGTTCATGCCGACGATCGCCAGCAGCAGAAGTACCAGATAACCTGCGATGCCCATGCCGAGGCAGGTGTAGAAGATCTTGGTGTTGCTCATCTTGATCAGATTCCGGAGCAGCGGATACAGCAGCATCATCGAAAGAATCTGAACCGCGCCGCCGAACGTGTTGAACAGCACGTAGCTGTCATGCCATTTGACGCCGCCGAAGTCGTATTTGAAGAAATAGATGACAAGGTTTGACGTGATGTAGATCGCGGTGTTGATCAATACGATCGCGATGACCGCGGTCATTGCCTGGTCGTTGCGCAGCAGCGCACGGAACATCTCCTTGACGGAGACGGTCTTCATTTCGACCGTGGACTTTTCCTTGACGAAGACGCAGGTGAGGACCGTGAACGCGATGAACAGGATCGCCACGACCAGCGCGAACCACTTGAAGCCGACCAGCTCAATGTCGCCGCCTTCCGCGCCGAACAGTTTGCCGAGCATCGGAACGGCTTTCATCGTCAGGATCGTGATGATCGCGCTGCCGACGCCCGCGCACGAACGCGCCAGCGTGGTCAGGCCTTCGCGCTCCTTGCCGCCCTCGGTGAACGCCGGGATCATCGACCAGTAGGGGATGTCCATCATCGTATAGGTCACGCCCCAGAGGATGTAGAAGATCGCCGCATATGCGATGACGCCGCCCGCGTCGAGTTTCGGCGGACATGCGAACATGAAGAACAGAATGACCGCGTTGGTCAGCGTGCCGATCAGAAGCCACGGACGGAATTTGCCCCATTTCGTCTTGGTCTTGGCGACGATGACGCCCATCAGCGGATCGTTGAACGCGTCGAAGATTCGCGCGACCAGCAGGATGACGCCCATTGCGACCGTGATCGCCGTGCGTCCCGCCGTGTCAAACCGGCTGCCGAGTACGTCCTGAAAGTAGTAGAGGACATAGCTTGCCGAAAGCATGTAGACCATGTCCTTGCCGACTGCGCCCAGACCGTAGGAGATCTTGCTCATCAGCGAGAGTTTCGGTTTGGATTCCATGTTGTTTCCTCCTCATCATGATTCCCCTCGCTCCGGCGCGGATTGCCCGTCCGGAGCTCGTATCTTACAGTATATAACAGATTCACGCGAAAAGGAAGCCGTTTTTTCCGAAATTCCGAGAAAGAATTCACAAAAAAACGGTTTTTGAAATTTACGTCCTTTTTACGCGGCGTTTGTCACTTTGCGGTTGAAAACGCGGACCTTTCATGGTACGATACGATCAGGAGTATGCGTGGGAGGATTCGTTATTCATGCTGCAACACATACCGATTGAAAATCTGCTCGGAATCATCGGCGGCATCGCCGTCTTCCTGTTCGGCATCAAGATCATGGGGACCGGCATCGAACGTCTGGCGGGCGCGAAGCTGAAGTCGATCCTTGAAAAGCTGACGAAAAACCGCTTCCTCGGTCTGCTCGTCGGCACCGTCATCACGGGTATCATCCAGAGCTCGAACGCGGTCTCGGTCATGACGGTCGGCTTCGTCAACGCGGGGCTGATGCCCCTGGACAACGCGGTCGGCGTCATCATGGGCGCCAACGTCGGCACGACGATCACCGGTCAGCTGATTGCGTTCAACATCGACACGTACGCGCCGATCATCGCGTTTATCGGCGTCATGGCGATGACGTTCCTGAAGAAAAAGCCGTGGAACGACGTGCTGTACACGCTGACCGGTCTCGGGCTGCTGTTCATGGGAATGACGCTCATGAAGGAGCATATGAAGGTGCTCGCGCAGGTCGAATGGTTCTGCCGGATGATCGCGGGGCTCAAGGATTATCCGCTGCTCGGCGTGCTCGTCGGCACGGTCATGACGATGGCGCTGCAGAGCGTTTCCGCCTCGGTCGGCGTGCTGCAGGCGATGGCGATGTCCGGCGCGCTCGGCACCGGCTCGGAGCCGCTTCTGATCGCGATGTACCTGATCTGCGGACAGAACATCGGCTGCACGACCGTCTCGGTGCTCGCCTCCGTCGGCGGCACGAAGGACGCGAAGCGCACCGCCTGCATCCATGTGCTGTTCAACGTGTTCGCGTGTCTCATCTGCATCGTGCTGCTGCAGGTGCTGCGTGAGCCGGTCATCAATTTCATCATCCGCATCTCCGGCACCGTCAACGGCGGTCCGAACTACGCGCAGCAGCTTGCGAACGCGAACACGTTCTTAAAGCTCGGCGCAACGGTCCTGCTGTTCCCGCTCTCGTCGCTGCTTGTGAAGCTTTCGCGGCTCATCATCCGCGGCGAGGACAAGCCCGAGGGACGGCGGCTTCTGCACATCGTCGGCGGCAAGGACTTCGGTTCCTCGGTCACGGCGGTCGTGTCGGTCGAGAAGGAGACCGCGCGCATGTATGATCTGGCGCTGACCAATCTCAAAAAGGTCTATGCCGCGCTGACCTCGCCGAGAAAGGGCGACCTCGACGACATCGGCGAGAACGAGGAGACGCTCGACTTTCTGAATTCCGAAATCAGCAAGGCGCTCGTCGAAATCAACCGCAACGGTCTCGGCGAATCCGACGCGCGCTCGATCGATAAGATGCATCACGTGATCGTCGACTACGAACGCGTCGGCGACCATGCGAACAACATTGCGGGCTATCTCAACCTGATGCGCGAGCGCAAGCTCGTGTTCTCCGAGGCGGCGATGGACGAGATCGCGCCGCTGTTCCTGAAGGTCATCAACATTCTGGAGGACGCGCACACCTGCATGCACGATCCGAAGGCGCAGCCGCTGGAGGACATCGCCGCGCGCGAGCAGGAGGTCGACGATCTCGTGGACCTCTACGAGAACAACCACATCGCGCGGCTTTCGGCGGGCAAGTGCTCGGCGGAGGTCGGCATGTTCTATGTCGAAGCGCTGACCGACCTCGAGCGTATCAGCGACCATGCGCTGAACATCGCCGAGACCTCGAAGATCTGACCGGTCGATACGGGCCCCTTCGCGGGGTCCGTTTTTTTTCTTGCCTTTGCGGACAGAATGGGGTATACTATCGGAGTATGCGGATTCGGAACGGATCCGGAAAGAATCGACACGGAGGAATCGTATGAGCAATTTTACGATCATGGCGGACACGACCTGCGATCTCGGCGAGACGTATCAGCAGGAATATGACATCAAGGTGATTCCGGGGCACTTTGTGACGCCGGACGAGACGGAGTACGTTTCGAGACCGACCTGGGAACACGGCTTCACGCGCGAATCGTTCTATGCGGCGCTCAAGAAGAACCCGACCGGCTTCAAGACCTCGCCGCCGAGCGTCGGCGAACTGTTTGACGCATTCTGCAAAGAAGCGGATCAGGGCAATGACATCCTTGCGATCTCGATCTCCGGCGGCATGAGCGGCACGCAGAACTTCATGCGCGAGGCGCGCGAGATGACGCTCAAGAAGTATCCCGAACGCAAGATCGTCTGCATCGATTCGCTGCGCTTCGGACCGGGCTTCGGGCTGATGGTGGTCTACGCTGCCATGCACCGCGCGGCGGGCGAATCGATCGATCAGGTCGCCGCATGGCTCGAACAGAACAAGAACCGGTTCCATCAGGCGGGCTGGCTCGACGATCTCTCGTTCGTGGCGCGTCAGGGCAGGCTCACGCACGCGAAGGCGTTTTTCGGCACGCTCGCGGGCATCAAGCCGATCGGCGAGTTCGACTACAACGGCATGACGACCGTGCTCGGCAAGGCAAAGGGCGCCAAGAAGGCGTACGACATGCTGCTGGGCTACATCGAGCAGACGATCGAGCGCCCGGAGGAGCAGATCATCTTCATCGCGCACACCGACCGGCTCAAGCAGGCGGAACTGTACAAGGAAATGATCGAGCAGAAATTCCATCCGAAGGCGGTCTACATCAACGGCGTGCATCCGGCGTGCGGCATCAACGTCGGTCCGGGGCTGATGGCGGCGTACTACGTCGGCAAACCGATTTCGAAGGACCTTTCGGAGGAACGCGCGATCATCGACGCGCTGTCCAAGGCGGAATAACCAAAGCAAGGATTAGGGGGACAAGGGAACGATGCGCAAACTCAATCGCAAATGGCAGATGCTGCTGTACGCATGCAGCGGCTTCGGCGTGAATCTTCTGAACCTGATGATGGGTTCGTATCTCTGCAGCGCGCTGCTGATCGGCGGCTTCAGAGGCGACGCGATCCTCTATCAGACCTACAACGGCTCCAACCTCGTCGTCGCGGGCGTCTGGGCGGCGTTCGTGCTGATCGCAAAGATCATCGACGGCGTGATCGACATTCCGATGGCGTCGTTCACCGACCGTCTGCAGTCGCGCTTCGGCCGCCGCCGTCCGTCGATCGTCATCGGCATGATCCCGATGATCGCGGCGTATCTGCTGTTCCTCGTGATCCCGCATCCGCAGGGCGAATCGATCTGGAACACGATCTACTACGGCGTGATCCTGTGCGTGTTCTACAGCTTCTATACGCTCACGATGGTCACCTACTACGCGACGTTCACCGAGATCGTCGAGACCGAGGACGAGCGCGTCTTCATGTCGAACGTCAAGTCCGTCTGCGACATCTTCTATTTCATCCTCGGCTACGTCGTCGTCCGCGCCATGCTCAACAGCATGAACGTGCGTCCGGTCGCGCTGATCGTGCTGCCGCTCGTGCTCACGATGACGATCCCGCTGTTCATGATCAAGGAGCCGTCGACGAAGGGCAAGGTCGTGCTCGACAACGGCACCCGCATGGTCAACCTTGTCGAATCCCTGAAGTACACGTTCAAAAACCGCGCGTTCATCCTGTGGATGATCGTCATTTTCTTCATGAACTTCGGCGTCAATCTGTTCCTCGGCGGCATCAACGAGTATTTCTCGTTCACCGGTCTCAACATGATCTTCATCATGGCGTGCTCGTTCGCGCCGGTGCCGTTCACGCTGATCCTCTACAACAAGATCATCAAGAAGAAGGGCTTCGGCTTCGCGTTCCGCTACGTGCTTCTGACCTACGGTCTGGGCATGGTCTGCATGTTCTTCGTGGGACTGATCCCCGCGTCGATGAACACGCTCAAGACCGTGCTGTCGATCGTGTCCGGCATCATCTGCTCGTTCGCGGTCGGCGCGCTGTTCGCGGTCGCGTATTCCGTGCCGAGCCAGCTTGCGGCCGATGAGGAGCAGGAAACCGGCGTTTCGCACTCCGCAATGTACTTCGCGATCCAGGGCGTGTTCTCCGGCGTCGCGACCGGTCTTGCGCAGGGCGTGGTGCTCGTCGCGCTGAAGAAGGCGTCCGAGGGCAGGACGGGACTTGCGGCAATGAGCTTTATGACGCTGATCTGCGGACTCGGCATGCTCGTGTCGTTCATCTGCACCTTCTTCCTGCCGCGCCAGATCACGCACATCGGTCTTCCGGACAAGAACGAACCCGAAGAATAATCCGCATCCACAGGGAAATCTATGAACACCAGACGAGTCAACGGTCAGCTGTTTGAGAAGATGCTCCGCAACGGGCTTGTGAATCTCAAACGGCACCGCGATGAAATCAATGCACTGAACGTCTTTCCGGTAGCCGACGGCGACACGGGCACCAACATGTGCCTGACGGTCGAGAAGGGGCTGCAGTTCGCGCAGAGTTCCGCGGAGCTGTATCCCTATCTCAAGCTGCTGTCCGAAGGCATGCTGTTCGGCGCGCGCGGCAATTCGGGCGTGATCCTTTCGCAGCTGTTTACGGGCTTCTATCAGGAGCTTTCGCGCTGCTCCGCGGCGAACGTCGCAGACCTGCGCAACGCGTTCATCCGCGCGTACCGCGTCGCATACCGCGCGGTCGCGTGTCCGGTCGAGGGCACGATCCTCACCGTCGCGCGCGAGGGTATCGAGCGCTCGCGCAGCCAGATCGACCGCAGGACGTCGGTCGAGACGCTGCTTTCGATCTACGTCGCCGAAATGAAAAAGAGCCTTGCCGAGACGCCGGAGCTTTTGCCGGTGCTCAAGGAATCGAACGTCGTCGACAGCGGCGGCGCGGGCTATATCTGTATCATCGAGGGCATGCTCAAGTACCTGTACGGCGAAGTGCTGTCCGACGACGAAAGACCGGTGCCGGTCACGGAATCCGTGCAGGCGCCCGACGGGACCGTCAGCCTCGAGCTGTTCAACGAGAACACCGCGTTCGAGCACGGCTACTGCCTCGAATTTCTGCTGCAGCTCATGAAGGGCAAGCAGTACACGCAGCGCTTCCGGCTCGACGCGTTCATCGAGGATCTGCAGCTGTACGGCAACTCGATCGTCGCCACGCAGGCGGACCGGCGCGTCAAGGTGCACATCCACACGTTCAAGCCCGCCAAGGTCATCCGCGCGGCGCAGGAATACGGCGAGTTTCTGACGTTCAAGCTCGAAAACATGCACATCCAGCACGCGGAGCGCGAGAAGAAGCTTGCGGAAAAGAAGCCGCACCGCCCGCTTTCCGTCGTGGCGGTCGCGAACGGCGACGGCATGATCAGAACCTTTGAGGAGCTCGGCTGCGACGTCGTGCTCGACGGCGGTCCCACGATGAACACCTCGAGCGAGGAATTCGTCAAAGCGTTCGCAAACATCGACGCGGACGCGATCGTCGTGCTGCCGAACAACAAGAACATCGTGCGCGCGGCGGAGCAGGCGGTTCAGCTGTCCGGCCGGACGGACGTCACGGTTCTTCCGACCGCGTCGATGACGGAGGGCTACTGCGCGCTGACGATGGACATCCGCGATTCGCAGGACGTCGATCTGCGCATCCGTCAGATGCGCGAAGGCGCGGGAAGCAACGAATCGATCGCGGTTGCGGTCGCAACGCGCAACATCACGCGCGACGGCGTCTCCTGCACGGCGGGACAGAGCATCGTGCTCGAGGGCGACGCGCTGAAAGCGGCGGCGGACGATCCGTTCGAGGCGCTTTCGACCGCGCTGAACGGCGTCGAAGGGCTTGACGAGCGCGAATGCTGCGTGGTCTTCCTCGGCGAGGACGCGCCGAACGCGGACGAGGAGCGGCTCACGGCGCTGCTCGAGGACGTCAACCCGATGATCGAGGTCACCTGTATCCGCGGCGATCAGCACATCTACCGCTGGCTGCTGGGCATCTTTTGAGGAAACCGTATGTCAACACCCGGAATCGTCATTCTTTGTATACTGGCCGGCGCGTTCGTCTTCGGACTGCTGCCGTTTCTGATCATGGGCGCCGTGCTGTGGTGCAAGCTTTTAGTGCGCACGTCGAAAAAGAAGTGGGGCAGGGAGTGCAGCATTCCCGACGACGAGGAATACCGCCGCATGTTCGACATCGGCATCGCCTGGGACGAAGCGTACAAGGCATGCAAGCGTCCGGTCGAGATCAAAAGCGGCCGGTTCCGCCTGGTCGGCGAATACTTCGACTTCGGATGCCGCCGCGCGGTGATCATCATCGCCGGACGCATGGAATCGCTGCTGTATTCGTACTTTTTTGCGGAGCCGTACCGTGCCGCGGGCTATAACGTGCTCGTCATCGACAACCGCGCGCACGGCGAGAGCGACGGCGTGCTGTCCTCGCTCGGTTACCGCGAGTACAGGGATATCCTGAACTGGTCCGCGCTGCTGCACGATACGCTCGGCAACGACACGGTGTTTCTGCACGGCATCTGCATCGGCTGCTCGACGGCGCTGTTCACGCTCACAAGCAAACGCTGCCCCGACTATCTGGTCGGCATGGCGGCGGAGGGCATGTACAAAACCTTCGGCGTCTCACTCGAAAAACATTTCGAGGAGCGCAATAAGCCGATGTTCCCGCTCGGATACATCACGATGTTCTATCTGTGGCTGTTCGGCGGCGCGAATGTGCTCACGGACGGGCCATATAAGCGCATCAGAACGATGCAGAAGCCGCTTTTGATGCTGCACAGCCTGGAGGATCCGTACTCGCTGCCCGAGAACGCGAAGAAGCTGTTCGCATCCTGTCCGTCGAAGGACAAGCGCATCGTTTGGTTCCCGCACGGCGGACACTCGCGGCTTCGCATCGTGGATATGGAACGTTACGACGCCGAGATCCGCGCATTCCTGACCGACATGGATCGGAAAACCATCGGACAAATTGCTGAAAAGCATTTGTAATATAAAAAACAACAGATAAGGAGAACAACAATGGACAAAGAAAAACTCTCGACACAGTCTCTGGTATTCGGCATTCTGAGCCTCGTGTTCACCGAGCTCAGCATTCTCGGTATCATCTTCGGCGCAGTCGGCAAGAGCAAGGCGAAGAAGTTCGCGGAACTCAATGAAGGCGTCGTCACCGGCAAGGCGAAGGTCGGCAAGATCCTCTCGACGCTGGGTCTCGTATTCAGCATCATCTGCCTGGTCTGCGTGGTCATCATCGCGATCGGGTGTGTCGCGTCGCCCGACTTCCGTCAGGCGCTCCTGCAGTCCTACGGATTCTGAGGACAGGCAGAAACGCACCGTCGGCACATCGATGAACGAGCAAATGAATCAACCGGTTTTTTGAAACCGGGAACGCACCCGGACCCGGCGCCGATCGGCGCCGGGTTCTTTTTTCGTCTGCGGACGGAGTCCCGAAAGTTGTCAGCGGCTTTCCGCGCTGTCCGCACTTTTATCGGTGGTCCGGATCGCAACGGATATCCGGGACGGCGGCGACGGCTCTGCATTCAACAGAACGAAAGCACAGGATCAGATCCGATTCTGGAAACAGACCGTAAAGAAACGGAACGACAGCGCCGTTTGCTGCAGTTTATGTTGCAATTTGATCGGGTTTATGATAACATTTATTTTGAATAGATATAGCCGCTTCAGAGCTGTTTTCAACTATACGGGTGGGATATGTGATCGAAGACGAAAACAGGTATCTCTCTCCCGACCGAAACATGACTTGTGTTGAGATATTACTGCATAGGAGCGAAACGCGCCATGAAAAGAAGCTGGGTCGTTGTTGTCAATGTGTTCATTATCATCATCATGCTGACCTTTGTGGTTCTTTATTCCAACAATGAGAACGGGGATAAGACACAAAAGCAGATAGAGCATTTTGAGAATACCGCGATCGCGATGGAGCACGTCACGGAGAATTATATGGAAGGAGAACAACGTATCTGTGATGTGTGGGCGCACTATATCAACAGTCAGGACATGACCATCGAGGAAGCTGCTTCCTTCATCCGGATCTCTCATGTGCTGCCGAACGCTTCTGCGCATATTCTGTATCTTGACACGTTGTCTGGACTGTCAACGAAGGCGAGGCAGGATGCCGCTGACAACTTTGCCGTCTCTTACGCGCGGATGGAGCTTTTGAACGATGTGAGCTGGATCCATGAGATAGGGGTGTCCATCAACATCTCCCGCGCCTATACGAACCCGATCAACGGAGAACAGTCCCTGGCCTTTTGCAATCTGATTACGCTTCACGACCCGGAAACCGGAACGGCAAGAGATGCGGTGCTGCTTCGTGTGCTGCCGATCTCTGAGCTGGAGCAGAAGTGGGTTTTCCCGCAGGAAGAATTTGAAAACGCAGAGCTTTCCTTAATTGACGCCGACGGTGATTATATCATCAAGGGTCATTCCTTCAAAAATTCCAGTTTCTTTGAGTTTTACAAGTCTTACAACACAATTGATCCCGCTTCCGTACAGGCGTTCTTTCGGGAAATCACTTCTTCAACCGGCTCTTTTGTCATGAACAACTCTCACGGAGAGGAATGTATCCTCGCCTACGCGCCGGTTGCCGCAACAGACGGATGGACCCTTCTCTGCTCCTTACCGAAGAAGGACCTGAGTGTGAATTCCGAAAACTGGCTGCTGATCGGCTTTGTTTCCGCAGGACTCCTGATCCTGTTTGTGTTTGACCTCACCGTCATGCTTTCGTATAACAAGAAGCTCAAGGCTGCTGCCAGTGAAGCGGCGTCGGCGAACAGAGCGAAAACCGATTTCCTCTCGACGATGTCTCACGATATTCGCACGCCGATGAACGCAATCATCGGCCTCACGACGATTGCGGAAAAGAATCTCGGCGATATGGAAGCGGTGGGAGAAAACCTGCGGAAGATCACGCTGGCCAGCAATCATTTGCTCACCCTGATTAACGACATTCTGGACATCTCCAAGGTTGAGAGCGGCAAGCTGAGCCTCAGTCCGCAGACGTTCTCCATCGTTGAGACGGTGGAAAACCTCATAAACCTGTCCCGGCCGATGATCAAAGAAAAGAACATCGAATTCAATTTCCGTATCAGCCGGATGGAGAAGGAGTATCTTTATGCCGACCGGCTTCGGCTGAATCAGATCTATATCAATATCCTTTCCAATGCCCTGAAATACACGGAACCCGGCGGCCGTGTCAGCGTGGACATGCGTGAGGAAGAAAGCCAAAAACCCGGCTGTGTGCGACTGACCTACATCGTATCCGATTCCGGAATCGGCATGAGTCCGGAGTTTATGGCAACCATGTATGAAGCGTTTTCCCGCCAAACGGACAGTCGGGTGAACAGCATTCAGGGAACAGGGCTTGGTCTTGCGATCACAAAGCAGATGGTCGATCTGATGGAAGGCACCATCGACTGTCAGAGCGAGCAGGGAAAAGGAACGACATTCACCATAATACTGGATCTTCCCGTTGCGGATCGGCAGAGAGAAGATATGATGCTTGATCCGATGGAGGTCCTGATCGTCGACGACGATGCAATCCTTCTTGAGACCGCGGTTGACACACTGGAATCTCTCGGCGTGACAGCCGACAGTGCGACAGGCGGACTGGAAGCGCTCGGCATGATAAAGCGGAAGCATGAAACAGGGCAGGATTACAGCGTTGTGATCCTTGACTGGAAGATGCCGGACATCGACGGTATCGAAACGATCCGCCGGATCCGCGAGGAAACGGATTCCGATATACCTGTTTTACTGATTTCCGCATACGACTGGTCGGATATAGAGGATGTGGCGAAGGAAGCCGGAGCAAACGGCTTCGTCAGCAAGCCGCTGTTCCGCTCCACGCTTTACGATAAAATTAACGAGCTTCTCGGAAGAGAGGCGAAGTCCGTTGAGCCGGAGGATGACTATTCCGATCTGCAGGGATTGAACATTCTCATTGCTGAGGACAATGATATCAACTGGGAAATCATTTCCGCCATGCTCGGGATGTTCGGGATCACAACGGAGCGAGCCGAAAACGGACGCATCTGCGTAGAGAAAATAAACCGGGCGGCAGAAGGGAGCTATGCTCTGATCTTTATGGATATCCAGATGCCGGAGATGAACGGGCTTGACGCCACCAGGCGTATCCGGGCGCTGGATGATCCGTGGGCGGCTTCCATCCCGATCATCGCCATGACGGCGGACGCGTTCTCGGAAAACGTCAATGAGTGTCTGAACGCCGGAATGAATGGACATATAGCAAAACCCATAGACATCAAACTGGTCATCAAAGAAATCCGGAGAATCAAGGAGGGAAAGAGGTCATGAAAAAAACGCTCTGTATCTTTTTAGCTTTCTGCATGGCTTTATCGCTGACAGCCTGCGGCGGTGTGACGCAGCATGAGACCGCCGGTTTCAAGCCAGCCTTGGATACGGGCACAAGCTGCCGCATCACGGTAGCCGGAAGCTACGATAACTTTGAGGCGCTGGAAGCAGAGTTTGACAGGTTCAACGAGATATATCCGAATGTAGAGTTCAGCTATGTGAAGCTGGACGATTACAACAACACGCTGGGTACGGTGCTGGAAGGCAATAATCCTCCCAACATCTTCTTTTCCTATACGTGGATGATCGGAAACGAAAAGTACAATCCGGTAGTTGCGCACATGGAGAATCTTTCCGAACCCTCCCTGAGATTGGATCTTGCCTGCATACGCCCCGGTCTGATCAACCGCGACGCGGAGGGTCATGTTCTTTTGGTGCCTGTATTCTCCAGAACGTACGGCATGCTGGTGAATAATGATCTGTTCAAAAAGGAAGGGCTCAGCATTCCGAGCACGCTGACAGAGCTGCTGTCCGTGTGCGAAGCGTTCCGCAATAAGGGCTACCGGAGCCCTATGATGGGCTACAGCCTCAAGTCATCCGGCTGTTTCATGAACACGGTCGCTTACCCGCTGTTTGTGGCTGCGCTTGCCGAAAACCCGGAGGCGCTTACGCTTGCCAATGACCTGGATCCCGCTGCGGGAGAATACATGCGTCCGGCGCTGGAAGCCGTTGAGCTGCTAATCCAAAACGGCTGTATCGACTTCAGTGAGTGTGATAAGATCGAGGACAACTACACACAGGTGATCCTGCGCTTCTTTGAAGGCGATGTGCCGATGATGATCTGCACCGGTGATACCGTGTCCGGAACCAAGAAGCGCGAAAGCCAATCGGAGGCGTTTGTTCACGCACCGTTTGATTACGTATTCTCTCCAATCCCCATGTCGGACGATGGCGGATATTTTATCGACAGTCCTTCCATCCAGTTTTCCGTGAACAACAAATGCGAAGATCTGGATATGACGAACGAGTTCATGCGGTTTTTGATCTCGACCGAGGAGCTGAACGAGATGGCATCCGTGAAGCGTCTGGTAACGCCCACCGCCGATCTGTCATTCGATTCGGTTTACGCGCCTTTCGGTCAGGTGCCTTCTGACCGCACCCTGTCCCCGGAAGTGCTCGGCATCAAGGATCAGCTTACCGTCCAACTTCGGATCGCTGCATTTCGGGTTGGGAAAGGTGAGATCACTCTGGATGAGGCCGCCGCAATGTACGGAAGCTTTGAATAGTATCCATTTCAGGCGTACAGAGTTATAAACGAAACCTCTCTTGTCACGAAAGACAAAAGAGGTTTTTTTCACATATATCATTCGATGCCGTATGGGGGAGAACTCTGACAGATTATCCGATTATTGAAACTTGCTTTCGCCTGACAAAACGCCTTCGGGCGCTTATTGTCTGCTGTCATTGATAGATCTGCATGATGTTGCCGTTGTCCCAGTGCCATTCCATGATCCGCGCGGCTTCGCGGTATGTCGGGTAGTTTTTCAGGAACGCGAACAGCTCGTGCGCCTGCCGGTCGATCGCGATGCGCTTCGCCGGATCGATCTCCTCCTGCTTGCGCATGGCGAGCATGCACGCCAGCTTGTCGATGCAGAGCCCTTCGGCGAGCGAGATCTGCTCGAGCCGCGCTTTGCCGCGCTTGACGGCCGCCGCGATCTCGTAGTAGAAGAAATTCAGCGCGGGAATCTTTGCAAGGTAGTATTCCGCCATCGCCTGTTCGCCGGTGCTGCGGCACGTCTCCGCCAGGATGCGCAGCACGTCGATGCGCACCTCGTCGTCCTTGGTCCAGGTCAGCACGCGTTCGCCGATCTCGATGATCTCCGCACTGCGGCTCTTGTCCGCATTCTGTTCCTGCAGCGTGTCGAGCAGGCGGGTGAGGAGCAGATCGTTGTTCGGATACCGCTCGAGCGCCTTGCGCAGCAGACGTTCCGCCTTTGCGGCGTCTCCGCGGCTCTGTTTTTCGCAGTCGCGGATCAGCGCGTCGATCGATGCGTCCACCTGCCGCTGGTCAAAGTCCAGCAAACGGTCCAGCGAGGTGTCGAAGAAGATCGCAAGCTTCGGCAGAAGCGCGATATCGGGGGCGGAAGCGCCGGTTTCCCACTTGCTGACCGCCTGTGAGGAGATGTGAAGGTATTCCGCAAGGGCTTCCTGCGTCACTTTCTTTTCCTTGCGCAGAATCCGGATGGTTGCGCCGATCGGCATGGCAGTTTCCTCCTGTTTTCCTGTTCAAACCCATTATACCACGCGCCCTCCCCAAAAGCAAGATAAAATAACGGTTGAAAAAACAACTGTCATTAGATAATTTGGCACGACGAAACAGAGGGAATGAAACCTGCATGCGGTTTTTTGTCGGAAATACTTGTCAGAGCGCGCGCAACATGATATACTGTTTCAGATTTCAATCAGGAGGTAATAAGCATATGTTCTGTCAAAACTGCGGAACCTATTTGGAAGACGGCGTCAAATTCTGCCCGAGCTGCGGAACGCCCGTCGCCGTGCCCGCGGCCGTCAAGGAGACCGTTGCGGCGCAGGAGCCGGTGCAGCCCGTTGAGGAGCCTGCCGCACAGCCGGTTTACGAGCAGCCCGCTCAGCCGGTGTATGAGCAGCCGGTGTATCAGCAGCCCGAAGCGCCGGTCTATCAGGAGCCGGTCGTCAAGTCGAATCCCGCGGCGGAAGCGCTTTCCACGCCGATTCTGATCTTCGGCATCCTCGGCATTGCATTCGCGTGCATCCCGTACATCAACTTCATGGGCATCATCTTCTCGGCGATCGCCAACGGCAAGGTCAAGGCGTTCCTCGCGGAGGGCGGCGTGCTCGCAGGGAAGGCGAAGGTCGGCAGTACGCTCGCGAAGGTCGGCATGATCCTCGGCATCATCTTCACGATCATCTTTGCGATCGTGATCATCGGTCTGATCATCGCGGCAATCTCGAACTCCGGCTATCGGAACTGGTAACATCAACACACAAAAAAGCCCCGGTTTTCGGGGCTTTTTTCGTTTTCACCTTTCTATTGCGCGGATGCGAAGAACGCAAGCACTTCGTCCAGAAACGCGGGATCGACGGCGTTGTACCGGCCGCGGTCGACCGCTTCCGGCGCGGCGTTCTGCATCTCTGTCCGGTACGCCAGCGCGTCGGGGGACAGCCACAGATCGGAGTGTCCGCCGTCCCATAAAAGGCGGCTCGCGTTCGGATCGGTGATCGCATCGGCATGCAGATACAGCGAATCGTCGTCCGGGATCACGGTATCCCCGCTTGCGCCGACGATCAGGATCGGCACGTCCGTCGCGTTGATGCAGTCGCTCGCCAGCTCGTTCGCGTCCGAACCGGCGCGGATGCGGTTCCATACCGAGAGAAACAGGCGCTGCGGCAGGACCAGGAACCCGACGTATTGCCTCGCGGTGTCGCACATCGTGTCCACCGGATCGTCGAACGCGCACACCGCGACCGCCGCATCCGAGCGCGCAAGCGCCGTCGCCGCCGCATAGCCGCCGGAACTGTGACCGTATAAAAACACCGGCAGATCGCCGTATTCGCCGGTTTCGAGCCAGTCGAGCGCGGCGTCGAGATCGTCGCGCGCATAGGAGACGCTTCTGCGCGAATCGCCGCCGCTGGTGCGCGTGCCGGTGCCGTCGAACACAAGCACCGTATACCCGTGCGCCGCGAAATAATCCGCCTCCGCAAAGTGCGCGTCCATGCCGCTGCGCATGCCGTGCGCGATCACGATCACGCCGTTCTGCCCGTCGCCGATCAGGTACCCCGAAAGCGTGCTGTCGCCGGCGTCGAACGCGACGGGCACCGCAGGTTCGGACAGGTCCGAAACCTTAAGATCGGTGGGGCAGAGCGTGTCGTAACGCGCGTAAAAGAAGCGGTAAAAGAGCCCGACGGCGCAGAACGACATCGCGATGCGCGCCAGCAGCACGCCGATCACGATGCCAAGAACGATGCGTACGGTTCGGCTCTTTTTCATGGCAAAAAGTCCCTAATTCTCTGTGCTTTTCTCGGATTCGCGTTCGATGACCTGCCGGAACTGCGTCTCATACAGCTCACGGTAGGTGCCGTTCAGACTCAGCAGTTCGTCGTGCGAGCCCTGTTCGGCGATCACGCCGTCGCGCACGACCAGGATGCGGTCCGCCTTCAGAATCGTCGACAGACGGTGCGCGATGACGATGCTCGTGCGGCCCTGCATCAGCCGTTCGAGCGCGCTCTGGATCGCGGTCTCCGAGATCGAATCGAGCGCGGAGGTCGCCTCGTCGAGGATCAGGATGCGCGGATCCTTGAGGATGACGCGCGCGATCGACAGCCGCTGCTTCTCGCCGCCGGACATCTTGAGCCCGCGGTTGCCGACGACGGTATCGAGCCCGTCGGGCTGATTCTCCAGAAACTCCTCCAGATTGGCGCTTCTGCACGCCTCCCAAAGCTCCTCTTCCGTGGCGGTTTCCTTCGCGTAGAGCAGGTTTTCGCGGATCGTGCCGTTGAACAGGTACGAATCCTGCGTGACGACGCCGATGCTGCGGCGCAGATAATCGAGGTCGATCTCGCGCACGTCCGTGTCGCCGATCTTCACACTGCCCGCATCCACGTCGTAGAGACGGGGGAGCAGATTCACGATCGTCGATTTGCCGGAGCCGGACGGTCCGACCACGGCGTACATCTTGCCGGCGGGCACGGTGAAGTCGATATCGGTCAGAATCTGCTTTTCGGGCGTGTAGGAGAACGCGACGTGTTCGTAGCGGACGTCCGCACGCTTCACCAGAGGCCGTTTAGCGTGCTCCGGCTGCCTGATAGAGGGAATCATATCAAAGTAGTCGAAAATGCGCGTAAAGAGCGCGAGAGAGCGCGTAAAGTCCACGTGGATGTTCAGCAGCGACTGGATCGGGCGGTAAAGGCGGTTGATGAGCGCCACGCTCGCCGTGATCGTGCCGACGGTCAGCGTCGGATCGGACTTGGAGATGATGAACCAGCCGCCCGCGAAGTAGATCAGAAGCGGCCCGAGCTGCGTGAACATACCCATCAGCACGCGGAACCACTTGCCGCTGCGCTGTTCCTTCATCGCAAGCTTCGTGACCTCCTCGTTGACGTCGTGAAACCGCTGCATTTCGCGCTTTTCGCGGGTGAACAGCTTGACGAGCAGCGAGCCCGAAACGGACAGCGTTTCGTTGACAAGCTGGTTCATTTCGTCGTTTTTCGCCTGACTCTCGGACAGCAGCTTCCAGCGCGTCTTGCCGGCGGAGCGCGTCGGCAGAATCAGCAGCGGGATCACGACGATGCCCACCAGCGCGAGCTGCCAGCTCATCGTAAACAGCGCGACGAGCGTGGTCACGACGACCGCGATATTGCTCACGATGCTCGACAACGTGCCCGAAATCACGCTGGAAACGCCCGAAATGTCCGAATTCATGCGCGTGATGATGTCGCCCTGCTTCTCACTCGTGAAAAACGAGTGCGGCATGTGCTGCAGATGGTCGTACATCTGGTTCTTCATGTCGAAGATGATGCGGTTAGAAATCCACGCGTTGATGTAGCTTTCGAGCACGCCGATCACCTCGGAAGCGGTCAGCGTGACGAACGCGGCGATCAGCAGCTGCACCAGCAGCTTCATATTACGCCCTACAAGCGCCTCATCGACGATTTTTCCGGTGATTATGCTCGGAAGCAGCCCAACACCTGCCGAGATCAAAATGGCCAAAAAAACGAGTGTGAATTGGAACCAGTAGGGTTTGAGGTAGGAGAGGATGCGCAGCAGGAGCTTGCCCGTGACTTTCGGCACAGACTGCTTTTCTTCCTCGGTCAAAAACCCGCGCGGATTCATCGGTCCCATCGGTCCCGCCATAACAACGCCTCCTTACTGCTTTGCGAGATCGCGGATGATCTCGCCCGCCATGATCAGTCCCGCCACGCTCGGCACGAACGCGCAGCTGCCCGGCGTCTGCCGTTTCGCGCACGGATCGAGCTCCGGATCGCCCGGCTCGTCCGAAGCCGGCGCGATCGGCGGTTCCCTGGAATACACAACCTTCAGATGCGGGACGCCGCGCTTTTTCAGCTCGCGCCGCATCACCCGCGCCAAAGGACATACGCTTGTCTTCTGAATGTCCGCCACCTCGAACGCGGTCGGATCGAGCTTGTTGCCCGCGCCCATGCAGCTGATGATCGGCACGTTCGCCGCCTGCGCGCGCTCGGCAAGCAAGAGCTTTGCCGCCACCGTATCGATCGCGTCGGCGACGTAACCGTATTGCATAAAGTCGAATAAAGATGCGGTTTCGCCAGAATAAAAATACGGATACGCATGCACGACGGTCTCCGGACAGATCGCATGGATGCGCTCTTTGACGACCTCGACCTTCATCCGTCCGATGTTCTCGTGCGTGGCGTAGAGAAGGCGGTTCAGGTTGGTGAGGGAGATGCGGTCGCTGTCGACGATGTCGATCGTGCCGACGCCGCTTCGCGCAAGCGCCTCCGCAACGTAGCTGCCGACGCCGCCGAGCCCGAACACCGCGACGCGCGCGGCCTTCAGCCGCTCCATGCCCGCGTCGCCCAACAGGAGTCTCGTTCTCGAAAACTGGTCCGTCATAGTCCTCTCCGCAATGTCGTTTCTTAATATATTATCATACACCGCAAGCGCCCGCGGTGTCAAGAAAACGGGCATCAAAAAAAGCCCGCTGGGGGCTTATCGGATGCAGGGATCGGTAAACGGCGGGCGGTCGACGTCGATTTCGAGTTCGGCGTGCCCGCAGGCGTTGATGACGCGCGTGTTCCGGCAGCGCTGCTCGCGGGGGATCCCGTAGCGCAGATGCACGTGTCCGTGGACGAGCGCCTTCGGCTGCCAGCGCTCGAGCATCGGCAGAAACGCTTCGAACCCGCGGTGCGCGTAGTCCGTGTCGTCGCCGACGCCCTTCGGCGCGGCATGCGTCAGAATGATGTCCACACCCTGCGCGCGGCGGACGCGAAAGGCGAGCCGACGGATGCGGCGGCGCATCTGCCGTTCCGTATATTGATACAGTCCGCGGCTGTACAGCGCGCTGCCGCCGAGCCCCAGAATGCGGAGCCCCTTGTAGGTCACCAGCTTGTCCTCGATGCAGTCGCAGCCCTCCGGCGGACGCTGTTCGTAGGTCGTGTCGTGGTTGCCGTGCACGTACAGAAGCGGCGCATGTCCCATCGTGACCAGAAAGCTCAGATAGGATGCGTCGAGATCGCCCGCGGACAGGATCAGGTCGTAGCCGTCCAGCCGTCCGGGGCGGTAGTAGTCCCAAAGCATGGGATCGGGTTCGTCGGAAATCAGCAGAATCTTCACAGGATCGGACCGTCCTTCACCGGCGGGATCGTGTCGCGGTAGACGCCGATCAGCCGGACGATGCTCTGCGCCATCGGCAGGATCTCGTCGAATTGCGGGATCTCGCCTTCGACGGTGTCCGAAAGCCAGTCCATGTGCAGGATCTCCTCGGGCGAGAGCCGGCGGTCGCCTTCGCTGCGCACGATGCCGTCCTGATCCGACATGACGCGGCGGAACGGATCGAGCCGGTCCTCGATGATCGACTGCTTCAGCGTGTTCGTCAGCGTCCGGATGCCCTCCGGCAGCTTGTCCGAAAGCGTGATGCCGATGACGTTGCTCTTCAGCCCCCACCAGTAGTTGACCGCGGTATTTGTGCCGTTTGCGCGTTCATCCTCCCAGTGACCGGTCAGAATATCGCTCAAAAGCCTCTCATAGAACGCGCCCCAGTTCCAGTACGGGGCGGCGAGCGCCTCCTGCGTACCGTCGGTATGGATGCGGATCAGCCCGAACGGCGGCTGCGGTTTTTCCGGCGTGAACAGCTCGTGATTGCTGATCACATCGACGCCGTCCTTCAGAAGCGCGGCGAACGGATCGCTCTCCACGCACGACCACCGGAGCTTCACCACGGCGCGCGGATTGACCAGCCTTGCGCCGAGCGAGAACGCGTTGATGCCCGCCGGAACGCCGAAGATCGGCGCCGCCGCGACATAGCCGATCCGGTCGCTGTGCGAGCACGCGCCTGCGATGACGCCCGCGAGAAATTTGCTCTCGTAGATGCGGCTGTAATAGGTGCGCACGCCGGGGTAGGGCATGGCGACCGAGCAGTTCAGAATCTTGACGTTCGGATGCGCAGCGGCCGCGCGGCGGCAGCTTGCGATCAGCGAAACCGTCGTTGCGAAGATCACCTGCGCCCCGTCCTGTACCGCCTGTTCGAACAGCGCGTCCGCGCTCTGCGTCTCGCTGACCACGTATGCGCGCGTCTCAACCTTGCCCGCAAGCGCTTCCTGCGCAAAGAGCCGTCCCGTCTCGTGGGCACGGATCCAGCCCGAGTTCTCGGGTGCATACTCATGTATAAACGCTGCATGAAGATGCGTCGGCAGGAACATCGCGTCGTAGATGCGGGAGAGCATTCCCTTGCCGGAGGGCGGGGTTTCGGTCGCCACGGTCACGGCGGCGTTGGGCTCGGCGGCGCTCGCTTTCAGCGAAGCGAGCAGCTGTTCGTCCGTCAGCGTCTTGAGATCGTCGAGCGTGTAGGCGGACAGCCATGCCACAAACGCGTCCGGCACGGACACGTCCTTCGGCAGCGTCAGACGCTTCGTTGCGTCGCAGAACAGCATGTAGGCGGACTGCACACGCGCGCGCTGCTCGTCGGTCCAGACCTCATCCGGCTCAAAACCGAGCGCGGCGATCAGTTTTCTGTATTGTCCGGGTTTTGTGAACTGAATTGCGTACATCCGGCTCACGTGATAGAACTCCAGGAACTCGTAATAGAGCCGTGTTTCGGGATCGTCCGTATAGGCGGGCACGATGCGCAGCACCGAAGCCGTCACCGTCGGCGCGTCGAACGCGCGCAGCACCGAATAGCGTTTGTTGCCCTCCTGGACGTAGAATTTGCCGTAATACTCGTAGCAGCGGATCGGATCGCGGATGCCTTCGTCGAGGTGCGCCTCGCACAGCGCGATCCATTTGACGCCGAATTCCGTATCCGGCTCCAAAAGCGGCATGAAATCCGTCGAAAAAGCGGTGCGCCGTCCGGCGTTTGCGATGCCCGCGACACATTCGACCGGCACCGTGCAGATGCCGAGCTCGATGCGGCCTGCGATCTGGCGACCGTCGAGGATCTCATCCAGCACCTGCGGATACGGATAGCGACCGTGTTCCACGTCTTCGCGATACGTTTTGAGTCCGCGCTTGTGCGCCGCGCGATAGGCTTCGACCGCTTCGGTTCTGCTCATTTTCGGGGGAACTCCTTCCTTTTATATATATAGGGCCGTACGGAAGCTCCGTTTCGGATTGCGCGCATTGTAGCACGATGCCGTCCAAAAGTCAAGAGCGGCGGATCAGGCGGCGTTTTTCGGGATCGTTCGACGCAAATCGCGTTTTCCCTCTTGCATTTTCGCCGTTTTTCGCATATAATTTTATCACATTCAAAGAGAATATGCCAGTATAGGTTCGGATAAACGGCCCGAATGTTTCTACCGCAGCGCCACAGCCGCGACTATTGGAATCGAATGCACGCGCGAGCGTGTATTTGCGATATTGGCAGCAGGATTTCTGCTGCAATTTTGATTTTACGGAGGAGAATATGCAGGAACTCAAAGAACGCATTCTGACAGACGGCAAAGTTCTGCCCGGCGACATCATCAAGGTCGACGGCTTTTTGAACCATCGCGTGGACTGTGCGCTGATGTCGCGCATTGCGGACGAATTCGCCCGGTTTTTCGACATCGACAACGTGGACCTGCTGCTGACGGCGGAGGCGAGCGGCATCGCTTTGACGGCAATCTGCGCAATGCGCTACGGCAAACCGATGCTTTACGCGAAAAAAGCCAAGAGCGACAACATCGAGGGCGGTCTTTTCACGAGCGAGATCTTCTCCTACACCTATAAAAAGAAGGTCACGCTGCTCGTTTCCAAGGACTGGATCCAGCCGGGCACGCGCGTGCTCATCATCGACGACTTCCTTGCCCGCGGCGAAGCGCTGCGCGGTCTGTGCGATATCGTCAAGCAGGCGGGGGCGGAGCTCGTCGGCATCGGCTGCGCGATCGAAAAAGGCTTCCAGGGCGGCGGCGACCATCTTCGCGAGATGGGCGTGAACCTGCATTCGCTGGCGATTCTCGACGTTGCGGAGCCCGGACACATCGTTTTCCGCGACGATGAATGAATTTTGACGGTTGTTTTGTAAACGAATTTCGGAATTTTCGTGAAGAATCTGCGATAGCGTTGACGATTCCCGACGCTTTCCCCTATAATAAAGGTAGAATCAAGCACCGGAAAGCAGGAAGCAGCGCGCATGAAGCATCCAACCGCATGGAATTTCGGCAAAAACGGGGCAGGACTTCGGTTCCTGTCCGTTTTGCTTGTCTGCTTGCTGATCACGGCGGCGCTTCCGGCGCGTTCGACGGCGGAGGATGCGGAACAGCCCACGTTTTGCGGCTTCGAGGAACATACGCACACCGAGGAATGCTTTGAGCGGACGCTGATCTGCGGCGAAACCGAGTCCGAGACGCACACGCACACCGAGGAATGCTATGAAACCGCCACGATCTGCGGATACGAGGCGCATACGCATACGCTCGAGTGCTATGCCGACAAAACGGCGGACGTCGAAAACGCGACGATCTGGAGAAGCAGCGTATCGTCGGCGCATCTGACCGGCGATTGGCGGCACGATCTCGTCGAAATCGCCGAAACGCAGCTCGGTTATCAGTCGAGCGAGCGCAATTACACCGTCGAAGAGGGCAGAATCAAGCGCTATACCCGCTACGGCGACTGGTACGGCGGCGAGGAATGCCGCTATTGCGACTGGTGCGCGGGGTTCGTGTCGTTCTGTCTGTTCTATGCGGACATTCGGAATGTGCCCCTGAGCCTTGCCTGCGGCGCATGGGTGCGATCGCTCGGCGACGCCGGTCTGTACCGCGACGCGGCAGACTATACGCCCAAGGCAGGCGATCTCATCTTTTTCTGCAGGGAGGACGATCCGGAGCGCGCGGCTTCGCACGTCGGCATCGTCGTCGGGGTGACGGAGGACGGCATCCGCACCATCGAGGGCAACCGCACCCGCACGGTCGCGGAATTCCGCTATCAACGGGATGAATCGACCGTCATCGGCTACGGCGCGCTGCCCGAAAACCCGAACCGCCTCATTCAAAACCGCGCTCTGAAACAGCAACTTCCGCCGTTGCGGCGTTCCGTACCGTCTCCGGACAGGTATCTCGCATACTGATACCGCCCGAAAAACAATATCATTCAGATAGGAAAAGGGCAAGAACTGACCTCGTACCAACACCAGGTACGGGGTTTTTTTGATTGAACACTTCTATTTTGCTAACTGACCGCCTACAGAAAAACAGAGTCTAACATTTCGACAGCCGCGCGCAAAACTCCTTTCATTTTTGACGGCTTTCTTGATTCTTGCTTTGCTATGATTATATTGTAAAAGCAGAAGACCGGGAGCGGCATATGTTTTTACAGAAGACGTAACCAAATCATATACTGAATTTGCACCAAAAAGGCAATGATAGACGATATCACATATGAACATACTGAAAATATACAATAATTGATTCGAAAAATTGCTTGCAATACTGGACAAAAGGGACTATAATATACACTGTACTATAGCATACCCATAGTGTGTATACCCCTGCCCAGGCAAAAACGGCGGGGTGTGTAAAGAACGTGTGCGTGAATGGGGGGTAAAGCACGGGATCCGTGCGGATTCAACAGGATCGCGCAAACCTGTATATACAGTGTGGCGTATACGGGAAACAACAGGAAACATCGTACCCAAAACGATTCTATGAAGGAGGACAAAGAACATGTCAAAGCTGACCAACAGAGTGTTCGGAAGACGCTTCTGGGCGGTACTTGTCGCGATCATCATGGTCGTGCAGTTGCTCCCGGTTGCGGCAATCGCGGACTACGTTGAGCAGACGGATGAGGACGGCGCCATTGTCGACTTCGTCTCGAACAGGGGCTATGACGGCGGTATCGAAGTCGATACGGTCGAGCCTGCGAAGGGCGAAGGCACGGTAGCGCCGATCGGCAACGCGGGCGGCTCGTTCGAAGGTGGGGAAGAAATCGATCCCATCCTTCCGGTGGTTCCGGTAACGGGCGACGAAGAGCCCGAAGAACCGGCGGATCCGGCCGAGCCCGAAGAACCCGCGGAAGAACCGGAAGAACCGGCAGAGGAGCCGGAGGAGCCGGTCGAGCCGGAAGAGCCGGAAGAACCCGCAGAAGAACCGGAAGAGCCGGCAGAAGAACCGGCACAGGCGGAGAGCTTCACCGTTGCGTTCGCAGCGGAGGACGGTTCTGCTTTGCTGACCGTTGAAGTCGAACCCGGTCAGGCGATCGGCGAGCTGCCGGAAGCGCCTGCGAAGTACGGCTACACCTTCCTCGGCTGGTTCGATGCAAACGGCAACAAGGTCACCGCGGAAACCGTCGTGTACGGCACGATGGTCGTCACGGCGCGCTACGAGATGAACATGCCGACGCAGGGCTTCTCCGCAACCACGTCCACCGGTATCAAGGTGTACGCGTTCGCGGATGAGGGCGTCTTCCCGGCAGGCACCACGATGCGCGTGCAGGACCTCGGCACGCCGGTCGCCATGAACCTCGCCCGCGAGATGTACGGCGATAACGTCACCGACGCAGCGGCGGTCGACATCACCTTCTTCGACGAGAACGGCAACGAAGTGCAGCCGCTCGATCAGCAGAAGGTTCTGGTCCGCATTGTCCTGAACCGCGAACTCGAAGGCAAAAACTTCAACGTCGTCCACTTCGACGAGAAGGGCACCTTCACCGAGGTCGGCAAAGCGAACGCATCGAACGCTTCCTTCGAGACCGGTTCGTTCTCCATCTACATTGTTGTAGGACAGGGCGAGGATGCACGTCTGAAGGTCGTCTTCCACAGAGCCGACAACACGACTTCGGAACAGTGGATCAACAAGCGTCAGTTGGACAAGATCAATCAGTATATCTTCGATCCGGGCACAGGCACGCTTCCCGATGGAACGATGTTCAAAGGTTGGACCGACAAAGCAAGCTATACTGAGGATGATGCCGATGACGGCAAGACGATCGCCGATGTTCGCACTGATATTACAACTGAGCTGAACAAAACGGGAGAGGAAGCCATTCATGACGGCGATGAACTCCATTATTATGCCATGATATTCAAACCGTATACCGTGACATACATGGACGAGCGCGGCATCATGATTCAGACCGACATCAAGTTCGTTCCGGTTTCTTCGACTGAAGCGCCGACATATGATGTAACTTTGACCTATGTTCCGTATCCGACGGAGGAAGAAGGCGTTTCGGCGGAGTTCATCGGTTGGCAGCAGCTCAAACCGGTAGTTCCCGGAGAAACGGTGCTGTACAAGAACCAGACCATCACACTCGAGGCACAGGAGTATATCCTGAAAGCATATACGGAGAAGGGACACTGGCTCAGCTTCGATGAGAACCTCTCCAATGCGCCTTATACCGAACCGCAGTTCATCGCCATCGGCGGAAAGCCCACCGCGCCTGCAGTTCCTGTGCGCAGCGGCTACACCTTCGACGGATGGTATACGGAGGATTACTCTTCGGCTCGTGACGGTCAGGTTGCCGGCAGTCTCTTTGATTTCAATCAGGTCCTGACTGCGAATACCACGGTCTACGCGAAATGGAACAAAGCGACGACTGCAGACTACAGTGTCGTGATCTGGTTCCAGAACAAAGAAGGAAACGGATACAACTACAGCGGCACCACCGTTACCGTACAGAATGCAACGGTCGGCAACAACACGTATCAGATTTCTGCACAGGGATCCGGAAACAGCAGATATGCCCGTATTTATACGAGCAATACTGCATATACGAACTATAACGACTTCTTCGGATTCCATCTGAATAGGTTTGATGCGCAAAAGCCGGTTGCAGCGGAAGGAACGACGGTTATCAATGTTTACTATGACCGTAACGAGATAACCTACATTTTCCAGAGACAAGGCAACACCCAGACATTCAGCGGCTTGTACGGTTCCGCCTTTACGCAGTGGCCGGATGCCGGTACGGGTTATGTGTGGTCGCATGGCGGAAACAACTTCCCGCTTCCTCTTGTGGAATACAATCCGTATGCGGTCGAGAATAATCCCGGCACGACGACCTCATTTACGTTTACCCGTTCAAGTTACAGTTCCTCTCGTACTTTGTATGTCTATAAACAGACAGAGACGGGTACTTGGGATTATACGAACGATTACCTGATCGCCACCGCACCGTTGCAATCCAGCGGTTATTGGATACCGAGTGAAACGTATATCGGTTTTACACTCGACAGTTACCGTGTCGGAACAAGCGGGACTTGGCGTTCTTGTACACCATCTACGGAAATTTACTATAATAACAACCTCTATCTCCGTTATACCCGTAATCAGAATAGCATCACTTACAGTGACGGTATCTTTGTAAACGGCGGCGGGAATCCGGTGTCGGATGCGCCGAGCGCACGGACCGGCTTTAGGACGATCAGCAACGTCTACTATGAGGCGGATATCAATAGCAGCACCTATAACTTCAAGCCCACTCTGGACGGCTTCGTGTTTATGGGCTGGTATGACAATGAACTGTGTGCCGGTGATACGTATGTATTCGACAAGATGCCGGAGCATAACGTAACGCTCTACGCCAAGTGGGGTCGCTGCGAGTACACGATCATGCTGCATGCCAATGACGATGACTCCCCGGATGATCCAATCCAGTACAACAGCGAATCCCAGGCGGAGACATTCTGGGTGGATGAAGGCGAGAAGATCGGTAATGTCGGCGGCAAGAGAAACTACTACGATCTGGTAGGTTGGTACTCCGACGCAGCCATGACGCATTCGTTTGACTTCGATTCCTTCGTAGTCAACCGGACGATGATCAACAAATACGGCAAGCTGTATACCGATGCCGAGATCGATCCCGAATACCCGCTCACCATCGGCGAATTGAACCTCTATGCCAAGTGGCGCAGCAAACTGATCGGCGCAAACGGCATCAAGCTCGAGTACGTTCCGGGCGATGGCACGTGTGCGACTGATGATAATACATATGTAGATCAGGCGAAGGCTGTAGCCATTGGCGCAGCGACTCCGAATAACACGACCGACTATGTATTCAGTCACTGGGTGGTCCAGAAGTGGAACGGTACGGCTTGGGTGGATACCGTCAATGTATTCCCGGGCGATACGTTCGATGTGATAGCAACGAATGCCAAGGTGGAGGATATCACGCCTACGGAGGATGATCCTTCTACCAAGAAGTATACCATCCGGATCCGTGCGGAGTACGTCGAGAAGGATAAGGAAGTCAAGACGCATATCTACTGGTACATGAACAACGGTACGGATGCGTATAAGAAATATGAAGATATCGCAATCAACCAAGCGGTTGACATTCCTGCGGCGCCGACGCGCACCGGTTATGTGTTCCGCGGTTGGGCGAGAATCAATATTGGAAGTACGCCCGAAGCTGCCGCTGCATGGGAAGCCAACAGTGCCAACTGGACGCAGGGCACAAAGACGCTGTTTATCGTCTACACCGGAACCGGGTATACGAATACGTCAGGAGAAAAAGCAGAGTATGTTGCGGCGGATGAACATACGCCGTACAACGCGATGTTCGCGGTCTGGGATCCGATCCTGACTGTTGAGATCGTGGGCAACACCGCTACTAAGACGTACAACGGCAGCGAGCAGAATGTGGAGGGCTTTACGGTCGTCTACAAGCTCGCAGGCGAGGAAGTCGAAGCGCCCGCTGGCGTCACGGTTGCACTCAAGGACGGCAGCAAGGCGGAAGCCAAGGGAACCGATGTCGCCACGTACCCGATGGGACTGACGAAGGACGACTTCACGGTCACCGTTGCAGAGAATGCTGGTATTGTCTTCGACGCAACTGACGAGAACAGCGTCACCGTCACGGACGGTAACCTGACGATCGAACCGGCGAAGGTCACGATCACGGCGAAGGATGCAAGCAGAGCATATAACGGCGAAGCGCTGACGCAGCCGGAATTCACGGTGACAGGCCTTGCAGAGGGCGACACGCACGAGTTTGCGGTCGTCATGACCGAGGACAGCACGATCACAAACGTCGGCACGCAGCCGAACGTGATTGCGACGGTTGACGGCGTAGCGGTAACGACCGGCACGGAGAAGGCAGTCGGCAACTACCTGGTCACGACCGCCGACGGCACGCTGACGATCACGCCGAACACGGACGAAGTGACCGTAACGATCACCGGTAACCACGACAGCAAGGTGTACAACGCGGCAGAGCAGTCCGTGACGGGTTACACCACTGACGTCGGCGAGAAGACGATCACAGTCACGCTGAAGACGGAAGGCAAGGATACCGCGAAGGGTACCGACGTCGGTCACTACACGATGGGCCTGACGGAAGCAGACTTCACGGTCACGTCCGAGAACTACAGCAACATCAAGGTCGTCGTCGTAGACGGTTACCTCGACATCACGCCGATCACGGATGAAGTGACGGTGACGATCACCG
>JAEEGF011400366.1_pt1 | contig 29423 bp, 24 predicted proteins | sample 9134171 | NCBI WGS metagenome assembly JAEEGF01 (sample SAMN16246542, study PRJNA631951) | gut metagenome | biome: gut microbiome; feature: rumen; material: AP-attached | host: Bos | place: Iran: Karaj | collected 2018-10 | reverse complement strand
TCTACTCCATCCAGACTCACGACGGCGTATATATCCATGTTCGCAATCGCGGCATCGTAGTCAACGGCAAAAACGCCTCAGGAACTCCCACCACGTACTTCAAGGCAGCTCCAGTATTCGAAGCTCCGTCCAACAGCAAATACTCCTGGCTCAACGACGCACTTTTCATCTGTGAGCCAGAATTCTCCCCCCACTTTAAAGGAGTCATCCTCAACATCTGGAAAATAAAATAACAACTCTCGCCTGTCTATAACCAACTACCAATAGTCAACAATCATTACTCTAATTATCAACCCCTTACGCTCAAAGTGTCCTTTTTGTCATTCGTCATTTGAGGGGTGTTCTGATATCTGATTGAACGGGGGGAACTATATAGGTAGGGGGTATATATTATATTATTATTATAAATTTATATTATTATTATTTATTATAACATCAACATTGCAAAACGCCCCCAAAAGGACAAAGGACAAAAAGGACGTTTTTCTTTTTGCCATTTTTTGCATGTCGCGAAATGTTAAAAAATAAACAAAAGTCACTTTTTAGGGCTAATTTGTTTATTTTTTGCAATCCCGTTTTGTCCTTGTATTACCTTTGCAACGTCATTCCGACAGAGGAAGACACGCAGTTAGAGATGCATCACACATTGCACAGGTTTCGGTATAGGGTCTCTCCCACTCCTCTTCCACTCATGTTCCGCCTTTGCTCCACTCGGACGAAAACCAAAACGAAAACGAAAATAGTTCTTTGACAACACAAAAACGAAAAAAGAAAAACCTATTTGTCAACTGTCACTTATCAGCCATCAACTAATATTTCGATATCGCGTCTTGAATGAGGAGGCCGGCGAGGGTGAATCCGAAGATGGCGGTGGTGTGAGCGATAGTGCCGTTTATCTGGGCTTTGGAGGAGCACCATTCGTGATTGAGAAGGTCGGCACGACCAGGACCGTTTTCTGCTTTAGGACAGAGACATTGGTGAGTTCCACAACTTTTGTTTTCTCCCATGTTTTTCAGAAGTTCTTCGCTATAGACACATTGGAATTTCTTTGAAGGGAAGGTCTTGGAGTGTTTGAATTTTCTGCGCAGGGCTGCAGCAAGGGGACAGCCTTTGACTTTCCAGAATTCAGCTACAGCGATTTTAGTAGGGTCCATCTTCAGGGCTGCTCCCATCGACGAGTAGAAGCGGGCTGATGTCTTGGTAGCAGCAAGTATGAGGTGGGCTTTGTCTTTCAGGGAGTCGATAGCATCGATTATGTAGTCGAAGGTGTCGAGCTGAAAGGAGTCGGATGTCTGTTCGTTGTATATGTCCTGAATAGCAATGATTTCAGCTGACGGGTTTATCTCCAGAAGTCGTTCTTTGAGCACATCTACTTTTACGCGTCCAACGGTTTTAGTGGTTGCCATCAGCTGGCGGTTTATGTTAGTAACACAAACGCGGTCGCTATCGACTATGGTAAGATGACGAATGCCGGAGCGCACAAGGCTTTCAGCGCACCACGACCCTACTCCACCAACTCCGAATATGATGACTCGCTTGGAGAAGATGGCATCCATAGCCTCCTCGCCAATAAGGAGTTCTTCACGCCTAAATAAACCTTTTTCTACTACGTTCAATTTACTTATGCTGTTGTTTTTTCATTTTCTTCCACTGCGCTTTGGCAAGTTCCTGCATGTCAACCACTTCGTCTTTTTCATCTACGATTTCGTAACCTAACATTGTTTCGATTACGTCTTCCATAGTGACGAGTCCGCGGAAACAGCCATATTCATCAATGATTATGCTGATATGCTCTTTTTTCTCAAGGAGTTTTTCCCATATCTCCGACACTTCTTCGTCTTCACTGAAGGAGAGGATAGGACGAGCCAGTTCGCTCAGGGTTACGTCGAATTTATCTTCTGCAAGGCGTTCGAGCACCGTCTGACGAAGTACATAACCAGTGATGTAGTCGCTCTCTTCGTTTTTATATACAGGAATACGGGAGAATTTCTTGAAGTCTTCGTCCTGGTAGAATTCGCGAAGGGTCATCTCTTCTTCTGCCATAGTGACCACAACACTTGGTGTCATGATTTCGTGGGCAGTGACATTGTCGAGGTTGAGAAGATGCTGAATCATTCGGTTTTCTTTCTTTTCCAGCACTCCCTCTTCGGCTCCGACGGTTACCATTGCTGCCACTTCGTCGCGAGTGACTGCCTCCTGCTGGGTGTTGTCGGCTATGCGATGGGTGAGTCGTTCGAGCAGAATGACGAATACCCACGAGATGCCCACCATAACATGGATTACATGACAGGCAGGAATGGCAAGACGGCGCCAGTAGGTAGAACCGATGGTCTTTGGAAATACCTCAGCGAAGATGAGGATGAGGAGGGTGAAGAGTCCGGAGATGATTCCGATGAAGATGTTCACCTGACTGCTTGTTGCGAAGTTGGCTGCTGCATAGCTGGCTGCCTGTGAACCCACAAGGGCAGCACCTACTGTGTTGGCAACTGTGTTGACGAACAGAATAGCTGATATAGGACGATCGATGTTCGTCTTATAATGCTTCAGGAGTTCCCACCCCTTCACGTTCTGTGACTCCAAGGTGGTGATGTAAGATATCGGAGTTGAGAGGAGAGTCGCTTCAAGCACAGAACAAAGTGCTGAAATGACGAGCGACAACAGCATATAAGTAATGATGAGTTCCATAGCGATTACTTGTTTGCTTTAATGTTGTCAGAATAAAGGCGGTCACTGCTTTCCGCCGGATAACTATCAGGATCCATGTGTACTAATGAAATCTGTTTGCTTTAAAATCGGATGCAAAATTATGTATTTTCCTCCATACAACAAAGAAAATAAAAAAAATGTTGGGCTCAGGATGATTTTTTGTGAATTTTTGTACTTTGTATAATTAAATTTTTCTACCTTTGCGGAGCATTCATTGTATAAATCCGTAAGATACTAATAACAATATTGTTAAACGAAACGACATGAAGTAATTCATCATACGTAACGACAAGGGATGCAAGGAGAAAAGAAACATTTTTACAGAAAAAAACAGAAAAGAGAAAAAGAATGGGTTTTTTAGATACTTTCAAACGCCAGCCTAAGGAAAAAGTGGGAGGTATGGAGGACTTTATGACCCTTATAAGGGTGTACTTCCAAAGTGTGCTGGCTGCAAACCTCGGAATCTCTAATCTGGCTGCCCTACCCGACTTGGCTACGTTTAAGCGCACTCTGCATGTGGCTACAGTTAACAACAAACTGGGACTTGGCGAAAAGAAGGCGTGCCAGAAGATGCTGCAGAACCTATACGGCATAAGCGACAATTTCTTCAAGGAGATTGACCTTAGCATCAAGAAAGGATGCAAGAATCAGGCTCATGTACAGAATTACCTGTATGCTTTTCAGGGATTCAGCCAGGAACTGATTATGCTGCTGGGCAACCTGCTAAAGTGGAAGTTCCGCATTCCAGGATTCCTGAAAGGACTGATGAAGAAGGTGATAGACAACACTGTGGATGAGGTGATGACTAAGAACGTCTGGAGCGATGCAGGTGTGCAGAAGTCAGTATTCACAGTACGCCGCTACCAACAGCAATTGGGTTTCTCGACCGAATGGATTAAGGAGTACACTTACAATGTGATTACTCTGGCAAAGAAAGAGCCTACACCATCGAAGGAAGAGGAAGCTGAGGCAATGAAAAAACTGAAAAGATAATATACACATTATTTAATAGGAAACTATTGCAGTTACAACATGACAGAAGCCGAAAACCAATCATTGAAAAAATTTGATGCGAAGGTCAGAGACCTCCTCACTTCGTTTGTTGCTCTGCAACAGGAAAATGCTGAATTGTACCAGAAGCTGAAGGACAAGGATGAAGAGATAAAGAGCATCCAGTCACAAGCCAATCAGTACAAAAAAGACTACGACAACTTGAAATTGGCTAAGATGATTGAAATTAGCGACTCCGACTTCAAGGAGGCTAAACAGAAAATCACTTACCTGGTTCGAGAAGTAAATGCTTGTATTAACATGCTGAATGCCCAAGAATAAGGGTCTTCACCGATAAAATTTTGAACACATGGATAGAAAACTGAACATATCTGTATCTATTGAAGGTATTCAACTCCCGCTGACCGTGAACAATTCGGAAGAGGAGAAAATTTATCGTGATGCAGCATCAAGTATCCAAGGGAAAATCCACTCTCTGAGGTCGATGTACCCTAACCTGAAAAATGATAAATACTACTATGTAATGGCTATGCTAAACACTGCTGTAGAGTCGATTCGTTCGAACCACAGAAGTGATACACAGCCTCTTTTCGATAAGCTCGACGAACTGGAAGCAGAAATCGACAAGGTAACAAAGAAAAAGTAGTATTCTTCCGTTTTTCTTTTACTTCTCCACACCAAACAGAATCTTGAAACAATTCAAGTACAATTTCAGGTTGCACATCCAATGTTCCAAGCGAGGAACGGAAGATATGCAGACTGGGGTATGTACATAAATTTATTAACAACTATAAAACAACAAAAAAAATGGATTTGATAATTGCAATAATCATCGCAGTCGGCTGCCTCTTAGTGGGAGTAGTACTGGGTTATGGAATATTCCGATATGCCATTACTAAAGTGTACGACTCAAAGATAAAGGAAGCAAAGATGGAGGCCGACACCCTCAAGAAGAAGAAAGAGCTGGAGGTAAAGGAGAAGTTCCTCGAGAAGAAGGCTGAACTGGAACGCGAAGCAAACCAGAACAACCAGAGACTGCAGCAGGCTGAGAACAAACTGAAGCAGAGAGAACTGACCATCAACCAGCGACAGGAAGAACTGCAACGCAAGCAGTCGGAAAACGACCGCCAGAAGATGGCTCTCGATAAACAGCAGGAACTGCTCAACGCACGCAAGCAGGAGGTGGAGACTATGCGCAATCAGGAGATTAAGCGTCTGGAAGAAATCAGCGGACTCTCAGCAGAAGCAGCTAAGGAATCGCTTGTAGAAACTCTGAAAGACGAGGCTAAGACTCAGGCTCAGCAGTACATCAACGAAATAATGGACGAAGCCAAGATGACTGCAAATAAGGAGGCTAAGAAGATTGTCATACAGTCTATCCAACGCATTGCTACTGAAACAGCTATAGAGAATTCGGTAACTGTATTCCATATCGACTCAGACGAAGTGAAAGGTCGCGTCATCGGTCGTGAAGGACGTAACATCAGAGCTCTCGAAGCAGCTACAGGAGTAGAACTCGTAGTTGACGACACACCTGAAGCAATCGTAATCAGTGCGTTCGACCCAATCAGACGTGAAATTGCCCGACTCTCACTCCACCAACTCATCGCTGACGGACGAATCCACCCAGCACGCATCGAGGAGGTGGTAGCCAAGGTGAAGAAGCAGGTAGAAGAAGAAGTAATCGAAATCGGTAAGCGTACAGCTATCGACCTCGGAATACACGGTCTGCACCCAGAACTCATCCGCATAGTAGGTAAGATGAAGTATCGTTCTTCGTACGGACAGAACCTCTTGCAGCATGCACGCGAAACAGCTAATTTGTGTGCTGTGATGGCTGCAGAACTGGGATTGAACCCAAAGAAGGCTCGTCGAGCAGGACTCCTGCACGATATAGGTAAGGTGCCTGACGAGCAGATTGAAACTCCTCACGCACTATACGGAGCTCAGCTGGCTGAACAGTATAAGGAAAAACCAGAAATCGTAAATGCTATCGGTGCTCACCACGACGAAATGGAGATGACTTCCCTACTCGCTCCAATCGTACAGGTCTGCGACGCCATTTCAGGTGCACGACCAGGTGCTCGCCGCGAAATCGTTGAAGCATACATCAAACGTCTGAACGACTTGGAAACACTGGCTGCAAGCTACCCAGGAGTTACAAAGACTTATGCTATACAGGCTGGTCGCGAACTGCGCGTAATCGTTGGCGCAGACAAGATTTCCGATGCTGAAATCGAAACTCTGAGCAACGACATAGCTACTAAGATTCAGAACGAGATGACTTACCCAGGACAGGTTAAGATTACAGTTATCCGTGAAACAAGAGCCGTAAGTTTTGCAAAATAAAATGATAAAAGAAAGCTGGAAAGAGAAAGGTTTCGTTGACGAACCTATTCCCGAAGGTACTGACCTGAAGAAGGAGATACGTCGGATGTGCAAGGAGAAGAATGCTGTCATCCTGGCACATTACTATACCGACGGAGCTGTGCAGGACATTGCCGACTTCGTGGGCGATTCACTCGCACTGGCACAATGGTCGGCAAAGACTGATGCCGACATAATCGTTATGTGCGGAGTGCATTTCATGGGCGAGACGAATAAGATTCTCTGTCCAAATAAGAAGGTGCTCGTGCTCGACCTGAATGCAGGTTGTTCGTTGGCTGACTCCTGCAACGCAACCGACCTGAAGGCTTTCATCGATGAGCATCCCGGATATAAAGTAGTGAGCTATGTGAACACTACTGCTGCCGTGAAGGCTCTGACAGATGTGGTTGTCACTTCGTCGAATGCAAAACTCATCATCGATTCATTTCCACAAGACGAAAAACTCATCTTCGGACCAGATAAGAACCTAGGAGGATATATCAATTCGGTAACAGGACGAGATATGCTGCTGTGGAACGGTGGTTGTCATGTGCACGGACAGTTCTCGCTTCAGAAGATTCTTGCTATCAAAGCAGAACACCCGAATGCAAAGATTTTGGTTCACCCGGAATGTCCGGCTCCAATACAGAAGATCGCCGACGTGATAGGTTCTACTGCAGGACTGCTCAAGTACTCTATAGAAAACGATGCAACTGAGTTTATCGTAGCAACTGAAAGCGGCATTCTGCACGAGATGCAGAAGGCTTGTCCGCAGAAGACTTTCATCCCTGCCCCACCAGAGGCTACAGAGACTATGGGCTGTAGTTGCAACGAATGTGCATACATGAAACTGAACACTCTGCAGAAACTCTACAACACCCTGAAATATGAATGGCCTACTGTAGAGGTAGATCCTGACATACAGAAGAAAGCTCTGCGTCCGATAGATAAGATGCTTGAAATATCAAAGGCTCTGAAATCGCCAATGGCAAACAAATAGGAGGAATCCATGTCCGTAGCAGCATTAGTTAGTGGAGGCGTCGATTCTGCCGTTTCAGTACACTTGCTGAAAGAACAAGGCATCAACCCTCATCTGTTTTACATAAAGATTGGTCCAGACAAAGATACAGAATGGAACTGCACTTCGGAGGAAGATGTCGAAGTGTGCCAATGGCTTGCAAAAAAATACGGACTCCCCTTTGATATCATAGACCTGCACAAAGACTACTGGGAACAGGTGGTCGGTTACACGATGGATAAAGCTCGACAAGGGCTTACTCCCAATCCGGATGTGATGTGCAACAAACTCATTAAGTTCGGTGTGTTTGAACAGAAGGTAGGACACGAGTTCGACCACACAGCAACAGGACATTATGCCACTACTACCCTGATAGGCGAAAAGACTTGGCTCTCCACATCGCCCGACCCGGTAAAAGACCAGACAGATTTCCTCTGTCAGATAGACAGTCTGCAGGTGAACAAACTGATGTTTCCCATCGGACATCTGTGGAAACACGAAGTGAGACAGATTGCCGAACAGGCTAAACTGCTTAACGCAGAACGAAAGGATTCGCAAGGAATCTGTTTCTTGGGCAATATAGATTTCCGTGATTACATAAAGGCTCACCTCGGAGAGAATCCTGGTGATGTGCGCGAGATAGAAACCGGTCATAAGATAGGTGAACACAAGGGTTTGTGGTTTTACACTATAGGTCAGCGAAAAGGACTTGGTTTTGGTGGCGGACCTTGGTTTGTAGTCAAGAAAAACATAAAACGAAACATACTCTTCGTTTCTCACGGTTACGACCCAGAGAAAGTGTATAAGGACCACCTGAACATAGAACAGTTGCACTTCATCACAGCAAACCCCTGGGAGGGGACTCCACAGGAAGAACCGAAGCGTATCACCTTCAAGATAAGACATACACCCGAATTTCTGAAAGGCAGCATCTGGCAACAGCCCAACGGCACTTGGCATTTGCAAGCCGACGAGAAAATTCACGGAGTGGCTCCTGGGCAGTTCTGCGTAATCTACGACTCAGACCACCACTTATGCTTCGGCAGCGGAGAAATAACAATATAATCACACACAAATATCCACACCATGAACGACCAGCAATTTTCAGAAGAAACGATAAAAGATGACCTTCGTTATCTGCAACTTCTGGCACAGACATATCCCAACATTGCAGATGCAAGTACCGAGATAATAAATCTTGAGGCAATACTGAATCTGCCAAAACCAACTGAACACTTCATCAGCGACCTGCATGGGGAAAGTGAGGCTTTCAACCATGTACTGCGTAATGCGTCGGGGTATATCAAACGCAAGGTAACAGAGATATTTGGTAACCATCTGACAAAAGAAGCAAAGAAAGAACTCTGCACACTTATTTATTACCCAGAACAGAAACTGCGACTGATTAAGGCTCAGCAGGCGGATCTTGATAAGTTTTACGAAACAACACTCATACAACTTATCAAGGTGTGCAGGGAGGTTTCAGCAAAATATACCCGTTCGAAGATTAGAAAAGAACTCCCGCCAGAATTTGCTTATGTAATAGAGGAATTGCTGCACGAAACTCCTTCTATCGGAGACAAGAAATTCCGTTATTATAATGTACTCATCGATACCATCATCGAAACTCAGAGAGCTGACGATTTCATTATAGCTCTTTGCAACCTGATTCAGCGACTTGCCATCGACCGACTACATCTGCTCGGAGACATTTGGGACAGAGGTGCCGGAGCACACCTGATTATGGATACTCTGTGCAACTACCACCACTGGGATATTACATGGGGAAACCACGATATCAACTGGTTTGGTGCTGCCGCAGGAAATCGTGCATGCATCTGTAATGTACTCCGATTATCACTACGTTATGGAAATATGGCAACTCTGGAAGACGGATACGGTATCAACCTGCTTCCACTCGCCACTTTCGCTATGGAGACATACAAAGACGACCCATGTACCCTGTTCGGTATTCTCGACGTGGAAGGTGAGGCAAAGAAAGAAGAAAACACATTCGACGAGAAGACAAAACGGCTTATTGCACAGATGCATAAAGCTATATCAATCATACAGTTTAAAGAAGAAGCCCGAATCATAAACCGTCGTCCGGAATTTAAGATGGATGACCGCAAACTACTGGAAGGCATAAACCTGAAACGCAGCACTTGCACAATAGAAGGAAAAGAATATGAGATGAGCGACACCTGTCTGCCTACTCTCGATCAGAACAATCCGAATGCTCTGACGAAAGAAGAGGAAATGCTGATGCAGAAACTGGAACATTCGTTTATCACAAGCGAAAAACTGCAACGGCATGTTGACTGTCTGTTGGCTCATGGTTGTATGTACACAATAGCAAACAGCAATCTGATGTTCCATGCTTCAGTTCCGCTTAATGCTGACGGCACCTTGAGAGAAGTGGAGATAAGAGGTAAGAAATATAAGGGTCTGGAACTAATGAAGAAAACAGGACACCTGGTTCGAGAGGCATTCAGTCATGATGTGCCAAAGGAACGTCGTCAGTTTGCCATCGACTACATATGGTATCTGTGGTGCGGAAAAGACTCTCCTCTTTTCGACAAGGGTAAGATGACTACTTTCGAACGCTATTTCATCAAGGATAAGAGTACCCACACGGAAGAAAAAGGTTTCTACTATAAATATAATAATGATGAGAAAGTTGTCGATATGATTCTGGATGCATTCGGAGTAACAGGAACACACCGACACATCATTAACGGACATGTACCTGTGCGTACTCTGAAAGGTGAAACACCTATTAAGGCAAACGGCAAACTGCTCGTAATCGACGGAGGTTTTTCGAAGGCTTACCAACCAAAAACTGGTATTGCAGGATATACCCTCACATACCACTCCCGCGGACTGGAACTTGTAGCCCTGCAACCATTCCGTTCCAGTACTGAAGCTATAGAAAAAGGTGTTGACATAAAGGGTGTGACACAAATTGTTGAAATGTCGAGCAAACGAATGCTCGTAAAGGAAACCGATAAGGGACGCGAACTGACAGAAAAGGTGAAAGACCTGAAAAAACTCCTGTATGCCTATCGCAACGGCTTTATTAAAGAGATATCGAAATAGTTACCAAACATATACAGAAAAAATCCAAAAAATTCTTTTAATTATTTTTGCATATAAATTAACTATTTTGTACCTTTGCAAAAATTTAATAGTTAAACCAGTAATAGTATGAAGAAATTTTACTTAATCGCAGTTCTCAGTTCTATTATGGCAATGGCTCATGCCGAGAACACACTTAATCTAAGTACATATAAAGGAACAGACATCTCATTATATGCTGGTAAGATTTACAATGTTTCTTTAAATCGTTATGTCTTCAAAGGTTGGAACACAATATCTCTCCCCTTTGCTGTTAGCGAGGATATTCTCAATGAGGTATTCGGTAGCGATTGCCGACTCGAACGCCTTGTAGGAGTTGAGTTCGGCATATACGGAATAAGACTGAACTTCGAGGATTGCAAAGCTGGAGGTATTGAACCAAATACACCTTACATACTCTATTATGGCGGTGAATCAGGTGTAAAGAAAATCGCTGTAAGCAACGCCTTGATTTTAGCCGGTGAGAGCAAACTCTCCTTCAGCATACAAGGAACTGATCAGGTAGTTACAATGGCATGTGCACAGACACATACTATTACCGGCGGACTCTATGGTGTGCTTTCAAAAGACAATGGCGAGGCTACATTCGTCAACACAGATAACATCACAACCGGATTCTACGCAACTCGCTGCTACATCCAGCTCTCAAAGGGTAGTGTAAAGGCATTTGTAACCAACCATATTGGCAAGGGTGATGTAACAAGCATTGCTCAGGTAGCAAACGATGCAGAAATAGTTGATGTTTACAATTTATCTGGTGCAATAGTAGCTTCTCAGATTCCTGCTTCTGAGGTGAAGAATCTGCAGAAAGGTATCTATGTAGTAAAAGGCAAGAAAATCATTATTAAGTAAGATAGAAGAAACGAAGAAATCGACTCTCTTATGTACATGAATGAGAATACATATTGGTGGTGGCAGAGCTTAGGATTCAAAAAATCGTAAGTAGAGCGGCTATGTCAATATGTATGTAATATAGAAACAAGAAAGCCTGTCGTACTTACGACAGGCTTTCTTCATTTTTAATACGATAAAATAGTAACAACAACTCATATAAAACATAAAAAAATGAAAACTTATCAAGTAGATTCAAACGGATTTTACGGAGATTTCGGAGGTGCTTACATTCCTGAGATTCTCTACAAAACCGTAGAAGATTTGAAAAAAGCTTATCTTCCTATCATTGAAAGTGAAGAATTCAAGAAAGAGTATCATGCCCTGCTCAAGGACTATGTAGGTCGTCCTTCCCCACTCTATTATGCTAGTCGCATGAGTGAAAAATACGGATGCAAGCTCTACTTGAAACGTGAAGACCTGAACCATACTGGTGCACACAAAATCAATAATGCACTGGGACAGATTCTCATTGCAAAGAAGATGGGAAAGAAACGCATCATTGCTGAAACTGGTGCCGGACAACATGGCGTAGCTACAGCAACAGCTTGCGCTCTGATGAATATGCCTTGCACAGTTTATCAGGGAGCTCTCGATGTGCAGCGCCAACATGTAAACGTAGAACGAATGAAGATGCTTGGAGCTACGGTGGTTCCAGTAGAGAGTGGAAACAAAACTCTCAAAGACGCAACAAATGAAGCTATTCGCGACTGGTGCTGTCATCCTGCTGACACATTTTATATAATAGGTTCTACAGTTGGTCCACACCCATACCCTGATATGGTTGCTCGTTTGCAAAGTGTCATCTCCGAAGAAATCAAATGGCAGTTGCAGGAAAAAATAGGCAGAGACTATCCTGACTATCTCATGGCTTGTGTGGGTGGCGGTAGCAATGCTGCAGGAACCATATATCACTATATCGATGATGAAAGAGTAAAAATCATCCTGGGTGAAGCTGGCGGACTGGGTATCGACAGCGGAAAGACTGCTGCCAGCATGCAAGTGGGCACAGTAGGCATTCTGCACGGAAGCCGTATAAAACTGATGCAGACCGATGACGGACAGATTATCGAACCATACTCAATCAGTGCAGGTCTCGACTACCCTGGAACTGGTCCTATACATTGTAACCTGTACGAAACTGGTCGTGCACAAGTTCTTCCAGCTAACGATGACGAAGCACTGAAAGCTGCTTTCGAACTCACTCGAATGGAGGGAATCATCCCTGCACTTGAGAGTGCTCATGCTTTGGCTTTGCTTCCAAAGGTAAAAGACCAATTCGCACCCGACAGTGTGGTAGTTCTAACGGTAAGCGGACGAGGAGACAAAGACCTCGATACATACCTGAAACATCAGGCTGAACTATGATGATAAGTTCATAATGAGTTAAAAGATAAATTGATAATAAGTTAAACGATAAAAAATAAAACACTATGTATAACTATCATACAGCAAGCAGAAAAATACTCGGTGACTTGAACACTCCAGTAAGTGTTTATATGCGAGTTCGTGATGCCTATCCTCAGAGTGCTCTGATGGAGAGCTCCGATTATCATGACAACAAGAATTCCCGTTCCTTCATCTGTCTGCACCCAATCGCAAGCATCAGTGTAGAACACGGAATTGGTATTGCAAAATATCCTGACGGAGAAATTGTACGCAAACCCATCACAAAAGATTATGATGTAGCTGCATGTATCAACGAATTTCTGTCGCAGTTTAAAGTTGAAGGCAATGAAAGTGAGTACTGTGGTATCTACGGATATACTTCGTTCAATGCAGTCCGTTATTTTGAAAATATAGCTGTAAAAGACGAAACTCTGGAGAAGAACGATGCTCCCGACCTTCAGTATATCCTTTATAAAGATTACATCATCTTCGATCATTTCAAAAATGAACTCACACTCATCGAAATGCTTGAGGAAGGAGAACAGGATGATCTCGACATTTTGGAACGAGATGTGAATCATCGTCCTTTCCAACAGTTTAATTTTAACCCCGTAGGCGACTGCAATTCTACACTTACAGACGATGAACATCGCGAGAATATTCGCAAAGGTATTCAACATTGTTTGCGAGGCGATGTATTCCAGATAGTTCTTTCCCGTAGGTTTGTGCAGCGATACGAGGGTGATGATTTCAAACTCTATCGTGCACTTCGCAGTATCAACCCATCACCATATCTTTTCTATATGGACTTCGGCGGTTTCCGCATTTTCGGTTCAAGTCCTGAAACCCATTGTCGCATCGAAGCTGGTACAGCCTATATCGACCCGATTGCAGGTACCACAAAACGTACCGGTGATGCAGAACAAGACAGAAAGAATGCAGAATACCTGAGGAATGATCCGAAGGAAAATGCCGAACATGTTATGTTGGTTGATTTGGCTCGCAACGACCTCAGCCGTAATTGTCACGGAGTGAAAGTAGATTTCTACAAGGATATGCAGTACTACTCTCATGTCATCCACCTTGTAAGTCGTGTCAGCGGAACACTTAATGATGGAGCAGACCCGATAAAGGCGTTTATCGATACTTTCCCAGCAGGCACACTAAGTGGAGCTCCAAAGGTTCGAGCTATGCAACTGATTTCTGAATACGAACCACATAATCGTGGAGCCTATGGTGGTTGCATAGGTAGCATTGGTTTTAACGGTTCATTGAACCAAGCAATTACTATCCGCACATTTGTAAGTCGCAACAACGAACTATGGTTTCAGGCTGGTGGCGGCATAGTTGCCAAGAGCGATGTGGAGTACGAACTCCAAGAGGTAAACAACAAACTGGGAGCACTTCGTAAGGCAATATCTATTGCTGCAAAACTGTAATATCTCCATATTCAACTACTACAAAAAAACTAAACGATTATGAAAATTGCTATAATAGACAATTACGATTCATTCACATATAATCTGAGTCATCTCGTTAAGGAACTTGGAGCAGAGGTTACAGTATATCGTAACGACCAGTTTGAAATGCCTGTACTGCAGCAGTTCGACAAGATAATTCTCTCTCCAGGCCCTGGAATACCAAGTGAGGCAGGATTGCTTCTCGATGTGATAAAGGAATATGCCGGCAAGAAACCAATTCTCGGAGTATGCTTGGGACATCAGGCTATAGGTGAGAGTTTTGGTGCAAAACTGACAAACCTAAGTGAGGTATTCCACGGGGTTGCAACACCTTGCCACCTCACCACTCGTGACTATCTGTTTGAGGGTCTGCCCGATACATTTGAGATTGGTCGCTACCACTCATGGGTTGTGGACAAAAATAATCTGCCCGAATGTCTTGAAGTGACAGGTGTTTCCAACGAAGGGTTTATCATGTCGCTCCGTCACAAGGAATATGATATTCGAGGAATTCAGTATCACCCTGAATCAGTACTCACCTCATCTGGTCGTCAGATTCTGAACAACTGGTTAAAACACTAAAAAGATAGAGAGATGATCACATTATTAATATAGTTATAGAAAAAGAACACTGTTATGAAAAAATATCTTTTAAGACTAATCGACGGTGAGACACTCAGTCAAGAGGACACTCACGAAATAATGCTCAACATCGTAAAAGAGCAATACTCTGTTCAGCAGATAGCAGCTTTGCTTATGGCTATTCAGGCTCGTGGAGTCACAGTAGATGAGTTGCTCGGATTCCGTCAGGGTCTCCTCGAAACGGGCAAATACATCAACATGGAAGATTACAACACCCTCGACATAGTTGGTACAGGTGGCGATGGAAAGAACACCTTCAACATATCGACTTGTTCTGCATTCGTAATCGCTGGAGCAGGATACAAAGTAACCAAACACGGAAATGGTGGTAGCACTTCTGTCAGCGGAGCCAGCAATGTATTGCTTGGTCACGGAGTGAAATTCACAGATGATGCCGACCAACTGAAACGCAGTCTTGATGAGACTAACATCTGTTACTTCCATGCTCCCCTATTTGCTTACGGAATGAAATTCGTAGGTCCTACACGCAAGGCTCTTCAAGTGCCTACCTGTTTCAACCTCCTTGGTCCGATGGTAAATCCATGTCACCCGAAAAATTCTCTCCACGGCACAGCTAATCAGTCTCAGCAGCGACTCTATACCAACATACACCAGCGTTTGGGCGACAACTACGGAGTTGTTACCAGCTACGACGGCTATGACGAAATCAGTCTTACGAGTGGTTTTAAAATCTGTACCAACTACTTCGAAAAGGTATATACTCCAAAGGAGATGGGATTCAACTACGTAAAACAGGACGAAATCTATGGAGGTGAAACTCCTGAGGAAGCTATGCATATTTTCGATGCTGTACTTGAAGGAACTGCAACGGAAAGTCAGAAGAATGTGATTCTTGCTAATGCAGCCTGCGGTATTGCCATCATCGAACCAAACCTGAGTATTTCTGAGTCTATCGACATAGCTCGTGATTCACTCGAAAGCGGAAAGGCACTTCGTACCTTCAAGAAATTTGTTGAAATAAATTCATAAGTTACTCATATGCGAGATATATTAGAAGAAATAGTAGCATATAAGCGCAAGTTGGTGCAGACTCAAAAAAAACGTCTCACGCCTGACAAACTCTATGCTCGTGTAGAACGTCAGATGTCAGATGGACTGTTTACCGACTACTCCATGCGCTCAGCTTTAGCAAAATCCTCTTCCGGCATAATAGCTGAATTTAAACGTAAAAGTCCTTCGAAGGGTTGGATTAATCCCGATGCAAGTTCTTCTGTTGTTCCTCTCAGTTACGAGAAAGCAGGAGCTTCAGCCATATCTATCCTCACTGATGCATGGTACTTTGGCGGCAGTCCTAACTTCATTCGTAATGCCCGCCGTTCTGGGGTTCAGTGTCCCATTCTCCGTAAAGACTTCATCATCGACGAATACCAAGTGTTTCAGGCTCGCGACATGGGTGCCAACGCCATCCTGCTCATAGCAGCATGTCTGACAAAAGAGGAATGCAAGCATCTTGCCAGTGTGGCTCATCAGTTGAAACTGGAAACTCTTTTAGAGGTGCATTCTGAACCAGAACTGGAATATGTAGGTGGAAATATTGATATGGTAGGAGTAAACAATCGTAATCTCGGCACCTTCCAAACCGATGTAAACAACTCGTTCCGTCTTGCTCAACTTCTGCCTAAGAATCACCTGCTAGTTAGCGAATCTGGCATATCCAATCCGAACACTGTGCGTTTGTTGCGCCAGAATGGATTCCGCGGATTTCTCATTGGTGAAACATTCATGAAAACCGCCAACCCAGCAGAAACACTCAGTCAGTTCATCAAAAACATTACGGCATGATAATAAAAGTATGTGGCATGCGCGATGCCCAAAACATTCGTACACTCGACATTCTCGGCATTGCCCAGTGGATGGGATTCATCTTCTATCCTAAAAGCAGCCGTTATGTAGAAGCAGTTCCCGACTACATGCCTCACCACTCCAAGCGAGTCGGAGTATTTGTGAACAGCGATATTGCCGACATCAAACAGCATGTGACTGATTACCAGTTGAATTTTGTACAGTTGCACGGAGACGAAACTCCAGACTTCTGCAAAATACTTCGTAAGGAATTAGGACGAGAAATCGGTATCATAAAAACCATTCCTGTTTCGTCTGCTGCCGACTTCCGCACCTCTCACAGTTATGTTCGACATGTGGACTACTACCTCTTCGAAACTCCCTGTGCTGGTTATGGTGGCAGTGGTACACAGTTCGACTGGTCGCTTCTGAACAACTACCACGGGAAACTGCCTTTTCTCCTCACTGGTGGTATAGGTCCTGACGACGCAGAAGCAATCAGCCGAATCCGTCATCCGCGTTTCTTCGGCATAGACCTCAACTCCCGTTTCGAAACTGCCCCTGCACTCAAAAATACAGACTTACTGTTAAAGTTCACAACAAAGCTGTAAACGAAAGACGAATAACGAAAGACGAAAAACAATTATCAATTCTCAGAATATGAATCGCATAAACAAACTATTCGCAACAAAACGCGAAAACATCCTATCAATCTACTTCTGTGCCGGTCATCCGACACTAGACAGTACAGCCCACACCATTCGCACTCTTCAGCAGAAAGGAGTCGATATGATTGAAGTGGGAGTTCCGTTTTCCGACCCTATGGCCGATGGTCCTGTCATTCAGGATGCAGCCACAAAAGCTCTGCGCAACGGAATGACCCTTCGTACCCTTTTCTCTCAGTTGGCAGACATTCGCAAAGACGTTACTATTCCACTGATATTCATGGGTTATCTGAATCCTATCATGCATTACGGATTCGAACAGTTCTGTCAACAATGTGTCAAGATAGGCATCGATGGAGTAATCATTCCCGACCTGCCATTCAAGGACTATTTGGAAACCTACAAGCCTATTGCCGATCGTTATGATATTCGCATCATCATGCTCATCACACCGGAAACCAGTGATGAACGCATCCGATTTATCGACGACAACACCGACGGATTCATCTACATGGTCAGCTCTGCCTCCACCACAGGTGCTCAGAAGCAGTTTGACGACTCCAAGCAGGCTTACTTCAGTCACATAAACAGTATGTCGTTGCGCAATCCTCGTATGATTGGATTCGGCATAAGCAATCGTCAGACCCTCACATCTGCACAACAGAATGCTTCCGGAGCCATCATAGGCAGTAAGTTTGTAACTCTGCTCGACCAGACAGGCGACCCTGCAACTGCTATGGATCAACTGCTTGAAGCACTCAAAAAATAAAAAATTGTCCTATTCTGATTAAACCTTTGGTTAGAAAAGATGTCATACAAAGTGGTTATACATTTATATAAAAAATCCCAACCATCTTATATGGCATCTTTTCTGCGCATATTCATGCCTTTGGCTTTCCGCATACTTCCTATTATTCTCTGGTTATTCTTCCTGACCGGTTCAGCACAGAATACCCAACCGGCAAAGGCTACACCGTTCACGATATCAGGTCGTGTACTCGACTCTGAAGTCGGTGAAGCCTTGCAGAGTTGTTCCGTACTGCTTTGCAAAACTGACTCCACGAGTATGATTTCCGGAGCAATCTCAAATGCTACTGGTAACTGGACTCTGAAGAATGTGCATCCAGGACGATACATTATCAAGATATCCTATCTCGGTTACCACACATTCTATCGCACAATCGATGTAGCAGAAGGGCGTACAGCCCCAGTACAGATGGGAACCATCCTGCTCACTCCCTCCAACATAGAACTCAGTCAGGCAGTAGTCACAGCTCAACTGAAGGAAGTACAGGTGAAGGAAGACACCATCATCTTCAATGCCGATGCTTTCAAAGTGCCTGAGGGAAGTGTGCTCGAAGAACTCATCCGCAAACTTCCTGGAGCAGAGGTGGGCGATGATGGTACTGTGAAGATAAACGGCAAGACCGTAAAGAAGATACTTGTCGAAGGAAAGGAATTTTTCTCTACCGACAAGAATATGGCGATGAAAAATCTTCCGACAGAGATTATCGACAAAATCAAAACCTACGATAAGCAGTCCGATCTCTCACGCATCACCGGTATTGACGATGGTAACGAGGAAACCGTTATCGATATAGGTATCAAGAAAGGTATGAAAAAGGGGTGGTTTGGAAATCTCGACCTCGGATTCGGCAGTCGCCATCGTTTTGCAGGTCGAGCTATGATCAACCGTTTTACAGACAAACGCCAAACCAGTGTAGTGGGATCATACAACAACACCAACGACCAGACAGGTGGTGGTGGCGGACGAGGTGGCAACAACGGAATCACAAACAGCGGAATGACAGGTGCCAACATAGCATTCGATTTGAACAAAGTGGAGATTGGAGGAAATGTTCGTTTCTCAGGTCGAAAGAACAATTTGGAAACAAAATCATCCAGTCAGAACTTCGTTACCAGTTCGTCGTCTTATTCCAACAGTTACAACAAAAGCGTAAATAGCAATTACAACTACAATGGCGACTTCAAGATAGAGTGGAAACCCGACTCACTCACCACCCTCCTCGCCCGCCCTTCATTCTCCTTCGGAGATAGCGACTCTAAAAGCAATGGTAACTCAGCATCCTTCAATGCCGACCCATATACCGATGATATCAACGACCCACTGACGCAGTTGAACCAAATCAGTCACGACAAGAAAGTAAACAGCAACAACAGCAATGCCTACAGCAGTTCCGACAGCTATAGTGCCAATGCCAACATCATGCTCAACCGCCGCCTTGGTGGCAATCCGTGGTTTGGCGGACTTGCAGAAAGTGGTCGTAGCGGACGAAATGTGAGTATTCGAGTATCAGGTGCTACATCTGGCAACAAAAACAAAAATACCAACTACTCCAACGTTACATACTATCAAAAAAACGACTCCAACGAAATAACTTATCGTTATCGCACTACACCTTCATATAACCGCAGTTATAGTATCGGATTTACCTATTCCGAACCAATCCTTCGCAACCTCTTTGCACAGGTCAACTACAGCTACAACTACCAGAAGCGCCATTCAGACGGAGATACCTACGACCTGGGAAAAATCAATTCTATCGGTCAGCAGTTATGGGAAGAATACGGACAGTACGGACTTGTTCCGCCAAACTACCTGGAATTTCTCTCCGACTCCCTCTCGCGCTATACCGATAATATAAACAAAAACCACAATCTGGAGTTCTCTCTCCGTTTCATTACCTCCCTGCTCAACATCAGTGCCGGAGTGCGTTTCGAGGGTCAGCGTCAACGTATGTCCTTTCAGTATCAAGGACTTGACACACTTGCCAATCGAACCATCACTCGTGTCAGCCCAACCCTAAATGCCCGATTCCGTTTCTCCAAACAACACACCCTGCGCATCACCTATCGAGGCAACACCCAGCAACCAGAACTGACCGACCTCTTCAATCTGGTGGATAACTCCAACCCACTAAACATACGCATAGGTAACCCCGATTTGCAACCCTCCTTCACAAATAATATAAATGTGAACTACAACAACTATCTGGAAGCAACCTCGCAGAGCATCTTCGGTCGGCTCTCCTTCTCCAACACCCTCAATGCCATCACCAACCGCACTGAGTACAACACACAAACAGGTGGACAGAAGACTCGTCCCGAGAACATAGATGGCAACTGGAACATGAATGCCAATGTCGGATTCAACACACCACTCTTTTGGGAAAAACTCCAGCTCAACACCTCCACATCCTTCGGTTATCAGAATCATGTCAGCTACATATACCAAAACAAACAGACCCTCACCAACACAGTTCATCAGACCACAGTAGGCGAAAACCTCAGTCTCACCCTCCGCATGAACTATTGGGACATACGAGCCAACGGACGTTTCAACTACTCCCGTTCTGCCAGCGACGTTGTTCAGGCAACCAACCAAAACACCTTCAACTTCTCCTACGGACTCTCATCAACAGGAAACTTCGAAAACGGCTTCGGTTTCTCCACCGACATACAGATAAGCAGTCGTCGTGGTTATTCCTCTGCCGAGATGAACACCAACGAAGTCATCTGGAATGCCCAACTGAGCTACCGTTTCCTCTCTCAGCGTCAGGCAACAGTGAGTCTTCGTCTTTACGACATACTCCATCAGCGCAGCAACATAAGCCGAGCAATCTCAGCCTATTCCCGTCGCGACACCGAAACCAACAGTATCAACTCTTACTTCATGGTTCACTTCATCTACCGGCTCAACCTCTTCGGCAGCAAAGAAGCCCGTCGCGACTTGCGCAATCAGCGTCAGATGCGTGAGGCATTCCAACGAGAAGACTTTAATGGCAACTCAGAAGGTCGTGGCGAACGTAGAGGTGGCGAAGGCAGAGGCGGTCGCGGAGGTGGAAATGGAGGTGGCAGAGGTGGTTCCGGAGGTGGATTCGGAGGTGGTGGAGGTCGCTTTTAACGGCTAAAACCAAGAAAAATGCAATAAAACAAAGAAAAATCTGAAAAATCTTCACTAAAAGTTTGCAGGTAATAAAAAAAGCCCTACCTTTGCACTCGCAAAACAGAACGGTGCGTTAGTTCAGTAGGTTAGAATACATGCCTGTCACGCATGGGGTCACGAGTTCGAGTCTCGTACGCACCGCAGCAAACGGATAACGAAAGTTATCCGTTTTTCATTTATAAAAACCTTAAACATCACCCATCATGAAAAAGCTCATCCTTTTCACCTCTTACCTCATCCATCAGACCTCAGCCCTCAGACTTCTTCTCACATCTTCCCTCTTACTTCTTACATCTAACATATTTTCTCAGGAGAAAGAAATCTATATACCCAAAGACTTGCGCACAAACAACTTCGAGAGCGACACAGCGCGTTGGAGCAACCAGCGCATGGCACTCACACCCAACTTCGTAGTGTTCTGGGAACGCGGATTCGGCAACGACCTCAGTCGTGCTCCGCAACTGGAAGGAACCGACATGACTGTCGATTTGCAAAACCTTACAACCAAACTCGAACAGTTCTACGCCTTCTATAAAGACTCCCTCCGCTTCATCCTTCCTGGTAGCAAGGCAGATCGCTATCGCATGATGGCAATGCTCAACTACTCCCTCGAAGGCACAGCCTATGGCGGCGACTACGACGAAACCATCGGAGCCCTTTGGATAGCCCCAAATCGAGTGAAAGACCGTAACCTCAATGCCATTGCACATGAGATAGGTCACTCCTTCCAGAGTCAGATTATAAGCGACGGACAAGGCGAATGCTGGGGCGGAGGCGGCATCTTCGAAATGTGCAGTCAGTGGATGCTCTGGCAGGTAAACCCACACTGGATTGACGACGAATACTTCCATTGGCAGGCATTCATCAAACAGGCAAACCTACCTTTCCTTGCTCCTGAAAACATATACCACTCCCCTTATGTACTGGAACACTGGAGCTACCTGCATGGTCACACCGTCATAGCCGACCTCTTCCGCGCAGGCAAACGAGGAGAAGACCCAGCACAGACCTATATGCGCATGTTCAACCTCGACGAACGACAGTTTGCCCTCGAACTGTGCGATGCATATAGCCGTCTGCTCACCTTCGACTACCCTCGCGTACATCAGGTATGCAGCCGTTATTCCAACCAGCTGCTCAACGACTCTCCCCTCATGACCTATGGAGTCAACATCCGTCCCATGACTGTAAAAGGGAAAAAGGCAACCTTGACCATTCATTCCGAGTCGCCTTCCGACGGCTATGCCTATCGCATAGTAGCAGTAGATGACAACAACCGCGCCACCTACTCCGACATCATCACGAAAGGCAAGACCACCCTTCGCATACCTAAGAATACGAAACACATCTATAGTGTTGTAGTGGCCTATCCTGCCGACGGATACAAACCCGAACCATTCCGTCACCACAAACAGGAAGACACCCCTCGCCGCATCTATAGTTACACTATAGAATAAGTTTCCGTGCTTTCTGTGTTATCCGTGTGAAATAAAAAAGAAACTAAGCGTCAGCGAAAGTTCGGCCGTCCTCAAGAGTAACCTGTAACTTATTATACTCGCTGTGGAAATCATTCTTCAGGCGGTCAAGGTATCGTGCACACTCCCACTTACACATAGGCAAATCGTGCAGCAGATAATTACCGCAAGTCTCCGGAGTTGTGGCTGGCACCTCCGTCTGAGTCAGAATCCACTCCATACACTCGATGGTCAGCTGCCTCATATCCTCTACTGAATAAGAGCCAGTCATAATTATATACATACCCGTAAGGCATCCCATCGGACCTACATACACCACATCATCCTTCGCCTTTGAATTGCGAAACCATGTAGCCATCAGGTGTTCAATGCTATGTATAGCAGCAGGAGCCACAGCTGGTTCCTTATTCGGTTCGGTAATGCGCAGGTCAAAAGTAGTGAAACCCCTATCCACACGCGAAACATAAATACCTGGTTTCAAACAGGTATGATCAATCGTAAAACTTTGTATTACTTCCATAATCGTTTATTTCATTATTTCTTTAGCTTACCTTGCATTTACAGATGCGCGAAGATACAAGTAAGCGAGTAAAATACAAAATAAATCATTGAAAAACTAGCTGGAACATTGGAACATCGGAGTTTGTACAAAAAAAGCTGATAAGGCGATACAGAATCAGCTTAACTATTATTTATCAACTGTCAACTCTTCCCTCCCTCTTACTTCCAACATTATCATAGTGTGCAATTTTTAAATTGCTCCCTCAAAAACCGTTCATTAATGAATTTCATCGTAATCATTAATGAATTGGATCGATTTCATTAATGAACAGGAAAAAAGACACTAATCTGAGAAAAGGATATTATACTAGTGTGCAATTTTAAATGAACATATGTTCGTTGGGTCTCGAAGCTATCTTAGTAGCTTAACGAACATAGGTTCCCAAGCCCACGAACATAGGTTCCTTTTCAGAGGCTCCTAACTTTTACCATGAACCAGAAATAAACAAAAAGAGAGTCAACAGAAAGTAAAATTAAGTATTAACCAAAGTCAACCACAACTACAAATAAGACTCTAAGTACTCAACTAAAATCGTTAAAGTACATTCGTCTTGTAGTCCGACAGGGCACGGACTCACAGTCCGTAGGTGTCGGACTGAAAGTTCGTTAGTTACGGACTGAGAGTCCGCAGGCGTCGGACAAATTCATTACAAATTTCCTTTCATATTTCTTCTCCACACAACCCCTGAATCATGCCCCCCCTAACCATGAACCAGAAGTAACTTCTTACATCAGCCCTCTTACATCTTACATCAGTTCTCACCTGTCCCTGTGGCATCCATGAGATTACGTCTCACTATGAGTGAGGCTCGTTAATCCAGTCCTTTATCCAACGGTAAACATAGCCTAATTTCAAAAATATCCTCTAAGATTTGCAGAAGTATAGAAATTAGTTTGTAATTTTGCGAAGACAAAACTAATACCTATGGCAAAGAATGACACGATAATAGTTAAGGATGCAAATATTCGAACGATGAAGATGGAAGAGTCCGACTATATTTGCATCACCGATATAGCCAAGCAAAAAAATTTTATTGACCCCAACGGCGTAATCGGTAATTGGATGCGTAATCGTAATACCATTGAGTTTCTTGGTTTGTGGGAAACTCTTTATAATCCTAATTTTAACCCCCTCGAATTCGAGGGGTTTAGAAAACAGGCAGGCTTAAATGCTTTCACCCTTTCTGCGACTCAATGGGTAGATACGACAAATGCTATTGGACTTATTGTTAAGGCTGGACGTTATGGTGGAACATATGCAATATCTGATATAGCTTTCAAGTTTGCTAATTGGGTTTCCGTAGAGTTTGAATTGTACTTGGTTAAGGAATTCCAACGACTGAAGGCTGAAGAGCAGAAACAGATTGGTTGGACAGCCAAACGTGAACTCTCAAAAATCAACTATCGCATTCATACAGATGCCATCAAGAGTCATTTGATTCCCGAGGTTGTTACCAAGGAACAGGCAAATTTGATTTATGCCGAGGAAGCTGATGTGCTTAATGTAGCTATGTTTGGTATGACTGCCAAACAATGGCGCGAAGAAAATCCTGGATTAAAAGGTAATATTCGTGACTATGCTACTATCAACGAATTGATATGTCTGTCGAATATGGAAAACATTAATGCTGTACTTATCAATGATGGAATGCCACAAGGCGAACGACTAATAAAACTCAACCAGATTGCCATTCAACAAATGCAGGTACTTGAAGGAAATAGCGATAGAAAGTTGTTGAAATAAATTAGAATCATTTACAGGGTTGAAACACGAACCTGTCCCAGTGTTCCTCGAAGTGTTGAGAATTTTGAGCGCTTCGCTGTTGGATAAGACTCCTATTAAGGATCTCTTTACCAAGGAACCTGAATATGTTGCTGATGATGGTCAATTGACTCTTAATTTTATTTAGTGGACACTAGTGTAATATGATGAATATATTCAGAGAAACAGAGGAACAAAAAAGAATAAGGGCTCTATCATTAATTAATAGGGCCATGTCCTACTATCATAATGGCATCTATGTATATCCTGTTTATCAAGATCCACAATTGGGCATGGATACGATTTATAAAAGAGTGGAAACACCCCCAAATTGGGAAGAAGTATGGGAGGGGAAAATACAGAATGAAGATGATATTAGAAAATTCAAATGGAAAGATGCGGTTAATGTTTATGCTGTCATAGGGAAAAATGGTATTAGAGTATTACAAGTCGAAGGCGATAGGTTTATAGATATGGCATTATATTTATTGGATTTGCCGTTTGACTATTTATGGGCTGGCTACAATTATATAATTGTAGAGTGCCCTGATGACAGTATTGAGAATTTCAATAGTGAATCTGATGGAATAAAATTAATCTGGCAGGGCTACTTTGTATTACATTACTCCCCATATAAAAATGGAAAACCTTTACATGTTGAGAAAGACAAATTGTTTAAATGTATTGAGACTCTTAGGAGGGAGAGGAATAACAAATCAACAGAGCTTAAAAAAATAGTCAAAAAAGAGAAAGAAAAATGGAAAAAGCTAAATGATCAAGTACCTTATACTCCAAAAATCCAGGCCGAAAAGAAGCCTTTACTAACTAATATTGCAGATACTCTTTTAGAATGGATTAAACTTATTGGTGTGCTATTGGCTATAGGATTCGTTATATTACTATTTATAATGGTCACAGGTTGGTTGTTTAGAGGATGCCAACATGCTAACCCCGATAATTATGATTATGACCCAGGGGTTGTGAGAAGGTATTAAAGTATCATGGGAACAGGTTATTGTTTCCCTCTGACAAATAAAAATTCGGGAGGCCGACGCTGAATCAACAGCGTCGGCCTCCCGAATCTCTTTGCCCTTAGGCTTACGCCGCTTCCCGATTAACGGGAACGCTCAAATGTACGCCTTGTCTTTGAAGTAGTCGAGGAAACTGCCCTTCATCTTCTCCTTGTCGAAGAAGTCGTTAGAACACAGGGACAGGTATGTGTTTCGACCCTTTATCACTATTACTATAAATCACTATTATCTTTATTATCTGCTTCTTCTGTATTTGGATTTTGGGGCAGCAGATAGTCACTTGCTTTGTCTGTAGTCAACAATTGCCTGCTCGATGCTCAGTTCTGGGTCTTGCATCTGGTCGAGGCGTTGGCTTGCCACCTGTGCCATCCATTGCTTGAAAGGCTCAGCCTTGGGGGAGGGTATGGATTGAATTATGCGGAAAAGTCCTTCCTGATTGGCACAATTCACCCGTTGCTTGCCTCCTGGAGTTTGTAGTGAAGGGGGGGTGACAATTTGTCCCCACCCTTTAGCAAGTTCCGGATATTTTTGAATTTAATCTCTCTCAAAACTTGGTCATTTTATTATATTTTTTCTCAGTTATTCGGGGTTTTGTCTGTGGTTATTCTCGAAAAATAGATGTTTTGAGTTAGCTATAAAATCTCTCGCCAGGTCCCATTTTTACTGGTGTGCACACGAAAAAAACTCTCTAACGTAAGCGCAAAAAATCATGCATTTTGTGACAATTGTGACAATTGTGACAAATATTTTCTCTGTTCAGCTTTTTTGAACTCAAAGTTGAAGTTTAGTTTTTCGTTAAGGTTATAGTTATTATTATTATAATAATTATCGAACTTCTTACTTATATAATGATAAGTATATACACATAATAGTATAAATATAAGGTTATATATACAATATATTTACTATATACATACAATATTATTGTTTGATAATATTGATTAATAGTATTGATTATCAGTAAGTATCAGTAGTGGGTGTTCCCTCGGGAAAATCCTGATGGCGTAAAAATCGACTGTCATTTGTCACAATTGTCACAAGGTCAAGAAAACCAAACTAAGGAGTACCGCTCCATTACCGCTCTATTACCATTCGTCTAAAGGGTATTTGTCACCCTCATTTCCCCAGAAAGCGCTTATCCAAAAAGGTCTGAAAGGCTTCTTTGTACAGGTCGCCGATTGGGAGGTAAGTGTCTTTGTCCATGATGACGCGGTTTTTGTTGACCTCCTGGATTTTGTTGAGGTTGACAATGTAGGAGCGGTGGATGCGCATGAAGTAGTCGGGCAAGTGCTCTTCCATCTTCTTCATCGACAGAAGGGTGACGAGGGGTTTCGCCTCGCCCTCAAGCCATACTTTCAGATATTCGCTCATGGCTTCGATGTAGCGGATGTCGGGGATGCTGACTTTTACGATGCGATAGTCGGTCTTGAGGAAGAGTGTGTCGTCGGCAGGAAGACTATCGGCAGCAGGACTGCTGACCAGTGGCGAACTGCTCTCAAACCGCTCCTTCAACCTATTTGCTGCCCGCTGGAAGTCCTGCAATCCGAAAGGTTTCAGCAGGTAATCGACGGCATTGACGCGGAAACCCTCGACAGCATACTCGGAGTAGGCAGTAGTGAATACGATGAGCGGCGGCATGGCGAGCGACTTGATGAAGTCCATGCCGTTGAGGTCGGGCATGTTGATGTCGCAGAAGATAGCATCAACCATATCATGTTCCAGATACTCACGCGCCTCCAAGGCACTCTGACATTGGGCGGCGAGTTGCAGGAACGGCACCTTACTGATATAGGCGACTAGTTGTTTCAGAGCCAGTGGTTCGTCATCGATAGCCATGCAACGTATCATACTGTTATACATTTTTATTTATTAGAGAAATGGAATGACAAGACGGACGGAATAGACATCGGGTGTGTCGTCTATGCTGAGGGTATAATCTCTTCCGTAAAGCAGGTCAAGACGCTTGCGGACATTGGCAAGACCCACACCACCCTTTTCCTCGTCGGACGAGTCCGCTTTCGAATTAAGGCACGAGAACTGCAGTTCATTTTTCTCTACAGCAACTTCTATGCTTATGAATGATTCATGTTTATAAGTGATGCCATGCTTAAAGGCATTCTCGATGAAAGTGATGAGAATCAGCGGCGGAATCTGACAGTCGGGCACCTCTGAGGGCAGGTTTACATTGATGTGAACCTTGTCGGTATAGCGCAACTGCATCAACGTGATGTAATGGCGTATGAAGTCCATCTCGCGGGAGAGCGGCACGCCCTGCTTATTGCCTTCGTAGAGCACGAAACGCATCATCTTCGACAGTTCCAGTATGGTGTCCTTCGCCTTCTCAGGGTCTATGTCCACGAGTGCATGGATATTGTTGAGAGTGTTCATGAAGAAGTGCGGGTTGATCTGGTAGCGAAGATATTCTAACTGCTGCTCCAGATTCTTGTGCTCCAGTTCGGCAAGCCGCTTGTGGTCGTCACGACTGCGGAAATAGTATTTGATACCGAGATTGCCGCCCAGCATCAGAATGAGCACCACGATTGCCATGATGTCGCGCTCGCCAACAATGGGAGGTAGAGCATTTTTAGGGCGAAAGGCATGACGTTTGCCGTCCAATTCTTTCGGCGATTCACCGATGTGTGGCGGCCGGTGTCTGTCCATATTTTCCATCGGATGTCTGTGTCTCATCGGCTTATTCATGTCAGGTCGGCTGCTACATTGGAAAATGGCAAACAACGCAATGACTACGGTCACAATGGAGAAATATGCCACGCGCCTATGTCTATGCACCAGCATAGGTGCCAGCAGGAAGTTGTGGATGAGGAATATCACCAAATAGACGGCAAACTTGCGAAATACAAAGAACACCTCCGACCAGTCGAACTCAACAGACGAGTCGTTCACCGTCCGCACATACAAACTTAGTAGTGGGCTTACAAACAGCAAGCCCCACACTATCAAGTAGAAGATATTCTCCTGACGCGACTGCTTCATCCAATTTATTCTTATCATATATAATAACGCAAGAATCAGTATAATATTGTTTCAGTGCCAGCCTGGACCGCCATTGCCTGGACCTCCGCCCATGTTGTTACCACCGCTATATGACGAGAGACTGACACTGGAGCCACCGCTGACTGTGCCGCCTGAGATGCCAAGACCGCCAAAGTAAGACGTGCCACCACTGACACTGACTCCCGACAGAAGCGTTGGTTGCGAAGCACCACTGACTACGATGCCAGAGCCACCGCTCGATGGGGTTTTGAATGAGAAGGAGCTGCTGCCTACAGTCAGCGCATACATCGTGTTGGCACTCCATGACGAAGCTGCATAGCACGACTGCGAGAGGCTTGATCCGCTCTCCAGTCCGCCGATGGCAATAACGGTGCCGCCTGTGAGGTAGAGTTTCTTGCCTCCCTCAGTATTGGCGTCGATAGCCACCTCTGGCTGTCCGCTGCAGATGGCATATACCGTACCACCTTTTATGTAGCAGTTGCCGTTGGCGTCAAGTCCATCGTTATTTCTGCCTTGGGCATA
>JAEEGF010533568.1_pt1 | contig 29429 bp, 28 predicted proteins | sample 9134171 | NCBI WGS metagenome assembly JAEEGF01 (sample SAMN16246542, study PRJNA631951) | gut metagenome | biome: gut microbiome; feature: rumen; material: AP-attached | host: Bos | place: Iran: Karaj | collected 2018-10 | reverse complement strand
AGAAAGTGGTCATACAAGGTCTCGATGGCTATATCGTGGCAGAGAACAATGATACCCTGCTTATTTGCAAGCTCTCAGAGGAGCAACGTATCAAACAATTCTGTGGACAAGGTTAATAGAGTGTTTTCTCACGATGTTAGCAAAAAACAGTAAAATATATGTAGCTGGACACAATGGTCTCGTTGGGTCTGCGATATGGAATAACCTAAAGGCTCGTGGGTACACCAACCTCGTGGGACGTTCACACAAGGAGTTGGACTTGACGGACCAGGTGGCTGTCAGGAAGTTCTTTGATGAGGAACAGCCGGACGCAGTAGTCCTTGCCGCTGCCTTTGTGGGTGGTATCATGGCGAACTCACTGTATCGTGCTGACTTCATCATGATGAACATGAAGATTCAGTGTAATGTCATCAGTGAGGCGTATGCCCATGGGGTGAAGAAACTGCTGTTCCTCGGTAGTACCTGCATCTACCCGAAGAACGCTCCCCAGCCTATGAAGGAGGACTGTCTGTTGACCTCTCCCCTGGAGTACACCAACGAGGAATATGCCATTGCGAAGATTGCAGGTCTGAAGATGTGTGAGAGTTATAACCTGCAGTATGGCACCAACTATATTGCCGTGATGCCCACCAACCTGTATGGTCCTAATGACAACTTCCACTTGGAGAACAGTCACGTGATGCCTGCCATGATGCGTAAGGTCTATCTAGCGAAGTTGATACACGATGGTGCCTGGGAAAAGATCGCCATCGACCTGAACAAGCGACCCGTAGAAGGTGTCACCGGCGAAGGTCTTCTCAGCCATCTGCCTTCATACATCTCACATCGAGACGAGGTTTTATCAAAACTTGCCAAATATGGCATCTTTGATAACCGAGTCGTCCTCTGGGGCACCGGTACACCACTCCGTGAGTTCCTGTGGAGCGAGGATATGGCGGATGCCTCCGTCCATGTGTTGCTGAATGTTGATTTCAAGGATGTCATCGGCATTGAGAAATACTCCTCCGTACATTACGGTGCCAGCACCGATGGTGCCGTCGACCGTAACCATAGTGCCGGTCGTGGTGGAGCCATCCCGTCATTGGGTGAGATCCGCAACTGTCATATCAATGTGGGAACGGGTAAGGAACTGACTATCCGGGAGCTCTCGGAACTGGTTGTCAAAGCTGTCGGTTTTGAGGGAACAGTGGAGTTTGATGCCAGCAAGCCTGACGGTACCATGCGGAAACTGATTGACGTGAGTAAGCTGCACTCTCTGGGTTGGCATCATAAAGTGGAGATAGACGAGGGTGTCCGAAAACTCTTCGAGTGGTATCAGGACAGCCTCAACTAAAGCCCTCTCGGTCAACTAGAATCCTTAGAATAATTAAAACAAAAGCCTATGCAACCTATCAAGACCTTGAATGACATGATTATCTTCCTGCGAGAACGGGGAGACCGTAAGCGTGTCGCTGTCGTATCCGCCAGTGATGCCAGTACACGATACGCCGTGGAGAAAGGCAAAGAGATGGGGTTTATAGAACCTATCTATATAGATGGTGACGACAAGGAGGCATGTGCCCGACAGGCAGTAGCACTCTGCAGGAATGGTGAGGCAGATATCCTGATGAAGGGATTGATCAATACGGACGTACTTCTTCGTGCCATCTTGGACAAGGAAAAAGGAATCATCCGCCCGGGACACGTACTGACCCATGTGGCGATGGCAGAGATTCCCAAATACGAGAAACTACTTTTTTTCACCGATGCCGCTGTCATCCCGGTCCCTACTCCCGCCCAACGACGCCAGCAGATTCATTATATGAACTATGTGTGTCACGCCATGGGCATTGAGGAGCCACGCATCTCACTCATTCATTGTGCAGAGAAAGTGAGCGCCAAGGCGTTTCCCTATACAACGGACTATCTAGAGATTATCGCTGAGGCACAGACAGGATGTTTTGGACATTGCATCATCGATGGTCCCCTTGACCTGAAGACATCGCTCGATGCTGTCAGCCTGCATGAGAAAGGGATTCACAGTATCATCGACGGACAGGCTGATGCCCTGATCTTCCCCGACATCGTAGCTGGTAATGTTTTTTACAAGACCTTGACACTCTTTGCCTATGCGAAGACAGCCGGTGTATTACAGGGGACCCTCTGTCCTTGCGTGGTATCTTCCCGTGCAGACAGTCCTGACTCCAAATATTACTCACTTGCCTTAGCTGCCCTATGAAGATATTAGTCATCAATCCCGGTTCCACCTCCACCAAGATGGCTGTATATAAAGATGAGAAGCCGATATTACTCCGGCACATCGCCCATACAGCCGAAGAGCTGGCGCCTTTCGGGGACATCACGGAACAACAGTCTTTCCGTCGCCAGTTGGTACTCGATGAACTCCAGCAGGCAAATATCCCATTGGATTTTGACGCGGTGATTGGAAGGGGCGGACTAGTCAAGCCCATTGCCGGTGGTGTCTACGAGATCAACCAGAAGATGATTGACGACACCCTGCATGGTTGTGTGATGCATAACCACGCCTGCAACCTCGGCTGTCTCATCGCCCATGAGATCGCTGCCACCATTCCAGGATGCCGTTCTTTCATTGCCGACCCTGGCGTCGTGGACGAACTGACTCCCCTCGCCCGCATCAGCGGATCGCCCATCATGCCACGTATCTGTATCTGGCATGCCCTTAACCAGCGTGCTATTGCCCGTCGCTATGCCCGTGGTATTGGCAAGGAATACGAAGACCTGAACCTGATTATCTGTCATCTCGGCGGGGGTATCAGTGTGGCTGCCCACGAACACGGTCGTGCCATTGATGCCAATAACGCACTGGACGGTGAGGGGCCACTCTCTCCCGAGCGTGCCGGTAGTCTTCCCGCAGCAGATCTGATACGACTCTGCTTCAGTGGGAAATATACGGAGAAACAACTCCTGAAGCGTATTGCGGGACAAGCGGGACTAACCGCTCATTTGGGTACGAATAATATGCGGGAAATCTTGGAACGTATTCATCAAGGAGACGAGCATGCCCAACTGCTGGTGGACGCCATGCTTTACCATACCGCCAAAGAGATAGCCAGTGAGTCTGCCGTCCTCTGTGGACAGATAGACGCTATCCTGCTGACTGGCGGCATGGCACATAGTGAATATATAGTCAGTGAGCTACGCCGTCGCATCGGATTCCTCGCCCCTGTCTATGTGTTCCCTGGCGAGGATGAGATGGAAGCGCTTGCCCTCAATGCCCTCGCCGTATTGCAAGGTAAACGGGAGGCAAAGGAATATCAATAAAATAGGGGCGGTTGAACCGCCCCTATTATCATCATCACAACCGCAGTTGTCAAAGTTTCTCGTTTAATGTCTCTTTCCAACGGGCATACGCTGCCAGATACTCCGCACGATTAGCCTCCTCTGGTTCAATGACCTGTAACTTGTCCAGTGTGGCGAATGCCTCGTTGTTATCCTTATAGATACCAGCACCCATACCAGCACCTTTGGCAGCACCCACAGAGCCATCCGTATCATAAAGTTCGATGGTGGCGCCACTGACACCTGCCAGGGTATTACGGAACAACGGACTCAAGAACATATTCGCTTTTCCCGCATGGATATTCCGGATATCCATACCCATCTGCTGCATGATCTCCATACCATAGCAGAAGGAGAACACAATACCTTCCTGGGCTGCACGCACCAGATGTGCCTTATTATGCTTGTTGAAGTTCAAGCCATTGACAGAGCATCCGATCTCCTTGTTCTCAAGGACACGCTCAGCACCATTACCGAAAGGAACGATTGTCACGCCTTCACTGCCGATGGGCACAGAGGCTGCCAGGTCATTCATCTCCGCATAGCCGACATCCGGTGTGATATTACGGTGAACCCATGCGTTGAGGATACCTGTTCCGTTGATACACAGTAATACACCAAGACGAGTCTGCTGGGCGGTGTGATTGACATGGGCAAAGGTATTCACACGACTCTGCTTGTCATAGTTCACCTCTCCCAAGACACCATATACCACACCGGATGTTCCTGCCGTAGCAGCGATCTCGCCAGGATTGAGCACATTCAGTGACAGAGCGTTATTGGGCTGGTCACCACCTCTATATGAAATAGGTGTACCAGCTTTCAGTCCCAGTTCTGAGGCTGCGGCAGCACTAACCTCACTCTGAATACCGAATGTCGGTACGATATCAGCAATCAGAGAGGAGTCGAATCCATAGTATTTCATCAGGAAATCAGCAACCTGGTTGTTTTTGAAATCCCAGAACATACCCTCGGAGAGACCACTCACCGTCGTATTGGCAACACCAGAGAGACGCATAGCGATATAGTCACCCGGTAACATGATCTTGTAAATCTTGTCGAAAATCTCTGGTTCGTTTTCCTTCACCCAGGCAAGTTTGGCTGCCGTGAAGTTACCAGGAGAGTTCAACAAATGGGTCAGACACTGGTCAGCCCCCAGGTCGTTGAAAGCCTTCTCGCCATAGGGCACCGCACGGGAGTCACACCAGATAATAGAAGGACGCAGTGCCTGCAAGTCTTTGTCCACACAGACCAGACCGTGCATCTGGTAGGAAATACCGATTGCCTTGACATCCTCGGCGGTGGCACCTGCATCAGCCATGATTTTCTTCAAACCAAGCTTCATGTTGTTCCACCACATCTGCGGATCCTGTTCCGCCCAACCGGCTTTCACTGCAGTAATAGGAGCCTCTTTCTCGGGAAAGAATGCCGATGCTGCACATTTACCACTGTCTGCGTCCACCAATGATGTCTTTACAGAAGAACTGCCAACATCAATACCTAATAAATATCTCTTTGACATAATTTGATAAAAAATTAACTATAAACATTATATGTTGCGTTTATGACCCCAAATTTCTTTAAAATATTTTTAAAAACCAACTTTTTTCTTCTTTTTTGGCATTTTTTTATCATTATTTGACTACAATTAAAAATATTTTTTTACCTTTGCACATTGGAACAATATAAGCGTGAACTAAGTTTTATTCATATATGAAGAAAAAAATATTAATTCTTGATGACAAAGAGACCATCGCCAAGGTTCTCTCCATCTACTTGATGAGCGACTATGATGTACAGTGGTTGCCTGATGGTTTGCAAGGCGTGAAATGGCTTCAGGCAGGAAACACACCGGACTTGATTATCTCTGATATCCGTATGCCTGGTATGCGTGGTGACGACTTCTTGGAGTGGATCAAGCAGAACGAGCTGTTCCGCCATATCCCTGTAATCATGCTCTCCAGTGAGGACTCCACCAGCGAGCGTATCCGTTTGCTGGAGATTGGCGCAGTCGATTATATCGTCAAGCCATTCAACCCCATGGAGTTGAAAATTCGTGTCAAAAAGATTCTTCCCAATTAATTATTGATATAGTATATATATATAAAATATGATAGGTGTTGTTTACTTAGGTAACAATCCAAAGACACAGGAAAGGCTCAAATACATCCCGGGGCAACTGGTCCGTATGGCAAATGCCTACAAGGACGCCGCTCAGGTATGTACCCCACACGTATCCAATGAGCACTTTATCGTCTTCTTTGAGCGTAATGTCCGTAGTGAGGATATTACCGCTATCACCTATCTGCGCAAGAAATGCCGTAATGTCTATATCATTCTCCTGACCGACAACATGACACCGGAGGAGCGTGGCATCTACATGAAGTGTGGTGTGAACGACACCATCAACAAAGACGCTTCTGTCACGGCATTGAACAAGAAAATTCAGTTTATCTCTGACCGTGAGAACATCCTGTTCGATGACGAGGCTCCTAAATACAAGATCCTGAAGTTCAAGATTCCCGTATGGAAACGCCTCTTTGACATTGTGTTCTCAGGACTTGCCATTATCATCCTCTCCCCGATTTTCATCCTGACGGCAATCGCCATCAAGTTGGAGAGCAAGGGACCTGTCTTATTTAAATCCAAGCGGGTTGGAACCAACTACACTATCTTCGACTTCCTGAAATTCCGTAGCATGTACACAGATGCTGAGGATCGGCTCAAGGATTTGAGCAAGACCAACAACCAGTATGCGGAAAAAGAAGAAGAGGAAGAGGAGGATCACAAGACCATCACGGCGCCACTTGGTGAAGAGGCTGAGCAGGATATGCTGAATATGGGTATGGAGTCCGGAATGATGATCAGTGATGAGGAGATTATGCTGATTGGTGACGACTTCGTTGTGGCAGAGAGTGACTTCAACAAGCAGAAGGAAGAAGAGAACAACAATGCCTTTGTGAAGATTGAGAACGACCCCCGCATCACCAAGGTGGGTAAGTTCATACGTAAATACAGTATCGACGAGCTTCCACAGCTCTTTAACATCCTGAAAGGCGACATGTCTATCGTCGGCAACCGTCCTCTCCCACTCTACGAGGCAGAGAAGCTGACTGCTGACACCAGTATCGACCGCTTCATGGCTCCCGCAGGACTGACAGGTCTTTGGCAGGTCGAGGAGCGGGGCAAGGGCGGCAATATGTCTGCTGAAGAGCGCAAGCAACTGGATATTACCTACGGACAGACCTATAACTTCATGTTAGACATGAAGATTATCTTCCGTACCTTATTTACATTTGTACAGAAAGAAAACGTTTAACACTGCTGATAAAAACCAGATAAAAATGAACAAAATAAAACGTTTACTATTACTGACCACCGTAGCATGCTTGGGGTTGACCACGCAGGCACAGTCATTAGATGACAGCGGTATCAGTGCAGGCTTCTTTGACTCAAGTGAGGAGGCTACCTTGAATTTCTCAACGTTCCACCTGCCTCCGTTGTCTGTTCTTTTTGAGAATGCCAAACAAAATCCAAACATTCTGTCGATGGAAAAATCTGAACAGCTTGCCAGAGCAGAGGTTGCCAAACAGAAACGTCATATCTTCTCATATGTCCATGCTCATGCCAGCTATAGTTATGGTAAGACTGATGTGTATGGTCAGATGACGAACAATCAGACAGGTACCATGAATTTTGTACCTATCTTCGAGTCTAAAAATGGTACGGAGCAAGCCTATTGGAATGTAGGTGTTAATTTGAACCTGCCATTAGAGGACATTCTGGATTATGCTCCCGCTATCAAGCGTAAGCGTTTAGAGGCTGACAAGGCAAAATTGGAGAAAGATATCAAATTTGACGAATTAAAATTGCAGATTAGTACACTCTATGCAAAAATCACCAATACTTTGGTAACCTTGAAAACAGCAAGTGAGGGAGCTGCTGCCTATCAAGGAGCCGGTGCTTTGAACCAGGAAGATTTCCATCAGGGAAATATGTCTATTGAGGATTATGCTTGGACTAAAATGCATGAAATGAGTACGGTGACAACATATCAAAATTTACAAACACAGATTATCACAGATATCCTTACTTTAGAGATTATCTCCCGTACCCCGATTATCACCAATGCAACGACGGAGGTGACTTTAGATGGTACCATACATAAGTCTGAGAAACAAATTCGTCGCGAGAATAAGGCTTTGGAGAAGCGTATTGCCAAAGAAGTAAAAGCAGATGAGAAGCGTTACCAGCAGTTAGAAAAAGCGGAGAAAGAGGCTAAGGCAAAATCCGACAGGATTACAGCACGTGAAGCGGCAAAATCCGCTAAAGCAGCACGAGCATACGAGAAAAGCAGTAGAAGTAAATAATAAACGATAAAATAGAAAGCTATGGATTTATTTAGATATATCGTTCGTTTTTTATACAAGATTCGTTGGTATTTGGTTATTTTACCACTAATTGCATTAATTGTCGCTTGGTTTATGACCCGACACATGGAGCGTATCTATGACACCAACACAACTATCTATACTGGTATGATTACCGGATATAACATCGAGGGCGGCATTGGTGTGGCTGGTGGTAACTCACAGACCAACATCACCAACCTGATGTTGATTATCACGACGGAGAACACCATTCGTGAAGTGTCTTTGCGACTGTTTGCCCGCTGTATGATGTATGGTAACCCCAACAAGGACAACAATTACATCTCTGCGGAGCATTTCCGCCAGTTGAACGCCTCTGTCCCAGCGGATGTCAAGGCATTGATCAATCACAACAGTGAATCGGCAACGTACGCCAATTTAAAGGCATACGAAAAACCATCACAGGATAATTACCTCTTTGGACTCCTGAATTACCATCCCTATTTTGGCATCAATAATATTACTGCAAGACTGAAAGTGCTACAATTAAAAGGCAGTGATATCATCGATATTGGCTATTCCGCCAACGATGCGGGTATTGCTTATAATACTCTAGATATCCTAAATGAGGTATTTGCCCGTCATTACCAACAACTGCGCTTTGGTGAGACCAACAACGTCATCAAGTTCTTTGAGCGTGAAGTGGCTCGTTTATACCGTATTTTGACCGGTGCAGAAGATGACCTCATTCGTTATAACATCTCCAAACGTATCATTAACTATGGTGAACAAACAAAGGCTTTAGCAGGTTTGGAAGCACAACAGCAGAATTTCCGTAACCAGCAGTTGATGGACTATACCACTTCCAAAGCATTGATGGACTATCTGGAGCGGCAGTTAGGTGACCGTGCCCGAGTCATTCGCGCCAACAAACAGTTTACCGATCATATCAAAGATATCTCGCGTCTCCAATCCCGTATCTCCAACCTTCGTTTGATGGCAGGAGAAGGTGGTGACCTCAACAACGAGGCACAAGAGGAAATGCAGAAGGCACAACGGGAATTGACAGCGACCACCAATAGTGTCAAGGATTTGACCCATGAGATTGAGGCTGGAACTTATAGTACAGAAACCGGTGTCAAGGCAAGTGCCATGATCGACCGTTGGTTGGAACAGATGCTGTTGATGGAGAAAGCACGTGCTGAAATGTCAGCGACCGATATCATGCAACAGAATCTGGATCGTCAATACCTGTTCTACTCTCCAATCGGAGCAACGTTGGATCGTAAGGCACGTCATATTGGTTTCGTGGAAGGCAACTATATGGAAATGCTAAAAGCATTGAATGCTGCTCGTTTGCGTCAAAAGAACCTACAGATGTCTACTGCGACCCTGCGTGTACTGAACCCACCGATGTTCCCATTAAATGCACAGCCAACCAATCGTCTGATGATTCTATTGGGAGCTTTCCTGCTCACCTTTATGTTGACCGCTCTTTGGTTCTTCATCATCGAACTGCTTGACCGCACCCTGCGTGACCGCATGCGTTCCGAACGTATTACAAAGATTCCCGTTATGGGCTGCTATCCGAAGGAGAGCAATTTACGCTATCGGCGTTTCAACAAGACGATTGCCGACATGTCACTTCGCCAGCTCAGCAAAGCATTGTTACCTAAGTTTAAGGAAGGACAACAGAACGTACTCAACCTGTTATCCACCGACTCAGGCAATGGTAAGAGTTTCTTGGCACAGGAATTGGAGAACTATTGGATCTCCATTGGTCTACAGGTTCGTCGTCTGACATACGATGAGGACTTCCTCGCCGAAGACAGCAAGTTCATCATGGCTAATGGCATCAAGGATCTCTGTCCAGATATCCTGCCTGAGGAGATTGCCATCATCGAATATCCTAACCTGGATGAGAACTCCATCTCCCCTGCCCTTCTGAACATGGCGACCGTCAACCTGATGGTGACCCGTGCCAACCGCACCTGGAAGGATGTCGACCAGAAAGCTTTGAAAGAAGTAGAAGCGATGTTGGATGAGGAGCACAAGGATACCCTCTTTATGTATTTGACCGAGGCAAGTCGCTATGCGGTAGAAGAGTTCGTTGGACAGTTACCACCTTACACGAAGTTCAACAACTTTGTATACCGTATGTCTCAGTTAGGTTTGACTGCTGTTGAAAATAACCATGCCAAATAAATGATAAAAAACTTTGCGACATATACGCAAGAAACCGGAGGAAGAGCAATATTGCTCTTTCTCTTGTTTGGTTTAGCCATCTATCAATTTATATATGCTGGCTTCCCCGCTTTTGCGATTGTTTGCTGCATACCCATCATCATTATTGCCGCTTATGTCGCTTTTAAATACCGAATGGCAGCTTTTTGGGCATTATTCTTCATCAATTATTTCGTTCATTTCTTTAGTAAAAATCAATGGCTACCCTCTGGAATTCCAATGTCTCTTTATAATGAGATGTTAGAAATTTTATTATTAGGCATTGCCATTATTGACGCCAGACGCACCCCGCATTTTGAGAGAACTGCAAACTTGATGTTATATGCATTAATTATGTGGTGTGGTTTTTGCACATTGGAAGTGTTAAACGACACATGTGGATTAGGAATCAATATAGGTGCATGGTATCAAGGTGCCCGTATGATGGCATTTCAAATTCTATATCTATTTATAGTCTTTTGTATATATATTGATTCTCCCAAAATATTGAATAAATACTTAATATTATGGGGATGTTTATCACTTTTCTCAGTGTTTTGGATATGGAAACAACAACATATAGGGTTTACTTCTGCAGAATACAATTGGCTTTATAACGGTCCAGGAAGAGCAACCCATATCATTCAAGGTGGGACACTCACAAGATATTTTTCTACATTTAGTGATGCCGCTAACTGTGGCGTATGTTATGCATCAACTGCAACTGCATTTCTTATATTCGCTATCACATGCAAAATCAAAAAATATCGATATTTTTTCTTTTTTATAAGTCTTGCATGTGTATGGGGCATGTTCCCTACTGGTACTCGTACAGCGATTGTTTGTTTAGGTATTGGTGTTTTTTCCTATATTTTTCTATCTAAATCTGTAAAAATAGCAGTTCCAGTATCAATTCTTTTCGGTTTGGCTTTTTTCTTCATTGCCTTTACCAATATAGGGCAAGGGAATCAGCAAATACGACGTATGCGTTCTGCATTTAAAGGAGGAGATGCGTCTACGAATGTCCGTACCATTAATCAGCAAACGATGCGAAAATACATGAAAGAAGCACCTTGGGGTATAGGTTTAGGCATGAATTACAAAAACGTTCCTGCCAACAACAAATACGCCTTAATGTCAAATATTCCACCAGATTCCGACTATGTGTTTATTTGGCTTAGAACAGGCAAAATCGGTATTACGATTTTTATTATCACCATGTTATTTATGTTAGGAGGAGCATGTTGGATTACGATGTTTAAAATTAAGAGTCCTTCCTTGCGAGGCATTGGAGCAGGATTTTGTTGCGCTTTTATATCTCAACAATTAGGAGGATATGGTAATCAGGTACTGATGCAGTTCCCAAATGCATTATTGTTTTATGGAGGACTTTCTATTGTCTATATCTTACCTTTCATAGAAAAAGAATGGGTAGAATATGAAGCAAAAGAAGTTGCCAAACAGGAAGAAAAAGAACGATTGAAGTTAGAAAAGAAAAAAGCATCAAGAGTATAAAAGATGTCAGAGGTAAGATGTAAGAAGTAAGAGATAAATTGAAACTTGAAAAGTTATTATCCATCATAACCATCAATTATAACGGGTTAAAAGACACCTGTGAATTGATTGAGTCATTACCTACTGATGACGATTCATTAGAGGTAATCGTGGTGGATAACGCCTCAACCCAAGACGAAGCTTCAGAAATTGAAAATCGTTTTCCCCATGTGATGGTCATAAGGAGCAACGAGAATTTAGGTTTTGCTGGCGGTAATAACCTCGGTATCCAAGCAGCCCATGGCAAATATTTATTCTTTTTAAACAATGACACACTTTTTCGATGTAAGAAGGAAGATGTAAGAAGGAAGATGTTGCAGCCATTGATAGATCGACTGGACAGTTCCCCAAAGATTGGAATAATATCTCCAAAAATTCGGTTCAGTTGGGGAAACCAACCAATACAATATGCGGGATACACCCCACTTTCCCCTATAACCTTGCGCAACAAATCTATTGGATGTGGAGAGGAAGATCAAGGACAATATGACACAGCCCACCCTACCTCATATGCTCATGGGGCAGCGATGATGGTGAAACGGGAAGTCATCGAGCAAGCAGGTATGATGCCAGAATGTTATTTCCTTTATTATGAGGAACTCGACTGGTCCGTCATGATACGACGAGCTGGTTATGAGATATGGTATGAACCTGCATGTACCGTCTACCACAAAGAGAGTCAGACAACTGGGCGTATATCTCCTTTGAAGACATTCTACATCACCCGCAATCGATTGCTTTTCGTCAGACGTAACATCAAAGGGATATCCAAATATGTATCCTATCTCTACCTGATGGTGATTGTAGCACCAAAGGATATGCTCAAATTTTGTTGGCAAGGACGTAAAGACCTATCCAAAGCGACTTTTAACGGAATCATTCAATTCATGAAATTATAATAATTATGGAATTATGGAACATACTATATATTATTGACTGGGTATTGTTTACCTTTGCAGCATTAACGGTGCTCTATATGTTGCTCTTTACTATCTGCTCTATGTTTTCACATAAGGGTGCCTTGCCTAAAACCAACCACCAGAACCGTTTTATTATCCTTATCACCGCTTACAAGAATAAAGGGGTTTTCCAGACGGTACGATCGATGTTGGCACAGACATACCCCCAACGACATTTTGACATATCCGTCATCTCTGATCATAATGATGAAATGACGAATATGCGACTTGCGCAAGAGCCTGTTACGTTACTGACTCCCAATTTTGATAAAAGCACCAAGGCAAAAGCGTTACAACTCGCTATCAACAACTTACCTCAGTTCAAAATTTATGATATCGCTGTCGTCTTAGATGCAGGAGATTTAGTAGAGACAGAATTCTTAGAAAACTTGAATGCTGCATTCGAGTCTGCAGGAACCAAGGCAATACAAACACATATCCTGTCCCGTAACCGCGATACCACGGCAGCACGTATGGGAGCTATCTTTGAGGAAATCAACAACTCTATTTTCCGCCGTGGACACATCGCCGTAGGCTTGTCTGCAGGTTTGATGGGCTCTGGTTGCGCTTTTGACTTCAACTGGTTTAAAACCAACATTTTCAATGTCAAATCCGCCTGGGAAGACAAGGAATTGGATGCGATGCTGATGCGCCAACATATTCATGTTGATTATTTTGACCAGATTTACGTTTATAATGAGAAAACGAGGGAATCAGATGAGTTCAATCATGAAAGAGGACGTTGGTTGAAAGCACAATATCTCACTTTATTAAAGAATATCAAATATTTGCCCGTCGCCTTGGTCAATCGACACTACAGCTGGGCAGACAAGATTATCCAATGGATGTTGATGCCTCGCATGGTATTAATGGCTGTTATCATTTTGATGAGTATCGTTATGCCTATGATTTACACCACCCTTGCCTTTAAATGGTGGGGACTCTTCGCTATGACCCTGCTAGTCTGTGCCATGGCAACACCTGACTATTTAGTGGATAAGAATTGGAATGCCACCTTCTTCAAATCACCCCTTATCTTTATGAAATCCATACCAGGACTATCCAAGATAGCAGATTGGATAGAGGACAAAGAACAAAAAAGGAAAAAGAAAGATTAACACTAACTGATGTGGACCGCAATACATATAACAGACTGGTTGCTATGGCTTTTCATGGCACCCTCTGTCATCTATGTCTCCTTTTACGCCCTCATCTCCCTCATCCCCTCTCGTCCCTCCCCCATCAACCCTCAGCCCTCAGCCCTCAGCCCTCACCCATCCACCTTCCTCATCCTCTTCCCTGCCTACAAGGAAGATGCGGTTATCGTTCATTCCGTCAGGCAGTGTCTGGAACAGACTTATCCCAAAGAGTACTATCACATTGGGGTGATCTCTGATCACATGCAGGATGAGACGAACGCATTGTTGCGTCAACTACCCATCACCTTGTTCACCCCTCAGTTTGAGAAGAGCAGCAAGGCAAAGGCATTGCACTATGCTATGGAACATACAGAGAAGTACTATGATTACATCATCATCTTAGATGCTGACAACATCATACTTCCGGAGTTCTTAGAACAAGTCAATGCCTCCTGTCAACAAGGCAATCGGGCAATTCAGTGTCACCGTTGTGCCAAGAACAGTGACAATGATGTTGCCGTTCTGGATGGCATCAGCGAGGAAATCAACAACTCTCTTTTCCGCAAGGTACATAACACCATCGGTATCTCCTCAGCCCTCATCGGCTCTGGTATGTGCTTTGAGTACGAATGGTTTAAAAACCATGTCGGTTTGTTTGAGACAGCCGTCGAGGATCGTGAAATGGAGATTCAACTGATGAAAGAGCATATCTTTGTCAAATATGAAGAGGACATATTAGTTTTTGATGAGAAGGTCAGCAACAATGATAATTTTGAGCGCCAAAGACTCCGTTGGTTGACTGGACAGTTACAATGCTTGTTGATGATGCTCCCTTACTTACCTACCGCCATCAAGACGGGGAATATCCATTATATCGACAAGACGATACAACAGGCACTGATTCCTCGTTCCATACTCTTGGTACTTACCTTTTTCTTTGCCATATTGATGACCATCATTTCTTTCCCCTGGAGCATCAAATGGTGGGGACTCTTCCTCATGATTTCCCTCTCTATCTTCATTGCCATTCCCAAGAGAATGCGTACCAAAGCTTTGTTTGGCAAGATTTTCTCTACTATCAAACTGGTCGGACTCATGTTAGGTAACCTATTGAAGATGGATATTAAGAACAAAGACTTCCTTCATACCACCCACGATAAAAAGGACTTTGAACAATAAGTCATGAACATTATTATAAAGCAATTATTATAGTATGATAATTATAAGATAATAATGCTAATTTATTAAAGAGTGTCAAAAAAATATGAGTATATAGTTTTTATTATAAATATAATAATTATATTTGCAATAAAATTAGAATAAGATGAGTGTAAATGATGCAAAGCCGAATGGCTGAGTACTATCTATTAAATACTTCTAAATAAAAAGATTTATAATGCCAGCCTCACGTACCAAAAGGACCATACAAAACTCAAAAGTATCACTAATTCTTTTCGTGATACAAATTTTTGTAGGGTTTTATTCACGGAAGATTTTTCTTGAATATTTGGGCGATGAGGTTATTGGATTAAACACCACATTAGGGAACTTACTGAGTTTTCTTAATTTGGCAGAATTGGGTATAGGAATGGCAATCGCTACATCCCTATACAAACCTCTTCATGACGATGATCATGAAACCATCATTGAGATTATTACCACACAAGGCATTCTCTACAAGCGAATCGCGTTACTTCTTTGTTGTTTAAGTATTCCCGTACTTCTTGCACTACCATTTATCTTTCCTGCTATAGGATGTGGCATTCTATATGTATACGTGGCTTATGTCGTCTTTTTGAGTGGCTCCATCTTCGGCTATCTATGGAATTATCGTCAGATTCTCATTGAAGCAGACCAAAAGAACTATAAACTTATACCATGGATTAATGGTGTACGATTTGCTAAGATATTTTTACAAATAGGCTTATTATTATTCACTCCACTCGGAATTTGGGGATGGATTGGCTCAGAGTTCATTGGTAACATTGTAAGTGTATTTATCATTAACTATGTAATAGCAAAAGAATACCCATGGTTTCACAAGTCAGATGTTTCAGCTAAGATATTGTTAGCAAAATACAAAAATTTATTAACGAAGACTAAACAACTGTTTGTACACAAAATTGGTCAATTTGTTCTTCACCAAACATCACCACTTGTAATCTACGCATTTGTTTCGCTTGAAATGGTCACCTACTATAGCAATTACATGATGCTTATAGCATATTGTCTTACTCTTATGAATGTCATTTTTGGGGGTATGGGCGCTTCAATTGGTAATTTAGTAGCCGAGAACAATAGAAATCATATTATGGAGGTATTTTGGGAGCTATTCACTTCAAGGATTTGGATAGCAGGAATAGCATGTTTTGGCATATATATCTTCATCGGACCTTTTATCTCACTGTGGATAGGTAATAAATATGTTCTTAGTAATACTACACTTCTGCTGATGATTTTAAGTATGTTTATTCAAATAACGCGAACAGTAATCGACTCTTTCAAGAATGCATATCAACTATTCGCTGACGTATGGGCTCCCATCATCGAAGCCTGTCTAAACTTAGGAGGATCTATATTATTGGGATATTTTTGGGGATTAAACGGTGTGTTAATTGGTGTAAATTTTAGTTTGATATTGATTATTCTAATTTGGAGACCATATTACACTTTCCGACGTGGTCTAAAAGCTTCTGTCATGCAATATCATATACAGTTTATTTTACATGTAACAATATTAGTACTAGGGGCTCTTGTTTCCAAACGACTTATGACGTTATTCAGTGTTAATGATAATATTATAACCGTTTGGGGGATCACTACATTTGGTCTTATATGCTACATAATTATAACATACCTAATTCTGTATATATGCACTAAAGGAATGCGTATGTTTACTGTTCGGATAAAAGACATCATAATACATAAGATATGAAAGTAAGTATTATTATACCTGTTTATAATGTCTCAAAGTATATTGAAAGATGTTTAAAGTCGGTCACAAACCAGACATATACTAATATTGAATGTATTTTAGTGGACGATTGCAGCACTGATAACAGTTATACGATCTCCCAAGATTTTATTAATGATTACAAGGGGGATATTGCTTTCACCCTTCTACACCATGACAAAAACAAAGGACAGGCTGCTGCGAGGAATACTGGTTTAAGAGAGGCAAAAGGAGAATATGTGTTTTTTTTAGACAGTGATGATGCCATTACTCCAGAGTGCATTGAGGAACAAATGAAGGTCTTGAAAAAATACAAGGACGCCGACTTTGTTCAAGCAAACTTTCTTGATGGAGAAGGTAACATTAGTCAATATGGCTGGAACTATGATTTGAAAGAATATTGCAATAAACATGAAGAATTAGAAAAACTCATTCTTTTTACGGTTGTCACAAGTGCATGTAACAAGATTATTAAGAAATCTGTCTTCACTGAACATAACCTCATTTTTCCTGAGGGCATTGTGCATGAAGATATGTATTGGAGTTTCTATTTGGCAAAATACACAAAGGCTGCAGCATACATTAATAAGGGAACATATATCTACTACATTAATATTGATAGTACAATGACTTCTATATCTAAAAAAGCAAGAATCAGACGATACACTTCCCGGTTATTTTCATCAACTGCATTCTGTGCTGAACTAGATAAAGAAAAAAAAGCGTCAAAATACCAACGACTCTTTATTGCAGGAAACCTCACTAGTGCTATGATAGAAGTTGCTGCACTCCATTCTTTCCATCATTGGATTATTTTCTGGAAGCATGTGGGGAAATTATACTCAACTCACAAACACCTAACTATCTGGCAACACATTCTTTTTTTCTTCATGATGCCACCACTTTGTTTCCCTATTGGTATTAAAGGATGGTACTGGAGGGTACAACGATATATCGTCAATAATATATGAATTTCTTTAAATTATTTTAATGCAAAAAATAGTCATTATATTTCCTTATTTCGGCACATTGCCTGTACAATATAAGATGTGGCGTGCTTCAGCACTTCAGAATCTAAGCGTTAGTTTTATGTTCTTTACTGATGCAGACGTAGAGCCTGCAAAGAACATCATTGTACACAAAATGCAGTTTGATGAATTCCAACAGTTGGTTCAAAAGGCATTTGATTTCAACATCGTGCTTGACCGTCCCTATAAGCTCTGTGAATATAAACAGGCATACGGATATATTCTACAGGACTATATCAAAGAATATGATTTCTGGGGCTTCGGAGATCTTGACTTGGTCTATGGCGATATCCGTTCCTTCCTTACTGATAGTGTACTGAAACACAAATTCCTTTTAGGCTGGGGACACTTGACCTTACTCCATAATGACGAAGATACCAACACCTATTTCATGAAACAGGTGGATGGCTACCAAAACTATCAAGACGCTTTCACAACTAGTAAAATAACCTACTTTGATGAATATGGCTATAAAGGATGTAGCGACAAGTGGCGTGAATGTCGTCCTGATGACTGCTGGTTAGAATGGCCTTTCGACAATATCGCATTTCCCAAGCAGTCCTACCATTTCAATAGCACGACCAGAGGTTGGAAGCAGGTTATTTTTGAGCACGTTGAGAACAAGCTGTATATGCTACGATTCAACAACGGGCAACTGGAAAAGAAAGAGTCACTCTATGCCCACTTCCAGCATCGGGGATTCACGAAAGATAAAGTTACTGACTACAGCCATTTCTTAATTACGCCAAGAGCCATAGTTGACTATCCTAAATGTTTTATCAACATTCGTCTACGTTGGCTCTGCCGCAAACGTCCACTTATGACTAAATACTATCAGTGGAAAGACCTTCTCATTTGGAAGTTAGGTATGAGTAAAAATAAATAATAAACAACAAACAATTATGAAACTAGCAATTATGACATGTGGCATGCTTCCAATTCCTGCTGTACAAGGAGGAGCTGTTGAGAACAAAATCGATTTTCTTTTAGAGTATAATGATAAGATGAAACTCCACGATATCACCGTGTATAGTCCGTGGAATAAGGAAGCCTCCGTGCATCCTGCCGTCTCTTCTATAGTAAACCACTATATCTTTATTGACGTCAGTAGTTTCAAGGCCAGAATAGCCAGAAGACTATATGGACACTTCCATTCTGGCGAATACTATAACTATTTCATAGAATACTACTTTGAAAAGATTTATGCCCATCTAAAGAATCAAAACTATGATTGTATATATCTAGACAATTGCCCTGGGTACGTCTATAAATTATCACAGCGAGGCTTTAAGAACATTGTCTTGCGCTTAGGTAACGATCTCCTTAACTCCACAACGAAACACAATGAACTAATATTCGACAACCTCAGCATAATTCTAACTTGTTCAAACTATGTAAGAGAGAAAGTTGCCACTATCCGACATGACAAAAAGATACAGACACTCTATAATGGCATTAATGTCAAGGTGTTCTCTTCAATAATTGAACAGCATAAGACACGAACAGACATTGGTCTGTCTGAAGAAGATTTTGTAATGGTTTATACTGGCCGGATAAATAAAGAAAAAGGTGTCTCCGAGCTTATTGATGCTATGCTACAACTAAAATACAAGCCTAACATCAAACTGATGATTATCGGTAGTCCTTTCTTTGCTAACGTTGCCAATGAAGACAATTTTGTAAGAGAACTCAAACAAAAGGCAAAAGACATCAAAGACAAAATTGTGTTCACAGGTTTCATCCCACACTCTCAATTGCCCCAATATTTGAAACTATCTGACATTGCAGTCATTCCTTCCTTATGGGATGATCCATGTCCCAACACAGTACTTGAAGCTCAAGCTATGGGACTACCCCTCATTACAACTTGCCGTGGTGGCATACCAGAAGAAGTTACAGAAAAGAATGCCATTCTTCTTGAGACTGATGAACATTTCGTGGATAATCTTGCCGCTGCCATTCTCGACCTCTATGAACATCCGGAGAAACGCCAACAAATGACCTCGGCAGCCCTTGAACGTGCAAATCTATTCAGCAAGGAGAATTACACCAAGAATTTCTTTGCAGCATTAGAAACTTTGCGGAAATAATTAAAGACCGTCATAGCTAGGGAGTGTCGCTAAATAATAAGATACTTTACAACTGATTTATTGTAATGTGATAGAAAAATAGCACATTCAACTCTTCTCTATACCCTTCGTTGTGGCAACTGTATCAATTCTCCAAGCCGTTGGTCCCAGTCGCCTCCAAAGGGTTTCAGGCCACCCCAGTCGTAAAAGGTGAACTCACCGAAATATACCTTATCATCAACATCAAAGAAATCTACCCGTACAAACGGGATGCCTTCCGATAGTTTGGTGGCGAGTTCCTTCATCAGTTCGAAGTTCTTCGGGCGTTCAAATTCTGGTTGGTGGCGAGGAAAACCATGATCAATCATCACCAGTCGGAACTGCATGTCGTAAAAGTTCTCAAAGACGTTAGCACCTTTGATGGTGCAATACATATAGGTCGGTTTCCCGTTGAAGCACCAGAACTTATAGTCTCTCAGCTCATTGCCAGTATGGTCGTCAAGGTATTTGTCTACTATTATTCTCGGTTTAATATTCATGTATGGCCACTCGCGTCCAGGATAGAAATAGTTGCGCTGGAGATTTGCCGTCACTTCCTGCCTCACTCGCTCGAAATCAAACTGCAGCTTGTCGCGACAAACGAAGACTCCGCTGCTGTCATGCGTACATTTCAGTACAAACTTATTCGGAAGTTTGTCGAAGTCTATCTCTTCCCAACTCTCTGCCACTAAATAGTTTTCTACAACATAACTATCTCCAATACGTTCAGCCACGTATTTTTTTACCGCATATTTGTCGGCCAAGCGGGTATAAAGCGACTGTCTGTCATAGAGCTTTAACCACGAAAGTTTCTCATTGAATGTCTTTGGAGTCTTCAAATTCAGTTTGTAGCCTACTTTCAACTTAAAAAGAATTTTAAGGTATAGACGGTCTGGAAGCACTTTTTCCATCTTTTTCATTGCTCTCAGTGCCACCCCCTTTGGATTGGGCAAAAAAAACCATATTGGTCTCATTTTCTATATGCTTTTATTTTTGTTTCTTATTCACACCTTTAAATCAAATCGTATTGTCCTTATACGCCGCAGCAGTCGGACATCGCCTTTTTCCATCCAGTCATCACCTCCCCGTCAGGTTGTCCTTCAGGAAAGGTATTAAAAGATTAATACATCCGACTCCCTTATGACATTTCCAGTATCTATTATCGAGTGCAAAGATACAAAAAATATTCTTTACCGATGCAGATTTTACTAAAAATATATCTCCTGAAAAAGTTCTCTCTATTGTAAGCAGTTCGTCAAAGTTTCTCTGACAAGGAATAACCCGATTCCTATCAGATTGATATTTAATCACACAATCTAGTAGATTCCAATTCACATAATAGATTTCTTTTATTTGGTGTCCGATAAAAAAGAATCAATAAAACTATGACAATTTATTGTATTCATATTCTCCATCTTTTTATAAAAGATATAACGAAAACAAACGATAATTCTTATTTCGCTTCCGGTAATTTTATCCTGTCGCCAATCATTCTTTGAAACTCCATCGTGAAGTGGTTATTCATACCTGAGAAGGCAAAGAATGTCATCTCACCAAAATATATTCTCCCCTTCACGTTATAAAGATCTACCCTCACCTGAGGAAATCCTCGGGCTATCTTCTCGGCAATCTCTATCATCTTCTCCAAATTCTCCGGTCGCGGCACATTTTTGTACTGTACCCCAGGATCTGCCAAATACTGACGCATGGGCTGCCATGTATGGATATCATATAGGTCATAGACGGTTTTGCTGCCACCGCTGCCACTTTCCAGATTTCTATCATAACAGACCATATCATATTGTGCCTTGCCATCGATACATCTGATTTTATGGTCAACAGTGGTCGCTGAAGAAAACTCATCGGTGTTATTCATCTCTATCAAACTTTCAGCCATCAACCGAGGCTTTATCAATGTATAATGAGGCTCACACGAATCATAACCATAGCGTTTAGAAACGCACTTGTCCAAAAAATCAAGGATTGCCTTTTTATTCATCTTACTCTTGTCATGCACAATGACGGTGCTGCCACAATCATGCGTACACTTCAGGACAAACTTATCGGGCAGTTTATCAAAATCGATTTCCTCAACCCTATCCCATACACCATAACACTCAGTAAGAATATCATTCAAACCAAGTTCTTCGATATGCTTACGAACTTCATGTTTATCGGTAAACTCCGTCCACTTAGATGTGTCAGTCATCACCTCCATCCAAGTCACTTTCTCATTCAGAGTACGTGGATTATTCCAAGGGAACTTTCTCCTATAGAATCGATTCCATTTCATATCGATTGCCTTCTTTGGATTTTTATCCACAAGTTCTTTCCATTTATCAGTATGCTCAATACAATGAATGAAATACAATGCTTTCAGTGACCTAATAGGATGCAAAAATGACCACAAACGCATTTTTAATTTATATGACAACTTCATACTTTATTACTATTTTATTATCAAATAAAAAACTTCAATGAGGACTTAAGCCCAATATACTTTAAATAACCAGATTTCATGGCACGCCAGAAAACCGACGGTTTATCTTTGAAAGGTATCAGATGCCCTGTATAAAACACCTTGCTCAAGGTATAGCGCAGGAACTTGTGGACAATGGGGGCTTGACTGAATCGCAGCAACTCATCAGCCACTGTGAGGTAGCAGTCCATGTTACGACGTGCAAATCTTTTTCCTATTGTGGATGAAGAGTGTATACGGTGTTTAACCAATTTATGCTTTAAACAATAAATCGAATGACTTTTTAGCATCAGTATGGTTGTGTACAGCTCATCCTCATGGATAATACCTTCATAAAAGGTCAATCCTATACGCTTTAGATGTTCATGATTGATGAAAAGTAACCAAACAACAGAATTATAGGAAACAGTGTCAAGCATATGATTGAGCAAGGCTTCACCATCATACCTTGTGCTTTCCTCTACATACTGTGTACTATGTACCCCAGATGTAGTTATAAGACCATCATCCGCGAACCAATCCCGGTCGAAGAAAATGAAATCCGCCTGATTCTTCTCTGCGTAATCATAACAAAGCTGTAAAGCATCTGGGCTACCCAACATATCATCGGAATCCATCATATAGATATATTTTCCCGTCGCATGTTGTAGCGCAAGATTCCTTGCCGCCGACTGTCCTTTATTCTCTTGGGAAAAAGAGATAATCCGTGAGTCTCGTTGCTGATACTGCTTAATGATATCCTCACTTCGGTCTGTTGAACCGTCATTCACCGCTATCACTTCTATCTCTTTAAGTGACTGGTTCAGAATTGAATCAAATGCTGCTTCCAAATAGGGAGCTACATTATATATAGGTAGGATGACACTTACTTTGACCATTGAGGGATTAATTTGATGCAAAGATACTTCATAATCCTGATACTTCCAAAAATTATTTAGTTAATTAACAGAATATGTGTATCTTTATGCCCATGAGTTCTTCGAGGCTCTGGAAGGCGTGTAGCCCAACTTTCCTGTTAAATAACACTAAAACCGTATCACACAAGATTGTGCAACACAACTTTGTGTAACACAGTTCTTATTACAAATCGTCACAAACAACCGAACAAAATCATCACAAACAACCGAACAAAATCACCACAAACAACCGAAAAATCACAAAATCATTTGGATAATTCAATATAACCCAAAGACTTAATAAACGATTTGGACACATTTGGACTTATCTTTGAAGATTTGGCTGTGCGTGACCTGCGTGTGTTTGCCGAAGCACTCGACGGAAAGCTTTATCATTATCGCGACAGTTCTGGATTGGAGTGCGACACTGTGCTGCATCGCCGTAATGGCACGTATGGACTGATAGAGGTGAAACTCGGAGGTGAGAAATTGATAAACGATGGTGCTGATGCATTGAATACGCTTGCAGACACCATTGACACCACAAAAATGAAGAAGCCTTCATTCAAGATGGTTCTGACAGCCGTTGGCTCCTACGCATACCAGCGGGCTGACAGTGTTTTTGTCGTTCCCATTGGTTGTCTGAAAGACTAAGTTTATCTCATTAAACCTCATCTACGCCGTACAAGGCTTCTATATCATATCTGGCTTCTGAAACTATAAACCCTCAAATCCCTCTGACTTCTATTCGGATAGTCAGAGGGATTTTTGATTAGATACCCTGATACTCGCGTACATCGAAGCAGGGACATGCCTTCTTGACCCAGGGAAGGTCACGGTGACCGAGGATCTCCGCATCAGGAAAGTCCACACGCAGACTCTTTAGCAGGGCGAGGAGCGTACGCTTCTGGGCAGGAGTACGAGTGTCGGCAGGTTTGCCCTTCTCGTCGAGACCGCCCTCGTAGCAGATCCCGATGCTGTTTTTGTTATAGTGTTTGGCATGAGCACCTTGTACATCCTCGGAGCGAGTGAGGTGCAGTTGTCCGTCCTTGGTGATGTAGTAGTGGTAGCCGATGCCGTTAAAGCCCCGTGCCCTGTGACATGCCTCCAGTGCCTCCACCGGGAAATCTTTGTCACAGCGTGTGGCACTGCAGTGAATCACTATTAAATTGATTGTTCGCATCTGTTTATTGTTTAGCGGTTAGGGGGTCATCACGCAGCTTTGCATGAAGAAGGTACTGAGTGCTGCGGTCAGCACGGTAACGATGAAATTCACGATTTTGCTTAATGTCTCTTTTTTCATATTCTTCCTTGTTTTTTAAATAGAGAGACTGAGGCAATCAGACGTGCTTGATGGTGGTGTTTTAGAATTTATGAGCGGACATCAGCCGGACGAGTGTCACCATAGCACAGTCCCTGCATCACCTCAGTCTCTTGTTTGGTTAGTTAGACTTTTTCTGATCCTTGATCCAACCGTCAAGCGGTGTGACACGCTTGATGAACTCCTTCTTCTCAGGATCCGTCTCCTCTGGTGTGAGATCAACCTTTTCCTCGACACCATAGGTCGTAAGAGCACACTGATCCTTGAAGTTACGAGAAGTGATATCATCTTCACCAGCACCCTCAGGACGGAAGCGGATATGAATCGCCTTCACATATAGACTGGCATTCCATTTCCCGTTCAGGATATCCTCCTTGGAGATACCGTCCTTAACAGACTCTACGGTAGGCACAAAAGTGCCCAGTCCGTCAATCTTCACAGGATTACCCTGTGAGATAAGCTCTGTGATACACCCTGCCATTTTGGTGATCACACCCTCAATGACATCACGTCCATAGATGCTGTGGTGCTCCTCCATGTGTTTGGTAAGACCACGAAGAGAGATTGTTTTCTTCTCTACTGCCTTCGGATAATACTTACCGAAGCCCGACGAGCGGGGGTTCTCATTCACTCGCAAATTGATTTCGAATTGTGGATTTTTTACTGTCATGTTGTTTAAATTAAGTTTGTCGGTAGGAAACTATCAGTTTGTCGGTAGGAAACCCTTGCTTAGTCGGTACCTAACTTCGCATCGGGTGGCGCCATTCTCCTTGACACTTACAAAGGTACAACATTTCAAAAGGGCATTTTCCGCTTCCTTCCGTTTTCTCAAACATCTATGCAAAATTTTTCACAGATAAATTGAACAATGTGAGGCGGCAGTTTTTTTGCATTAGGTTTCATACCTAATGCCGCTAATTCCTGCCTAAATGGACGACACCAATTCATCAATGTTTTGACAGAAACACCGGCATTATCGGCAATTTCTCGTTTTTTCATTGCTTTCATCGTTATCGCTGTTCAAACAAGTAATCTACAATATCTATTTTCGCCATTTTCTGCTCCAGCGTGGCGTTATTCTCCAGGATCGCACTGACACGGATGGGGTATCTGAAGAACTCCTGCGCCGCGTCGGCAATCTCCTTCCATTGCCGGAAAGTATCCCCCGTCTCATCGGTATCGGGAAAGAGGACGACACGATAGTCCCGAAGGGGATAGAGTTTGGAGACATTCAGCATGGTGAGACCACCTGATGCCATCCAGACAGACTCTGGATACAGTTCTGAACAGATGACCGCCGTCTTCTCCGCCTCGACAACGATGATTGTCTGGTCTTGGTTTTCTGGTAACAAATGCAGTCCGAAGAGACAACGTTCCGCCTCGAACATCAAGGACAACTCTCGCTGCTGTTTCAGTCTTGCGGTAACCCAGGTGGCATTCCGCTCCTTGTCCCGATGACAATTGTCTTGGTAGTACATCAGTTTCCCGTCACGGATCTTTTGGCACTCGTCAATCTCCCAGAAGACGACGGCACCATCTTTCGACCGCCCCAGACGGTAACGCTCCGCAGCATGCCGCATCTGCTGCTCAGTGAGATAACCCTCCGATACCAAAGAACGGCAGAATACGGTATCGGTACTAACAGTCCTGTCAACCAGATTCTTACCGTTTTTCTCTGGTTGGCGTAGCAATGCTGATAAGGAAGAAAATTCAAAAGGCATGGTTTTAGTGTTTGGGTGCCTCGGTGAAGTATTCCCCAAGGCCCATACTACCTTCTCTCTATAGAGAAGTAGGTATGGGGCTTGGAACCTTCACCTCGGCAGCGGGTTAGAAAATAAGTTGAGTCTCTATCACTTTCGGTTGGGTGGGTTTCGGTCTGACATAGATCCGTTGCTGACAAGCATCGTAACTCTGCATGATAACTCCCAATTTCAACGCTTTGTTGAGTTGCCGCCGCAGGACGTTCTCCACGGCAATATGTGACAGCATCCCGACAGCTTTCAATAGTTGTTCCTCGGTATACACCTTCTCCACCTCCATGGCATCGCTAAACAATAGAGGCACATCAAACAACGTATGATGATTCTCCTTGCCGATGACGTACTTCGGATTAAAGGGTGTCAACTTGCTGCCGTCCCCGGCTTTCTGCCGTTCCTCGGCAAGTTTCCGCTGTGCCTCGTACTGAGCCTCCAACAGTTGCTCCTCCGTACAACGATAGGGAAGACCTTGTTCGTTGACTGCAAACTTCAGTTTATCGGGGATGTCATACTTACGGGTATCCGTCTGTGCCCAGGCGAAGATACGCTCACTGGATTTCGAGCACTCATACACCTCGAACGCCTTGTTTTTCAACTCCGTACCAATCCAGCCACGCAGGTTGTTATCCTCCAGCGACTTGTTTTGGTGAAGGACACAGACGATGCAGCACCGCTGCTCAGAAGCAAGGTGCATCAGACGTTCCACAACTTCCTGGGCAACTATCCCGTCATTAATGTCCGCCACCAAGTCACGGATGCCATCCAGGATGACCAAGTCAGGCTTATAGCGACTGACTGCCGTCTCCAACAAAGGCAACCGTTCGGAATACGGTTCTCCTCGGACATTGAACACATCGAATAGTTCTTTCGGAAACTGACTCTCTGACAATCCTGTCATGGGCAGGATACGGTTTTTCAGGATGTCTTGCGTCGACTCCTCACTTTGTTCCGTATCATACCACAGCACATGCAACCTTCTCGGCTCAATCCGATCGACAGAGAGCACCTGGTTGCGAAAACAGAGAGCCATCAGAATAGAACAGACGAAAGTCTTCCCACTCTTAGCCTTTCCTGATACGCCCACCAGTTCACCACGGGCAAAACAGGGTTTATTAAACAACTTAAACAGGAATTCCACCTGTTGTAACTCACTATCAGGCAGGATGCGGTGGTGCTCCAACTGGTCGATCCTGCGCTCTTCCTCAAGAGACAGCCCCGCCAGGGCAATCTCTCCCAAGATCAGTTTGACTGACACAAGGTTTTGTTCCATGATTGATATGTGTTGAATGATAAGTTCGATAGAAACCAATAATGAATATTGATTAGTCTCTTCTGTTTTTCTTACTTTCTCGCATGAGCTTCGTTAATCTTAACCCCATATTTTCGGAAAAACTTCCACGTATAGCGAGCGAGTATCAGACTGTCTTTTTCAAAAGCCTCGTAATTGTCATATTTTTCCTTGTTCACCCAGAGACTGATAATCCTGACGAAGTTTTCAACATGAACTATCGTCTCAACGGGTTCCGTTGTACTAAATACTCTTTTTCCAATATGCCCTTCGGCAGCAGCAGAAGTACTGAAATTCTCTCTCTTCCCTTTCACAAGTGTCAACACGTAGCGTAGCCACATGTTAATGTAGTAGTTTTTGCTATTCATATGTTTATTTGTAGTTATTTGTAAGTATATTACATATTCACTACAAAGTTACACAATTTTTCAGTATCAGAGGTTTCAACATATTGATACCGTGTTAAAAAAGTTGTCAATCTTTTAACACAATTCAATTTATTTAAGAATCTGTATGGAAATTGGGAAAAAGTTGATCTGCTTAATTCTTTTTATTATTCCGATCATCTTTGATTAATATCCATTTTGCGATTTCAGAAGCAATACAAGAATCCAAATAATAATAACCTTTTTTATTCAGGTGCATTCGATCCTCCAAATACAATCCTCTTTTATCCTTATAGCCATCAGGATTCCATTGTATTTTCCGAATCGTAATGACTTGGTTATGCCAATGCTGTTCATCTAGCAATTCGTTATAAGCTGCCACATAATCATCAATACAATCCAGGAAAGAGTGTGTCCACAACATGGAACGAATGGCTCGTAATTTGTTTGCAAGAATCATCCGTTTAAAAGAAAAATAAATATCATAGCGAGGGATTTCTAGTATGATTGGTATTATATTATATTTCTGAAACAGGCTGATAATCAAACGCATATCCTCCTTAAAGAAACCTCGTCCCATTTTCTTGTGAGTATCATTGATTCCTGCGGATATAAAACAAAAATCAGGTCCCCACTCAATAATATCCTTCAACTTCACATCGTAAAATAAACTGTCATATATCTCTTTACTGGTTAATCCACCTATCCCAGCACTTCTAACCACCACGCTCTTACCCGTTGCCTTTGTGAGCAAGGATTTCAAAATATAAGGTTGGTATTCATGCATAGCAGCCCAACTATCACCAATATACGCAACCCTTATCGTATCGTCTTTCTCGCGAGAAACAATGGTGAACACTCCATGTTCTTTGGCTGGCTTATAATATGGAATATAAGAATAATACAATACAGAAGCTATAACCAATCCAACAAGGAAACACATCATTACTATTATACGTAATACTTTCTTTCTCATTCTTTTGCAAAATTAAGAAAAAAACAAGGAAAAATAATCTTATTATAAATAAAAATAGTATTTTTGCATTATAATAGAAAAAGATGGCACAATTTTCGAAAGAGCAATTCCTGAAAGACATATCTGCATACAGATCAGCAATTATGGGTCTTTCCATGATAGCTATTATCTTGTTTCATCAGGATTTTGTCAATTCTTTTCCCTTAAACATTTTTAAATACTATGGTTTTTGGGGAGTTGACGTTTTTTTACTATTGTCTGGGATGGGACTTGTCAATTCTCTCAATAAATACCCGATACGGATTTTTTATCAACGAAGATTACTACGTTTGGTCCCATCATGCATTTTATGTGGTATACTAAAATGTATTGTCATTTTATTCATATCATCCCTCATCCTCCTTCCTGACAGGTTCTCCCACATCAACTGGCTTTCACCATTTAGCTTAGATTTATGGTATATACGTGCTATTGTAGTCTATTACCTATTATCCCCATGGCTATTTAAATATCTTAAGAAAAATACGGGATTAACCATGACAATAGTCATATCTGTTTTCCTTGGCAATGAACTATTGTTCAGGGTTCATGACAGCAACTCATTTTCATGGATTCCCGAACGATTACTGGTTTTTACTATCGGTATGCTTTTAATGGTGAAAGATAATATATTAAAACCCTTGAACATGATG
>JAEEGF011865970.1_pt1 | contig 29438 bp, 15 predicted proteins | sample 9134171 | NCBI WGS metagenome assembly JAEEGF01 (sample SAMN16246542, study PRJNA631951) | gut metagenome | biome: gut microbiome; feature: rumen; material: AP-attached | host: Bos | place: Iran: Karaj | collected 2018-10 | reverse complement strand
TAGCCACCATGTAAGAGTGAGGCTCCGTGCCAAACTCAGCTCCGTAGTCCTCCAAATCCTGAAGGGCCATTTTGCCGTAGTTAATTGCACTGTCGTAATCACCTAAAAGCATGTACTGGTTGCAGATGGTGGTGTAGAAATAATGCTTGGCACCTTTTATTCCATGATTATCTATATAGTTAAAGGCGGTTAGGCATTTATAGAGCATTTTGCTGTCGTAGCCCATGATTCCATAGGCAATAGCCAGACCACGAAGAGCCATAATGTACTGCTTGTGATCTTCTAGCTCCTCGTAAATAGAAAGGGCCATGTTCAGATTGTCGATGCCTAATTCCAGACTGTTTGCAGTAATCAGGCTTAGGCCTTTATCATAATATTCCTGTGCAATCTGTTCAGAACTTGCCATAGTAACCTCCTCATAATTTACCACTGTACATTGCTAGTATAACATTAAGGACATGTCATAATATTTAAAATTCTGTGACGTTTTTCGTAATTTGTTGTTTTGGAAACCTAGAAAGATTAGAATAACACTAGAACTTTATTGACTTGTTGGGGAACGAGTATGAAAAAAACTAGTAGCTTTTTGTACGACATTATCTTTGTCGGTGGTATGCTTTTATTCTTTTTTGTGATAGGGCTTTTGATTTGGGGAGAATTGACCCTTCCTGACGAGCGCAACTACACAGATTTTTATCTAAAAGATTATAGTGAGGGCTGGGAGATTGTAAAAGCAGATGGTAGTCGTATTCCTGCTGTAATCCCTGGTCAATTTTCCATGGATGGTTCAGGTAAATTAATATTGGAAAAAAAGATTGGCAATATAGAACGTACTAATCTATATGTAACCTTTAACTCTGCAAGGCAGGATATTGTTGCCTATATTGACGATAAAAAAGTCTATTCCTTTACAACTAAGGACACTAGACTCTTTGGTGAGAGCAGTCCTGGAACCCTTATGTTTGTGCCGGTAAATGAGTCAGATAGTGGGAAGCACCTTAGAATTATTATGGAGGGTCAAAATAATTATTCTGGCGTAGTGGATGGTATGCAAATCGGCACCCAAATGGGAATTGTAAAACACTTCCTTGCCAAGGAAAAATGGACATTAGGCATGACAGCCTTCATCCTGTACTTAGGCTTTATAGCTTTTGTTATAGGTGCAAGTATAAAACTAGCTTATGGAAAAACATCTCCACTGTTTTTCTCAGGCTGGTGTGCATCTGTTGCAGGATTGTGGGCCCTGGCAGAATCGGATGTTAGACAGTTTATAGCTCCAAACTTTTCATTGCTTTCATACATGACTTACCTAAGCTTAATCATGCTACCATTTGCAATGGCATTTTATTTTGATGCAGTTCAGGATGGCAGATATAGGCCTTTATATATGATAGCAGCAGTCCTTGATTGGTTCTGTGCTTTTATTGCAATAATTCTTCAGTTTACTAATCATACTGATTTAAGTAATGTTTTGTTCTTTGCTTATATTGGCTTTATTCTCACGATGGTCATTTTCACAGTGACCCTTGTATGTGATTTTATAAAGCAGAATGTAAAACTGTTTTGGCCGGAGCTTGTTGGTAATATTGGTGTTTTAATTGCTGGTTTGGTTCAATTTTTAACCTATAAATCGAGGCCAATCACTGTAGATAGAACAGCCATACTTATTGGAATTATCTTTTTACTTTTAATGTCTTACTTGAACGCCCTGATAAATATTAGAAACCTTGAGCGTGACATGTTTGCAGCAGTGCAGGCTCAGGAAAGTAGCTCTGCATTTCTTACTAGAATGTCCCATGAAATGCGCACACCTATTAATGCTATCCTTGGTATGAACAAAATGATTCTTAGAGAGTCCAAGGAAGATAATATATTAGACTATGCCAGAGATGTAAATGGAGCGGGCAATTACCTGCTTGGAATAGTAAATGAAGTGTTAGACCTTGCAAAGGTAAATGCCGGTCAGATAGAAATAGATAATGAAGAGTATGTTCTGATGGATATGGTGCGAGAGGCATATGCCATGGTTCGCCCACGAGCTACAGCCAGCCGACTTGCCTTTGAGGTAGACATGAGCGATGTGCTTCCTTCTATATTAAAGGGAGACAAGGAACGTATTATTCAGGTGGTTACAAACCTGCTTACAAACGCTGTAAAATATACTCCTGAGGGACGAATCAAGCTATCTGTTCAGGGTAAGATACATGAAGGAAAGCTTCTATTAATAATAAGTGTTAGTGATACTGGTATAGGTATTGAAGAGCAGAACATTCCTGTATTGTTTAATTCCTATAGACGTGTAAGCGATTTTAAGAATAAGAGAATAGAAGGAACAGGCCTGGGCCTCACCATTACAAAACAGCTTGTGGATTTGATGGGAGGAGAGATTTCTGTAGAATCAGTTTATGGTAAGGGCACAACCTTTACAGTTATGATTCCACAGGAGATTTGTTCTATTGAGCCATGTGGAACATTTTCAATGGGACCTAATGGCGATAGGCGTGTGGCAGACCGCCATGAGGTATTTGATATAATAGGAAAGATTCTTATTGTGGATGATGTGGCTATAAACCTTAGAGTGTTTACAATGCTACTAAGCAACACAGATATAACTGTGGACACAGCAATAAGTGGAGTTGAAGCTTTAGAGAAGATAAAACGAATAAAATATGATATGATATTTATTGATCATTTGATGCCTGGCATGGATGGAATAGAGCTAAAGACATTGATAGCTGCTATTCCAGACAATCCTAACAGGACTACACCACTTATTATGCAGACAGCTAATGCAGTGGTAGGCGCCAAAGAAGAGTACGAGCGCCTAGGCTTTACTGACTATATCGAAAAGCCTATAAAGGAGGAGGAGCTTAAAAAGCTAATCCGAAAATATATAAAATAGAGGAGAATTATTATGGCTTTCAATCCAGCGGACTTATTTAAAGTAAAATCAGCAGCAGAGAAGTTTAACATGAATCATCCAAAGCTTCTTCCATTTTTTTCGGCTGCAAAAACAAAGGCAATGACCCCAGGTTCGATCATTGCCATTTCAATTACAGATCCAAGCGGAGAAAAGATTGAAACAAATCTTCGCGTTCAGGAATCAGATATAGAATTTATCAATCTCTTAACTGAGATTGGTATGAAGGGACAGTAATTACTTAAATTCGAAGAATTTAGTGTCAAGCTCAGGGTACGCTCGTTTCATTGAAATAGGCGTACCTGATTTATTTACAAAGCAGTGGCAGGTTTTGGCCACAGCTCTATCTTCACCGGTGGCTTTATCGTAGATGCGGTATGCCACATCCATTTCATGACCATCGTATGCCAAAAGCTTTGTGTCTACTACTATAGTCTCGTCAAATTTAACGGGACTTCTATATTCTATAGATTGGGAAACAATAGGAGAGCTAATCTCCATTTCAAGCATCTGCTTGAAGGAAAGGCCCATCTGTTCCATAAGATGCATTCTGGCATCCTCAATCCAATTCATATAATTAGAAGTGTGGATATAACCCTGCTGATCTGTCTCATGATATTTGGTGTGATGCTCAAAAGGGGTAATCTCAATCTGCCTTTTCGCACCAGCAACTTCAATTTCTTGTTTTGCCATATGTGATACCTCCTGATGATTTTCTTAAATTTATTATATCACTTCTTTATTGAAGTAAATTAGGCAAAGTGATAAAATGTATTTAATTGATAAATTTTTAACGAGCGGAGGGTAATATGGATTTTTCAGTTGAATATCAAAAGAAACTTACTACTGCAGCAGAGGCTGTCAAGGTAGTAAAGAGCGGAGATTGGGTAGATTACGGTTGGTGTACTGGCACACCAGACGCCCTTGATAAGGCACTTGCAGCACGTACTGATGAGCTTACAGACATTAAGGTACGTGGTGGTATTCTTATGAAGCTTCCTGCTATTTTTGAGCGTGAGGACGCAGGAGAGCACTTTACATGGAACTCATGGCACATGGGTGGCATTGAAAGAAAGCTTATTGCAAGAGGTTGTTCTTTCTATGCACCTATTAGATACTCAGAGCTTCCTAGATATTATCGTGAGCATATCGAGCCAAATGATGTACTTATGATTCAGACTACTACAATGGACAATCATGGTTACTTCAACTTTGGACCAAATGCATCTCACCTTATGGCAGCTGTTGAAAAGTCAAAGCACATTATCGTTGAGGTTAACGAAAACATGCCTCGTTGCCTTGGTGGCTTTGAGGAGGGCATCCACATTTCTCAGGTTGATGCTATTGTAGAGGGAGAAAATCCTGCTATCGCTGAAATGGGAGCAGGTGGCGCACCTACAGATGTGGACAAGGCAGTTGCAAAGCTTATCGTAGAGGAGATTCCAAATGGTGCCTGCTTACAGCTGGGTATCGGCGGTATGCCAAATACAGTTGGTGCTATGATAGCAGAGTCAGACCTTAAGGACCTTGGTGTCCATACAGAAATGTACGTAGATGCATTTGTAGACATTGCAAAGGCAGGCAAGATTACAGGTGCAAAGAAAAACATCGACCGCTTCCGTCAGACCTATGCATTCGGCGCTGGTACTAAAAAGATGTACGATTACATGGATAACAACCCAGAGCTTATGAGTGCACCTGTTGATTACACAAATGATATCAGAAGCATTTCTGCACTTGATAATTTTATTTCTATTAATAATGCAGTTGACGTAGATTTATTCGGACAGATTAATGCAGAGTCAGCTGGAACAAAGCACATTTCTGGTGCAGGCGGACAGCTTGATTTCGTACTTGGCGCTTACCTTTCAAAGGGAGGAAAGAGCTTTGTATGCCTTTCATCTACCTTTACTACAAAGGATGGCACAGTAAAGAGCCGTATCCGTCCTACACTTGCTGGGGGTTCTATTGTTACAGATACTCGTGCCAACACACATTACCTTGTAACAGAGTACGGAAAAGTTTGCCTGAAGGGACTTTCAGCATGGGAAAGAGCAGAGAAGATTATCTCTATTGCACACCCAGATTTCAGGGATGAGCTTATAAAAGAAGCAGAAAAAATGAATATTTGGAGAAGAACAAACAAACTGTAACTAGTTTGTAACAGCCTTCAGTTTAGAATGACACTACAATATCACACAGTGGGTACGTGATTCTAAATTGGAGGTTTTTTTATGGCAAGAGGAAAAACATTCAAAAAGAGATTTTTATCATTCATGATAACAATCTTGATGATGGCCGCTTTGGTGGTTCCATCATTTCCTTCTTATGCAGTTGAAGACAAAATCGACGTAGGCCAGCCTGCATACAATGCTATTACTGGTACTATGACATACTACAACTGCTTAGGTACAGGTGTAAATCTTTACAAGTCACTTGTAATTAACTTTACATCAGTTAGAAAAAACGGCGAGAAGGCAGTTCTTCCTGATAATATGGACGGATATGTTTATGAGAAGAAGCTTTCTACCGATGGTACTTACATTATCAATATTCCAGACGGAAAGAATCTGGTACAGATTGCTGCCTATATTAGAAAAGTGCAGTTTACAAATTGCCAGAATTCTGAACAGAAGATTAACTTCTCAATAGGAAAAGATATTGTTAAGTACATGACCTTCTATTCAGAGGATTCTAAGCATTACTATCAGTTTATTCCATTTGATTCAACTGGTGCTTCTAAAAAAGATCCTTCTGGTAAGACCTGGAACTATGGTACTTGGGAATGGTCTTACTATACAGCTATTGACATGAAGTATGAAGGTCTTCAGGGCTATCTGGCAACAGTTACAAATATTGAAGAGGATGCTTTCATTTACAAGTGCTCTAATGAAATTGGATGGCTCGGTGGAACTAGAATGGTTCCAGGAAATCTTAAGAATGCCGATACAGAAGGCTCTATTCCTTATTATGATACTTTTACTATTCCAGCTGAGGGTAGTAGTGGAGCAGGAGTTTGGTATTGGGCTTGTGGACCTGATTTAAATGAAGCTGATAATACTACATTCCTGCCAACATGGAAGGTAACAAATTCAAATTACAGATCGTCAATGCAGTCTGCAGATAATCAGGGCATGTATAACAACTGGAACTCTAATGAACCAAACGACTCTGGTAATCATGAGTTTGTTATGACAACACTTAAGATTGGTTCTGGTTGGTCTACTTCTAGAGTTAGTTCTGATTCAGAGTATTATGTAGCAAGAGGTTATTCATGGAATGATATCGTGGATACCAACTGGGCACCATATAATGGTCCAGGCGTTAGTGATTATACTGCTACAGGCTTCTTCGTAGAATACGGCGATCATGTAAAGGGATTATCTAAGACAGCCCTTAAGCAGCAGACAAACTTTGAATTTAAGACAACAACAAAGCCTCTTAGCCATATTTGGAATTTATATGCAGCAGAAGGTTCTGATACAGTAAAGATGTTCTGTACAGCAACTGATCCTAAATGTTCTTACTTTGCAGCAAACGCATCTAGCTTAGGTAAAACTATTGATTGTTCAATAATAGCAGAAGATGTTCCTTATACAGGTAAAGTATATAATAGCGCAGAAGTAATAGGGGCAAATGATCTGATTCAGGCTGCTGATAAGAATGCGACAGTTACAGATATTGCTTACTACAAGACAACTTCCGCAGGAGCTACATCTGGAGGAACAGCACTTGCTGGCGCACCTAAGGATATAGGTTACTACTATGCAGAAATAACAGTTTCTGTAAGAAATACAGGTACTACAGCAGCTACATCAACTACTGCTACAGCAAAAGCAGTAACTCCATTTAAGATTTATGATCCAGACGCACAGTTTGACGTAGAGAATTTAAATAATAATAAGAATTCAAGTGTACCATATCAGACAAAGGTTAATGCAAGTACAGCACATTCTGACTTAGAGATAGTTTTTGCAACAGGTGCTGATACATTTGAAATGTACAAAATCGCTGACATGGACTGGGATTCTAGTGAGCAGACTTTAAATAAGATTGCCTGGGTACAGTCAGTACAAAACTGGATTAATACTTCTGATTATGCAACTACAGCAAAGACACCTTATGACCTGGCAAATGGTAAGGCATCATCAAGTACTATTTCATCCTTCTATAAGGATATGCTTAGAGCAAATAGTACAATGACATTGAATAATGTGGATAACATTGCTGACTTTAATAGTATTGGTCTAAGTACTTCTGAGCACAATTTCCCAAATGAGTACAAACGCTCATACTATAAATATGTAGATGAAGCAGGAAATGAGGTTTCATCAGGGGCAAGTGGTGCAAAGAAATACTCTGTAACATATGATGATATTGAATTTGGTATTTATGCTATTTTAGCTAAAGACAGTGGTGGAAATGATTATGCAGTAACAGTTGCAGCAGTATATCCACAGCAGTCTGGTCCTAACGACGACTTTTATATCCAGGATTTATTCACTGTATATATCAAGGAAGTTGAGCCTACAATTGACAAGTACATCAATGGGCAGAAACAGGATATTGGAGAAATAGACGATACAGAAAATCCAATCGAATTTACTGTAGATTTCCAGCTTCCACAGTACAAGGATAGATTGACAACAGGTGATGGCAGCGGATATCAGCTATCATTCGAAGATCAGATGGCTCCTGGATTTACAATGTATGATGATGCTGCAAATGGTGGAGACCATACATTACAGTTCTTCTATACATATAAGGATGGAGATGAACTAGAAGAAGAGCCAATAGCAGCAAATGGCATTCCTGAAGCTGTTTCATACAAGTTTACAAATGCAAGAGTAAACTCAAGCTCATTCGTTCTTTCAGGTGAAAATGCAAAAGAAGGTACAGTAGTATATACAACAAATCCTTCGGATGACACTGTAGTAACAAAGAATAGTGATCTTAGTGGAAAATATGCAACACCTAGAACTAGTCCAATTTTTGAGCCATTTGAGGTTTATAATGCAGACAATGGCAACACAGTTATCAAGATTACTTTTGATGAGCCAGCAGTACGTTCTTGGAAGACATCACTTCCAGCAGGAAGAGATTTAGCTGGATTTAGAATTAAATACTATGCAGTGCTTGATAATGATGCAGTAATTAATTCTAATGCTAATAGCAATACAGCCTATGTTCACTATGAGAAGGACTCTAGTGGAAATACTATGACAGAAATGCATGATACAGTTTATGCATACACTTATGGTCTTAACATCATCAAGATTGATGGTAGTGCAGCTGAAACTGCATACCTTGCAGGAGCAGAGTTCAAGCTTTACAAGGAGCTTTTAGGTAACAAGATTCCTACATCTCAAGAGGATATTGCAGCTGTTACGGCAGATCAGGAGAACTACTACGTGTTACCTGGTGATGAGCCTAGATACTTCAAGAAGGTAGTTATGAATAATGGCACCTTCGTAAGCAAGAACAATGACGATATTTACGATACACTTGTTTCAGTAGGTAATGCTAATGGTATTACAGCCAAGGGCTTAGGCGATGGCAATTATATCTTAGTAGAGACAAAGGCTCCTACAGGCTACAATGAGCTTGCAGAGGATATCTACTTTGAGATTAACAGACTTGCAGATGATGAGCTTTCACTTTCAGATAATTCATATATCTGGTTCAGAGAGATGGCAACAGATGAAAAGCCATACGTAGAGAATAACCTTGATAGCGTAATCCTTAATGAAAAGGGATGCATCTCAATCGATGTATACAACTATCAGGGACTTACACTTCCAAGTACAGGTGGAATGGGTATCTTATTATTCATCATCATCGGTACTGCAGTAATGGCAACAGTTCTTATTATTCTCATTGGTAAGAGAAGAAGAATGGCTGAAGCTTAATATCTAAGATTTAATTTTAGCACCCAGGGGATTCCCTGGGTGCTATTTTTATAATTACAGTAAATTACAGTTTAGTATGTAACGGATTTGTAACAGATAGTGGTTTAAAATGAAACCATCATAAAGATACTATTGTTTTTTGTTAAATTTGGGATAGGAAGGTATAAAAAATGAAGAAGAGATTTTTAAGCCTCATATTTATACTAATGCTTGTGTTAACAGGCCTTCCTATGCTGTCTATAAATGCAAAGGCCGATGAGTATCAGGTGGATAAATTAAATAACAGAGCAAGCACCTCAGGTTCTGGAGCAGCTACATCAGTAAAGGTAGACAGCGAAAATGCTACTACAAACCTTGTTGTAAAGCTTACAGCACCTGGCGAGACAGTTACCATCTACAAGGTAGCTTCTGTTAGATATGACACAGTTACAAAGAAATATTCGGAACCATATTGGGTAACACCAGTTACAGATTGGCTAAGAGCATATGATAACTATTCTACAGATGGTAACATCAAAACAGCTTATGCCAGCCCAAAGAATCTTTCATCTGCAAGCCAGTCTACATGGGCTGAGTTTTATAAATATTTACTTTATAACAGAGAGGCAAGCGGTCCTTTAAATGTTATTGAGTATGGCTCAGGCTCTACAACAGAAAATGATGTTACAGTTTTCACAGGAAAGCTGGATCCTTACACAGAAAGTGTAACACTTGCAGACGATGCAGATGTTTACGATGTTTCTTTCAAGAATCTTGAGCTTGGTATTTATGCTGTTATGGTAACAGCAGACGCTAAGAGATTTTCTCCTGTAGTAGTAGACCTTACTCCTAGAATTAATGGACCTCAGGGTAACTATTACGTTGATTCAGTTTATTTTGCAGAGCTTAAATCAGCAGATGCAACAATTGATAAAAAGATTAACAAAAAGCAGGCCGATGCAGTAAGGATTGGCGAAGTAGTAGATTTCGACATCGATTTCACACTTCCTACTTTATATAGAGACCGTGTAACCTATACACGTGCCATGGACCAGACCTACTATTTATATGTAGAGGATTACATGAGTCCAGCCTTTACATTGTATGATGCTAATAGTGATGGAACAGCAGATTACAGAGACTTAAGCTTTACATCGGCAGATTCTGTTCCAGGAACAGTAGGTGGAGCTTTCACTACTCAGGAAGTAGAATATTACGAAATCGCTGATTCTACCTATAATTTTGCGGAACTTGCATTAGGTGAGGATTATTTCCTTCTTACAAATGAAAATGTTAGCGAGTATACTAATTCTTCTACACTTTCTGCAATAGAAGGCTATGAGGAAGGTCATAATTACTACGCAGTAAAGGTTTCAGCACCTATTTATACATTTGATACTGTTAGAACTAAAACAAATGCAGATAATGTAGAGTGCACATATTTGAAGCTCAACATTAATGTAGGTGCATTAAAGCAGCTTATTAAGACAGATGAGCAGAGCCAAACCTTTGATTCAGCCACAGTTACTATGTCTTACAAGGCTATAGTTACAGATGAGATAGAGGTAAATTCTGAGGCAAACTACAATACAGCAACTATCGTTTACGAAGGTACATCTGGTATATCTGATACTGTTCGTGGATACACCTATGGTGTTCAGGTAATCAAGGTGGATGGCGATAGCGATGAGTACCTTGCAGGAGCAGAGTTCAACCTTTATAAAGAGGTAAACACTTACCTTAAGGAAGGGGATGAATTCGTATGGAAGGCAGACATGTCAGAAAGCGAAGAGGATAGACTTAGCCTTACATATGCTGAGATTAAAGAGGACATTTCAGAGTACGGCTCTAGCAGCATTTACTATACATACGAAGAAACCATGACAAAAGCTGGCACCACAGAAAATGGTGTGGAATATGATAATGGTGATGTAATCGCAAAGGTATTTGTAAAATATACAAATGGTTATGTAAATGCCAGCACAGACTATGAAGGTTCTATTACATCAGTTGCTACAGAAAATGGTGTTATTGTAAAAGGTCTTGATGAAGGAAACTACATCCTTATGGAGACAAAAGCACCAGCAGGCTATAATGCATTAGCTGAAGATATATTATTTACAATAGCAAAAATCGATGATGAGACAGCAGAGCTTCAGTTCAATGGAAGCCTTTGCGGATTCTTTGATGGATATGATGAAAGCAAGCAGCTTATCGAAAATGGTATTGCAACACTTAGAGTATTAAACTTTAAGGGACTTACACTTCCAAGTACTGGTGGTGCTGGTATCCTGTTATTTACAATAATCGGTATTGCAATCATGTCAACAGCCTTAGTACTTATGGTTGTAAGACAGAGAAAAGTAGATCCACGATCCTATATGTAAAATAAAACCCCTAAAAAGGCCTTTTTCTACAATGTTTTGTAGGAAAGGGCTTTTTTGGTTGGTTATTTTTTCACATTTCTTCAACAGAAAATCCTTTTTTTAATGTTATGCTTTTATAAACAAAGCTGTACAACTGTGTCTTTTGAGACAGAAAAGGGGGCAATTATGACAGACAACGGATACGAGAGAGAGTATGAAAGAGACTATGATAGAGATAGAGAGCGGGACAGAGACCGTGACTATGATAGAGACCGTGACCGTGATAGAGAACGTGACCGTGATAGAGACCGTGACTACGACAGAGATCGTGACAGGGACCGAGAGGTAGATAGGGACCGTGATCGAGATTATGACAGAGACCGAGATAGTCAAAGGGAAAACAGGCGGGACTATGATGTAATGGATGACAAGCAAATCAGAGATGAAATCGACCGCCTAAGAAAAGAAATCTATAATCTTAAGGATGCCCTTGAAGCAAGAAAAGCTGAAAATGGCGAGCTGAAAATGGCCATCAGGCAGTTAGAAAAAACTAATGTAGACTTGATTGGCGCACTAAGCGGCAAGCTTGATACCCTAGATGAGGGCGTGGGAGAAAACATCAAAAAGCTTCAAAAGAGCTTTGGGGAGCTTGAGGAGCTTAATCTTCCAGTAGAGGCAAAATGCGATGCTATCGAAGAGAGACTTAAGAGTCTGCAGGAAAGCCTAGACTACTCTGATCCAATGAAGGAGCAGATGGAACAGGCAGCTGAAGGCATGAAGGATGTCTTGGCAGAAAAATTTGGGTCAAAGACTATTGGGGATGTGCTTCAAAAGCTTGCTACTGTTAATACATTTTTAATTGCAGATTCCATTGGAATAGTAGTGCTTCTAGCACTTATGTGTTTCTTTATTATATCTTTGATGAAGTAAAGTGAGGGGTTTATGACTCAAGGAGGAAATGTTGGAATTGGTGCTCTAGAGCTATGGGGGGCAATATTTTGCCTTGTAGCAGCTTTTTCCATCGACCGAGGGAAGAAAGTCGAACATCGTGAAAACATACAGTTAGGTTATATGCTTCTTATAAACACCGTTATATTGGTGTTTGATATGTTTTGTATTACCTATAATGGAGAGCCTGGTCAAATTGCACGTTCTGTGCTTAAAGTGGCTAACTTTGGCCTTTTTTTTACTCTTTATATTCTAGAAATTTACTTTATAGCCTACCTGAAATCCGTTGTTATAAATAATGGTGGAAAGTTTTCACAGGCGTTTAGCTACGCTGGGGCTCTTATTATGACTTTTTCCATAATTGCCCTTATTGTTGACCAGTTCAAGCACTATATCTATTTCTTTGATATAGACAACTTTTATCATCGAGGTGAATATTACTACATTGCTTTAATCCCGGTATTTTGTTGCTTTGTACTGATTTTTATTATTGTATTTGCTTACAGAAAGCATATGAGCATTCTGCAAAAAATTGCGCTCATAGTATTTCTATCCTTCCCTGTATGCTCTGCTGTAATAATGGTGGCTACAAGCGAGGTTTCATCAATTATTAACATTGCAATCACTATTTCTTTGGTACTGATGTACCTTCTATACGAGATTGAAAAGAATCAGCGAATGCTTAGACAGGCTGAGGAGCTTATTGAAAAAGAACGGGTTAATGCTCAGTTTAAAAACACAATGCTTTGGACCCAGATTCAGCCTCATTTTATATATAACAATTTGAATGTAATCCAATTCCTTTGCAAAAAGGATCCTGAGCTGGCAGCAGAGGCAGTAGTGCATTTGTCTGCATTCTTAAGGTCCTATATAGATGCCTATGATATGGATATGTGCATCCCTATTTCAGAGGAAATGGATGTTATAAATCACTATATCTACATCCAAAAGCTGCGCTATGGTGACAAGCTGGATGTAAAGCTTGATATAGGAGAATTTGATTTTAACGTACCTCCACTTTCAATAGAATGTCTGGTAGAAAATGCCATTAGACATGGTGTGGCCCAAAAGGTAGAGGGCGGAAAGGTATCCATTAGAATAATGGAAACCTTGGATGAGTTTATGGTAGAGGTAGAGGATAACGGTGTTGGTTTTGACGCTGAAGAGCTTAAGATTGCCGATGGCAAAAACCATGTGGGACTTAAGAACACCAATAGCCGACTACAATACATGGTGGATGGCCGCCTGGAGGTACAGTCTCAGGTGGGACAGGGCTGCCGTGCTATAGTGCATATTCCAAAGAGGAAGTAGGATGAAATATCTGATAGTGGATGACGAAAAAATAATACTAGAGGGTATGGAAGACACCTTGAAGGAGATAGTGGGGGATACTGCGGAGATTTTTACGGCAAATGATCCCTTTGCAGCTATTGAAGAGATGAAAAAACACCATGCAGATATTGTTTTTTCGGATGTAGATATGCCAGGAATGAATGGATTAAAGCTGGCAGAACAGCTACAGGAGATTAATCCGGCTGTAGATATTATTTTTGCAACAGGCTATGCTCACTATAGCTTAGATGCCTGGAAAACAGCGGCAAAAGCCTTTATTTTAAAGCCTGTCAGCAAGGCAGAAATGCAGGCAGCCATTGATAAGGTCATGGCAAATAAGAGCAAGGGCAGTGCAGGCAGTGATGGCGAAATGGCTGATGACAAGCCCCTTAGAGTGGTATGCTTTGGAAATTTTGAAATCTTTCATAAAGGCTCACCAGTGCATTTTGCCAGAAAGAAGTCAAAGGAAATGGTGGCCTATCTGATAGATAGAAAAGGTGCCATGATCTCTACAGGAGAGCTGAGAAGCGCCCTGTGGGAAGAGGAGGAAGACAGCGAGGAAAAGAAGGGCTACATAAGGGTTTTGGCAAATGATATTAGAAAAAGCATGGAAGACCTTGGAATCCAGAATTTCCTTAGAAACGATATGGATTGCTATAGTGTGGATATAAAGGCAATGAACTGCGATTATCTGAAATTCTTGGATGGTGACGAGCGGGCCAAGAAGTCATTTTCGGATGAATACATGGTCCAGTACCCTTGGGCAGAAATTACATTAGGTACTCTTTTGGACATGCAGTGATGTAACGGGTTTGTAACACCTCATAGACTACAATTCATGTAACATGGAATTAGTCTATGGGGATTTTTTATGGCGAAAAACAAACTTGTGAAAGGGAAAGGTTACATCTCTTTCGAAAAAGATGAGAAAAAGTCCATAATAATAGCCCTCGTTGTCAGTGCAGTAGTAGTACTGGCTGTTGTAATTGCGATAATTTGTATTAGACGTGGAGTAGGGGTTCCAGTGGGAACTACTACTTCCGAAGAAGTCATAGATACTTACACTGTTACAGAAGATGTAGCAGCAGATGGCAGTATTATCGTTACGAATCAGGAGGAGCTTGATACGAAGCTTTCCGCCTCTTTGGAGGACGACTCTATCGGTGCGATAACTATCCAATCCGAGGAAGAGCAATCTATCGAGATTCCTGCTGGGGACTATAGTCAGGTGGCATTAAATGTAGATGCCCCTTATACTGAAGTGTCTAACTATGCCAATTTTAATTCTATAAGTATTTCTCAAATATCAGCTAACACTTGGGTGGAGCATGCCAGCGGCAACAATATTATACTGCAGGCAGATTCAAGCCACGTGGTTGTCGAAAGTGATGCCGTAGTAGAAAGTATTGCAAATATCAGCTATGGCTCTACCCTTGCAGTAGAAATCTATGGAACTGTAAAGGAGCTTTCATTAGAGGCTGATGAATCTATTTCTTCGGTAAGTGTTCACGGAACCCTTGATAACATGAGTATTTACAGTAAGACAAATCTGTCTCTCTCAGGAGACGGATCTATCAGTGTGCCTGTAAATGTCAAATCAGGTTCTGATGGTTCAATCATCAAATCATCTATTCCAATCAGGATGGAATCCGGTGCAACTGTAGATTTGTACATGGAGGAAGGCTCAGAAGGTTCTCAGCTCAATCTAATGAGCGAGGATGTGCTAACCAGTCTGTATAACAACACTGGCGGTGAGATAAATGTTACAGACCCAAATGGTAACGTGATTGCAGTGGCTGCAGGCAATGCTGAAAGCTACGGCGAGATAAAGGAGCCAGAGGAAGAGGAGCAGACAGCAACTGGTGGCTCTGGTGGCTCATCAGGAGGCTCTAGCTCAACTGTAAGCTCAGGAAGAAGCTCTGGCAGCGGAGGCTCTTCAAGCAATAACAGTGGAGGCGGTTCTAGAACAGCAGTGGAAGAGCCAACCACCACGACTACCACAACAACCACAACAACTACAAACAATAATATCAATACTCCAGCACAGCAAAACAGTAACTCTAATACAGATAGCACTAAGAAAACAGATACTGCCACCGCTGCAGCAGAGGCAAAGAATAAAGAACTCCAAAAGCAGGTAAACGAGCAAAAGACACTTATAGATTCTTTAAAGGAATCTGTTCAGAAGCTTACAGGTAATTATGAAGCTTTGGAGCAACAGAATAAAGAAATGGCAGAACGCCTAGCTACAAAGGAAAAGGAGATAGAAGAGAAGCTTGCTGAGTATGCCAGCAATGCAGTAATTGGTTATCCATTACCTAATGAAGGGTATAAGGAATTAGCCAAAAAAAATGGAGCAGTTGAATTTAAAAACTTTGAAAATAAAAAGGAAGACTTAAAATCTGAAAGATATTCATCAATTAATGAAAAAAATGCTGAGTATATTGTGATTGAAAATCTAACAAGTGATGATACAAATAATTCGGATAATGAAGGAAAAGATTCTATAACGTATCTTGTTCAGCTTCATTATTACTATTTCAAGAATATAGGACCAGAAGGAGCAAAAACATTAGAGTGGCATTATTATAATCGTTCAAAATCCGTTGTATTAAATCCAGGTGAGTCAGGAATATTTGTAAGACCTAAATATGATGATTATGACACCTATTTAATTGAAATTGAAGCAGTTGAAAAAACACACTCAGAAGATACAAGCAGTGATGAAAATGATGGAGTACCTATTATAGTTGATGTGCAAGGCAATGTACAAAGATATTACCAAAATGTCCATGCATTGCTTGTATACGAGTCAGACGAGTCTAATAAGGTAGCTCTTGGATGTATAACATATAATCTGAAACTACCTTTAGATAAGGCAGAAACCGATATGACATATAAGAGTGGTAGTCCAATAACAATAACAAAAACGGAACAAGGCAATGTCTATGACTTTGAATATCCAGATGGTTATAAAGAGACTTATAAAGATGGTACTTTAACGTGGATTAAGTGTTTGAACTGAGGAACTAACAATGAAAAAAACGGGGAAGGCATTGTTAGTAGTTTTTACATTGATACTAACAATGTTTAGGGGGACAACTTCATATGCGGCGTCTACAGCTACCATGATATTCGAAGGCTTAGAGCCGGGGGATGTGGTGGAAATCTATCGAATCTGTAATCTGGAGGACGAAGAAGCAGGCTACACTTGGGCATCTGCAGTAACCACCTGGATGGCAGGAAATCGGACGGGACAGTACTACGCTGATTTAACACCAAATGGCCTTATTAAAATGAAGGCTGCGGAATCCATGGAGTTTTGCATGCTGCTTTTGGATAGCCTGAAAAACACCTCCACAGGTGTTGCAAATCTGCCAGGTCAGTCTTTTACCTATGAGATAGGTGGTGGAAATACTGTAGAGATAGACCCAGGTATATATGTGGTTTTGCCAAAGGGCGAATCCAGGGTATACAGCCTGAAATGGTTTGTGCTTTCTCCTGCTGAGGAAAAGACTATTAGTTACGGTGAAGGGGATTACAGTGTACCAAGCCTTACAACTGAGGTGGCAAACATTACCAGTGATAGGGGAAATATCAACGATACCATACCTATGGCAGAGCTGGACGATCAGCTGACGGTAACATCTCTTATAAATATGCCTATCTATCACGAAATGTATTCTGACGGCAAAAGAGTACTGACAGTATCCTTTGTTATTCCATCGGGAATGGAATATGTGCCAGATACATTAGCACTATCTCTGGTGGGGGAAAATGAGGAAGAGTCAACTTTACCAGAAGATAAATACTCTGTAATGACCTTTAACAACGTGCAGCTTTACAAAGATGCCGATGAAAATTGCGCTTTCTTTGGCTTGCAGGATTATTTTTACGAGGTAGATGGAAATCATCTGGTAGGACCTGACGGAACAGCAGAGCTAGCCCTTGAGGCATACAACCAGGCAAAAGGCACAGAGTACGTTATAGAAGATAAAAAGCTAAGTACAGTAGGTGGACAAGGTGGCATTAGCCTAGAAGAGGAAAATGCCAGGTCCGAGGAAATAGAAGCTGCCCAGGAAGCTGAAGCTGCAGCAGAGGCTGAAGCGGCAGGGGATGCTGAAGGAGAAAATACATCAGACCAAACAGAGACAGTAGATGAAAACTCAGCCCATTCTGTAGAAACAGAAGCTATTGGAGATAACTCAGAGGATACGTCAAATACACTATACAAAAACAATGGTTATTCTGTAGTGGTAGTATCTCTTGATACTTCAGTAGATATTTCATTACTAAAGGCACAGGCAACTGTAAAGAAAAACCAGTACAGTACGGCAGACGGCTGGTATGACATTCAAACAATCCTAAGCTATTCAGTCAGTCCTTTGGACAGAAACCTTAGAGCTACCATATCTCAGGCTGCCAGGGCTGCTTCCTATGGTATTAGGCTTACGGCCTGCATGGGATTTGCTGATTCCTTTAAGATACCAGCAAATGAACTGCTTAGAACTGCTCCTAGAATGCTTGATGACAAATTTACTTTATATAAGAAATCCAATACATATTCAGGAGATATAAACGAGGCAGCATCCCAGGTTGCTCCAGAAAAAAAGGAAAAGGTGCAGCTAATCTTTGATAAGGATTTAAATGTTACCTACGAATATACGGAATATGCCTTGCTTCGAGTAAATTCCGAAGGCCAGATAGCAATAGGTGGCATAACCCCAGGCGAATATCTCATTGTCCAGACGGATCACGTTCCAGGCTATGCATTGTCGGAACTATCATTTTTGATAGAGCAAAAGGACTGGACTGATCCTGTATATATGGAAGGCAACTGTGTATTTGATTTGGTGTGGCTGGACTTTAAGACGGTTTACCTGCCAGCTACTGGTTCTACCGGTGCTGAAAGCAGGCGGACGGCAGGCATTTTAATAATGCTATTTGCACTGATTTTCCTGGCTCAGGTAGCCAGAAAGAACGACTATTTGCCAGTGTTACAAAAATAAATATGAAAAAGAAATTCTTTGTAACTAGTTTGTAACTAGTAACAGTTTAATATATGGCATATAGAACCAATTCTATTGGATTATTACGTCGATTAAGGAGGAAAAAATCATGAAAGGAAAAGGAAAGCGATTAGCTGCATTACTAACACTTTTAGTATTGTCCTTTAGCTCAGTCTTGGTGGTTAATGCTGATAGCAGCACTAAGCTGATTAAGAGAAACACTACTATTAGTTCTAATGAAACCTACCAGCATGTAGAGGTTTCTGTTGCAGCAGACACAACAGACAGAGCAGGCTTTGATTTGACAGTAAAGAGACCAAATGATAGTTTCTCACTTTACAATTTGGTAACTATTACTCCTCATTCAAATGCTGACAATGGAATCACTACTATTGATGTAGCATGGGCTCCTTCAATTGCAACTTTCATTTCTAACAATGAAACATTTGCAAATGATCCTGATTATGCATCTCCTGTAGCACTTGGAGCATACACAGTAGACCAGACTCTTCCACAGGCACAGCGTGAGGCAGCAGAAGCTGCAGCAAAGACAGCCAAGGAAAAGAAGGTTATCGCTCTTGTAAATGCTATGAAGGCAGAGTATGCAGCTGCTACAACAAAGAGCTCTACAGCACTTGGACAGCTTTCACCAGTAGCTACTGTAGATGGTGCTACAGTTGCAGCTAAGGTTGAAAGTGGCGTAGCATTAAATACTGTTGGTGGTGATGTCAATGTTGAGGCAGTTGGTGCAGTTGGCACAGATAGCTGGAATAACACCTATAGAATTTCAGGCGTTCCTTTCGGTTTATATTTCGTTGATGCTACAAACCCAGCCAGAGCATCTGGTGGCGGATATCAGCCAGTAGTAGTAGACCTTGTTCCAGAACAGACAGGTCCTTCAGGCCACTGGTACATTGATACAGACAAGACAGCTACACTTAAGAACGAATCAATCTCCCTTGATAAGAAAATCAACGGTGGCGAAAGCGATATCTTAAGAGACGGCGAAATCGTAAACTTCCAGGTAGAATTTGATATTCCTCTTTATACAAAGACTAACGATACATTCGACTTTACAGACCTTAGCGCATTTGATGATATGTCACAGGGCTATACTCTTATAGCTACATCAGCTACACTTACATACTTTGATGTAAATAGTAAGGAGTATCATCCAGTAGCATCACTTACAGGTGATAGCTATGGAAATAAAACAGCCAGTGATGCCAATGGAACATACATAGCAACACTTATTGGCTACAGTTATCCTGTAACATATTCTGGTGACACAGAGAAAAAGGAATACTTCTATATTACAAAGGATTCATCAGCTCAGATTAGTGTTTGGGTAAATAATGGTGGAAAGCTTTCAAGCATTCAGATGTCTAAGACAGAGACTAATGGAACTTATACATTCACACCTAACGACCTTAATAACATTAACAATCAGCTTGATACTGATAATAGAATTCCTACATCTTACATTACAACAACAAACGCTGCTAAGTTCGTTGTTTCATCAACACCTAAGTCACTTATTTCTATTGATTTTGACTACAACAAACTTATGGCAGAGTCAACATATGAGCAGAAGCTTCAGGGCAACGCTTCATATCCTCAGGAAGAGGGATTTACAGTACCTAGTAAGGTTGTAATTAAGTATGATGCATTATTCAACGATAGTGCTTACTTAGGAAACGACGAAAATACAAATAAGGTTACAGTTTACTATATAGAAGATACAACTGGCACAGTAGGTCAGATTTCTGATGAAGTAGTAGGTTGGACATACGGTGCAAATATCGTCAAGGTAGATGGTACTGCTTATGAAGCTTATGAAAAGCTATCTGATGAAGAAAAGCAGGCAAAGATTACAGCAGGTGAAACTCCTTACCTTGAAGGCGCTGTATTTGATATTTACAGATTAGACTCTATCTATTGTGGTGGAGCAGCTTATGCAAACCAGAATGAAACACCAGCAGAGGCAGCATATCCTAATTTCAAATTCTACGATGATGTTACATATCCAGCAGATCCAGATCAGTCTGACTTAACTAAGAGATATACTACATCAAGGACATATTATACAGGTTTATTACAGAAGGTATTTAAGTATGAGCTCACACAGAAGATGGGCCTTACAGATCCTACAGTAATCGCACCAGCAGTAGGACAGGGTATTACTGCAGTAGGTGATTACAGTACAGCAGATAAGTTTACTAATAAGTATAATTTTGAAGCAGCATATACAGATGGCACATTAAAGAACTTACATGATAATTTAGGTGGAAATGCATTAACTGACTACATGCTTCCAAATATTAAGAGCCAGGGCGGAACAGTTTATGATAAGGCTGCAGATTTTGAAAGCGGATTTGTAGTATACGTACCTAAGTGGGTACCAGCAGGTGAATGTCCAGTTCACTCTGGAGCACACTGGCATTTAGAGGCTTACTCATTATTCTGGGCAGATACAACATCTGTAGCAGATGAAAATGGTGTTCTCTTAACAGGATTTGATCCTAACCAGTATCTGATGATTGAGAAGACAGCACCAGCAGGTGGTTACAACAAGCTTAACACAGCTATTTACTTCGAAGTTAATCAGTATTCAAACGAAGAATATACTAACAATGGCAATTCTTACTCAGGATTTATGTCTGATACATACGAGAATGCCGCAGGAGAACAGGTAACAGATAATAACGAAGATGGTATCTACCACTTTACAATCAAGAACTACGCAGGACTTACACTTCCAAGTACTGGTGGTATGGGTACATTGTTATTCACATTAATAGGTGTAATCGTTATGGCTGGAGCAATTGTATTCATAATTGCAAGAAGAAAGAAGCTTAGAAATGCAGCAGCATTCATGGCAATCATGCTTATGTTTGCAGCATCATTCTTAGCACCAGCAATGACAGCAAATGCGGCAACAACAATCAGCCTTGGAAATGGTGAAGGACTTTCAACAGGTATTCAGAAGGCAGAGCAGTTTGGAACAGCTACCTTTACTGTACATCTTCGCGACGTAAATGATGAGCTTACAGCTTATCAGATTGGTTCAGTTACATATAATGACGAAAAAGGTACCTGGACAGATCTTGAATGGGTAACTAACCTTTACACTTACCTTGGTAACTACACACTTGATACAGGAAACGAAGATATTCCTACAACACCTTTACAGTTTACACAGCTTCCTGCAAAAGAGCAGGCAGACTTCCTTAACTGGGTATACGATTCAAAGGATAAATCAGGTGTAGGTGGAACAAACAAGGTTCCAGGAAATCAGTTTAGCAAAGTAACAAATAGCCAGACAGGCGAGACTTACATGACAATTTCAGGTGTTCAGTATGGTATGTACTTAATCAAAGGTACAAACTCTACACTTGGAAGAGATTATTCAGTACTTACACTTTCAGCAGCACCTGAAATTCAGGGACCTATGGGTGTTTACTACCTTACAGGTGACCTTGAGGCAACACTTAAGTATGCTGATGTAACAGTTGACAAGCACATTAATGGTGCAGATTACGATGTAGTTAGAACAGGCGAAACAGTTAAATTCGAAATCGCCGGTGAAGTTCCTACATATTACCCAATCACTAATGGCCTTGTTTTAACAAAGGATAAAGGCGAAGAGTATACAGGCTATGACTGGGATGCAAATTACAAGTTTAGCATCACTGATGAAATGTCATCAGCATTCAAGCTGGTTCCTGATAGCTTTACATTAAACCTTAAGACAACAGCTTTAGACGCTGGAGATGATTGGACAGCAGTAGACCCATCATATTACACATTACTTATCGATTCTGCTTATGACTCAGAAGTAGGATCAGGTGTTATCTGGTTCAAGGATAGCACAGACAAGAATGGTAACTTCATCATTAAGCAGGCAAAGAAGGCTAATTCAGGTAATTCTTGGGCAATCACATGGTATGTATATAACGAGGAGGAAGGCAGTATTGTTCAAATCGGAACATCTACAGCCAGCTCAGGAGCACAGGTTACAGCAGCTCCAGATGCAGCAATGATTTCAGCATACCAGCAGGTTGCAGGACTTGAGACAGTTGGTACAGTAGCTCGTACAACAGCAAAAGATTTATTTGCAATCACATTTAATTATTCTAAGTTTATCGAGCTTGATGAAAATAATAACTGGGTACCTAAGTACAAATATGTAGGTATTACATACAATGCAGTAGTTACAGAGGACTGTAAGCCAGGAACACATGACAATACCAATACAGTAAACCTTTGGTACAGAAGTGATATCGCTGGTCACTATACACCAGTAACAGATATTGTAAATGCTTACACATATGGTCTTAAATTAACAAAGACTGATGGTGCATCAGGAGAAACTCCTAAGTACCTTCTTGGAGCACAGTTCAAGCTTTATAAAGAAGCTTATGTATATGAGCCTGATAATACTTTATTACCAGAGGGTACAAGCGCTGAAACTACATTTGGTTCAGAGCCTACAGCAGATACATGGAAGTATTACTCATTTAAGGAATACGCTGACAATGGTGAGTATCAGACAGCTGGCTTACCAGCAGTTCCTACAGATTTAGATGACACTGCACTTCCAACACTTGATTTAGTGGAAGGAGCTAACTTTGGCGAAGGACTTAACACATACTTTAGATATGTGCCAGTACCAGCTACAGGAGAAGCAGGAAGCTTTGATACTTACAAAGTAATCGTATACAAGCAGATGGCACTTGAAGATCAGTATGGTGTTGATTCTACTGGTGCAGAATACAAGACAATTGATAGCAACATTATCTACTCAGTAGATACAGCTGATGGTGTACAAATTGATGGATTAGAGGATGGCTCTTATGTATTAATCGAGACTGTTGCACCTACAGGTTACAACGAGCTTACAGAGGCTATGAGATTTGAAATCAATCGCCTCACAGTTGAGCAGCATGAAATGACAGAAAATGCTGCATACGATTCAGATATTATCTTCTACTCAGCCAATGCAGTTGATCCTACACAGGAAGGCATCGTAGATGCAGTTGCAGTTGAGGAAAAGGATGATCAGGGCCAGACAGTAATTAATTACTATCAGGGTTACTCAGATGGTGTATACGGAATTAACGTAAAGAACTATCAGGGTCTTACACTTCCAAGTACTGGTGGTATGGGTACATTGTTATTCACAATCATCGGTGTGGTAGTAATGGCACTTGTAATCGTATTCATCTTAGCTAGAAGAAAGAAAGAAGCATACATGTAAATGCTAATGTAACAACACAATGGGCAGGAGGCAGTTAACTGCCTTCTGCCTGTTTTCATTTGAAGTCAGTATTGAGGGATGTCATGGAGCCTAAGAGGAAATTCAATTACATGAATTTACTTTTAATCCTAGTTTTCGTAGTGGGACTAGGAATACTTTTGTATCCAAATATATCTGACTTTTTTAACCAGAGAAACAGTTCAAAATCAATCAGTGAATATGATGAAACAGTGGCTCAGTTAAATGCAGAAACTAGAGCAGAGCTGTTTCAGGAATCTACCTCCTATAACGAGGTTTTACAAACAAATCCTGTAGGTCGTTTTGCAGATATGACCGAGGAAATGAAGCAAGAGTACTACAGTACTCTAAACTTAGATGGAAGCGGAATGATGTGTTACCTAAAGATAGATAAGCTGGGGCTAAACCTTCCTGTTTATCACGGTACCACAGAGGACGTTTTACAAAAATACGTAGGCCATATTGAAGGAACTTCAATGCCAGTAGGTGGCGAAAGTACCCATGCAGGCCTATCTGGACACAGAGGACTTCCTAGTGCGGTCCTTTTTACAAACTTGGATAGAATGGAAGTGGGAGATGTTTTCTCCATCATCATCCTAGGTGAGGAACACTTCTATCAGATAGATCAGATTGTTACGGTTTTACCTAACGATTTGTCGCCACTTGCCATTGAGCCAGGCATGGATTTTGTAACACTGGTAACCTGTACTCCTTATGGTGAAAATACTCACCGACTTATGATTAGAGGAGCCAGAATACAAAAGGAACAGGCAGAGCAGGCAATAGAAGAATCCCAGGAAAACACTGGCTTTAAAATGACTCGTGAGCAGATTGTTAATGTTATCGCCGTTGTAATGGGTTCAGTATTCCTATTTGTAGGTGTGCCTATTCTTATTTTCCCACCAGTGGCAAAGCAGCACCTTTATTTAAGACCTTGGGACGACAATATCGAGGAAGTTTACAAGGCAGCCATTAAGGTTTCAGAGCTTTCTACCAGAGCAAACTGGGAGACAGAAAATGTAACCCACGAGGCAGATGTTTTAGCAAGACAGAGACGTTGGGACGATACCTTGCGTCACACTGATAAGCTAGGTGAGGAGGACGAGGAACGACCTTGGGATGAATATGATTTCTATGATGAATCAGTAGATTACAGTGAGGAGCAGGATGATTTACGTCTTTGGGATGACAAGGTATTAGAAAAGGTTGATCAGGATTGGTCAGTATTCGACAGAATTAAAAACAAGTTCAACATAAAATTTACAGATATTCCGGATATTATAGAAAGAGGAAAGGTAGAACCTCCACCAGAGGATTTGAACCCTTATTTCAAAAAAGAGATTAATATCGGTGAGGACATTGTAAAGAAATCTAAGAAAGGAAAGTAGCGCGTATGTTTAAAGGTGCCTGGAAAAAATATGCCAACTACATATTGATTATTGTTACAGGCACTCTTTTGCTGCTATTTATCTTTTCTAATGCCCTTAGCTTTGGAATCAGAGCTGATGAGGATGAGGTGACTGAGTATACAGCAGCTGCTGAGGATCAACCTTCTGATGCTGAGGAAGGTGGCGTTGATATAGTTCCAGAAAATAATGGAGAGACACCTGTAGAAACACCAGCAGTGGAAACCCCAGAAGGAGAGACACCAGCAGGGAAAACACCAGCAGTGGAAACACCAGAAGGAGAGACACCAGCAGGAGAAACACCTGAAGGGGAAACACCAGAAGGAGAGACAACAGAGGGAGAGACAACAGAGGGAGAAACCCCAGAAGGAGAAACACCAGCGGAAGGCGCTGAGGGTGAAGCAGGGGAAAATCAGTGTACCTGCTCAGTGCATTGTACGCAGGATTCTGTAAATGAAGAATGTCCAGTATGTAAGGACAACTTTGAAAGCTGTGCTGTGCCTGAGGTTAAGTGCATATGTACCTCAAAATGTACTGCAGCAGAGTTTAACGAAGAATGCCCAGTATGTAGTGAAAACTTTGAAAACTGCGCATTTGAAGAAGAAGAGGAAAAGGAATGTATCTGTGAAAAGAAGTGCGAGGAGGGCAAGGTTAACTTAGAATGCCCTGTTTGCTCAGAGGATTATACACTGTGTAAAGGTGATGAGGAGGACTATGTAGCCTGCATCCATTACACAGCAGAGGGGGAAGAAAAGCAGGAAAAATATCTTACCTTAAATGAAGCATTAAACGGTGCAAAGGCCATTGCAGATATTGTGCATTCTGAAGGAGATTCTAACTATGTGCCTACAGTAGAAATGATGGATGAGCTTAGCCTTTCATCATCTATTGTGGTGGAATATGATTGCACCTTTGGTCTTGATTTTAAGGGACACAAAATAGACCTTGAATCAGGGGTATCTATTAACTTTGGAAACAGTAACGTTACCCTAAGAGATTCAGCTTCCTCTGGTATTAATTATGGCGGTGACAACACACGCCCAGGCGGTATTACAGGGGCAAGTGGCACCCTTCTTTCAGGTACTGGCTCTATTAGGTTTGTAAATGGATATTATGGAATAGGCTCTGGAACTGTATGCTCTGGATTTAATGACATTACAGTAGATGATTCATTCTTAGTTAATTCCTCTGGATGCCTAGTAGATACTCCATCTACATTTACTATTAATAATGGATTTTTCGTATATGAAAGCCTATTTGGCGGTCAGTCAGAGGGCACACTTAATTTGCCTAGCACACAGGTATTAGGTGATATGAGCCTGTCTATTGGCGGCTACAGTGTGCAAGGCCATGGTCTGTCTACAGCTCTTTTTAGAGTAACTGTTCAGATGGTAGGTTCTTCAGATTACTATTACTCAACCTTTGCAGAGGCCTTTGAAGCAGCAGGAAACCTTAGCAGGTCAAATGATGGAGCTTTATCTATCATCTCCATCAATGACCCATATGTTACAAATGTAGCCATTTCCCAGACCTACACATTAAGTGGCGTTTCAGAAGGCTACTCACCTACAGTGCAGATAAACAATATCACCTTTACAAGGGGTGGTGCTGGTTTTGATGGAACCATGTTTGCAGTTTCTGGTGGAACACTTGTATTTAATGATTGCTCTATCAATGGCTTTATAGCAGACAATCAGGTTTCAGTGGCATCTATGATCACTGTAGATTCAGGTGCATGTCTGTCACTTAATGGTACAGCAAATGTAGGAACTAATCTTTCTGGCAATGTGGCGCTCCTTGGTGCCACAGCAGGTGACCCTGCAGCAGGCGTATACCTGAAAAATGGTGGAACCCTTAAGGTAAATGGATATGTGGTAATTCACAATAACATCTGCTATAGCGAGGCTGCCAATGCGGATGGTGTTGTAGAAGGTACTAGAACAAATCGCAATCTTTTCATGGATAACAATTCCCAGATTGTTATTGAAGGTCCACTCCTTAGAACCGAGGGCTTTTTAGTAGGTGTAACTATGGCTGTCGACCCAGTAGATTTGGATGACCCAATAGGCTCACTTTCTACTGATTACTACAATGGACTTGTGGCAAATGGCGCTACAGAGGTAAACCTTAGCTCATTCCACATGGATACTTCTGCAGCTTACTTTATGGAATTTGATTTTTCTACAAACACTATCACCTGGAGCAAGGGAGGCGCACTCCTTCCAGAGGCAGGAGTTTTTAGATTGGAATATATTCTTTTATTCATTGGATTTATAGGATTTATATTCAGAGCCATATCAACAAAGCAGGATACCAGAAAGGAAATCGTTAGATATATTACTGTGATTTCTGTGGTCTGTCTTGTGGTGGGCTCAGGCTTTGGTGTATATCATGCTTACAGGGATATTCAGCTTACCAGACAAAATGCTCAGACCATGGAGGCTATGATTAATTCCATTGAGGAAGCTGAAAATGCAGGTGCAAATGATGACCTTGTAGCAGGACATTCTGAAAATGTTATCACTACAGTGGAGGATACCTCTATGATTACCACAGTAGAGGAAGTGGCACCAGAAAAATCCTTAGTTCCTGCAGATGGCCGTGAGTATATTGGCATCATTGAGATTCAGCCACTTAATATCAAGCTACCGGTTTTGGCTACATATACTGATGCAGATATGAAGACTACCCCTTGTGTATACTATGGCACCAGAGGGGATGGCAACCTTGTAATCGTAGGTCACAACTACGATAGCCAGTTTGGCAATTTCAACCAGCTAAACAAGGACGACACTGTAACAGCAAAGCTTACTATGGTGGACGGAGGAGTTTACAACTACACCAGCAAGCTTTATGAAGACTTAGATCCTGAACAGATTGATGAAATGCTGGCAGGAGACTGGGATTTGACACTATTCACATGCAGTTATTCAGGAGAAAAAAGAATAACAATCCGATTCGACCTAGAGAGGTAAGACTATGGAACTGATGGGGATTGGCATAGATTTGCTATCCATCCTAATTACATTTGTTATTCTTGTGGGGGTTCTTCTAGGCAAAAGAAATGCGATGAATGAATATTTTCCAATTCTTTTGCTTATGAACGCCCTGGTTTTGCTTGCTGATATGGGAACTATTGCCTTTGCAGGAAGAAGTGACAGCATAGTGCTTCTTAGGATTTCTGTTATTTTGCAGGGTTCTCTTACCTATGTCAGTATCGCAGGCTTTAATCTGTATGTGGACAAGCTTATCACCAGAAAACGTGGCAAGCGCCCATATTTTCGTTCTGTACCATTTGCAATATGCTTAATCATGATACTCTTTTGGATTTCATCTTTAATCCATGGCTTTGCCTTTAAGGTTTCAAAAGATGGAGTCTACTCACAGGGACAGCTGTTTTTCTTCGTAGTGTTAATAGGCTGTCTTCTTACGCTGTTTATCTTTTTTAGAATTTTATACAATCATCTGACAGGATGGTTAGAAACAAATATCTGTATCGCACTTTATCTTTTTATCATCCTTCCACTGGTTGTGCTGTTTCCATCCCTTAGATGCCAGCTGTCAGCCATGCTTTATTCTTCCATAACTATCAGCTATCTTATTATGTTTATCGCAATACACGTAACCCGTGAGCAAAAGATAGTGGAGCAGAAAATGGATGATACCATTATGCAGACAGACCTGATTATTTCTGAGCTGCAGCCTCATTTTATTTTCAACTCCCTGACAAATATCAAATATTTGATTACAAAAAAGCCAGAGGTGGCAGTGGAGGCCATCGATAAATTTACAAAGTACCTTCGTAGAAACCTAGACACCATCACCAATCAGGATCTTATTACCTTCGAGGAGGAACTGGAGCATACCAGGACCTATCTATGGCTAGAGCAGCTTAGATTTGGGGACTTGAAAATAGAATATAGCATCGACGAGGATCAGTTTTTGATTCCACCTCTTTCTTTGCAGCCTATAGTGGAAAATGCCGTAAGACATGGGGTTACCAAAAAGGTTGGTGGCGGCACTATTAAAATAATGGTGCGCGAAGATGAACATTGTTATAAAATTACAGTAATAGATGATGGTATCGGCTTCAACACAAAGGAGCTGGATGATGAGGTCGCTAATGCGGGAATTCTTGACATTAGAAAGCGACTGTTCGAATTAAATAGGTCAAAGGTATCTATTGCAAGCACAGAAGGCGTTGGAACTACAGTTACTTATATGATCATGAAGGAGGGCACGAAGGATGACTCAGTTGAATGATGAAGTAAATGAGCTCTTAGATCAGCTT
>JAEEGF012128946.1_pt1 | contig 29440 bp, 25 predicted proteins | sample 9134171 | NCBI WGS metagenome assembly JAEEGF01 (sample SAMN16246542, study PRJNA631951) | gut metagenome | biome: gut microbiome; feature: rumen; material: AP-attached | host: Bos | place: Iran: Karaj | collected 2018-10 | reverse complement strand
CACTTCGCCAGCGCCGATGCGGTGTCGGCCATCAACACCATCAAGAGCGTGACGATGAACAGTCGCGGTGCCGTGGCCAACAGGAAGACCGTCTCCGGACTTTCAGGCCGTGCCGTGAAGCCCATCGCTTTGCGCCATATCCTTGAGATGGCGAAGAACCCCATTTTCACTGCCACCAACGAAGGCAAACGCATTGAGCTGAGTGGCATTGGTGGCATTGAGACCTGGCGCGATGCCTTGGAGTTCATCCAGCTGGGCTGCAGCAATGTGCAGGTGTGCACTGCCGTGATGCAGTACGGTTACCGTATTATCGACGACCTTGTGTTGGGACTGCAGAACTATATGGCTGAACGCGGAATTGAACACTTGTCGGATTTGGTAGGAGAGGAACTGCCCAATTTCGACACGCCCACCAACCTCGATCGCGATACCATCGTATATCCTACCTTCGACCGTGAGAGATGCATCGGCTGCGGGCGTTGCTACACATCTTGTCAAGACGGTGGCCATCAGGCCATTACTTTCGATGCCGACCTGCGCCAACCGCATCTCGATGGAAAGCGTTGTGTGGGCTGCCACCTCTGCCGACTCGTCTGTCCCACAGGCGCCATCGGTGTGGCGAAACGGATTACGAAGAAGGAATAGAATGAATTTACAATTAAATAGATGAATCCCTAACGAAAATGGATTGTAGGGCTGTCACACCGTGGCAGCCGCTGATATTTCGAATGACACAGCGGCTACCATAATATGACAGCCCTACATTCCGTACATTGATATTATTCCCGAAAGGGAATCTCTTCCAGCTTTAGAACCTCAGCGTCAGATTGCCCATGACATGGAAACCTGCCATCGGGATGAAACCGATCTGGTAGTAGCGGTTGTCGTTAGGGTGGCCGTAGCTGTCGCAGATGGCCGAGTAGACCCAGCCACTGGCAGCGTAGCGCTTGTTGAAGATGTTGTTGAAGTTCACCTTCACGATGGCTTCCTTGACAACTTTCTTGGGTTTCAGCGTGTAGCCGAGGCTGATGTTGGAGGTGCTGTAGGCCGGGAACGAACGGTCGATGTTTTGGGTGTTGTCGAGGTACATGCGTGAGACGTAGTTCGTGTGCCAGGTGGCTTCGAAGCCCTTGTGGTGGAAGGTGACGAAACCGTTCAGGATGGCAGAAGGCGAGAAGGCCAAGGTGGAGTTGTCGTAGTGGATGGTAGTGGTACCATTGTCCCAGTCTTCCACCACTTCGTCGAAGTCTTTAATCTTGTTTCTGCTCAAGGCGGCGTTGGCCTCGATGGTCAACCATTTGGTGGCGTTCACGCCTGCTTGCAACTCCATGCCCATGCGGTACGAGTCTTTGATATTGGTGGTCAGGGCCTCACCGATGTCGCTCACCGCGCCCGTCTGCACAAATTGGTTGGTGTAGTCCATATAATAGAGGTTGGCACCAGCCTGCCAGATGTTGCCGTTGTAGTTGTAGCCGAGTTCATAGTCAAGGAGCATCTCGGGCACAGGGGCAGGATAGGAACCGTTGTCGGTGAAGTTGTTGCGCTCAGGCTCGCGGTGGCTCATGGCCACCGAACCATAGACGTGATGGTCGTTTTTGTTCCACGAAATGCCGCCTTTCGGGTTGAAAAAGTTGTAAGTCTCGTTGATATTCAACTCTTGGTTGACATAGTTTCCATCCGAATTCTTGACAAATCTGTCGTTGATGCCGTTGGTTTTGTAATCGACATGACGATATTGAGCATCGCCAAAGACAGTCCAATTGTCGGTTATGTTGAAAGCCGCTTTAACAAAGGCGTTTCCGTCGAGTTTGCTAGCGTCGGAATCGTAATATTTATAATAGCCATCGGCGAGATATTTATTGGAAACCTCTTCATTTTCGATATAAGTCACATAGCCGAAATGGTTACCTTTGAAGTTCTGCAGAGAAATGCCGCCGATGATATCCCAACGGTCGTTTTTGTAGTTGGCGTTCCACACAAATCCGTATGTATCCTGACGAAGGCCTTTTTTACGAACCGCATCAGAGACTATTCTTTCGCCGGTCGAGTCATATTCATTGATTCCGAATTTCTTGGCCAAAGTGTTCTGATATCTGAATTCCTCATAGAAACCATAGCCGTAGGTGTAATGCAGCGATGCTGCTGTCGTCCAGTTCTCGTTGATATCCCAGGCTGCCGAGAGGATGTTGTGGTCCTGCCAGAAGTTGTCGGTGGTCTTATCCCAGTAGCTTCCGTTTCTGAGTTTGTAGCGCTCTGTGACGAAGTTGCCGTTTTCATCTGTGATGAAGCTGCTGTAGAGGTCGTTAGGGTCGGAGTGCACCAGATGTTCGTAAAGGGAGTTGTATTGTCCGAGGCCAACTTTATACATGTCTTCGTAAGTCTTTACGCCTGGTTCGCCGTATATGCCGTCCATGATGCTGAGATAGTCGTCGCCGGCGGTGACACCGTTCCAGGCTTGTCCGGTCTTCTCGAAGTTGCCGATGTTTTTGTAGCGGAGTTGGAAGTTGTTATTGATATAGGTGATGCCGCCATAATAGCTTCCGCTGCAGCCCTTGGTGCCGTGGATGAAGCCGTCGGTGTGGGTCTCGTGGTAGGCGCCATCGATGATGAGGTGGTTCCACAAAAGACCTGTGGAGGCTTTTGCACCGAAGTTGAGCGTGTTGAACGAGCCGTAGGAACCCGTGATTTCGGCACTCGGCACGAAGGAAGGCGTTGCCGACGACAAGGCCACTGTTCCGCCAAAGGCGCCGTCACCATTGGTGGAAGTGCCCACGCCGCGTTGGATCTGCACCGAGCCCAACAACGAGCCGTAGCTGTTCATGTTGGCCCAGAACACGCATTGGTCTTCGGGTGAGTTGAGTGCTACACCATCTAGGGTGACATTGATACGCGAGTCGCCAGCGCCACGGATGCGCATGTAGCTGGTGCCAGTGCCGACACCGTTCTCGCTCCAAGCAAGGATGCCAGGTGACTTGGCGAACAGGAAGGGCAGCTCCTGACCCGTCTTTGAGAAGTCGTTCAGTTCCGCTTTCTCGATGTTGGTGACGGCAAAAGGCGCGTTTTTCTGAACGCGCACGCCGCTGACTACCACTTCGTTAAGCGTTTCGTAGTTAGTAGTGTCGATTACTACTGTGTTTTGAGCATTCACATTTGCCGCGATAAACAATGCGGCGACAACAAAAGAAAATCTTTTCATCTCTTGAACTTATAATTTATAAAATGTGAAGGGGAAGGCTTGAATCTATCCAATCCCTACGCCGGCATTATCCGGATCAGGTTAGAGGGTATGTTCTCAGCCTTTTCACCCTGCCGAGGCAGGGAAGGCACCCCTTTGTAATTCGCCGCAAAAATAGGAGTTTTTTTCGGAACGATGATAAAAAAGTGTTATTTTTGCTAGATAAAACAAAGGCAAGCGAGATGCAGATTAATCGATTTGGATATTATTGGCTGGATACATGGGTGATGGCCAATGTCATACAGTTGGCTACGCAAGACTTTTGCGCCCGCAATCTCAACCACATCAACGACCCTTGCGGGCGGCAGTACGACCAAATGACACAGGCAGCACGGTCGGTTCCCGCCAACATCGCTGAAGGCAATTCGCGACATTCAACTTCAAAAGAGACCGAAATGCGCCTCACAGATGTGGCTCGTGCAAGTTTGTCAGAATTAGCCAACGACTATGTGAATTGGCTCATGCGACATGAGGAGATTCCATGGTCGGTGAAGTCGGATGAACACAAAAATGTAAGCAACATTCCTCTCGACCATCCCACTTATAAAGACGATGTGCAGCACCTTAGCAGCATTCACATTCTGAAGCAGAAGCACAAATTTGATGTATGGCTTTGTTCCAAAAACTCAATGACAGAAGCCAACTGCTTGCTTGTTCTTTGCAATCGCCTCATTATGATGCTGAGCAAACAAATTGAGAACCAACTTGAGGCATTCAAAGAAGAAGGAGGTTTTTCTGAAGCCTTGTCAGCCGAAAGACTAGCCCGAAGAGCGGAGCAAAGTGCCCAAACCGATGCGCCCCTTTGTCCAAAATGCGGTAAACCGATGATAAAGCGTATGGCCAAAAAGGGCAAAAATGCTGGTAATGCCTTTTGGAGTTGTTCAAGTTATCCAGAATGTGATGGAACGAGGAGCATTGGTTTTTCGTAATATCGTAATGACGGAATAACGTTATTACGATAACAACAACGAGTCAATCAAAACCCGATTAGGTAACACAAATACCCGCAAACTGCCGCCACCAAAGCATTGACAATCTTAGCTTTGACGAAACTTCGTTTGCTCTCGGCGAGCAGCGGCAACGAGGCGTGACCATCCTGCGAGATGCTGCTAGCCAGTAGCACCGAGAATGGTACTGTGCCCGTGGCAAACAAGGTGACAAACAGCAAATGCGGTCCCGACTCGGGGATGAAGCCAACCAAGACAGCCAGCAGGATCATCCAGGGGATGTTGTTGCTGATAAGCGTCTCAATGTCAAAGTAATGAAGACCGATTTGGATGACGAGCAGTGCGCCGAAGGTCCAGAGGAAGATGCTCAAGAAATGCTTGCGGATGATGTGCTCCCAGAGGTGTTCTTTGATGATGTGTTCGCCCGCTGTGGCGATGAACCACACTACAAACAGGCTGATGACGGCAAAGATGAGATTCATCCACGACTCATTGAAGATATTGAGTTGGGTGTGAGCGACTTCTTCGTGACCATGCTCGAACATGCCGAAGGCTAAGGCAACGATGAACAAAATCACCCCGAGCAGCAAGGCAATGCGTTCCGCGCTGGCATGGCGCATATTGCGCAAGGTGGGCTTGTCGTCGTTTTCTTCCTTTTCGTCTTCCTCATGGATTTGATAGCCTTCCTCGCAGCCTTCGTGATGGTCTTTGTTGGGCTTGGCGAAACGGTCGACGAGCCAACCAGCAAGGATAGCCACCATAAACAAAACCACCATTAGCAATAGGGCCTCTTTGGGAATCATTGCAAGCATGACGAAGGCTTCGTCGCCCGATGAGGCAATCATCATGGCAATCAAGGCACCGAAACTCAACAGCTTGTGCGAATACATCGACACGGCGGCGAAACCGCCCATACAGCCAGGGATAATGCCCAAACCTGCGCCCAAAACAACTTGTCCGAAACGGTTTTGACGCAGTCGCGTAAACCATCTGCCGTGTGAGTGGATGTTGACATACTCAATCATCAGCATCATGATCATCACCAGGCCGGTGATTAAGACGCTGTTTCTCAGCACATCCAAAAACAAATGCAAAAACTCGTGCATGACTCAAAAATGAGCGGCAAAAATAAAAAGTTTTATCTTTGCAGCAAAATAGGACACAATGAAAAAAGAAGATTGTTTTTTCCTTGGCCGCGTGGCCAAGACCCACGGCCTGAAAGGGGAGGTGACCATCAAACTAGAGGCCGACGACCCGTCAGCCTACCTCGAAATTAAGCATTTCTTCCTCGAAATCAACAAGGTGCTGACACCGTTTTTCGTGGAGAAAATCACGATGAGCGGTGATAAGTTCTTCATCGCCATCCAAGATGTAAAGACTATTGAGGCGGCGCAGCATTTGGTAGGGAAAGCGGTGTATCTGCCTTTGGAGATGCTCCCCAAATTGAGCGGCAAGCAATTCTATTTCCATGAGATTGTGGGCTTTACGGTGGTCGACACGGAGAAAGGTGAGTTAGGCCCTGTCACCGAGGTGTTGGAATACCCTACTCAAGCCATCCTGCAAGTGATGAAAGGTAAGAAGGAAATCCTTATCCCCATCCTTGACCAGGTGATTCAAAACGTCGACCGTGACAAAAAAATCCTCACCATCACCGCGCCAGAAGGCTTGATAGACATGTACCTGCAATGACCGACGCGCGCCCCTTCCACTTCAAGCATATCAGCCTCTACCATCACCGTTCAACGATGAAGGTGGGGACCGATGCCATCTTGCTGGGACGCTGGACTGAGGTCAAGCCGATCGATGTGGTCTTAGACATTGGCACAGGCTGCGGACTGTTGCCATTGATGCTTTCGCAAAAGGGCGTTGCACATGTGGATGCGGTGGACATTGACAAGGCTTCAGTAGAAGAAGCCACCATTAACTTTGAGGCCTCGCAATGGCGTGAGCATTTGAAAGCCTATTGCACGGACATCGTTGATTTCCAATCGGACAAGAAGTATGACCTCGTTATTTCCAATCCACCATTTTTCAATCGTTTCTCAAAATGTGACTCAGAACGCAAAAGTAGGGCACGGCACAACGACGCAGGCTTGTCATACGCAACGATTTGCCGTGAGGTCTGCCGCCTGATGAAGCCAGAAGGTCGTTTGTCAATAGTGCTTCCATTCGATGTGATGCAGGATTTTTTGAAGACGGCGGAAAGTTTTGGCCTCTATTTGCACAAACGCATGACTATCATTCCAATAGCAGACAAAGAGCCTAATCGTGTCAATCTTGAATTAGGCTTCGGAAAAACCGATAATATACAAGAGGAAACCTTTGTCATCCGCGATGCGGACAAACATTTCACTGCACAGTATAATGAATTCCTGAAAGATTATTACTTAGGGCTCTAACTAACTCTAAACCTTTAACTTTAAACTCTAAACTAAACTATTGCCCTTTCTTCGAGGCCTCCTTGTTCGCCTTAGCTCTATGCTCGTTGAAGAGATACACCACTCTCAGGGTGATGTTGTTGTTGTATTGCGTTCGGATTTGATTGGCCAAAATAAGGCTGGAATCCTCATAGAACATCCTGTAGCGAATGGGGCGCAGGGAATACTGGTAACGCAACTCTGCATGGATGCCTTCCCATATACGGAAACGTAAATCGGCACAGATACTGAAATCGTGCGGACGGTAAGTGTTGGAATTGGCCACTTTTTCAGAGATGTAGATGGCATCGGGGTATCTTTTTACCACGATTTCGTTCAGCTCGTTAATGTCGGTTATTTGGCTAATGTCTGGGAGATTGTCATCTTCCTGCTTCCAGTGCAATTGTCCGTCGCCCACACCGATGCCCACACCATCGTATTCGAAAGGCTCGCCGTCTTTCAACTCAGTGAGACCGACCAAACGTCCGTACGAAACGCCTAAGCCTACCGAGACTGCGTCCTTGTCGGTCAGATAAATCATGACGGGTATTTCGGCATAGTTGAGCCTCAGGTTATAGGCGTAAGGGAAAGTGCTGTTTGAGGTGATGGCATTGCGTTTGTAGGCGCCTTTTTGGTTGAAAAGCACTTCGAGGCCGACATCCATCCAGCTTGTAAGTGGGATTAAGGCACCTGCACCGGCATGGACACCGAATTTCTTGAAGCCAAAACACTCATCGCCGTCAACCTGACTGGCGTTGCCGCCGACAAAAACCTCACCTTTAATGATTTGGGCGTGGAGCAGGGAGGGGGCGGCCATCGTGAAGGCCAAAAGCAGTGCGATTATACTGAGTTTTTTCATTTTCAATCCGATTTGTTATGATAAACTGAATTGTCGCTGTTTTATTGCAAATAACGTTGCAAAATTACAATTTCATCGTCAAACTTATGCGGTTTCTGTTCACATCCACATCCAAGACCTTGACATGGACCTTTTGATTAAGGTGTACCACCTCATTCGGGTCTTTGATGTAGTGGTCGGCCATCTGGCTGATGTGGACGAGGCCGTCCTGATGCACGCCGATGTCGACGAAAGCGCCGAAGGCGGTGATATTGGTGACGATGCCGTTGAGGGTCATCCCGACGCGCAAGTCGTTGATGGTGCGGATGTTCTTGTCGAACTCGAAAGCTTCAAAAGATTTTCTTGGGTCGCGGCCAGGCTTGTCCAATTCGGTGAGGATGTCGTTGATGGTCTCGGGGCCGAACTGCTCTTCTACAAACTCAGCAGGATTGATTTTCGCGATGAGTTCTTTGTTGCCGATGAGGTCTTTCACCTTGACATCCAGTTTCTTGGCCATCTTTTCCACGATGTGGTAACTCTCGGGGTGGACGGCACTCTGGTCCAAAGGATTGTCGCCATTGTGGATGCGCAGGAAGCCAGCGCATTGCTCGAAGGCCTTGTCGCCGAGGCGCGGCACCTCTTTGAGTTGTTTGCGGCTCTTGAATCCGCCGTTTTCCTCACGATATGTGATGATGTTGGAAGCCAAGGCAGGGCCGACGCCACTCACATAAGATAATAGTTGCTGGCTGGCGGTGTTGAGCTCCACGCCGACGGCGTTCACGCAGCTCTCCACAGTCTGGTCAAGGCTCTCGCCGAGTTTCTTTTGGTCCACATCATGTTGGTATTGGCCCACGCCAATGCTCTTCGGGTCGATCTTCACCAACTCGGCCAAGGGGTCCATCAGTCGGCGACCGATGCTGACCGCGCCGCGCACGGTGATGTCGTAGTTGGGGAACTCATCGCGGGCTATTTTGGAGGCGGAATAGACAGATGCGCCGCTCTCGCTCACCATCACTGCCATCAGGTCGCGGTCAAACTTAATGGAGCGGATGAAGTCCTCGGTCTCGCGTCCCGCTGTGCCGTTGCCGATGGCGATGACCTTGATGCGATAGGCATCTACGAGGCTCTTGATTTTACGTATGGCGCCTGTCGTGTCCGACTTGGGCGGGTGAGGGTAGATGGTTTCATTGTGTAATAAGGCACCTGTCTCGCTCAAGACCACCACCTTGCAACCTGTGCGAAAGCCCGGGTCGATGGCCAACACGCGCTTCTGGCCCATGGGGGCGGCGAGGAGCAGTTGTTTCAGGTTCTCGGCGAAGACGCGGATGGCGGTCTCGTCGGCCTTCTCCTTATAATAATTGCGGATCTCGGTCTCGATGCTTGGTTCCAAAAGGCGTTTCCACGAGTCGGCGATGGCCTCGCGCACGAGTTCCGACGATTCGTTGTCGTTTTTCAGGAAGATGCTCTCCAACGAGTTCAGCACAAAGTCGTCGTCTACCTTGATTTTCAGCTTCACCATGCCTTCTTCCTCGGCGCGGAACAAAGCCAACAGACGGTGCGAGGGTGCGTCTGAAATCGGTTCGTGAAAATCGAAATACTGTTGGTAGGTCTTGCCTTCCTCTTCCTTGCCTTTGACCACTGTGGAGCTGATGTCGCCCTGCATGTGGAAGATCTTGCGGATGCGGTTGCGCCCGTTGATGTTTTCCGAGACCCACTCGGCCATGATGTCCTTCGCGCCTTGCAGGGCTTCCTCGATGTCGTTGACGCCTTTGCCTGCATTGACATAACGGGCAGCGAGGCGGTCTACCATATCCACATTCTGCGCCATGATTTGTGCGGCCAGCGGCTCCAAACCCTTCTCGCGGGCGATGGCGGCACGGTTGCGGCGTTTGGGCTTGTAGGGGAGATACAAATCCTCTACTTCCTGCAAAGTCTTGGCGTTCAGTATCTTCTGCTCCAATTCGGGCGTGAGTTTCTCCTGCTCGCGTATGGAGGCGATGACGCTCTCCTTGCGTTTTTGGAGTTCGATGAGTTGTTCGAGGCGTTTCTGCACAGCGGCCACGTTTTCTTCGTTCATCGTGCCTGTCATTTCCTTGCGGTAGCGGGCGATGAAGGGAATGGTGGCGCCTTCGTCGAAGAGGCGAATGACATTGGCCACATGGTGCGCGGCCAGGTTGAATTCCTGTGCGATTTGCGGGGCGAAGTCTATGGTGTTTTGCATATTTTCAGGTTTAAAAATGCAAAAATACGGTTTTCTTTGAGTTTTTCGTTAACTTTGCGGCAAAATATAGACGAGTATGGACATTGTACTGGGTAATACAACACTCATCCTATACCCGTCATGGCGGACGACGATCCGCCATCTCCTACGTGGGGAGACGACACTCTCACGTTTAGGAGATTGCGGGTCAAGCCCGCAATGACGGTAAAAGGGCTCGGTTATGTCCTTTGTAAAAAAAAGAACGATGATCAAAAACCTGATATTCGACTACGGCGGTGTGCTCCTCGACTGGAACCCGCATTACCTCTATGACCCTTATTTCGGCGATGTGGAAAAGGCCGAGTGGTTCCTCACAAACATCTGCACATACGAATGGAACGCCCAGCACGACAATGGAAAACCTATTGCGGAAGGCGTTGCGGAACTCATTGCCGAGCATCCCGAGTGGAAAAAGGAAATCGAATTGTATTACGGCGAGTTCATGAAGATGATGGGCGGACAGATTCCTGGCATGGAGGAATACATCAAGGAACTGAAAGCCAAAGGCTTCCGTGTGTTTGGACTGTCCAACTGGTCGGAGGAGACTTTCGCTTTGGTACGGCCGGTCTATCCCGTCCTCAACCTGATGGAGGACATGGTGATTTCAGGCATCGAGCGGGTGATGAAGCCCGACCCGAAGATTTTCCAACTGGCCTTGCAACGCTTCGGTATCAAGGCCGAGGAGACGGTTTTCATTGACGACAACCCAAATAATGTTGCTGCCGCGAATGCTTTGGGAATCACTGGGATATTGTTTGAGGGGAAGGAAAAGTTAGAAAGGGATTTGCTTCGCAAAGAAATCTGTCAAAAATCATAATTAAAATCGTTCAAAATCAGTTTGTTGATGAGAACAATTGTAAATTATATTATTCTTCTTTCTGCGCTGTTTTTTGGGGCGGTGGATGCCTTGGCCCAAAAAACGGATTGGGAAGAGGACGGATTGCAAGGCAAGGTCAAGAAATATGAGTCGTACACTTATCGTTTTAAGAGTGATTCTGAAAGTTTTGACGCTTTTATGAGTAGGTTTTATCGATGTGGATTTGATGCAGACGAGATGATTCGATTTGCTGACAGCATCAAAACTGATAAAACTAAAGAATACTTTCATAAGTATAAATATGATTCTTTGGGGTACCGCATTGAGGTGTTTAGTAATGGAAAAGTGACAAGGTATCAAAACGAATACGGTAATCAAGGGCATCTAATGAGAAGGAAAGAGATAAAAGAGATAGACATAGTGCCTGATGAAACATTCGATGATATTGAATGGTCATTATATGAGCCCAATGATACGGTCTTTTACAAATATGATGAGGCTGGCAGACTTTTGGAAGAAAGGTATTTGGATAATATAATGCATCGCCGTACAATTCAAAGGGCTTATGATATGGAGGGTCGTTTGTCGGAATACATAATGAAAGACCTTGACCAGGATGATGATTCGATTCTTTTCCATCTAATACATGAATACGACAAGAGAGGTGTTTTGCGTAAGACGGAGTATTTTGGTGCTATGACTAGTGGTTGTCGTAAATATGATTCAAGAGGAAATTTCACTTATTTTCGAGAAGAAAAAGATGGGTTGGATGAATCAGGGTTATTCAAAAGCAGGACTAGGAATAGATATAAGTATGATAGGAATGACAGCATAATAAGAGAAGTTAGCAAAACAACGAGGTGGTATGGTTCGCCCAAACATAAGGGTAGTGTAACTCAAATCAAGTCAAAGTCCGATAGGAGAGTTTCCCGTAATGCAGATGGTGTTCCTATTGAAGAGATAAGCATCTATAATCACAATAACTCTATTACAACAATAAAGTTAAAGTATGATGAATTAGGCAGGGTTGTTGAGGAAGAATGGACAGAAGATGGATTTCCGTGGAATACTAAAAAAGTTTGGAGATATTACAAGGATACCCGGTTTGCGGAGTATCATGCCTTTCATCGTGGTAAAAACTATGAAGATGGAGAAGAAGACCTGTCATATTATGATGAACAAGGTAATTGCATTGCGAACATAACTTGGGACAAGGGGTTGGTGTATCGTTTTGAGGTGTTTAGGTATGAGTATTACGAGTAACTCGTATTTTTGAAAGATTTTTGAAAACAGATTTTTGAAAGATTTCTTGCCGAAGGCAATACCAAAATAAAAGAATATGAAAATCCTCTCAGTCAATCAAATCCGCGAAGCGGACAAATACACGATAGAAAACGAACCCATTGAGTCCGTTGATTTGATGGAACGCGCCGCCACCAAGGTCTTTGAATGGCTCTACCGTCGTGCGCCGCGTGAGAAGACCATCAAGATCTTCTGCGGCATGGGTAACAACGGCGGCGACGGCCTCGTGGTGGCTCGACTGCTCAACGAACAAGAGATTGTCCCGCAGGTGTTTATGGTGCGCCACAGCGACCGCATGAGCCACGACTGCGAGGTGAACTACTACCGCCTCGTGAACGAGACCAAGGTGCCGATGTTTGACATCCTCACCGAGGACGACTTCCCGAAAGTCGACGCCAATGATGTGGTGGTCGACGCCATCTTTGGCTCGGGCCTCAACCGTCCGCCGCAGGGCATGACCGCCGACCTGATTGCCTACCTCAACCAAAGCAAGGCCATCCGCGTGGCCATCGACATTCCTTCGGGCCTCTTCGCCGACGAGCCCAGCGCATTGGGTTTCATCTTCAAGGCCGACTATACGCTGACCTTCCAAAACCCCAAGCTGGCTTTCCTGCTGCCCGAAAACGATCCGTATGTGGGTCGCTTCGAGGTCTTGGATATCGGTCTGCACCCGCGCTATCTGGAAGAGGTGGAGACCAACAACCTGCTGACCGTCAAGGCGATGGTGAAGCCGATACTGCACAACCGCACAAAGTATTCCCACAAAGGCACATACGGTCATGCGCTGCTGATTGCTGGCTCCGAAGGCAAGACGGGTGCCGCTTTGCTGGGCGCAAAAGCCTGTCTTCGCACGGGCGTAGGCTTGTTGAGCGTGCATCTGCCCAAGGTGGCGCAACTGCCTTTGCAGACCGCCATCCCCGAAGCGATGATTGATGGCGATGACTCCGAAACCTGCTTCTCATACTTTGGCCATCTGGATACCTATACTGCTGTAGGCGTAGGCCCGGGCTTGGGCAAGGCTGATGACACCGTTCGAGCCTTGAAACGACTGGTTCAAGAAGTGCAAGTGCCGCTCGTCATGGACGCCGACGCCTTGAACATCCTCTCCGACAACCCGACTTGGTTGCCGTTCCTGCCTGCCAAAACGATACTGACGCCGCATCCTAAGGAGTTTGAACGCTTGGTAGGGAAGACCTCGACCTCGTTTGAGCGTTTGGAGAAGCAGCGTGAACTGGCCACCAAATACAACCTCGTCGTCGTTGTGAAGGGAGCACATACCACCGTCGCGATGCCCAATGGCACCATCTTCTTTAACACCACGGGCAATCCCGGCATGGCCACGGCAGGCAGCGGCGACGTGCTGACGGGCATCATTCTCTCGCTCTTGGCGCAACGCTATTCGCCCGAGGAAGCCGCCGTGTTGGGTGTTTATCTCCACGGCCTCGCCGGCGACCTTGCCGCTGAAGAGATAGGGCAGGAGGCCTTGATTGCTTCCGACATCACGGAGCATCTGGGGAAGGCCTATGCTGCGCTTCGTGCGAAATGATTATATGAGTAAAAGGACCTATTGAATGACCACTTTTTTGGTCACAGTGCCTTCTTTCCCGTTGGCCACTATGAAATAGAGACCTTTTCGACCGCTCAGGCTGTACTGTATGGTATTAGGCTCCTTGTCATTGTAAGTCACAAAACTATCCAATAAATTGCCCATCACATCATACACCTTGATGTCCACTTTACCTGTGAGATGTTCGAAAACAAGCTTCATTTGGCCATCATTCGGATTGGGGACAACCTCAAAGCCAACGGTCCCTGAGCCTGTCGAAGGGCCGTCTTCATCTATGCCATAAAACGAACAGACGAACCATTGTCTTTGCTCAATGCCCTCAGAGGTACAACGGTTGTAAACCCGAGCTGTCAGCCAAACGGTGTCGTTCACATAGTTCAGGACGTACATTTTGCAGTGTTTACCCTTGTCACCGAAAGGCTCAAGTATCCATGGCGTTGGCTCTTCGAAGCTCCATGTGACGGTGTCCCAGATACAATTGAGGTTGGTGTCCCAAACATGAAATTCGTATGCGTTGATTTGGAATTCGGTAGCAGTGATCACCCAGTGTGGGGCTGTGTTTGTGGTATCCACGGGACAGATTTCGGTAGGTGAAGGCGTGTAATACACGGTAAGATCCAAGTTGACAATGCTGTCACATCCATCTTGTGTCAGACCTTCATATCTATACGGACCTGATTCGGTCAGATAGCCGCCTGGGGCGGATGGCCACGGATACCTGTCACATACCGTATCATTTAAACTAGTGCTGTAGCTTTCCACATAGGTTAGGTCGAGTACATAGACCTCGTTGCATCCAGCAAAACCCACTATTGTGTCGTAATAAACACCACTTTGCGAATAGCTGTGACCATGCCATGTGAAGGCATTGCAGGCGACTACGGTTGTGTCGCTTAGGAAATCATGACCAAGGGTTAGATTCAGCACAAAAGTACTATCGCAGGCTCCAGGTAGCTGGACAAAGTCGGTGTAAGTGCCGCTTTCCGTATAGGTGGTTCCGCGCCAAAAGTAGTCGTTACAGGCTGTCACGTTCTTCTCCGAGCTATAGCTGTCGCTGATGTCAAGGTTCAAAACCAAAAGGCTGTCACAGCCTGCAACGGACTGCTCCAAATGAGAGTAAACTCCTGGTTCAGTGTAGATTGTGTTGAACCACTCGTAGGCATCACACGCCGTGATGTTGAGATAAGTCGTATCAACAGGATTGATGGTCAGATGAAGTATCACCGTGCTGTCGCAGGATTCAGGTATTGGGATGACATAGGTGTAAGTGCCGCTTTCCGTATAGTCGGTTCCATGCCAAGAATAGCTGTCGCAAGCTGTGGCATACTCTTCTGAAACAGGAGTCCTGACTTCTATTACTTTGCTTAGATAAAGTGAATCCATATCCCTATGAGGATTATGAATTACATTTGTTACAGTGTAAAAACCGTCAGTGTCATAGGTGTGTGTGACTTGTTCCCCTTGAGCTGATGTGCCATCGCCGAAATACCACACTACATCATCATAATGCCAGTTGGTCACGGTGTTAAACTCGATGTCTTGGTTGGCGCAAAAATAATGGTTCTCAGGAATTTCCGTGTATATCCAATCGTCAATCGTCATGCTGTATGAGAAGTTTGTGCTAAAACTATGGGCTTCCAAGAAAACGCCTGAATCAAGCATATCATCAAATACATCACAAATTGCCATTTTGATATGGTAATTCGACATCGGAACTACGTTAATACTCACTTCCATCAAAGTGGTAAACCCGTCAAATTGAATGGTAGGACCAAACGTGTTGTCAATGTAATAATGCGAATTATAGTTCAAATTCACATTGTTTATGCTGACAACCTCTGTTGTTCCAGGTATCAATGCCATGTTTTGATGATCGTAATACCCTCCATTTGGATTGATTCCTTCCACAAAAAACCCGAATACATCGTTGTAATAGGTACCGACATATTCCATGTATTCTTCAGAACCGAACACAAAATTGAAAGTCACGACATCATCCCATGGGATAAAATCAAACTCAAGTACGGCAACATCATTTGTAAAATCCGAAGCGATTGAAGCCAAATCACTATCATAATAGTCTCCGCATGTCGTGGGTACACTCAAGCCATCATCGTTATTTGGGCCAACAGCGACACTTATGCCGCCTGAGGCCAGGATTATGCCGGATTCCATGCCTATGTTGGTCGGTGTTGCACCAGTCTCGAATATTCCAATATTGTTACAATAGATGACCCCATCAGTACCGTTGAACTTAGCATTGGAAATGGTAACACCATCATCCAAAAGGATGTTTCTGACCAACGAATCTGCATTCCAACCATCTAAGGCAGAGGCTTCTGTCACAATAAGTTGGGCCTGTAGTTTTTCTGAAAAGAAAAAAAACAGGAAAACGGTAAAAAAGAATAGTACACTATGCTTTTTCATTTTGAATAGTTTTTCATCGCTTTGGCAGGAGCAAAAATAGATAAAAAAACGAATCTTTCGAGGGGTGGATAAAAAATCGGGAGAAGTTTCCTCGGAATTGTGTATTTTTGCCATCTATTGGTAACTTGTCCATGATTAAAACCACCGTTTCGAACAAAGAGATCTGGCGCATCGCGTACCCCATCATGCTGGGTAACCTGGCGCAGACCATCATCACCTTCACCGACACTGCATTCTTGGGTCACCTTGGCGCCAACGAGTTGAGTGGCTCCATGATGGCGGGCTTGTATTACTTCGTCTTCACCACCCTGGCGATGGGCTTTGCCGTAGGCATACAGATCTTCATCGCGCGACGTTTCGGCGAGGGCGACTACAAGCGCATCGGCGTGGTGTTTCAGCATGGTGCTTCGTTTGTGCTGGGTTTGGGTATCCTGCTGTTCTGCATCCTGTTCTTCTTCAGTCACAGGCTGTTGCATGTCATCATCGAGTCGGAGAATATCTATGTGGCGGCGGACGAGTACCTACGTTTCAGGCAGTTCGGTATTTTCTTCGTGGTGTTCAACTTCCTGTTCCGCTCATTCTATGTCGGCATCAGCAGCACGCGCGTCATCACCTATTCGACGCTCATCATGGCCGTGGTCAACATCTTCTTCGACTGGGCTTTGATCTTCGGTAATGCAGGACTGCCCGAGATGGGCATCGGCGGTGCGGCTTTGGCTTCGTTGTTGGCCGAAATCACGGCGTTTTTCTTCTTCTGGATTTACACATACATCAAGATACCACATGAGGAATATGGCATGTTCCGTTGGCATAAGATGGAACCGCAGCTGTTAGGTAACATCCTCAAGGTGGCTTTCCCGAGCATGATACAGCGACTGTTCTCGTTTGGTGCCTGGTTCATCTTCTTCGTCATGATAGAGAAGATGGGGGAGACGGCCATCGGAGTTTCGTCGGTCGTGCGCAGCACCTATATGATTCTCATCATCCCTGGCATCGCCTTTGCCTCGACCGCCAACACCTTGACGAGTCGCATCATCGGTGAGGGCAAGAGCGCCGAGGTGATGTCGACTATCTGGAGAGTGGTGAAAAACAGTTTCTTGTGTTCGGTGGTATTGGTCGCGGTTGTGGCGACTATTCCGCAATTAGTCCTCCAAATCTACACTGACGACCTGACCTTAGCGCAGGCCGCTATCCCTTCGGTCTATGTGATTTGTGTCGCCACGCTGTTGGGCGCCTTCTCCATGACCTTCTTCGAGGCTGTCTCGGGCACGGGCAACACTACAGCTGCCATGGCCTTGGAGTTCGGCATCCTCATCATCTATATCATCTATGTCTTCCTGATGTCGAAGACCTCCACCATCGCCGGCGTCTGGACCGCCGAGTGGGTCTACAACATCCTCATCGGACTGATTTCGCTGGTCTATATCTGGAAGGCGGACTGGGGGAGGAAACGGATTTGAACGGAGGGTGTCACCTTCGAGGTGGTTGGTTCGCGGAGGTTGAAACCTCCGATGAGGTAGGGTCGTCCTTTCAGGACTTTGCTTCATGTGATTAAACTTGTTTATGTATCTTTGCTGAATCTATTCAGACCTAATGTTACTATTATGCAGCAAAAACTCGTAGTCTTCACCGGTGCAGGCATCAGTGCCGAAAGCGGAATCCCTACCTTTCGTGATGCCAATGGCATGTGGGGAAAATATGATGCCATGAAGTTGGCCAGCGTTGAGGGTTTCGGGGAAGACCCACAGGCTGTGCTCGATTTCTACAATGCCCGTCGGAAAAACCTGTTGGAAGTGGAGCCGAACCATGCTCATCGTGTTTTGGCGGATTTGGAGAAGCAATACGATGTGACTGTTATCACGCAGAATGTAGATAACCTTCACGAAAGAGCTGGAAGTAGTAAAGTGATTCACCTTCACGGCGAATTGACCAAGGTGACATCTTCACGCAACCGCCTTGACCCCAATTGTATCAAAGAATATCCGCTTGATGTTCCGATTCGTCTTGGCGACAAGGTTGCCGACGGTTCACAACTCAGACCTTACATTGTCTGGTTTGGTGAATATGTTGACAATATGGAGTTGGCAATCCGTCTGGTCAAGCAGGCCGACATTTTCGTGGTCATCGGCACTTCTTTGGTGGTCTATCCAGCGGCAGGGTTGGTAAATTACGCTCATAGGGAGATTCCAAAGTTTTTGATAGATCCAAATGATATGAAGCAAGGACTACCCTTCGGATTTCAGCACATTAAGATGAAAGCGGTGGAAGGGGTGGATGAATTGCTGAGAAGGTTGGAAGGATTGAAAAATGCGGAGGTTGAAACCTCCGATGAATTAGGCTCGTCCCTTCGGGACTTTTAGGGCTAGATTTGTGGTTTGATGGCAAATTTAGGGAAAAAGAAGGCATTTTATGGTCTTATTGAGATTTATTTGTAGTTTTGCAATAGTTTTAAGCATTCATTTCATATTAATGGCTATTCTTTATACTATTAAATGTCCAAAATGTGGAGAACAGTTTAGTGTACCTAAAGGAGTATTGAGGAGTTGGGATTTTTCTCAACCTATACCAGAGGAATATCGAGATGAAACTCCTTTTATCTGTCCCAATTGTAATCACACTATGAGCGTAATGGACGAAGATTTTGATAATCATGTACTTGATAGGCTATATGCCGACTAAAAATATTAATCAACCAAAGAATTATGTATATTGTTGATACCCAAAGTAAAAGACTGATTAAGGCAGAAAAGTGTACTTTTAAATCACTGGATTTTAAAGAGCGTCAGGACTTACAAGAATGGATAGCAAAGGAACCGTCTTCTTTAGGAGAGGATTTACTTATTATACAGAAGGAATTTGATGGGTTTGCCGATACGCGAGAACGTCTTGACCTGCTGGCATTGGATAAAAAAGGGAATCTTGTTATCATTGAAAATAAACTTGATGATTCGGGCAGGGACGTTACATGGCAAGCTATTAAATATGCATCATACTGCTCTAGTCTTAGCAAGCAAGATGTGATAAACATTTATCAGCAGTATTTGGGAGATAATCAGTCTGCCTCACATTCCATTTCCGAGTTCTTCGATGGCAAAGACATTGAAGAGATTGAAATCAACAAGGGAAATAGTCAAAGGATAATTCTTGTAGCAGCAAACTTTCACAAGGAGGTCACTTCATCTGTGTTGTGGCTTCAAAATTTCAATCTGAGGATTAAGTGTTTTAAGGTTACGCCATACAAATATGGTAACCAAATAATGGTTGAGTTTGATCAGATTATTCCTGTTGAAGATACAGAAGAGTTCCAGATAAAGATAGCTAACAAAGAACAAGAAGAATCCGAAATTGCTGAATCAACTCAAAAGCGATATGCGAATAGACATAGGTTTTGGAGTGAGTTTATCGAATTCAACAAGGAACACAAAGGTTTGTTTGCTGCATCATCAGTTGTCACGGACAATTGGATTGGTAAATCTGTTAGAACTATCAGTGGAGGTACTATCAACGTTATTATAAACAAGGATAATTGCCGTATTGAGTTATATATCAACACGGGAGAACAAGCGACAAATAAAGCCATCTTTGACAAACTAGATTCTTGCAAATCTGAAATTGACGGCTTGATTTCTGGTTTAGAATGGCAGCGGATGGATGATAAAGTTACTAGCCGTATTCGAATCGATAAGCCTTTTAGTTATCTTAATCCTGATGATAAAGACCAGCTATTTGACTTTTTCATCAAAACATCTCAAGAGATGATGATTGTTTTCACCAAGTACGGAACAAAACTCAATTTGGCTAATAAAGTATAACTTGGTTGACTAATAGCTTGCCTAACCGGCTTATTCATTAATCATCAAACGCCCACCGCTCATCATACTCAACCCCCGCCTCATCCAAGAGCTGCTTGTATTCGTCTCTCCAATTTGTGCGGTGATGGTGCTCCGCTTGGTTGCGGATGTATTGTGCGGTTTGGTCAAGATTTCTGTAATCCACCGAGAAGGCTCCATAGCCCGCTTGCCAGTAGAAACCCTCGTAATACTGTTCATCCAGGGCCTTGATCCACTTGCTGCTGTATGCCTTGATGCGCTTCACGAAGTCGGACAAGGAGATGGACTTGGGCAAGGAGGTGAGGATGTGGATATGATTGCCGATACCACCGATTTCTACGGGTATACCATTCATGTTGCGGATGACACCTCCGATGTAGGCGAACACCTGCCCGAGGTCTTTGTCGCGTATCTCCATGCTATGATACTTGATGTGGAAGACGATGTGGATGTCGTTCTTTGCAAGTGAGCTTCCCATGACATATGTGTTTGAGGTTGTACTTTTGTCGTCCCTTCGGGACTTGGACAGACGGTCAGTGCTGACTTCTGAGCACAAAAATAGGAAAACTCTTTGAATGGAGTAGGACCCTATGGAAAAAAGATACCTTTCTACTAATGGCGCTACCCAGAGCCCTGAAAGGGCGATCCGACTACATCGGACGGTTTCAACCTCCGATACATAGCCGCCTCTGGCAGGTCAAGACCCTGAAAGCCTAAACAAAAAGAAAATATAGCCCTAAAATGGTCAAAACAAAAAGTAACTGTAAACCAACAACATACCCGACAGCAAACGACAACAAACGACTACTGTCGACAACAAACGTTTAATCAACGGCTTTTTCTTGACATTCTTCTTTACTTTGCAGCATGAAAATTAATTCACCGCAAAATGAAGTCATCATGTCAAAAATTACTATCTTTGTCCCTTTATTAATGAATCGCGCGATAAGCGTTCCACAACAGAATAATCTTGAAATCTTGAAATTAGAAATCTTGAAATCCTGAAATCAACAACAATTAAACAGTTCAACAATAAACAATCAACAATCTAAAAACCCCACAATCATGACTACAGAAAAAACACAAGAAGAAGCTGCAAAACTGAGGCAGGAGAAACTGAAGGCTTTGGAAGCCACATTGGGAAACATTGAGAAGAGCTTTGGCAAGGGAAGCATCATGCGCCTGGGTGCTGAGGCCGAGAAGATGGAGAGCATCTCCACTGGCTCCATCGGCCTGGACTACGCCCTCGGCGTAGGCGGTCTGCCGAAAGGCCGTATCATCGAGATCTATGGCCCCGAGAGCTCGGGTAAGACCACGCTGGCCTTACATGTCGTGGCCGAGGCTCAGAAGAAGGGTGGCATCGCCGCCTTCATCGATGCGGAACACGCCTTCGACCGTTTCTATGCCGCCAAACTAGGTGTGGACGTCGAAAACCTCCTTATCTCGCAACCCGACTACGGCGAACAAGCCCTCGAAATCGCTGAGAACCTTATCCGCTCCGGTGCCATCGACGTCATCGTCGTCGACTCCGTTGCTGCCTTGACGCCCAAGAGCGAAATCGAAGGCGAGATGGGCGACAGCAAGATGGGCCTCCAAGCCCGCCTAATGAGTCAGGCCATGCGTAAGCTCACCGCTACCATCAACAAAACGGGCTGCGTCTGCATCTTCATCAACCAGCTGCGCGAGAAAATTGGCGTGATGTTCGGCAACCCCGAGACCACCACGGGCGGCAATGCACTGAAGTTCTACAGCTCCGTGCGTATCGACATCCGTAAGATCAGCCAAATTAAGGACGGCGAGAACGTACTGGGTAGCCGCGTCAAGGTGAAGGTCGTCAAGAACAAGGTGGCCCCGCCGTTCCGCAAGGCCGAATTCGACATCCTCTATGGCGAGGGCATCTCACGCTCGGGCGAAATCGTCGATCTCGGCGTGGAGATGGGCATCATCAAGAAGAGCGGCTCGTGGTTCAGCTACGGCGACTCCAAACTTGCCCAAGGCCGCGACGCCGTCAAGAAACTCATCGAAGATAACCCCGAACTGGCTGACGAACTGACGGCGAAGATTTTCGAGGCGTTGGAGAAAAGTGAAGAGTAAGGTAATGAGTGATGTTTAATCCCCCTAGTCCCCTTTAAAGGGGGGACAGCTCCGTAAAAGCTGTTCCCCCTCTGAGAGGGGGCTAGGGGGAGTAAAACAAACCCTTGCAAAAACTGAAACAATGAAGAAAAACATCCTATTCCTCGGTGTCTTGCTGGCTCTGTTTGCCTGCAACCGCACGCCGAAACCTGAAACGGACAACACACCCCAAGAACCTAAGGCGCCGGTCACGGTGAATGAGGCTATCCAGCTGCTGTCGGATTCCATCGCCATGGATAGCACCAACGCGCGACTCTATCAAAACCGCGCCAAGGCTTATTTCGCCACTGAGCAAATCGGGCAGGCGATGATTGACCTCAACAAGTCGCTGCAACTTGACCCCAACAACATCGACACCTATCTCTTGCTGGCCGATGTGTATTATGCTTTGGGTGACCAGGATAATATCGCCTCAACGCTCAATAGGGCGGTGGAAATCAACTCCTTGGATGCGCGTCCTTTGGTGAAATTGGCCGAGTTGAACCTCCTGCAACAGAACTTCAATCTGGCCATCGGATATGTCGACAAGGCTTTGGGTCTTTCGGCTTACAATCCGCGGGCATATTTCGTGAAGGGCATGTGCTATATGGCTGCCAAGCAGGATACGGTCAACGCGCTGAAAAACTTCCAGTTGGCTTCGGAGCAAGACGTCAATTTCTATGACCCTGTCGAGCAGATCAGCCGCATCTATGCTGTGCAGCAACCGCCATACGCTATGGATTATCTCCGCAAGGCGCAGCAGCAGTTCCCCGATTTCCCGACCGCACGCTATGAGTTGGCACTTTACCTCCAGAGCCACGGCGAGCCGGAAGAGGCTCTGCTTCATTACGATACCTTATTGATGCAGCGCCCCGACGATTATATCGTGCTTTTCAACAAGGGCTATGTCAATTATGTGTACCTCGAGGACAATCAGGCTGCCTTGGACTATTTCAACCAAGCCTTGGAAGTCAAGCCCGACTATCTCGATGCCAAATACAACAAAGGTCGTGTGCTGGAACAGATGGGCGATTATTCGCAGGCCATGGAGATTTATAAGGAGGTGCTCAAGACCCGTCCCGACTATCAACTGGCCATTGATGCCGTCAATCGGGTACAAAATCAAGAAACTGAATAAGTTATCTCAGAAACCAACATGTAATTATGATACAAGTTTATTGCATCAACACCAAAACAACCAAGGAATTCAAGGAAGGCATGACCTTGCTGGAAATGTTGCCCGAATTTGAGTTCGACAAGCCTTATCCCATCGTTTCGGCCAAGGTCAACAACGTGTCTCAGGGATTGAAGTTCCGTGTCTACAACAGTCGTGACGTCGAGTTTCTTGACCTCACTCATCACACGGCGCGCTTAGTGTATGCCAGGTCGCTGGGTTTCCTGCTTTACAAGGCGACACAAGACCTGTTCCCTGGCAGCAAATTGAACATGGAACACCCTATTTCCAAAGGTTTCTATTGCCGTATCAAGAAAAGCGATGGCAAGATCCTTGATGGCAATGACATTGCTTCACTTAGGGTGCGGATGAGGGCTATCGTGGCCGACGACATCCAGTTCCATCGCCATGAGGCCCGCATCGAGGATGCCATTGGCATGTTCAGCAAGTTGGGACAAGAGGATAAAGTCAAGTTGTTGGAAACCAGTGGAAAAGCCTATACAGATTACTACACTTTGGAAAACACTGCCGATTATTATTATGGTCGCTTGGTGCCTTCCACGGGTTACCTGAGCATTTGGGACATCGAAGCCTATCGCGATGGCATCCTGATGCGCATTCCAGACCGCGACCATCCCGACCGTTTGGCCGAGATGCACGACCAGCCCAAGACTTTCGACGTGTTTTCAGAGAGCCTGAAGTGGAACGACATCATGGGACTGAGTACCGTAGGTGATGTCAACCATGCCTGCCAAAATGGGATGGCAAGGGAGTTGGTGCAAGTGGCTGAGGCTTTGCAGGAAAAGAAAATCGTGCAGATTGCTGAGGAAATCAATCGCCGTTATCACAGCGAGAACCCCGTCCGTTTGGTGCTGATTACAGGACCGAGCAGCAGCGGCAAGACCACCTTCTGTAGCCGCGTCAGCATCCAGTTAAAGGCTTGCGGGCTGAAGCCCATTTCGTTCTCGACGGACGATTATTTCGTCAATCGCGTGGACACCCCCAAGTTGCCTGATGGCACCTATGATTTCGACAACTTCGAGACCGTAGACCATGCAGCCCTTGAACGTGACCTGATTGCCTTGCTGAAAGGCGAGGAAATCGAAGTGCCTGAGTATAACTTCGTTACAGGTATTCGCGAATACAACGGCAAGAAGTTGCAGCTGAAGGAAGGTAGTGTGCTGTTGCTGGAAGGCATTCATGCCCTGAACCCTTTGCTCACGGATCAAATTCCAGAGTCGTCCAAGTTCCGTATCTTCATCTCTACTTTGACCAGCACCGCTTTGGACGATCACAACATCATCCCGACCGACGACAACCGTCTCTTGCGCCGCATCGTGCGCGACTACAACAAAGGTGCATTCACGGCGCGTCAGACCATCAGTCAGTGGGCCAGTGTGCGCGATGCCGAGGAGAAATGGATCAACCCTTATCAGGAAAATGCCGACGTGATGTTCAATTCGGCCTATCTGTTGGAGTTTGCCGTCATGCGCAACCATGCCGAGAGCATTTTGGCCACCGTGCCGAACAATTGCCCCGAATACACCGAGGCGCACCGTCTGTTGCGTTTCCTGCATTATTTCACGCCTGTTTCTGACAAGGAGATTCCGGCCACCTCCATGCTACGCCAGTTCATCGGCGGCAGCAGTTTCATGTAAAATCCAAGGTCCCTGAGCCCGTCGAAGGGCCGACCTGAATTGACGGCGTTTCGACAGGCTCAACGACCTGACAAAACTATAACAACATGTATACCTTTAACGCAAAACAAGTAAAAGACCAAGTCGTCCAATGGATTAGAGATTGGTTTGAAGTCAACGGAAAAGGCTGCAATGCCGTTGTCGGCATCTCTGGCGGCAAGGACAGCAGTGTGGTGGCGGCTCTTTGTGCCGAAGCTCTCGGCAAAGACCATGTCATCGGTGTGACCATGCCCAATGGCGTGCAGCCCGACATCGACGACAGCATGAAACTCATCAACCACTTGGGCATTCGTCATTGCTGCGTCAATATCGGCGACACCTATAATACACTAATTGCAGCTGTAAAGGAACAACTTGGCACCTTGGGTGCCGAGGTCAGCCGTCAGACCACCATCAACCTGCCACCGCGTCTGCGCATGTCGACCTTGTATGCCGTTTCGCAATCGATGAACGGCCGTGTGGCCAACACCTGCAACCTCTCTGAGGACTGGGTGGGCTATTCGACGCGCTACGGTGATGCCGCTGGTGACTTCTCACCTTTGGGCGGACTTACCGTGCAGGAAGTCAAGGCAATAGGGAAGGAGTTGGGCTTGCCCATCGAATTGGTGGAGAAGACCCCGTCGGATGGCCTCACCAACAAGAGCGACGAGGACAACCTTGGCTTCACTTACGCTGTCTTGGACAACTATATCCGCACAGGCGTTTGCAACGACCCCAAGACAAAAGCGCTCATCGACCACAAACATGTGACGAATCTCTTCAAGCTGCAGCCGATTCCGCATTTTGAGATGAAGTAAAGCTTCAATAGGCAAAATATCCTACCACACCCGATAGCACAATCAACAATATCGGGTTGGCCTTGAAGAAATAAGAGGCCACGAACGCCAGCACGCAGATGATGACGCTGATATTGTATTGTCCGCGACCGAAGTCGGGGAAGTTTTGGAGGTTCATCATGGAGAGGCCAGCAGCAAAGATGAGTCCGGCTATAGCAGGCTTTAAGCCTTTCAAGGTGTTGTCCATCAAGGCATTGTTTCTCTTGCTCATGAAGAGCTTTAGGATGAGATAGACCATGATGACGGAAGGCAGACAAAGCGCAAAGGAAGCCAATAGTGAGCCACCTATTCCTGCTGTGGTGTAGCCTACATAAGTCGCCAAATTAATGGAAATGGGGCCTGGTGTCATCTGCGAGATGGCCACCATGTCGGCAAAATCGGTCGTGGTCATCCAGGCGTAGTGCTCCACCACCTCGTGTTGGATGAGCGATAGCATGGCATAGCCGCCACCGAAGCCTAACACGCCGATTTTCACAAAGACCCAAAGCAGTTGCAAGTAAATCATGGCTTGACCTCCTTTTCTTTGGCTTTTTTGTTGATAATCAGTGCGTAGATAAGGCTTCCCGCAATGGCGGCAAGGATGACATAGGCGGGCGAAATCTTACACCACCAGATGAGGAATACTGTGACGATGGGGATGATGGCGGTCTTCCAGGTCACCTTGGCCGACTTGATCATACGTAAGGAAGGGGCGAGGATGAGGGCCACCACGCAGGGACGGATGCCCTTGAAGATGCGTTCCACCACGGGCTGGTCGCGGTACTCGCGAAAGACCGTGGCCAACAGCAGAATGATGGTGATGGAGGGGATGATGGCGCCCAACATGGCGGCAAAAGCACCTTTTCTGCCCGCCACGCGATGCCCGACATACAAAGCTGTGTTGACGGCAAACACGCCCGGAAGCGATTGAACCACAGCAATCATGTCCCAAAACTCATCGTTGGGAATCCATTTCTTCTGGTCGACGACGGCCTTTTCCACCATCGAGAGCATGGCATAGCCTCCCCCGAGGGTAAAGGCCCCGATTTTGAAGAAGGAGAAAAACAGTTCAAACGCCTTTTTCATGCCGCAAATTTAAGGTAATTTTGTTCACTATTTGAAAAATAAACTATATTTGCGGTCGATTCAATCTAAAACCAATTAAATAACAAAGCTCATGATATTTACAACTACACCGACCGTTGAAGGTCGCACCATCACGGAATACAAGGGCGTTGTATTCGGAGAAGTAATCTCTGGAGTGAATTTTATTAAGGATATAAAGGCCAGTCTTCGCGATATTGTTGGCGGACGTTCAGGCTCATACGAGCAAGAGCTAATCAATGCTCGTTCCCAGGCCCTGAGAGAGTTGGAAGAACGAGCTCGTCAACTGAATGCTGATGCTGTGGTAGGCATTGATTTGGATTATGAAGTGTTAGGACAGAACGGTTCGATGTTGATGGTCTCTGCTTCAGGTACTGCTGTCAAACTGCAATAAATCGATAATCAAATAATTGGATATTATGCTTTTAGATGTTTCCGTTATGACCTTTGACCGGCCGGAGGCATGGCAATGGTTGATTCAGTTCTGTATCTTGGCGACGGCCCTTTTGCTGGGTAACGTGCTGAGAACCAAAGTTCCGTTCTTGAACAAGAGCTTGCTGCCATCGGCTTTGTTGGGCGGCTTGCTGCTGATCATTTTCAAGCAGTTCCCCAGCTGCCGCGAAATCATCAACAAACCGATGATGGAAATTGTGACTTATCATGCCTTGGGCTTGGGTTTTGTGGCCTTGGCATTGAAAAACAACAAGATAGAATCAAAGTCCACGCCGATGAAGGTGATTGAAACGGGTGCCTTGACGGCTTCCACCTACGTCATCCAAGGCATTGTGGGCCTCATCGTTTCCATTTTGTTCTTCTATTTTGGCAGGCGGTTGTTCTATGCCGCTGGTTTGCTGTTGCCTATGGGCTACGGACAGGGACCGGGACAAGCCTTGAATTTCGGCAAGATTTTCACGGGTTGGGCCTCACAGCAGGGCATTGACTTCCCAGGTGCCGACTTCGGCCTCTCTATCGCGGCTACTGGCTTCGTAGTAGGCAGTGTTGTGGGCGTCGTTTACATGAACATTCTGCGCCGGAAAGGCATCCTCTCAAGAAAAAAGATTGCTCAGGCTCAGGTGAACAAGTTGGAAGATTACGAAGGCAAGGGCGAGATTCCTGATGCCGAGTCCATCGACAAGCTCTCGGTGCAGATCTGCATGGTGCTGTTCGTCTATTTCCTTGTGTATCTGTTCACCAACTGGATCCAAAACATGGAGTTGGGCACCTTCGGCACCAACACCCTGAAACCCATGCTTTGGGGTTTCAACTTCTTGATTGGCACGCTGTTCGGCATCTTCTTCAAGTGGTTGTTGGGTCGTTTCAAGAAGGCCAAGTTGATGAGTCGTGAGTACATCAACAACTATATGCTGAACCGCATCAGTGGCTTCTGCTTCGACATCATGATTGTGGCAGGCACGGCAGCCATCAACTTTGAGGAGTTTGGCAAGTTCCTGCTGCCTTTCATCATCATCTGCACATTGGGCGCAATTGTCACCTTTATCTATGTGCTGTGGATTTCAAAACACCTGTATCCCGATTACAAATACGAAGGTTTCTTCTCCATGTTCGGCATGTTGACGGGCACGGCCAGCAACGGTATGATTCTGCTCCGTGAAATCGACCCAAAGTTTGAGACTCCTGCCGCCAACAACCTCGTGTTGCAAACCCTTTCGGCCATCGTGCTGGGCTTCCCCGTGTTGCTATTGATGGGCTTTGCCCCACAAAGCATGAAAGCCACTTGGATTACCTTGGGTATCATGGTCGTATTCTGGGCCGCGCTCACAATTTTCATGATGCGGACGAAGTTTTTCAAGCGAAAGAAAAAGACGGAGGACTGAGATGTCACAACTATATAATTGTTAGGATATGAAAAGAGGATTATTATTCATTATTGCGACTGCTTTATGTTGCTTGGGCCATGCCCAAGACAAAATGAACTATCCCAAGGGCATTTATATGGGTCTTGAAGAGGTTAAAAGTAAGACTCCTTCGGTGGATGCCACTTTGAATTGGGAGAAGCGTACCCAAGGTGACATCAAGATGTGGGGTGGAAATGACTATGAACTAAAATGTGATGACAAATCCATAAAGAAAAAAACAATAAAAAAGGAAATCTTTGCCTATTCTGACGGGGAATACTTGTTCATCAATGGCTTCAAGTTTGATTTAGGTCAAGGGTATGCTGTGGTCGAATCGATTGGTAAGTTTTTGGTTTTCAAGGCGGGTATTTCAAATGACCGTGCGTTGCAGGAGATGCAAATGGGGTGGATGTTCGGCGGTATTGTTGGAGGCATTCAAGGTGCTTATCTTGCTACTTTACGTTTTCCTTATATTGTAGATTTAGAAACGGGAAAACTTGTTTGCGTAAACGAGGAGTTTTTAACATCGTTATTGGCTGGTTTTGAAGATCTTTTAAAAGAGTTTCGTGCAGAGGATGACAAGAATTGTGATGTTATTATCAAGTACCTAAATCTTTTGAACGATCAGCAGGAATTGGAGAATTGATGTAGGATTGCTTTGTAAAATGCGTAACAATGAAAACAAAAAAGCTCCGAGATTTCTCGGAGCTTTCTTTTCGTTGTGAGCGAAGGAATCAGTCTTTGAGTTCCTTGATCTTGGCCTTCTTACCACGCAGACCACGAAGGTAGTAAATGCGTGACTTGCGGACGTCACCCCTCTTGTTCACCTCGATGTTCTCAATCATAGGAGAAGCGATGGGGAAGCATCTTTCAACGCCAACATTGTTGGAAATCTTGCGGATGGTGAAAGTACCAACCTTGCCTTGTCCGCTACGCTTCAGGACGATGCCCTGGAATTTCTGCAGACGCTCTTTTTGTCCTTCGACAATCTTGTAGGTCACCGTGATGGTGTCGCCTGTCTTGAACTTCGGAAAATCTTTTA
>JAEEGF010866188.1_pt1 | contig 29443 bp, 21 predicted proteins | sample 9134171 | NCBI WGS metagenome assembly JAEEGF01 (sample SAMN16246542, study PRJNA631951) | gut metagenome | biome: gut microbiome; feature: rumen; material: AP-attached | host: Bos | place: Iran: Karaj | collected 2018-10 | reverse complement strand
AGCACGAGATGAGGCGCATGAGCAGGTAGAAGGTATAGTGGAAGTACAGCTCGCGGTCCTTCTGGTCCTTCTTCGGCCGCATGCTGTAGGGCGTATCTGCAAGGAAGCTGGTGAACAGGCGGCGCACCAGATTGAGGTCGGCGGCCTCTAAGGCCTGCACAACCTTCACCACCCATGACTTTGTGTCCTCCCTGGGTTGCACATAGTTGCTTGTCAGCAGCGTGGCAAGGCCCTCACGTACCTCCTGGTTGGGGAAGTCGAGCAGGTAGGTGTTGAAACGGCGGTCAACGGCCTTGATGGTGAGGTAGCCACTCTGGAAAATTATCGGCAGTGGCGTGGCCGCGCCGGCCTTGTAGTCGATGAAGGTCTGCTTGTCGAAATACTGTCCGGTGTATCGCATCACGTCCTCATTAGTGTTGGCCAGCAGGCGCATAAGGAGCGAGGGAGTGCCTGAGCTGAACCAGTAGCTGTCGAGGCTGTTGTTTGCAAAGGCGTTTAGAATGCTGAAGGGGTTGTAGATGTCGATGAGTCGGTCGCTGAAGTGATAGCCGTCGTATCTGTCCTTCAGCCATGCCTTCGCCTGCTCCATGGTGATGCCCTGGTTGTCGGCCAGCTCCTCTATGGATTCGGCAAACACCGTGTGCAGCTCTTCCTCGGTGATGCCCAGGAGTGTGTCGTAGCGGCTACTATATGATATGTCATCGGGCTGATTGAATCCGCTGAACATCGACACTTGAGAGAACTTGGTGATGCCCGTGAGCAGCACGAAGCGCAGGTGCTCGTCGGCGGCCTTGAACACGGAGAAGAAGTCCTTCAGGAAGTCGCGGTTCTGCTGCAACTGCTTCTCGTCGTCAGGATTGCCCGTCTCAAGGAGGTCGAGCAGCGGCTTGTCGTATTCGTCGATGAGCACCACCACCTGCTTGCCCGTCTTCTTGTGTGCGGCCCTGAGAAGCCAGTCGAAGCGAAGGGCCAGGCTCTCAAAACGAGCGTTAAAGGGATATTCCTGCTCCCATTCGTCCAGTTGTTCTCTGATATACTCCTGCAAAGCCTTGGGCTGCGACACGCGGTTGAAGTCGAAATGCAGCACGGGGTACTGCTGCCACTCGTTCTCTAACTCCGCAATCTTCAGTCCCTCGAACAGATCTTTCCTGCCCTGGAAATAGTATTTCAGCGTGCTCACCAGCAGGCTCTTGCCGAACCGTCGCGGACGGCCGAGGAAATAGATGTGGCCGCGCGTCAGCTTGTAGATAAGGTCAGTCTTGTCTACATAGACGAATCCGCCCTTGCGCAGCGTCTCGAAATCTTGTACACCAATAGGATAATTCATAACAATGCTGTTTACACCGCAAAATTACGAAAAAACTTCCATTCCGCAAATTTATTTACCACTTTTCTTGCCTGTTTTGCGGAAAATAGCCAACATATAAATAAAGGCAAATATCTCCCTCTCCAGCCAGCGGCTCACTGCCCCAAAGAAGGGTATGAACATCGTTGGTGACAGGAAAGCCTTAGTGAAATAGCAATAGCACTATACTAACATCTAAAGAGCAGCGTCTGTGACTATTTGTTGAGCGACAGCAAGCCATCGTCGTCGATGATGATTTCCTCATAGATCATGTATTCCAGGGCTGCCTCAATGTGTTCGTAAGCCATGGTGATGCGATGCAGCTCCGACACATGGTGCTGCTTGCCGTCGGCCAGCAAGGCCTCTATCTGTTCTTGCGCTTTTGCGATGTCCTCCATCTTGCTGAGGGCACCGCTGCGGTCGAGGCATACGTCACACTGCCCACACTCGTGCTTGTTCTCCTCTCCGAAATAGCGCAGGAGCATACGGCTGCGGCACTTGTTCTGGCAGGTGGCGTAGTCTATCATTTTCTCTATGCGCTCGCTGTACCGCTGCTTCAGGTCGTCGTAGACGGAGGGCGGCAGCTGCAGGTGCTCGGAGTCTTCGCGTCGCTGGGTATAGCGTATGAGCGGCGTGCTGCGCTGTGGGATGAAGTCGATGATGCCCCTGCGCGCCAGCTCTTTTAATATGAGGTACACCTGCGGCAGCGTGAGGCCCGTCTGCTGTGCCAGAAACGCCTCGTCGATGTAATGGTAGTCGTTGAACAGCCCGCTGTAGTTGCGCAGCAGTGCCACGATGAGCGCATCCGCCTCGGCGCCGTTGTCGCGCAGACGGTAGAGGTCGTCGCGTTCCAAGATGAAGCGCAGGCGGGCCTGTCCCTCTTCTTCCTCCTGAAAGTCGATGTATCCGGCCCGTTGCAGAATCTTCAGTGCCGAGAGCACGCGCGTGGGGAAGTGATGGAAATTATGGCAGAACTTGTCGATGGGAAACTCGAATACGGCGTTGTAGCCCGAGCCCACACCAATCTGGTAGAAGTAGGCCAGGTGGTCGTACACCTCTTTTATTTCCTCCTTTTCCGGGAAGGTGTCGCTGATGCGCTTCAAGAGCTTGGTGCGGTCATTGCCGTTGAAGAGCAGCACCGCATAGGCTTTCTTTCCGTCGCGTCCTGCGCGTCCCGCCTCCTGGAAGTACGCCTCGATGCTGTCGGGACAGTCGGCGTGCAGCACCACGCGCACGTCGGGCTTGTCGATGCCCATGCCAAAGGCGTTGGTAGCCACCATGATACGTATCTTGTCGGCTTGCCAGTCCTTCTGCCGCTGGTCCTTGATGCCGCTGTCCAGTCCTGCGTGGAAGAAGGTGGCGCTCATGCCCTCCTTGTTCAGCATCTCGGCTATCTCCTTCGTGCGACGCCGGCTGCGTGTGTAGATGATGGCTGTCCCGGGCACGTTGCGCAGGATGTGGCACATCTGTTCCTCCTTGTCTGCTGCCTGGCGCACGATGTAGGCCAAGTTCTTCCGCTCGAAACTCATGCGGAAGACGCGGAAAGCCCCCCCTGCGGCCCCCGAGGGGGCTTCATTTGGCTTGCGGGCATTTGTGCCCCCCTCGGGGGGCGAAGGGGGAACCTTCAACTTATCCACGATATCATCGATGACAATCGGCGTGGCTGTGGCGGTGAGGGCCAGCACAGGTGCGTTGGGAATGATGCTGCGAATCTTCCCGATGGCTAAGTACGACGGTCGGAAGTCGTAGCCCCACTGGCTGATGCAGTGTGCCTCGTCCACGCAGATGAAGCTCACCTTCATGTGGCTCAGCTTTTTCATGAAGAACTCCGACGACAGTCTCTCCGGCGAGATGTAGAGCAGTTTGACGGCTCCGAAGACGGCGTTTTCCAGGATGCGCAGAATGTCGTCGTGCGACATGTCGGAGTGGATGGCCTCGGCCCTGATGCCCCTGCGCCGCAGGTTCTGCACCTGGTCCTTCATCAGTGCGATGAGCGGTGTGATGACAATGCACGTGCCTTCCTGGGCCAACGCCGGCACCTGGAAGGTGATGCTCTTGCCGCCGCCCGTCGGCATCAGTCCCAGCGTGTCGTGCCCGCTACCGATGCTCTCGATGATGTCGCGCTGGATGCCGCGAAAATCATCATAGCCCCAGTATCTCTTCAGTATGCTCCGGTAGTCGTTCACTTTTCTTTCTGCTTATTTGTCAACATCATCTGGCACATTCACCACGTATTGGTTATTCAACAGTGATGTCCTGGCGAGGCACTTTGTCCCATGAGAACAGCGGGAGGAGGTCAGCGGGACTGACAGCTTGCGGTGCAGGCAGCAGGCCCGCCAGGTGCGCCAGCAGTCCGATGAGCTGCCCCGCAGAGTATCGCTGCCGCAGGGCTCCCATGTCGAGGCTGCGGTCGCGCTTTGACAGTCGCTGTCCGCTCTTGTTGCACAACAGCGGGAAATGCACGAAGCGGGGAATGGCAAAACCTAACGTCTGCGCCACATACATCTGTTGCGGCGACGACAGCAGCAGGTCGCGTCCACGCACCACCTCGGTGACGCCCGTCAGGGCATCGTCGACGACGACGGCCAGCTGATAGGCCCAGGCGCCGTCTTTGCGACGGATGATGAAGTCGCCCACCTGCCGCCCCAAGTTCACCGTCTGCAGTCCGTAGTGGCCATCGGTGAACGACACGTCGCTGTCGGGCACCATGAGACGCATGGCTGCCGGTCTCCCAGGCTGTGGGGGCAGGTGCCGGCAGGTGCCTTTATAAACCACCCGGCCGTCGCTCTCGTGGGGCGCCTGCGTGGCAAGGATGTCGTTGCGGGTGCAATAGCAGGGATAGACAAGACCCTGCGCCTCCAGTTGGCGGAAGTAGTGCTCGTAGATATGCGAGCGTTGGCTCTGCCACAGCGGCTCGCCGTCCCACTGCAGCCCCAGCCACAGCAGGTCGTCCATCATCTGTTCGGCATACTCGCGGTGTGAGCGGTCGGGGTCGATGTCCTCGATGCGCAGCAGCCATTGCCCGCCGCGGCTTTTCACCGAGAGCCACGACAGCAATGCCCCGAACACGTTGCCTAGGTGCATGCGTCCCGTTGGTGACGGCGCAAAGCGTCCTCTTTCCATCGTCTGCCCGTTCATTCCTCTCACAAGCGCTTGAAAACAAAAGAGGCAGCCTAAAGACTGCCTCTTTGTGACTCCGGCGGGATTCAAACCCACAACCTTCTGATCCGTAGTCAGATGCTCTATTCAGTTGAGCTACGGAGCCATCCGTTTCTGATTTGCGGGTGCAAAGGTACGCACTTTTTTTTATCCCACCAAATTTTTCGGCAACTTTTTTTCTTTCTACGTTGAAAAACCTGAAAAAAGGCGTGTTTTTGGGTTGTGCCGCTTAGAAATTATACGAGAATCCGAGTGATGAGTACTCCTTGAACTGCCAATAGCCGAGGTCGTCGTCCCAGATGTTGGAGTCGTCAAAGCGCGGGAAGAGGAAGAGATTGGCTGAGATGTACTTCGACACGCGTAGTGAGAAGGTGTTTTCCCATTCCAGCTCAGCGCGGTGATAGCTGGTGAAGCCGTAGAGGCGCGACTTCCATGTCACCACGTCGTTCATCTTCCACTCCAGTGAGGCTGTGACCTGCGAACCGAAGTCGGTGAGCGAGTGGGTGTGCTTGTCGGTCTTTACACCGAAGCTCTTGGCCAGTGCTGTACGGTCGACGTAGCGGTAGTTGATGGCCAGTGGCGAGAGGTTGATGGTGCCTGTCAGTTTGTTGTTAAACCATGACACCTTGTAATCCATACCGAGACCAACGTTGAAGTTGAATGGCGACATAAAGTCTGAGAAAGTCTTCACGTTGTTGGCCTTGAAGCCGCGAGCGAACTGTGTGTAGGCCAACATCTGCAGTGTGTAGTACCACTTCTTGGCTGCCTGCAGGCCCACCTTGCCGGTGTAACGGAAGAGGTCCTCGTTGGCCTTGAACTTGTGCACAGAGTCGGTGCGCGAGGTCTGGAAGCCCAGCTTCATCTCCAGCTTGTTCTCCCACTTCCATTTCGCCTTGTTGTCGTAGTTGGCTTCCAGTGTGAGGCTTCCCACTGCGGAGTAGTTGCTCTCGCCGCCCTTGTACCAGTTGCCTGACACATAGTTCTGCATGAACTGCAGGTAGCCGTCGCCCTTGCGGGTCCAGAACTTCGGTTTCTCCACCACCACCTCTACGGGGTCTGCCTCGGGTGCCTCGGGCATGGGCTCAGCCTGCTCCACCATCGTGACGGCCTGCACCACTGGCTGGTCGATGATGTCCTGGCGCAGCTCGCCCGCCTCTGTCTGCTCCGTCTCTGTGATTTCCACCAGGTCGGGGCGGTTCAGGTAGACGTGCATCAAGGCTCTGTCTACAGCCTGCTCTATCTGGTCGGTGCTCTGTGACGACATCGACAGCTGGCTGTTGGCCACTGAGTGATAGAACGTGAGCGGTGCGAACAGACGGTAATACTGTCCCTCGCCCGGCTCGTTCGCCTGTGCGGCGCTGGCACTGAGTGCCACGACTGCCGCCAATGAAAGAAGTATGCGTTTCATTTTTTTATGATGTTTGTTTACGCTTTTTTGAAATGATTGCTGCAAAATTACGCCTTTTTTTCCATATCGCCAAAATATCTGCGTGTTTTTTTAACGACAAAATCGGGCGTTCTCTTTGTGTATGGCGCAAGGAAAGGCTGAGGCAAGCCGATGGTTTCGACCTCTGCGGTGCAAATGGAAATTGTCCGGAGGCTTCGGACGAACAGTCCGTCGCTATCTATGTGAGTTGATACCGCGAAGCGGCCTGAGAAAAAACCAATAAAAACCAATAAAAACAAGAAAAACATTTGGGGACAATAGCTATCGCCTTGCCCGCCGCATAGCTCAATGCGCAGCCATCCCCTCTTGAACCCTGCCCTTACGGGGAGGGGATGGGGTGCTAAAGGAGTTAAAGGAGCTAGGGAATTAAGGGAGTTAAAGACAATAGCTTTACCATGGATTTCACCCATGTGAGAATCCCGCAGTTTCAAGGCAGCATGGGTTTCAAAAGTTTCCTGCCGAGAAACCATCGGTTTCTCGGCAGGAAACCAAAGGTTTCTCGGCAGGAAACCTAATGCATTACCTGATGCCGCGCTGGTTGAGGGCCTGCTGATAGCGGCGGGCGTTCTGGTTGTGCTCGGCCAGGGTGCGGGCAAAGTTGTGCGTGCCGGAGAAATCCTCCTTGGCGCACATGTAGAGATAGTCGTTATGGTCGGGGTTGAGCACAGATTCGATGGCCTGCACGGACGGCAGGCGGATGGGGCCGGGCATGAGGCCGGGATACTTGTAGGTGTTGTAGGGGCTGTCCACCTCCAAGTGCTTGTTCAGGATGCGGCGCAGGGTGAAGTCGCCCAGCGCATACTTCACGGTGGGGTCGGCCTGCAGCAACATGCCGCGGTGAAGGCGGTTGAGGTACATGCCGGCGATGACAGGCTTCTCAGGGTTGTTGGCCGTCTCCTCGTCGATGATGCTGGCCAGCGTCACCACCTCGTCGGGCGTCAAGCCCTGCGCCTCAGCCTTGTGACGGCGCTCGTCGTTCCAGAAGGCGTCGTGCTCCTTCTTCATGCGCTGCATGAGACCGTCGAGGGAGATGTTCCAGTAGACCTCGTAGGTGTTGGGTACGAAGAGGCAGAAGATGGTGGCGGTGTCGTAGCCCTGCTTCTGGCAGAACGCCTGGTCGGTGAGCGCCTGTGCCAGGGCGGCGCTGTCGAGCATCAGCTTGGAGGTGAGACGCCCTGCCAGCCGGTCAACGGTGCGCACCTCGGGTACAGTGATCATCACCGGCGACTGCTGTCCGTTGCGCAGCTGACGGAACACATCGAGGGCTTTCCTGCCCGGCTCGATGACATAGCGGCCTGTGCGCACGGTGAAGTCATAGTGATTGGCCAGGAAGCGCAGACCCTTCATGCCGCTTTCTGTGCCGACCGGGTCGAGCTTGACAAAGACCGAATCGGGCGTGTCGTCGCTGTCTATATATAAGATATGTGTAGACTGGCCTTCCTTCAGCAGCGGTGCGTTTATCTGCCTGTAGAACGTATAAGCCACGATGCCGCCAATGAGCAGCACCGCAGCGATAGCGCCAAAGATGTAATGTCTCTTCTTGGTTTTCACCATGCCACCTTCAACAATTTAAAACTCGCTGGTAAAGTGGAACTGCAGATGCTTGAAGTCTTGCTGAGCCATCTGCAACATGTAGCCACTGTCGGCCAGGAAGACGTCGCGCCCCTCCTTGTCCTTCGCCATGTACTGGTACTTGCGCTTCTTAAACATCTCCAGCTCGTCCTCGTCGTCGGAGGAGATCCAGCAAGCCTTGTAGAGGTGCACAGGCTCCCAGCGGCACTTCGCGTTGTACTCGTTCTCTAAGCGGTACTGTATGACCTCGAACTGCAGCTGGCCCACGGTGCCGATGATTTTGCGGTTGTTGAACTGGTTGACGAAGAGCTGCGCCACGCCCTCGTCCATCAGCTGGTCGATGCCCTTCTGCAGCTGCTTGGTCTTCATGGGGTCGTCGTTCTCGATGTACTTGAACAGCTCGGGCGAGAACGAGGGCAGTCCGCGGAAGTGCAGCAGCTCGCCTTCGGTCAGCGTGTCGCCAATCTTGAAGACGCCGCCCGTGTCGGGCAGGCCGACGATGTCGCCCGGCCACGCCTCGTCGATGGTCGACTTACGCTGCGCCATGAACTGCGTGGGCGAGGTGAAGCGCATGGTCTTGCCCTGCCGCACATGCAGATAGGGCACGTTGCGCTGGAACTTGCCGCTGCACACCTTGCAGAAGGCGATGCACGAGCGGTGGTTGGGGTCGATGTTGGCCGTGATTTTGAAGATGAAGCCCGTGAACTTCGGCTCTTCGGGCTGCACGTCGCGCTCCTCGGCCTTGGTGGGGCGGGGCGACGGGGCTATCTCTACGAAGCAGTTCAGCAGCTCCTGCACACCGAAGTTGTTCAAGGCCGAACCGAAGAAGACGGGAGCCACCTCGGCTGAGCGGTAGGTCTCGACATCGAACTCAGGGTAGACGCCGTCCACCAGCTCCAGGTCTTCGCGCAGCTTGGCTGCATCTGTCTCGCCTACCTTGTCATCGAGTTCAGAGGAACCGAGCTCCACGCTCACCTTTTCCGTGACGCGCTGCTTGTCGGGTGTGAAGAGGTCGAGCTTCTGTTCGTAGATGTTGTACACACCTTTGAACTTTGCCCCCTGGTTGATGGGCCAGGAGAGTGGTCGCACCTTGATTTCCAGTTCCTTCTCCAACTCGTCGAGCAGGTCGAAGGGGTCGCGGCCTTCGCGGTCCATCTTGTTGATGAAGATGATGACAGGCGTCTTCCTCATGCGGCATACGGTCATCAGCTTGCGGGTCTGTGTCTCCACACCTTTGGCTCCGTCCACCACGATGATGGCCGAGTCGACGGCTGTCAGCGTGCGGAAGGTGTCCTCGGCGAAGTCCTGGTGACCCGGCGTGTCGAGGATGTTCACCTTGTATAGCAGCCCCTCATTTCCCCCGAGGGGGGAAGCTGCTGCGCCGGAAGCCTCCCCACGGGGAGATTTGGAGGGGGCTACATAGTCGAACTCCATGACCGATGTAGACACTGAGATGCCGCGTTGCTTCTCGATGTCCATCCAGTCACTGGTGGCTGTCTTCCTGATTTTGTTACTCTTCACAGCTCCAGCCACCTGTATCTGTCCGCCGAAAAGCAGGAACTTCTCGGTCAGTGTGGTCTTACCGGCATCAGGGTGTGATATGATGGCGAATGTCCGCCTGCGTTCTATCTCTGGATTGATCACAATGATTGTCTGTTAACTATTGATATTTCAGATGCTCAGCTCTGCGTCTCCTTACTTCTTGCTTCTTACTATTTTCTTCTTACCTGAATCATCTTCTCGACTTGTCAGGGCCTATCTCGCGCCCTCTGATGCTGTTGTCGGATGAGTTAGGGCTGAACTTGTTGGGCTGGCTCTGCGAGGGCTGCTGGCACTTGTCCATTGTGCCCAGTTTCTCCGTAGGATGGTGGATGTCGCAGCCCAGCAGGATGAAGTCATTGGCGAAACTAAAGAGCGGCCCGTCGCCCCAGTTGGAGTAGAAGCGGCAGTCCTCAAACACCGTTCCTACGCTGCCATAGCCCTCAACGAGCGTAAACTCACGGTTGTTGAAGAAGTCACAATGCGTGCTGTGCACAGCCTCGCAGTTGTGCAGCTGCATGATGCCGTAGGTGCAGTCGTGGATGTTGCTGGAGTAGAGCGAGAAGCTCTTGGTGCCTTCCAGGTCGAGGCCGTAGGTGCCGCAGCCGTAGAGGTCGCAGTCTACAATCGTGTTTCTCCATCCGCGCTTCATGCCAATGACGCCGCCCTGACAGTAGCCGTCTTCGGTGTGGCCGATGGTGAGGTTGCTCACCGTGCATTGGTCACAGTCTACAAAGTTCAGACAAAAGGCGTAGCGCGGCTCCACGACGATGCGTGAGTTCTGCTCACCCTCGATGACCAGCTGCTTCATGTTGACCAATGTCAGCTGCCGGCCGTCGAACACCTGCTCGCTGACCACGGTCTCACGGCCGCCGCTGATGCCCTCGGAAACGTCGGACGTCCACATCTTGAAACGCGTGCGGAAGAGGCTCTGGTTGTTGAGCATCGGCGTGAGGTTGATTTCCGTGTTCTTGGCCACCAGCACGTTGCGGTTGGAGCCGAGTGCATTGAGAAACTGCTCGGCGGTGTAGACGCGGATGTAGTCGTCGTTCTTGTACTTGATGGTCTCGCCAAAGCTGCCCGTAGGCGCTGATACCTGCACATTGCCTGCCGGCCGGCCCAACTGCTCCTGGTCGAACTTGGCGCCGTTCCATTTCATCAGTATCTGCACCTCGCCCTGCGGAGCGTGAATGGTGGCCATGATGTCCTTGCCGGCTTGCGGCAGGGCGTAGGTCACCTCTGGCCTCACATCGATGCTGGCGCCAAGATCCAAACGCGACGTCGGCTGCATCGACTTTGTCTGGTTGTTGTAGGTGAAGAACGACAGCCCGGAGAACTGGCTCGTCACGGGACGTCCTTCCTCTATGCAACCATTGTTGATGGCCAGCAGCTTGTGCTTGCCATCCTTGCAGTTCCAGTAGCAGAACTCTGTGTAGTTGTAGGAAGTGGCCGTGTAGCGTTTGTCGTACCTTACAAAGCCGTTCCTCACGTCGATGGTGAACGAGGCTCCGTTGCTCAGTGCCCTGCCTTGTTGCTGGCTCTTCCAGTCTTTTCGGATGCTGCTGATGAGTTCGTCATCGCCTCCCTGTGCGAGGTAGGCTGTTACGAAATCATTGATGGTGGGACGTGAGCCCGTGTAGTTGACGCGGATGCCCTGCGCCTGTGCTGTCAAGCCCATCAGCAGGGTGATGGCGAAGAGAAGCACGGACAAGTAACGGTAATTTGTTTTCATAATTATTTCATTTTGGCAGTTGTTCTATGCACTCCCTCAGACTCTCTTCCCAGTAAGGAACCTCGATGCCGTAGGTCTGTTTGATTTTTGTCTTGTCGAGCACGGAGTAGTGGGGACGGGCGGCTGGGGTGGGGTATTCGCTGGTGTGCAAGGGGCGCACGTGGCAGGTGGTGATGCCGGCCAGACGGTGAATGGCCTTGGTGAAGTCATACCACGAGATGACACCCTCGTTGCTGAAGTGATAGATGCCCGGCACGATGCCCTTCTCGATGGCTGTGAAGATGCAGACGGCCAGGTCGCGGGCATAGGTCGGCGTGCCTATCTGGTCGAAGATGACGCCCAGCTCCGGACGCTCCTTGCCTAAGCGTATCATTGTCTTGACGAAGTTGTTGCCGAAGGTGCTGTAGAGCCAGGCTGTGCGTATGACCATTGTGCGCTGGCAGGCCTGCATCGCCATTGCCTCGCCGTCCAGCTTTGTGCGCCCGTAGACGCTGTTGGGGCAGGTGGGCTCGTCGGGTGTGTAAGGCGTGTGGTTGGTGCCGTCGAAGACATAGTCGGTGGAGATCTGTATGAGCCAGCCGCTGCGCTGTGCTATGGCCTCGGCCAGATAGCCGGGTGCCAGGGCGTTCAGCTTTCTTGCCAGCTCCTCGTTGTCCTCGGCCTTGTCAACGGCGGTGTAGGCGGCACAGTTGACAATGCCGTCGATGGCGTTGTCGGTGACAAATGCCTTGACGGCTTCCTTGTCGGTGATGTCGAGCTCGGCCACGTCTGTATTATAATAGGTGTGGGTGGCGTGCTCTTTCTCCAGTAGCTGCATCTCGTTGCCTAACTGGCCGTTGCAGCCCGTAATCAGTATGTTCATTTATTCAAACTTGAGTCCTTCTTCCTTGTCTTTCTTATAGTAGTCGCTGAGCATACCGATGAAGGTGGAGACCTCGCGGACGGCGTGCTCGGTGTTGGGCGTTATCTCTCTCTTCTGCAGTCGCAGCATCATCACGCCATAGAGCAGGTTCAGGCACGTCTCAATCTCGCCCTCGTTCTTGTCGGCGCCACGGCTGCGCAACTCCACGATGAAGGGCAGCACCTTGTAGTAGGCTGTGTTGTAGAACGGGAACTTCGGCGATGCCAGCAGCTGCAGATGCAAGTCGTTGAGCAGCTGCAGGGTGACGCGGTTGATTTGCAGGTGGCCATGCTCGCGGCAGCCCTCCTCGTTCATCATGCGGATGAGGTTGCCGTACCAGTCGATGAGTTCCTCCTTCTGCTCCTCGTCGTAGTCGAAGCGCTCTACATATTCGCGGCGGATGCGCGGCAGCGAGCAGCCGAAGGCACGGATGGTGTCCTCCACCTGCCACATGTACAGCAGATACTCGGCAATGTTCTGCTTTCTCAGCTCTTTTGATATAAACACCTTGAGATTTGCGATTTACGTATTTACGATTTTTAATTAGAAGAAACGGAAGATGTTTGTGACCGTTCCCAAGAGGATGATGACGCTGACCAGGATGACCACGGCGCCGATGACCTGGTTGATGATGCGTATGCCATTGTTGTCGAACTTGGTGCGAATTTTGTCGATGAGCCACGTCAGCCCGTACCACCACAGCAGGGCGCCGCCGGCCACGCTGAGAAAGCTCACCAGCATGTCGAAGGGACGGCTGGGGGCGAAAGCGAACTGCGCAAAGAGGGCACCGAAGAGGATGATAATGAGCGGATTGGACAGCGTCAAAAGAAAAGCCGTCCAGCCGTTGTACCACAGCGTTCCTTTCTGCTTGCCCGACTGGTGCATCTTCTTCAGCGGGTCGTTGCGATAGGTGAAGAAGCCGAAGATGAGCAGCACGATGCTGCCGATGACCTGCAGATAGAAACGGTAGGTGGGGTCGTTGACGAAATCGGTGATGAAGCTCATGCCCACACCTGTTATCAGGACGTAGAACAAGTCGCTGACTGCTGCCCCCACACCAGTGGCGAAACCATACCAGCGCCCTTTGTTCAGCGTGCGCTGCACACAGAGGATGCCTACCGGCCCCATGGGGGCGGAAGCAATGATGCCAATGAGCATACCCTTGAACACAAAGTCCAAGATATTTGGTACTACTTGAAACATGGTGCAAAGGTACGAAAAAGTTGAGAGTTGAGAGTTGAGAGTGGAGAGTTTTTTTGCCCAAAATGGTAAAAAACGTTAAGCGAATAGAAATATCTCTCAACTCTCAACCCTCAACTCTCAACTATTTTGTACCTTTGCAAGAAAGATTTTTAACTAATAACCAACAACATTATGAACGAACAAGCAGGAATCAAGCCCTATGTCATCGGTTTGGACTTGGGCGGAACGAATTCAGTATTTGGTATTGTCGACTCACGCGGCGAAATAAAGGCTACGACAGCCATCAAGACTGGCGGCTACGACAGCGCCGAAGCCTACGTGGAAGCTTCAGTGAACGCCCTGCAGCCTGTCATTGAGCAGGTGGGCGGCATTGAGAAAATCAAGGCCATGGGCATTGGCGCCCCCAACGGCAACTATTACTCGGGCACCATCGAGTTTGCTCCTAATCTGCCTTGGGCACACGACACGAAGGTGCCCCTGGCTAAGATGTTCAGCGAGAAGCTGGGCGGCATCCCCGTGGGTCTGACCAACGATGCCAACGCTGCCGCTATCGGTGAGATGGTCTATGGTGTGGCTCGCGGCATGAAGAACTTCATCGTCATCACTCTCGGCACCGGCGTAGGCTCGGGCATCGTGGTGAACGGGCAGCTGCTCTACGGCTGCGACGGCTTTGCCGGCGAGCTGGGCCATGTCACGATGGTGCGTGGCGAGGAAGGGCGCAGCTGCGGCTGCGGTCGCACTGGCTGTCTGGAGGCTTACTGCTCGGCAACGGGCGTGGCACGCACGGCACGTGAGATGCTGACCAAGACCGACCGTCCCTCGCTGCTGCGCGAGATGAACCCCGAGGACATCACGTCGCTCGACGTCAGCATCGCCGCAGGCAAGGGTGACGAGCTGGCCAAGGAAATCTACGAGTTCACCGGCAAGATGCTGGGCGAGGCTTGCGCCGACTTTGCAGCTTTCTCTTCGCCCGAGGCTTTCATCTTCTTCGGAGGCATGGTCAAGGCCGGTGACCTCATCATGGAGCCCATCAAGCGTGCCTACGACGAGCATGTGCTGAAGATTTTCCGTGGCAAGGCTAAGTTCCTCGTCAGCGGTCTCGACGGTGCTGCCGCTGCTGTCCTCGGAGCTTCTGCCGTAGGCTGGGAGGTGTAAGACCGATAATGAACGGTCTCCCCGTGAAAGGACCAGGCTTAGGTGCTTTCACGGGGAGACTGTTTTTCGACCTGTGCGGTTGGAATGATGACATGGTTACGCCGGCGCAGCCCTTCCCCTCCTTTTCCAAAGGAGGGGTCAGGGGTGGTTTGTCAGAGATGTCCCAACCTCTTTACAGCCCCGAAGGGGCGACGGAGTACAGGCAGGGGCAACGCCCCTGTATAGCGCAGCACAGCAACAAGCCCTGAAGGGGCGGCAGAATAATCCGTCGTCCCTTCGGGACTTTTGTGTGGTGGTGGTGCCATGATACAGGGGCGTTGCCCCTGCCTGTATTCCGTCGTCCCTTCGGGACTTTTGTGCGGTGGGGGGCCATGATACAGGGGCGATGCCCCTGCCTGTATTCCGCCGTCCCTTCGGGACTTATGGGGGCGTCGCCTATTCACAGGGGCGTTGCCCCTGCCTGGACGATTGGTGCTCACCAATCGTCTTCCGTCGTCCCTTCGGGACTTTTGTGTGGTGGGGCTGCCATGATACAGGGGCAACACCCCTGTAAAGCCACGAAAAAATGGCATGTCCTGGGTTGTTCAGCAGCGCAGCATGAATTATTTTGGGCGATTTCTTTGTGCTGTCTGAAAAGTTTTGTACTTTTGCACGGCATGAAGAAGGAATTGTCTATACTCATCCCAGTGTACAACGCCGACCCCCGGCCGCTGGTGAGTGAGCTGTGCCGCCAGGCGCAGATCATCAAGGCGTTAGACTATGAAGTGATAGTCGTCGACGATGGCTCTACCGACAGCGCATTGGTGGAGAAGTGCCAGGAGATAGACCAATGGCCTCGCTGCCGCTTCAAGGCATTAGAGAAAAATATAGGTCGCGCGCGCATACGTAATTTATTATGTACGCTGGCCAGCAAGGAATGGCTGCTTTACCTCGACTGCGACATGACCATCTTCGAGCCGGCCTTCCTCATCAACTATCTGCTGGCGGGCGGCGACGTGGTCTATGGCGGCTATAGGGTAGGTGAGGGGCCTGCGGGCAACCTGCGCTACCGCTACGAGAAAGCCAGCGAGCAGCAGCACACCGCCGAGCAGCGGCGCCAGCGTCCCTATCAGCATTTTCACACTGCCAACTTCCTCGTCCGCCGCAGCATCATGGCGGAGCATCCCTTCGACGAAGCCTTCCGCACCTACGGCTACGAGGATGTGCTCTTCGGCAAGCAGCTGAAGCAGGCTGGCATCGCCATCACGCACATCGACAACCCGGCCGGATTCTTCACCTTCGAGGACAACGCCCACTTCGTCAGCAAGACGGAGGAAGGGCTGCGCACGCTGCACGACAAGCGCCAGCAGCTGCGTGGCTATTCGCAGATGCTCACCGTCGTCGAAGGCATACACATAGCGCCTGTGCGCTGGCTCATCCGCCTGTGGCACTGCCTCTTCGGATGGTTGGAGCGGCGAAACCTCTGTGGCACACATCCGTCACTCCGCATCTTCAAGCTCTACAAACTGGGCTACTTCCTGTCAATCACCCATCGGTAATCACCCATTTCAACAATAAACCCTCAACTATGAAACGATTTGCATTCAAGATGTTCCTCAAGCCCGGCTGTGAGGAAGAGTATGAGAAGCGTCACGCCGCCATCTGGCCCGAGCTGGTGAAGATGATCAAGGAGCAGGGCGTGCAGAACTACAGTATCTACTGGGACCGCGACACCAACATCCTCTTTGCCTATCAGGAGTGCACGGGTGACGGCAACTCGCAGGATACTGAGAACGTTGACCCCATCACCCAGCGCTGGTGGGACATGATGGCCGACATCATGGAGGTGAACGCCGACAACTCGCCGGTCACCATTCCCCTGCCTGAGCTCTTCCACCTCGATTGAAGCTCTTTTGTATCGCAAGTTTTGGAGTTAAAGGAGTTAAAGGAGTTAAAGACAATAGTTTTGCTATGGATTTCAACCCCAGAGACAAAGGCTTTTTTTCGTGGAGAGTCATTTGTCTTTAACTCCTTTAACTGCTTTACCTCCTAAAAAAACTCCTAAAAAAAACTCCTAAAAAAAAGGCAATGATATAGCAGTTGACCTATTCATGCGCAGCCATCCCCTCCCTTCAAGGGGAGGGGTTAGGGGCGGGGTCTGTAATATCAGTAATATCCAGTCAGCGAAGAGTGTGGGCGAAGAAGTTTCAGCGAAGAGTGGGCTGCAAAGAAGTGGCAGCGAAGGAGTGGCAGCAAAGAACATTACTGACATTACAGACCCCACCCCTGCCCCTCCCCGTAAGGGCAGGGTTCAAGAGGGGATGGCTGCGCATAAATCCTTTCTGCAAAGGGTCAGCTGCTATATCATTGCCTTCTTTTAAGGCCCAAAAGATTAAGGCCAGACCACCCAAGCCAAAGAAAACAATGCCTGCATAGCCAATAATCACGTTGCCTGGCCTGAGGCTTCGGAGTATCAAGATTATCATGACAGCAAATGCCAGGCCGCCAATGCCCATGAGCAGCATCCGCCAGAGAGAGTGATATATTTTGATTTCTTCCATGACGTCCTCGCGCTCTGGTGTACCCACCTTTCCATAGCGTTCGTCCATCATGGCGTCAACGCTCATTATGTCATCTCTTTGCTACATAATATTCCTCAGGTTCTTTCGGCTTTCATGACTTTCGGTTCTCCGACCTTGCGTTTTGACTATCCTTATGCTGTTCGTTTTCGTTAATTACTACGCCGCTCTCCCGCGCTCATAAAGGTATCGCGGCGCAAAGCCTATCTCGTCGTTCCAGTCCACGGTGAAGGGGTCGAGGCGGAATGACTTGAAGTATTCGAGGTCCTGGAGCTTGCGGCAGATGCCCTTTTGCATCAGCGGTGTGAAGTCCACCAGCCTCACCTCGCCCGTGTTAAACGTCAGGCGTAGCGTGTAATCGCGCACGTACTCGGCGGCAACGACTTTGAGCAATGGATTGTTTGTTGTCATATTCTTGTCCTCCTTTTACTTTAACGGGTCAATCTTCTTGGCGGCCTCACTGTTCGACAGGCGTTCCCAGTTCTCCATCAGTTCGTCGCGATGCAGGTCGAGCCATTCAAAGACAAGACGCAACGCCCGTCGAGGCATTTCGCCACGTACAATTCCTTCCTTGATGGTAATTTCGGCCTGATTGATAGTCATCGTACCACACGTGGAAATGCGGCGGATTGTGGTCGTCGATATACATGTAGATGATGATTCCGTAGAACTTGCTAATCTCTGGCATATTGCTTCTTTTTTTCGTTTACGTCGGCAAAGATACATTTTTTTTTCGCAATCTTGTATCGTTTCGGGCGTTAAATATGCGAAATGAAGACGGGAAAAAGGTCAAACTCGGGCATTTCTACGATAGTTGAACGATAGCGTCGGCTGGAAGAACGAGGCCTTGTCGAGCGAACCATGCAGGGCGATACGGCTCATCACGTCGCGTTCGGTCAGCGAGAAATAGACGTACATCTCGTGAGCGTCAGCCACCGTCGTCAAACCACTCTGGGTAGATGGACCAACGAAGTCGCCCACGCGGAACGGCAGACTACCTACCACACCGTCGGAAGGACTGCGGAGCACGGTGTACGACAGGTTGGTGCGTGCCGACTGCAACTGTGCCTGCGCCTGCTGTGCCTGGGCTTTCGCCATCGAGAGGTTGGCAGTAGCCGTGCGCAGGTCGTAGTCGGACACGACGTTCTTCTGGTGCAGCGTCTTCCTACTATCATAGTTCAGTTGCGCCGTCTCCACGCCAGCCTTCGCCACCGCCACATTCGCCTCCGCGGCTCGCTTGAAATTCTGCGTCCTTTCAGTAGCAGCACGTTCTCACGTTTTGAACGCAAAATTACAACCTCTACGCGCGAAATAAAAGGAAAAGTAGGTAAAACGGGAAAAAACGGGAGTGAAATAATTGTGACTAATATCTAAAATGGAAAGTACTGAGAATCTCTGCATACGGTGAATATAAGACCCACTCGGTACGGGAAATACTGGGAGGCGAGCCAGGAACTCGGCAACACTAACTTGGATTACTCATACCTTTTTCTTTACCTGAATTATTCATGGCAATTAAACTGTATGCCGACTGTGCCAATGATGTCGCAGCCAAGCCCCTGTCCCCATAACCACTTTGTCATTTTAAAAAATCATAAATCATTGCAGATAGTTGGGAGGAAACGTTTCAGTCTGCAATTATTTCTTTATCTTTGTGGTCAGAATTTGACAAATACAAAAAAGTACGTTCTGTAACGTTTCATCAGACCTCTGACGGTAGAGGCATTTGCCCCTGCCCTCGTTTCGGCAAGCAGAGCCCCAAAATTGGCTGGTCTTTTTTGTTTGTGAACTGAATAAAAAAGTAATAATGGCGAACACACAGGATATAAAGCAAGTTCTAAAGACCTATTATGGCTATGACAGTTTCCGGCCATTGCAGGAGGAGATTATCATGCATACCATTGGTGGTGGTGACTCGTTGGTGCTGATGCCTACGGGTGGCGGCAAATCGCTTTGTTTCCAGATGTCGGCATTGCTGATGGATGGGATGGCGGTCATCGTGTCGCCACTTATCTCGCTGATGAAAGACCAAGTGGAAGGATTGCGGATGAACGGTATTGCTGCTGAGGCTGTGAACAGCAGCAACGATGAGGGATATAACCGTGACATCATCAATCGCTGCGTCGAGGGGAAGGTGAAGATGCTGTACATTTCTCCGGAACGGTTGGTGGGCGGTGTGCTGGCGATATTACAGAATGTGCATGTGTCGCTGTTTGCCATTGACGAAGCTCATTGCATCTCCGGCTGGGGTCACGACTTTCGCCCGGAATATACACAACTGGGCCAGTTGAAGCAGCTGTTTCCACATGTGCCGATTATGGCCCTGACGGCCACTGCCGACAAGATTACCAAAGAGGACATTCTGGTGCAGCTGAATATTCAGGATGCAAAGACGTTCATCAGCAGTTTTGACCGTCCGAACCTGAGCCTTGACGTGAGACGAGGCTATTCGGCAAGAGAAAAGTTGCGTTCCATAGAGGAACTGATTCGCCGTCACCCACATGAGAGTGGCATCATATACTGTCTGGCTCGTAAGACCACAGAAACACTTGCGGAAAAGTTGAAACAGGATGGCTTTTCTGCTGGTGTGTATCATGCCGGACTGCCTAACTCAGAGCGCAGTCAGGTGCAGGATGACTTTCAGAATGATCGCGTCCTGATTATCTGTGCCACAATAGCCTTTGGCATGGGTATCGACAAGAGCAATGTCCGATTTGTCGTACACTACAATCTTCCCAAGAGCATTGAGAGCTTCTATCAGGAGATAGGTCGTGGAGGGCGCGATGGCCTTCCTTGTGAGACGGTGTTGTTTTACAACCTGCAGGACATCATGACACTGCGCAGGTTTGCCGACGAGAGCGGGCAACAGGAAATCAACCTCGACAAACTTCAGCGTATGCAAGAGTATGCCGAAGCACAGGTTTGTCGTCGCCGCATACTGCTGAACTACTTCGGAGAAATCAGCGGAAAGAGCTGTGGCAACTGCGACGTATGCCATACACCGCCACAGATGTTCGACGGCACGACGATTGTTCAGAAAGCGCTTTCGGCCCTTGTCCGCACCAAGGAGAGCATCGGTTTCACGCTGATGGTTGACATCCTGCGTGGAACGTTGTCGCCCGACGTAGTCAGCAACAAATACAACACGATAAAGACCTTCGGTGTAGGGCGCGATATTTCTGCCCGCGACTGGCACGACTATCTGTTGCAAATGCTACAGATGGGGTTCTTCGAGATAGCCTACAACGAAGACCGGCATCTGCACATCACACCGTTGGGCCAGGAAGTCGTCTATGGAAAGCGCCATGTACAACTGGCTGTCATCCAACGTGAGGAGCTTACGGTTAGGCAGCGCAGAAAGAGGCAAAGAGAGGAAAGGGAAGAAGAATGGGCAACCATGGACCAAAGCCCGTCAAACGACCTGTATAGCCGTCTGCAAGAGGTGCGCCGACAATTGGCAACAGAGATTGGCAAACCTGCATTTATTGTCATGTCAGATAAATCCCTGCAAGACTTGGTGCTGAAACGTCCTACGACGTTAGAGGCGATGGCTGATGTCTATGGCTTTGGCGAATATAAGGCAAAGGCTTACGGCAAACCATTCATCGAAGCCATTAGGCAGTATGAAGGCGATAGTGCAGACCTACCATTCCCTGACGCTGCCCCATCTCTCACGCCTTCGGAATCCTCCTCATATACGGAACAACAGAAACAACTCCATGCCAATGCGTATGCAAGACAGGACGATGTGAAAGCCAAGAAAGAAAAACTCAACGAATATAAGCAAGAATTAGAAAAGCTTGTTGAAATGAGAGCTGAGATGGACAGGAAGATAGAAGAGCTACGCAAGAAAATGGAGGAGACCGAAGATCTGTTGTGACAGTGCGGAATGCTATATCAGTCTGAAGTGGCGCAAAGCCTCAAAGACGCCATCATTGTCAACAGAAGATGTAACGTAGTCTGCATCCTTCTTCAGCGATTCCAGTGCATTTCCCATCGCAACGCCTATGCCAGCGGCCTTTATCATTGAAGCATCATTGCCGCCATCGCCAAAAGCCATCGTGTATTGCGGGTCTAATCCCAAACAAGAGGCCAAGGCCAAGATGCCTTCGCCCTTGTCGGCTCCTTTCGCAGTAATGTCAGTAAAAGCGGGATGCCATCGGCCTGAGGTGCAGGAAGGAATGCGGGCCATCAGTTCCTGCTCATATTCTTCTGTGAAGAAAGGCGTCAGCTGGAGTATTCGTTGCTGAAGGACCATTTCCAAGGGCTTGGCCAAGTTCAAATTCTCGACGGCTATCTCACGACGGAAAATCCTGTCAACCTCTCCCAGCGGATCGAGTACGGCTACATCCTGCTCTCCTACGACTATCAGCCCGTAGCTCTTCTCCTGAGCATCACGGACAACTACCAGCACATCTTCTTTCGGAATGTCCTTGCAACAGACTGTCTCCTGGGCCTTCAGCCGAGTCTGCCCACTTTGGGAACCAGCTTGCGAGCCTACATCTTCTCTCCCAAGATTGCCACCCTGCCCAACAAAGCATAAGGCGCCGTTGACGGTCACATAGCCGTCTATCAAATGCTCTATAGCTCCCAGGTTGGTGATAATCAGTGGAGGGCGGCCAGTCGAGATGAACACTTTGTGACCATTGGCTTTGGCTTGCGTAAGGGCGGAGATGGTGGATGCGGGTATTTCGTGAGTCTTGAAACTCACCAATGTCCCGTCGATGTCGAAAAAGAGCGCATAATTGATTCCCAATTCTTTACTGAAGAATCTTTTGAACTCACTCTCGAAGTTAGGGGTCAGAATGTCTTTCCCCATTGCATCCCTGAGCTCCTGCATGGTCCAGAACCGGCCGCCATCCAGTTCATCTGCCGATGGACGGATCTCACCGTTGAATGTGGTTCGGTTCACATAAACCAGTTCCTTTTCACGCTTGCTTTCAAACACATACTTACCGATGGGCTCTGGGTCGAAATAAGAAATGCCCAGTTCTTCGCGCGCTTCACGATGCAGTGCTTCTTCTGGCGTCTCACCATAGTCTATGTGTCCACCCACGGCTGTGTCCCACTTCCCAGGCTGTATGTCTTTCCAGTCTGGCCTCCTCTGTAGATAGATGTCACCCTGAGAGTTGAACACATGAAGATGGACGACGGGATGCAACAGCTTGGAGCCGCTGTGGCACTCGCCTCGTGTGGCGGAACCTGTCACATTTCCTGCTTCATCCACTATCGGGAATATCTCTTTCAAATTATCCATTGCCTAAGAGTAAAATGATTTGAATGCTAAAATAATAAATAAGGTTGAATAAGCCTATTTCCATGCACGACTCAAGCAGGAGGGCAGGTCAAGCACGCCGCCTTGCAGCAGTTGGCTGTGAGTCATGACAGGGCGAAGGAGAGGCTGGCCGTTGAGGCGGTACTGGCCGTCGGGTGAGCAGCGGATGATGAAGGGCTGGCATCCCGGCTGGTTGACAGTGACCTGGCGGAACTGTGCACCGCCCAGCACATAGTCTGCTGTGCCGGGGCAGACGGGATAGAACCCTAAGTTGGCAAAGACCTGCCATGCCGACATCTGCCCCGCGTCGTCGTTGCCGCTGAGACCGCCGGGTGTGTCGTTGTATTCCGTCTGTAGGATGCGGCTCACCTGCTGGCGCGTCTTCTCGGAGCGTCCGGCCAAGGAGTAGAGCCACGCCACCTGATGGCAAGGCTCGTTGCCGTGCCAATAGCGCCCTTCGCTGAACATCGAGTCGAGACGTGCCGTGAAAGCTTCCTCTCCGCCCATCAGCTCTATCAGACCGCCGATGTTCTGCGGCACATACCACGTGTAGTGGCACACGGCTCCTTCGGTGATGTAGGGCTGTCGGCTGGTCAGGTCGGTGTTGCCAAGCCACAGGCCTTCCTCAGCATTCCTTTTGGCGTGCCGGCTTTTCACCCGCTTTGGAGCGTATCGCCCGTCGGCCCAGCCTGTTGCCGGGTTGATGACGTTGCGCCAATTCTCGCTCCGCCGCATCAGCTCCTTATAATCCGCCTCCAAGTTGTATGGAGCCTGAAGTCCGGAGTCTGAAGCTTGCAGTCCTCGTGCCAATTGAGCCACACAGTAGTCGTCGTAGGCATATTCCAGCGTGCGCGACGTCTGCTCCTGCTGATGGAATGCCTCCTTCACTGAGTCCTCCAATGGTATGTAGCCGTATTTCAGGTAGGAGTCGAGCGCTCGCCGCCCCATGCCGTTTTGATATTCCTCGATGGAATGGGGCTTTTCGAATGCATTCTTGCGCAAGTAGCGGTAGGCTGTGGCGGCATCAAATCCACCGACACCCTTCACATAGGCATCGGCCAGTACCGACGAGGCGTGGTCGCCTATCATTGCTGCCGTGTAGCTGTTCCAACAGGGGAAGATAGGCATCCAGCTGCCTTCCTGCGCCATGTCCACCAGCGACTGCATCATCTGTCCGCTCTCTTTGGGCGCGATGATGCAGAGCAGTGGGTGCAAGGCGCGGTAGGTGTCCCAGAGTGAGAAGTCGCCATAACGTGTCTTCCCCACCCCACCCTTGGGAGTCACGACGTTGGTCATCCCTTCAAGCGGAGAGTTGTGGCCACCGAAGATGGGATAGCTCCCGTCCACATCGCTCATCTCGCGGGGCAGGAAGGAGGCGCGGTAGAGGGCGCCGTAGAACTGCGTGACGCGGGCTGTGTCGGGGTCGTCGATGTCGATGGTGTGCAGCCGCTGAATCCAGCGGTCGAGGCACTGCTGTTCCATCTGCTCGAAGCTGAGATGGGCAGCCTCGGCCATGAGGTTCTTCTCAGCCCCCTCGCGGCTGGTGAACGATGTGGCCATGCGCAAGACGACCGGCCGGTTTCTGATGCCTCGGAACGTCAGGCTGACCGTCTGCCCATGCTCTTCGACAGCCATCAGAGTGTCGTTGAAGGCCATCACGAAATGTCCGCTGAATCCGGCGCTCTCGCCCCAGCCCTGATAGATGCGGTGCACGGGATTATAGCCATAGACCTCGTGGCGCTCACGGTCAACGGCCACTTTTCCCTCCATTTCATCGCTATTCGCCTCTATGGTGATGGTCAGCGGTCCGTCGGCCAGAGGCGTCACGCGCATGATTGCGCTATGGCTCAAGCCTGTCAGCTCTAAGCGCAGCTGTTCGTCGGGCAGGGTGACGGAATAGTAGTGCGGGTGGGAGGTCTCGTCAGAGTGAGAGAAGAGGGTGCCGTCATAGGACTTATGAGTCTCATAGGACTCATGAGACTCATAGGACTCATGAGACCCATAAGACCCATAAGACCCATAAGACCCATAGGCCTTCACGGTGAAGGAGCCGTAGTCCTGGGTGCAGCCGCCTACGAGCCAGTGGCTGGCGCGGATGCCCTGGAACAACGTGTCCTGATAGTAGTAGGGCGCCACGCATTTCTTCTCGGTGGTCTGCGTCTGCGGTGTCCAGAAGGTCTGGCCGTTGGGCACCAAGACTGCGGGCAGCGTCTGACCATGCTCCTCGCTGCCTTTGCCGAAGAGCCCGGCGGTCTTGGTGTTCGCCGGTGCTGTGCCCACCATCGTGTTCAGCGCTGTCAGCTGTTGCAGGTGATCCAGATAGTGTATGCGCTGTGCCAAGGCCTCCTTCACATCTTCCCAGCCATAAAGGGGAAAGGGGTGAGAGACCAGGGGTGAGAGATGACCACGCAATGGGCAGGGTTGCTCGTTCAGCAAAAAGGCTACCACGACGGAGTTGTTTCTCTTGCCACCCGCCCCTTGCTTCTCATCTCTAAAGAACACCATCTGCAGGTTAGCAGCCATAGGCACGATGTCTTCCATGCCTGTGCCCGGCAATTGCAGGCCGATGAGTGTGAGCAGTCGGAAGAGCGCCGTGTCGTGGCCGAAGCGCAGCGAAGCACCGTGGCCACCGCTGGCTATCATATTGTCGGCCTCCTCCACAATGTTCTGCCACAGGGCGATGCTGGAGCGCGCTGCGATGCCGGCGTTGACAATGGTGTCGCCGTTGCAGATGGTCATCCGCTCGTTGTTCGCATCGTGTACGGCCAGCATCTCCTCGGGAGTGAAACAGTCCCAGAGGCTGATGTCGAGCGGGATGTCCTGCATGTCGCTGGCAATGGTGTGCAGCTCGGACAGCAGTTTGAGCCCATCGACCGGGCTGATGGCGGCGGGGTCTTTGAACAGCGCCGTGAGAAACCTATCAGTACTGACAGCAATGGGCACCTTCGTGCGGGCGGTGAGAGCCTTCAACTCTGCTGACTCATTATTAATATATAGCATGTCAGGGGCATTCGTCTCAATATTGAACACTGAAGACTGCCCCTTGACCACTGGCTGCGCCTTCAGCTCGTCGCAGAAGGCGAGCATCGAGGCCCGGCAGCGGGGCGATGTGCTCGAACGTGCCCATATTCTTGTGTCGCCATCCGTGTCGGCCTGTGTCACTCCGCTGCCAAACACCTCTGGAAACCGTTGCACCATGCGGCGCGCAATGCCGCGGTGCTGCTTGGCGCCAAGAGGTGTCAGCTCGCCGGCATGGCCTTGGGCATTGCGGCAGATCTTCGCCAGCCTCTGCCTGACGCTCTTGCCCAGAGGCGTCAGCTTGCTCTTGTCCTCAAACCACGCCATCACCCACGTATAGCGCTCCTCTGAGGGCAGCCACCGTGAGCCGTGCCTGCCGTAGTGAGAGATGTAGAAAGGCTGAAAGTCCTTGGCCGAGTGGAAGGTTGAAGGCTCATCGCTGACAGGATAAGCGTAATAGATGCCGCCGGTGCGCTCGGGCGAGAACGTCTGTGCGCCGATGCTGAGCGCAAAGGCCAGCATGAAGGCGAGTGTATAAGTTTTTACCATAGCTGCTTCATTTCGGTGCAAATTTACGATTTTTTATCTGAAAAAAATGATGTCGCCCTGCCTTTTTGCAGAAAAAATTTGCTATCTTTGCAACCCGTTTTCAGTTAGATTAAAAGCCCAAAACAAAAAAGACTTATGATACAAACAGTTGTGAAGCGCGACGGACGCATCGTCGGCTTCAATGAACAGAAAATCATGGCTGCCATCCGCAAAGCCATGATGCAAACCGAAAAAGGCGAGGACGAGCGCTTGGTGAATCAGATTACCGACCACGTGGCCCAGCGCGGCAAGGCGCAGATGAATGTGGAGGAGATACAGGACGCCGTGGAGATGGAGCTGATGAAGTCGAGCCGCAAGGACGTGGCGCAGAAATACATCGCCTACCGCAACCAGCGCAGCATCGCCCGCAAAGCGAAGACACGCGACATCTTCCTTGACATCGTCAACGTGAAGAACAACGACATCACGCGCGAGAATGCCAATATGAACGCCGACACGCCCGCCGGCATGATGATGAAGTTCGCCTCGGAGAGCACCAAGCCCTTCGTCGACGACTACCTGCTCAGCGACGACGCCCGCGAGGCCGTGAAGAACAATCTGCTGCACATACACGACAAGGACTACTACCCCACGAAGTCGTTCACCTGCGTGCAGCATCCGTTGGATCATATCCTCACCTGCGGCTTCATAGCCGGTCACGGTGCCAGCCGACCCGCCAAGCGCATCGAGACAGCCAGCGTGCTGGCCTGCATCAGCATGGAGTGCGCACAAAACGAGATGCACGGCGGACAGGCCATACCGGCCTTCGACTTCTACCTCGCTCCCTTCGTGCGCATGACGTATAAGGAGGAGCTGAAATACTTGGAAGACCTGAACGGCGAGGACTACAGCGCCCTCTACGACGAGCCGCTCATCGACTATCTGAAGCAGCCACTCGACGGGCTGAAGGGCGTGGACCGCGTACGCCAACATGCCATCAACAAGACCGTGGGCCGCGTGCACCAGGCCATGGAGGCCTTCATCCACAACATGAACACCATCCACTCAAGGGGCGGCAACCAGGTGGTCTTCTCATCTATTAATTATGGTACGGACACGAGTGCCGAGGGCCGTTGCGTCATGCGCGAGATTCTGCTCTCCACCTACGAGGGCGTGGGCGACGGCGAGACCGCCATCTTCCCCATACAGATATGGAAGAAGAAACGCGGCGTGAACTACCTGCCCGAGGACCGCAACTTCGACCTCTACCAGCTGGCCTGCAAGGTCACGGCACGCCGGTTCTTCCCCAACTTCCTCAACCTCGACGCCACGTTCAACCAGTGTGACGAGTGGCGACCCGACGACCCGCTGCGCTACGAGCACGAGGTGGCCACGATGGGCTGCCGCACGCGTGTGTTTGAGAACCGCTTCGGGCCGAAGACCTCGATAGGGCGCGGCAACCTCTCGTTCTCCACCATCAACATCGTGCGCCTGGCACTGGAGTGCCGGAAGGAAGTAATGGGCGACGACACAGTGAGCGATGAGACGAAGCAGCAGCGCATCGACTTGTTCTTTGCCAAGCTCGACCACATGCTGGAGGTGACGGCCAAGCAGCTCGACGACCGCTTCGAGTTCCAGAAGAAAGCCTTGGCCAAGCAGTTCCCGCTGCTGATGAAGAGCCTGTGGATAGGCGGCGACAGGCTGCGGCCCGACGACACGGTGCAGAGCGTCATCAACCAGGGCACGCTGGGCATCGGCTTCATCGGCCTGGCCGAGTGTCTCGTGGCACTCATCGGCCATCATCATGGCGAGAGCCAGGAGGCACAGCAGTTAGGACTGCGCATCATCACCTATATGCGCGACCGCATCAACGACTTCTCTGAGCGCTATCACCACAACTACTCCGTACTGGCCACGCCGGCCGAGGGACTGGCCGGGCGCTTCACCAAGCGCGACCGCAAGGACTTCGGCAACATCAAGGGCGTGACCGACCGTGACTATTACACCAACTCCAACCACGTGCCGGTGTACTACAAATGCTCAGCCCGCCACAAGGCCGAGGTGGAGGCTCCCTACCACGACCTGACGCGTGGCGGACACATCTTCTACGTCGAGATTGACGGCGACGCCACCCACAACCCGCAGGTCATTATGAGCGTTGTGGACATGATGGACCGCCTGAACATGGGCTACGGCTCGGTGAACCACAACCGCAACCGCTGCATGGACTGCGGCTATGAGAACGCTGCGCCCAACCTAAAGGAGTGTCCGCGCTGCCACAGCCATAACATCGACCGGCTGCAGCGCATCACGGGCTATCTCGTAGGCACCACCGACCGATGGAACAGTGGCAAGCTGGCCGAGCTCAACGACCGCGTCACCCATATCGACGACGGCGAGCAAAGCCTGTTCTGACAAAAATGATTCAAACTAAAATGTAAAGTTTTTTTGCCGAAAAACGGGTCTCTGAAAAATGGCAAAATAGAAAGACCAAGAGTCAGCCCCTCCCCTTAAAGAAGGGAGGGGAGTGCCTTGCGGAGTCCCTGCGACAGGCCAGACGCAGCAAATAGTCCCGAAGGGACGACGGATTACAGGCAGGGGCCATGCCCCTGCTTAAAGGCACTTCACCATCCAAAGTCCCGAAGGGACGACAGACGATGATGGTATCATCTGACACACTTCGCGACGTAGCTATATCTTATTTCATCCGTACAGTCCGTTTTTTTTTCATTTCGGACTTTCCGTCCGAAGCCTTCGGACAACGAGTCCGAAGCCTTCGGACTTTTTTCAACCGCACAGATTGAATGATTACGTACTGTGCGGATTTTTCATCCAGCAGGCAAATCATGGTTTACGGATAAGGCTCTGCCTTATTTCGCTTTCCACTCCGTGATGTTGCGCTCCTTCGACGAGAAGGCGAGGCCCACCTTTGTGATGGGACGGCCGTCGAGGGCGTACTTGGCGGCATAGCCGCGCTCGTCTATCTGCTGCAGGGCAGCCTCGGCGGTGTCGTCGTATTTGAGTTCCAGGATGTAGATACCCTTCGGCATCTTCAGCGTCAGGTCGGCTCGGCCCTTGGAAGACAAATCTTCGGCCACCACGTCGGCACCGAAGCTGACGAACAGCGTGTAGAGCATGGCGTGGAAGTGGTGCTCGCCCTTGTCGTCTATCATATAAGGAACACCGGCGAAGAACACCTTCAGGGCCTCGATGAATGGCGCCATCACGTCGTCGCGGCGGAAGCGCCTGTAGGCTACCTGCAGGGCATTGCGCTTCATGTCATCCCGGTCTTGCTTGCTGGCCACATACTGGTAGAGGCTTTCGGCGAAGCCCGTGCGCACTTCGTGGTTGGGGAACCCCAAGGTGTATGTTCCCATCTCCTTGTCATAGCTCTTGATGGTGAGGTAGCCGCTCTGGTAGAGCACGGGCAGCGGGGCGGCATAGCTGTCGAAGGGCTTGTCGAAAGCACTGGCGAGGCACTCCACTCCGTCAATAGCATTGATGTCGATGGGCGGCATGCTGGCCAGCATTTCGATGAGGGCGCTGGGCGTGGCGCTGTCAAACCAGTAGCTGTCCACTATACCAGACTTGATGGCCTTCAGCAGGCTGAATGGATTGTACACGTCGGTTTTTTCTTTGCTGAAGTGGTAGCCGTCATAGTTGGCCTTCAGCTCGGCCAGCATCGCGTCGTAGGTTTCGCCTTGCTGTTCCGCCATCAGTTCAATGTCGGGATGCATGGCCGTAACAAGTTCCTCTTCTGAGATGCCGCAGATAGTCTCATAGGCCGGCTGCATGGAAATGTTTTCCAGGTTGTTCAGCTTGGAGAAGATGCCCATCTGCGAGAACTTCGAGATGCCGGTGATGAAGACGAACCGCAGGTGGCCATCCTCGCTCTTCAGCGGGCCGAAGAGATCCTGGAAGCGCTCGCGCACAGTCTTCTGCATCTGTGCATCGCCTAAGCAGTGAAGCATCATGTTGTCGTATTCGTCGCACAGCACCACCACTTTCTTC
>JAEEGF010258503.1_pt1 | contig 29446 bp, 21 predicted proteins | sample 9134171 | NCBI WGS metagenome assembly JAEEGF01 (sample SAMN16246542, study PRJNA631951) | gut metagenome | biome: gut microbiome; feature: rumen; material: AP-attached | host: Bos | place: Iran: Karaj | collected 2018-10 | reverse complement strand
CAGATAGGAGGAATATCATGAATATTATTGTATCAACAGGACTTGCATTGGGAATTGCAGTTGGACTTATTATTGCAGCAATACTTATTAAGGTTGCTAACACCAATCACAAGGTGAAGACAGAATATGATGAGAGGCAGCTTCTCATCCGCGGCAAAGGTTATATGTATGCCTTTTATACTATTCTTGCATATCAGGTTGTGATGATGATTCTCTCAGCCGGTGATATTGAACTGCCCATTGAGAGATATGCTCAGGATTGTGTGGGAATTATACTTGGATGCATCGTCCTGGGAGTCTATTGCATCTGGAACGATGTGTACTGGGGACTTAACAACAATAAGAAGTCCTATACCATTATCTTTATACTTGCAATGCTCTTTAACATCATTCCTATAGTTGGAATGGCAAAGGGGGGAACACTTGTAGAAAACGGCAAGATAGGAATGCCGATACTGAATATAATGGTTCTGTTCATGATGGCTGTACTGGGAATTGAACTGATCATCAAGAAGGTTGTTAATGACAAAAAAGATGAGCAGGAGGACTGATCTATGAAGAATCTACGACTTAAATCTGCGAGAGCAGCGCTGGATCTGTCCCAGGAAGAACTGGCCAAAAAGTGCGGTGTTTCCAGACAGACAATGAGCGCAATAGAAAAGGGAGATTACAATCCCACGATCAATTTATGTATTTCCATATGCAAGGTCCTTAACAAAACACTGGATGAGCTGTTTTGGGAGGACAATGCGTGAATAATAGGAGTAACTGCCAAAAGAATTGTCACTATGGCATTAGAATAAAAAAGCATGTTGCTCGCAACATGCTCGCGCCGAGCGCGGTTGCATTTATGCAACATATACCTTACGCGCGAGTGCGCATCCATAGCGGAGCGTTTTTTGTTTAATAGGAAATTCGGAGGAATTTCCTATTAAATAAAAAAACGCCGACATCAGCTGTCGGCGTTTATTGTATATGTATGAATAATGTTTCTTACTGTCTGCTCCAGGTGAGGCTTTAAATCCTGCAAAGACACCGGATCATCGTACATGATGGAGCTGTAGCCGGTAGAACCCACCAGCTCTATAATAAGGAACAGCATGATCTCGGGATCTTTAAATTCCATCTCAGATTCCTCAAGCATCTTTCGATAAACTTCTCCGAAATCAATATCTTCGCTGCTTATGGGGGTGGTCAGGGCCTTTTTGAACACAGCCCAGCTGAGGTCCTTGTGAATGAATGCCAGAAGACCCTTATTGGCTGCAAGTTCGTCCAGCACATAATCCATTATAAAAATAAGTCTGTCTTCGAAGCCTTGAATATTTGATTCTTCCAACGCATTGTAGGCTTCAACGAACAATTGACTGGACTTGTGTGCAATGAGTCTGTTTCTTATATCATATTTATCCTTAAAATACAGATAGAAGGTTCCCTTGGCTACTCCGGCCTTATTTACAATATCCGAAATAGACGTCTTGTTTATGCCCTGAGAAGTGAACAGTTCAAAAGACGTATTCAGGAGATTCTCCATCTTCATTTTCTTATTTAAGTCAGCTTTTCCCATGATTTATCCTCTTACCTTGTTACAATTCAGTTGTCAGTCTGCTTCTATGAACAGTCGAAAATGCTTGTTTTCGTCTGCGCAGTGATTTTCTAAAACTCATTATTGACGATAGTCCTCATTTCAGCGTTGTTCAGAACAATCGGCCTATCGTCAATCCTTCGTTTTGAAAATCATCTTGCTCGTACAAGAACTGCACATTTTCGACTATTCATAGAATCTGCCTGCCAACCGAGCATTAACTACCTATATGATAATCTTTTTCACAAGTGTTTTGCACGCATTTTTTCATATTATTTGCTGTTATTATGGATTTTGTAAGTAAAAAAATAAAATAAAAATAAAATTATTGACCACTGGTCATTTATGTGATATACCATACTATAGAAATGACCAATGGTCAATAATTATTTTCTGAGTGTTTTTAAATCGGATGTCGGCCGCAGTCATGATGCAGGCATAAATGTGCAGTTCAAAACAAGCATTTATACCTACTCATGAGGGGACGGCAGCTGAAGATAATAATCATTAAAGAGGAGGAAACGTTATGAATAAGCTTTCACATTTGATTGTAAAGCTGAGATATGTGATTTTGATTGCTGCTTTCGCACTTCTTATTCCGTCAGCAATCGGATACTTTAAAACCAGAGTCAATTACGACATACTCACATATCTGCCAAAAGAAATTGAGACTATGAAGGGACAGGATGTTCTACTGGATCAGTTTGGAACAGGCGCCTTCGTATTATATGTGGCAGAGGGAATGGAAGAAAAGGATGTGGCTAAATTAAAGGCCAACATCGAGAAAGTCGATCACGTTTCAGATGTTCTCTGGTACGACTCCATCATGGATATATCCATTCCAATGGAGATGCTTCCAAGTAAAGTGTATGAAGCCTTCAACAGCGATGATGCCACAATGATGTTTGTAATATTTGATGAGGGAACATCCTCTGATGGCACCATGAAGGCAATTGAAGATATCAGAAAGATATCAAACAAGCAGTGCTTCATGAGCGGTATGAGCGCCATCGTTACCGATACCAAGAACATGGCAGAAAAAGAAACTCCTATATATGTAGGAATCGCAGTACTTCTTGCAGTAATAGTTCTTTCGCTTACAATGGATTCTTACCTCATTCCTTTATTCTTCCTATTAAGCATAGGAATGGCAATCGTTTATAACATGGGGACAAACGTATTTAAAGGTGAGATTTCCTTTATCACACAGTCACTTAGTGCTGTGCTTCAGTTGGGCGTTACACTGGATTATTCAATTTTCCTTTGGCACAGCTATCAGGAGGAACTTGAAAAAAATGACAATAAACAGGATGCCATGGCGGCAGCCATATCCGCAACCTTTATTTCAGTAATAGGAAGCTCAATTACAACCATCGCCGGTTTCGTAGCTCTGTGCTTTATGAGCTTTACACTGGGACTTGACCTTGGAATAGTAATGGCAAAGGGAGTTATCTTCGGAGTTATCGGCTGTGTAACAATCCTTCCAAGTATGATACTTGTATTCGACAAGCTCATCGAGAAGACCAAGCACAAACCGCTGATGCCTGAATTTGTGAAGATACCTAAGTTCGTAGCCAAGAATTACCTTGTTTTCCTTATTATATTCCTGGCACTTCTTTTCCCGGCAGTATACGGAAATAATCACACCAGTGTATACTACGACCTCACACAGACACTTCCCGATTCACTGGAAAGTGTTCAGGGCGCCAACAAGGTGGATGAGAAGTTCGACATGAACTCAGCCTATATGCTTCTTGTGGACAAGAACCTTGACACCGCTTCAATGACTCAGATGGTAAAAGAGTTGGAGAACACTGATGGAATCCTCTCGGTGCTTGGAACGGATTCAATCTTTGGACCTGCATTCCCAAGAGAGTTCATTCCTGAGGATCTTCTTTCGGATCTTGAGAGCGATGAATGGAAGATGGTTCTTTTGACAACAGATTATAAGATTGCTTCCGACGAGATCAACAATCAGATCACAGAAGTTGACAGAATAGTCAAGAGCTATGATCCAAAGGCTATGGTTGTGGGTGAAGCTCCTTGTACAAAGGATCTTATAAATATTACCAATCATGACTTCCAGGTAGTAAATACAGTTTCTATCGGCCTGGTATTCCTGATCATTGCATTTGTACTTAAGAGTGCATCCCTTCCTTTTATACTTGTTGCGGTAATCGAATTTGCCATCTTTGTTAACATGGGACTTCCATTCTATACAAAGACAACAATTCCTTTCATCTCATCGGTTGTTATCGGAACAATTCAGCTGGGTGCCACTGTTGACTACGCAATCCTCATGACCACAAGATACCTCAACGAAAGAAGAAGTGGCCATAACAAAAAAGAAGCAACACTCATTGCACTTTCCACCAGCATGAAGTCGGTTATCGTAAGTGCCTTAAGCTTTTTTGCTGCGACCTTTGGTGTTGGACTTATTTCCAGCATAGATATGATCGGTTCGCTGTGTAACCTTATGGCGCGAGGAGCCATCATCAGTATGTTTACCGTAATTCTGGTTCTTCCTGCAATGTACATGCTCTTTGACTGGGTAATAATGAAGACCACCTACGGAATGAAGGATGTTGAGGCCGAAAGACACGGCACGGGAAATTTCATTCACAGACACAAAATAGCATAATACAAACCCGCAAAACGCGGATTTAAAGCTTAAATATAGATAAGCGCCAACGGCGCAGAAAAGAGGAGTAATTATGGTTAAGAAGAGTCTTTTGAAATCTTTATCAGTAGTTATGGCATGCATGATGGCTATTATGACAGTTGCATGCGGCAATACAACAGTTACAGATGAATCAGCTTCGGCAATTGAGGCAACAGTAGAACAGAAGGAAGAAAAAGCCCTCGAGGATGTTCTTCTTACAAGAGCAACAGATGCAGCATCTTCTTTGAACGAAGCGGGTAAGGTAGAAACAGTTTACGTTACAGCAGATGCAAACGGATCAGTAAACGATGTAATTGTAAGCGAGTGGCTTAAGAACGCATCAGCATCAGCAGAGCTTAAGGATACTTCAGAACTTAAGGACATCGTAAATGTAAAGGGAAATGAGGGATTTACCCAGAATTCCGACGGAACACTTACATGGGATGCCAACGGAGCAGATATCTATTATCAGGGAACTACAGACAAGGAGCTTCCTGTTGATATGAAGATTTCCTACACTCTGGACGGAAAGGAAATATCCCCCGAGGAGCTTGCAGGAAAGAGCGGAAAGGTTACAATCCGTTTTGATTATGATAACAAGGCAAAGCAGACAGTTGATATTGATGGAAAAGAGATTGAAGTTTACACACCTTTTGCTATGGTTTCAGGCATGATGCTTGACGCCGACAAGTTCACAAATGTGGAAATTTCCAACGGAAAGATCATTTCAGACGGCGGAAAGTACATTGTTATGGGTGTTGCCCTTCCCGGACTTAAGGAAAGCCTTAACATTGATGAGAAGAAGTGGGAAGAGCTGGATGACAAGGGTGAGATCGAGGATAAGCTTTCTAATCACTTTGAGATCACTGCAGATACCAATGATTTTGAGATGGGAATGACCATTACCATGGCAAGCTCAGATATCCTTTCAGACTTCGGTATGTCAGAGCTCAATGATTCCGAAAAGATTGATGACCTTAAGAGTGATATGGAAGAACTCAGCGACGGAGCAAACCAGCTGGTTGATGGTGTTGCAGAGCTTAAAGACGGCACAACACAGTTGAGAGACGGTTCAGCGCAGCTTTATGACGGTACAAATAAGCTCTATGACGGAACAGGCAAACTCTATGACGGAACCACACAGCTCTATGACGGAACAGGCAAACTCTATGACGGAACCAACCAGCTTTATGATGGAACAAATAAGCTCTATGACGGAACCAATCAGTTAAATGACGGTGCAGGCAAACTTGCAACAGGAGCAGAACAGCTTTACGACGGAACTGAAAAGCTCGCAACAGGTGCAGGACAGCTTTCTGCAGGAGCTGAGGAGCTTGCAGCAGGAACAGGAAAGTTATCTACAGGAGCAGAACAGCTCTCTACAGGGACAGGATCACTTGAAGCAGGTGCAGGTTCTTTATACGATGGTTCAAAGAAACTCTATGAAGGCGTTACAAGCTACACACAGGGAGCTTCACAGATAAATGAAGGTGCCAATACACTGGCTAACGGATTTAGCGGAGCAGTAACAGGTTCAGCAACTCTCAGCGCCGGATTAACCAGCGCATCCCAGGGAGCAGCCACAATTTCAGGCTACATGCAGCAGATCAATGCCAAGGTAAAAGAGCTGGGCGCTATGACAGGTGCACTTACAACCCTCAACACCAGCAAGGCAAACCTTACAGCTCAGAAAGAAGGACTTGAGATGGTTCTGTCCTTCCTTACTACTCCCGGAGTATCCTGTCCTGAGGCACTTGTTCCTTACCTTTCACAGCTTTCAGACGGTAAGATAACCGATGCAGCCACAGCTGAATATATCAGAAACGAAGGTCTTGCAGCACTGTCAGGTCAGACTGCCAACACAGTTTCAGCGGATGAATTTGATTCCGAACTGGAAAGAGACGTAGAGGGCGGCACACTTACAGCAGATGAAGCTTCGACCGAGGATTCAACAGAAACTTCAGACGAGCAGGAGGCACCCGCTTCTGAGAGTTCTGAAACAGAAGCTCCTTCTACAGAAGATTCCTCTAAGACAGGTGATTCCGAAAAAGAGCCGGAAACTCCTGCAGCAGATGCTCCTGTAGCAGAGAATCCAGCAGAGGATGTAGATACAAATGAAGATACAGAGAATACCTCAGTAGAAGCAGAGCGTGTTGAGACTCCTGTAGCAGAGGGCTATACACAGGAAGAACTTGATGCAGCTGTTCAGAAAGCAGTAGCTGCTGCAGTACAGCAGGCTCTTGAGGAAGCCAAGAAAGAATTTGCAAAGCAGTCAAATGCCAAGATGGCTGAAGTTACAACCAAGATGCAGGCTGTTGCAATCTACTCCGGAACTCTGGGAGCTACAAAGGGATCCCTTAGTGTTCTTAACCAGGTAATTTCTGCACTTAGTAACATCAATTTCACACAGGAAGACATTGAGGGACTTACCAAGCTGGTTGAGGGAGTACAGACACTTACAGACAAGACAGGAGAACTCAGCACAGGACTTTCACAGCTTGATGCAGGTGCAAAGCAGTTGGATGCAGGAATCGGTCAGCTTAGTGCTGGTGCTACACAGCTTGCAACAGGAACAGGAGCTCTTGTAGCCAATAACGAAGCACTTACAACCGGAGCAAAGGACTTAAGCGAAGGCGCAGGACAGCTCAGCACAGGTGCTACTCAGATTACAACCGGAGCAAAGACTTTGAGCAATGGTGTAAAGCAGGTTGACGGTGGAGCTAAGAAGCTCAGCAGCGGAGCCAAGGAACTCAGCAAGGGTACCGGCGATCTCAAGAATGGCGCAGGACAGCTTAGTAGCGGAGCCAAGGAACTTGGCAAGGGCACAGAAGAGTTAAACAGCGGAGCTAAGCAGCTTACTGACGGAGCAAGAGATCTTAACAACGGTGCCAAGGAGTTAAACGATGGAGCAAGAGATCTTAACAATGGAGCCAAGGAGCTGAATGACGGAGCTAAGGACCTGAACGAAGGGGCAGGAAAGTTAAATGACGGTATCATCACTCTTGATGACGGTGTAGTTGAACTCTTTGACGGAGTTAAGAGACTTGACGAAGAAGGAATTCAGAAGCTTTATGAGGCCTTTGACGGAGATCTTTCAGAGTTTGCAGATAAGCTCAGAGCCATCCAGAAGGCCGGAACAAGCTACACAAGCTTTGGCGGAGCTAATGATGATGAGGACAGCAGCGTTAAGTTCATCATAAAGACTGCAGGAATTAAATCCGAAGATCTTTAATTAAATAATCACTAAGGAAAAAATAATTTAACAATTTTTTCCTTAGTGATTTTTCATTTCAATTACAGGAATAATTCACAATTTTTTAGCATTTTTCTCATTGCATCCCATAGTGAAATCAGATATGATGTATGTCGTTGCGAGTTATTTGATTACTGAATTGATAGTTACTGCTTAGACAGTAACAATAATATATGGAGGTGTAAAAATGGGAGAGTGGAAACTTGCTTTTGACAGAATAATGGACCAATTATACAATCATCCCGAAGAGATGAGAGCAAGACTTCTTGCCAAGTATGATACCTCTGAAAGGGAAAATGACAGTCGCCCCAAGACGGCGATTGAGATACTTAAGAGTATGCATTGAGCTAAGTGGGACAAGCCAGGGGGACGGTTCTTTTGGCACGTTTTGTTTGCAAAACGTGCCAAAAGAACCGTCCCCCTGGCTTGCCCCTGGCTTGTCCTAATGCATATTTTTATTCCTTCGCTGCTTCTTTCAGTGCAGCTACAACTTCTGCTTCTGTAGCAAGGCTCATCACTTTTTCGGCAAGTTCATCAGCCTCTTTTTTGCTCCATTTGGAAATAATACAGCGGGCGGTAAGTACAAGTACCGGATTGACGCTGAATTCCGTAAGTCCAAAGGAAAGAAGGAGAGGAATCATAAGCGGATCCGCTGCAGCTTCGCCGCACATGCCTACAGGAATTCCCGCATTTCTTCCACACTCGATAATATTTTTTACGGAGCGAAGGACTGAAGGCTGGAAGGTAGAGTACAGATAGGCTACATCCGCATTTCCCCTGTCAACGCTCATGGTATACTGAGTCAGGTCATTGGTTCCGATGGAGAAGAAATCAGCTTCTTTTGCCAGAATATCGGCTATAAGAGAGGCTGAAGGAGTCTCTATCATGCAGCCAACCTCAATATTCTGATCGTAGTCTATATTCTTTTCGTCGAAATCCTTTTTGATCTCGGAAACCATCTCTTTTACAGCTCGAAGCTCTTCAACGCAGGTTACCAGAGGAACCATTATCTTAACCTTGCCGAAAGCGCTGGCACGGACTATGGCTCTTAGCTGTATCATATAACTGTCCTTATTTCCAAGACAATAACGTACCGCTCTGTAGCCCAGGAAAGGATTTTCCTCTTTCTTCATATTAAGATAAGGAATATCCTTGTCGCCGCCGATATCAAGGGTTCTGATGATAACAGGTCTGCCGTTCATGGTTACCGCAGCTTCTTTGTAGGCATTAAACTGCTCATCCTCAGTGGGAAGATGATTGTTGTCCATGAAAAGAAATTCCGATCTGAAAAGACCGATTCCTTCGCCGTCACATTCAACGGCTTTCTTCGCATCCTTGGGAGTTCCGATGTTGCAGAAGAGCTCTACGGCTTCTCCATCTGCTGTAAGGGTCTCTTTTCCCAGGAAGTTCTTAAGCTCGGCCTGCTTGCGGATGTATTCCTCGCGCTTTATTACATACTGGGAGAGAACATCTCCCTCGGGATTTACATAAACGATTCCTTCTGTTCCGTCAACAATGGCTGAATCCTTGTCTTTTACCAGAGTTGTGACATCCGGGACGGAGAGAACTGCAGGGATTTCCAGCGCTCTAGCCAGGATTGCGGAGTGGGAGGTTTTACCCCCCACTTCGGTGATGATTCCCACCACGTTATCCTTGTTGATCTGGGAGGTCATGGAGGGAGTCAGGTCCTTGGCAACAAGAATTGTTCCCTGAGGTACTTTGCTGATATCGATATCCTTTATTCCAAGGAGAAGCTTTAAGAGGCTGACCTTGATGTCGCTGATATCTGATGCTCTCTGACGCATCATGTCGTCATCCATCTTGGAGAACATGCCGATGAACATATCGCATACTGCTTCCACAGCGGATTCCGCGCACTGACCGGCATCGATCATTTTGCCCATTTCACCGGCCATGGTGGGGTCGGAGATCATCACCAGATGCCCCTCTAAGATCTCTGCCTCTTTGGGGCCGATTCTTTTTCTGATATCTTCAGCCATGGCAGCCGTCTCTGCTTTAAAGGCTTCCACGGCGTCATTGAAACGTGCCTTCTCGGCCGATGTATCCTCAATCTTTTTCTTCTCAAAGGTTAGTTCGTGTTCCTTTATAACGCAAATGCTTCCTATTCCAATGCCTCTGGAAGCCGCTATTCCCTTGTACATGCGATCCCTCCTAATTCTCAATCTCCGAGTCCGCTTTCAACCAGCTCTACGGCCTTCTTCAGGGCATCAGCCTCATCGGGGCCGTCGCATACAATCTCAATCTCAGCACCGCACTTGATGCAGGCGCTCATGAGCATCATTACACTTTTTGCGTCATAGGTTGTTCCGTTGAAAACAATCTTAACATCGCTGGCAAAGGGAGTTACTGTCTGGCTGAACAGACTTGCCGGACGCATGTGCATTCCCTGTTCGTTAGTTACTGTGATTTTCTGAGATACCATAATTTGGTTTCCTTTCTTTTTATAGAATAAATTAATCTTCAACGTTCTTTTTAAGAATACCCAGCATGAGGCAGCCTACAGCTGAACCTACAGCAAGAGCTACCAGGTACATGAGCACATTTCCTACAACAGGGAATACAAAGATTCCGCCGTGAGGGGCACGGAGAGTGCACTTGAATACCATTGAAAGAGCTCCGGCAACACCTGAACCAACCATAAGTGAAGGGATTACTCTTGCAGGGTCAGCAGCTGCGAAGGGGATAGCACCTTCTGTGATGAAGCAAAGACCCATGATGAAGTTAACGGGACCTGATTTTCTCTCTGCCGGTGTGAATTTGTTCTTGAAAAAGATAGTAGCAAGGGCGATGGCAATAGGAGGAACCATACCACCGATCATGATAGCAGCCATGATCATGTGACCTGTTTCATTCTGGTTGGCAAGGCTGGCAAGACCGAAGGCGTAAGCTGCCTTGTTGAGAGGACCGCCCATATCTGTGGCCATCATTGCTCCAAGGAGTATTCCCAGAACAACCATTGAACCTGTTCCCATTCCTTCAAGAATTCCTGTGATCCATGCGTTGAGGGAACCAACAAGAGGATTGATAGCGCACATAACAAGACCGATAACCAGGATTCCGCAAAGAGGATAGATAAGTACAGGTTTGATTCCCTCGAGGGCTGCAGGAAGCTTTTCGCAGAGCTTTTCAAGTCCGAGAACAATGTAACCTGCTGCAAAACCTGCTACCAGAGCACCAAGGAATGCAGAAGGAACGTCACCGCCGGGAGCAGTAAAGGTAGCACCTGTGCTGGCAAGGGCTCCGCCCACGAAACCAACTGCAAGACCGGGACGGTCTGCAATACTCTGGGCAATAAATCCTGCAAGTATAGGAAGCATGAAGCCAAAGGCTGTTCCTCCGATGGTCTTGAACCAAGCTGCTACAGGAGTGTTGCTACCAAAGTTGCTGGGATCGATTGAGAAATCGTCCAGAAGGAATGCAATTGCGATAAGTATACCGCCTCCGATAACGAAGGGAAGCATGTGTGAAACACCGTTCATAAGGTGCTTATAGAGCTTTCTTCCGATAGTTTCATTCTCGGCATCATTACTCTTGGTAACAGCGCCGGTGTGCTTGTAGCTGGTGGTCTGTCCTGAGGAAGCCTTCTCCAAAAGACCCTGAGGATTGTGGATGGCTTCCTTGGTGGAGGTAATAATTACTTCCTTGCCGTCAAATCTTCCCATATCTATGTTCTTGTCGCAGGCGATGATGATGGCATCTGCAGCTGCGATTTCAGCGGATGTGAGTACATCCTTGGCTCCGGCTGAGCCGTCCTTTTCAACCTTGATATTAAGACCCATTTCCTTGGCCTTGAGTTCAAGAGCTTCAGCAGCCATGAAGGTGTGTGCTATACCTGTAGGACAGGCGGTTACACCAAGGAGATTCTTTTTCTGAGCAGCGGGAGCAGGGCTTGGAGCGGAAGCTGCAGCCTTTGCTGCAGACTCTTTATCCTTTTCTGTCTCCTTTTCATCGATGATTGAAAGAAATTCATCGGGAGTTTTTGCATCTATAAGCTTCTGGGCAAAGCTTGCATCCATGAGATATGTCATGAGCTTTGACAGAACCTCCAGGTGAGTGTCTGCGGCTCCGTCGGGAGCGGCGATCATGAAGAAGAGCTTGCTGGGATTTCCGTCAAGTGATTTGTAATCGATTCCAGCTGGAACAGTCATGGCGGACAGACCCGGCTTTGCTACGGAATCGGATTTGGCGTGGGGAACGGCGATTCCCATGCCTATTGCGGTTGAACCCTTTTCTTCTCTTGCAAGGATTGCCTTTTTGTAACCTGAAACATTATTTAGGTTCCCTGACTTCTCGTGAAGCTCCATGAGAGCGTCAATGGCAGCGTTTTGGTCTGCTACCTCGGCATTTAACAAAATACCCTCTTTCTTAAGTAGATCTGTGATTTTCATAGTCCCTCCTTTGTGGTATCCCCATTATAGTTTTTCATAAAGTGCTTGTATTGCCTCACCTGTAGCGAGATCGTCCGAAAATGCAGTGGCGCTTCCTGCTGCAGTGCCCATCTTAAGGGCTTCCTCATAGCTATGATTTTTAAGATACCCTGCAATGAAGCCTGCTACCATGGAATCCCCTGCGCCAACTGAGTTTCTGACTGTCCCTTTGGGAACTCCCATGCGGAATTTTTCACCGGTTTCGGCAATTAGCATTGCTCCGTCGCCGGCCATGGAAATAAGGACATTTCTTGCCCCCATCTCCTGGAGTTTTTTTGCATGTTCTTCAATCTCGTCATCGGTTTTAAGTACCGTTCCGAACATTTCACCAAGCTCATGATTGTTCGGTTTTATCAAAAATGGATGATATTTAAGGACATTTTTGAGAAGGTCCTTTGTCGCATCCACAACGACATCAATTTTCCTGTCATTGAGCTGTGCCAGTATCTTTTCATAAACATCGCCGGGAAGAGAACTAGGGATACTGCCTGCAAGGATCAGTATGTCCCCGTCCTTTAGCTGGTCCAGCTTGTCAAAGAGCTCTTTCCTTGATTCCTCCGGGATTTTGGGGCCCTGGGCGTTCAGTTCGGTTTCGGCTGCGCCCTTTATCTTGACGTTGATTCTGGAGATTCCCTCCGAAAGCTTTACAAAATCTGCTTTTATGCCTCTTTTTATTACGCTTTCCTCGATGGCATTTCCCGTGAAGCCTGCCACAAAACCAAGGGCTGTGTTTTCAAGACCAAGATTCTTAAGAATGGTGGAGACGTTGATTCCTTTTCCACCAAAATAGCATTCCTCCGAATCCGAGCGGTTGGTCATTCCGGGGAGAAGTTCTTTCTCCATCCTTACCACGTAATCTATGGCAGGGTTAAAAGTGACAGTGTAGATCATGAAATCCCCTCCTTACTTAACTACCTTAATAATTGTTTTGGAACTGTAGCTCTTGCCGGCTTCCCTGTCTGTGATGATGCAGCAGGAAGTGATATCGGCGAAAGTCACTGAGCTGACCAGACCGAACTTGCTGTGGTCGGCCAGAATATATGAGATGTATGCATGCTTTACCGCTTCTGCCTTTACCAGAGCTTCATCCACATCGGGGGTGGTAAATCCCGCATCCAGGGATATACCGTTGGTCCCCATAAAGGCCTTGGTGAAGTGATATTTGCTGATGCCCTCGATGCAGTCAGGGCCAATGATGGCTTCGGTGGTGGGCTTGCATCTGCCACCTATTATCATGGTGTTAAGCCCCCTCTCCAAAAGCTTCTTGGCGTGCACGATACCATTGGTGATGTACTTGGCCTTGGTATTGGTGATGTACTTGATCATTTCAAGGGTAGTGGTACCTGAGTCAATATAGACAAAGTCGTCATTGTTTATCAGTGAAGCTGCATACTTACTGATGGCATCCTTCTCCACAACATTTAAGGACGACTTGGCCAAAACGCTTGGCTCGAAAGTGTTTACGTCGTAGCTGCTGATGGAAGTGGCGCCTCCGTGTACCTTTACAATTCTTTTTTCATTGTGAAGTTCCAGGAGATCACGTCTGATGGTCGCGGCGGAGCTGTCGAACTCCTCCATGAGCTCCGCTACAGTGACGGCTTTTTTTTCATTGATAAAAGAAACAATAAGGTCCCTGCGTTCTTTGGTAAGCATAAGATTGCCTCCGACTTTTATGTAACTTTATTTCTTATGGTCAAACTATAACATCATTATCAATCACATACAATCAAAAATAATCACAAACAATCACTGAAATAATTATGCATTAATCACAAAATGAATATAAATGTTCAAAAGTGTTCAAAAACAATCGCCGGAAATTATTAAAGATATTCTTAAAAAAGAATAAAGCTTTAGTGTAATAACGTAAACAACCTTTACAAGAACGATACAGATAAATTAAAATATTAATTGGGATTTTTCGTATTATTGCCAACGGAGGTACTAATTTTGGAAGATTTTTCATTGACACATGAACAGATAGATATAATCGGTGAGATTGCAAACATCAGCATGGGCAATTCTGCTACAACCTTAAGCCTTATGGTGAACAAAAAGGTTGATATCACCACTCCCAATGTTAAGGTGATAAAGAGAAGCGAAGCCCTTGATGACTATGAGAAGACCTGTATCTTTGTGCAGATACATTATGTTAAGGGACTTCAGGGCAATAACGTCCTGGTTCTTAAGGAGCATGATGTAAAGGTGATGACTGACCTTATGATGGGCGGCGATGGAACCAACACCTCCGGAGAAATTACCGAACTTCATCTTTCCGCTGCATCCGAGGCCATGAATCAGATGATGGGTACCAGTGCCACATCTCTGTCTTCCATGCTGGGAATTGCCACAGATATCAGCACGCCTATTGTTAATCAGATTGACGTGGATAGCATCAAGGTTTTTGAAAAAATGTTTGATACAACCTACGATAAATTTGTTAAAATAGCTTTTAGAATGACCATAGGGGACCTGATCGATTCCGTTATGGTACAGCTCTATCCTACGGAGTTTGCCCGGGATATGTGCGAAAAATTTATGAATAAAGGAAAATAAAGTTACAAATGAATAAGGCAGAGACACTAGAAATCAAAAAACAGTTTACACCGGACAGGTGTACCATTGATCACATTTGCGGATGCTATGTGGATCATGAGAAGAACAAGAGACTTACCTTCAGAAAGGCTTTCGGACAGCTCCCGGAAGAAGAGATGTTCAAGTATCTGGATATTTTTCAACATACCCTTGCAGGCACTTTTGGCAAGAACCTGATTAGTCTTGAGTTCCCGCTAGACCAGGAACAGCCCGGCGGAACTCAAGATTTTCTTTTGACCTTAAGAGATTCCAGACTTGAGGACGATGAGCTTGTGGACGAGTTCTATGACAAGATAATCGGCAATTACATCAATGGCGAGAATTACTACATTATATTGGTACATGCGGTTTATGACATTCCCACCATTACAAGGGACGGTATCGAGATGGAGGATGCCTCCGAGAATGTATATGATTACATCCTCTGCAGCATCTGTCCCGTCAAGCTGTCCAAGGCAGGACTTGGCTACAACGAGACCAAAAATGTCATTGAGGACAGATTCAGAGACTGGATCGTGGAAGGACCCACAAAGGGATTTCTTTTCCCGGCATTTATAGAGAGAAATACTGATATTCACAATATGCTCTATTTCACCAAAAAGCCTGATGACCTTCAGCCTGAGTTCGTTGAGGCAATGTTCGGAGGAAGGGCACCTATTTCCGCTCCAGAGCAGAAGGACATCTTTGATGCGGTGGTACAGAACACCATCGGCGAAGAAGCTGACTACGACATCATGAAGAACATTCATGACAACTTAAATGACATGATTGCCGACCATGAGGAGGATCCTGAACCCTTAGAACTTAAAAAGGACGATGTGAAGCAGCTTCTTCAGGACAGCGGAGTGCCCAAGGAGCGCCTTGACTATTTTGATGAAAATTATGAAAAATGTGCCGGTAATGAGGACTTTCCTCTTCTTGCCAGCAATATTGCCAATACCAAGAAATTTGATATAGAGACACCTGATGTTGTCATCAAGGTTAAGCCCGATCGCACAGACCGTGTGGAATCCAGAATTGTTGACGGCAGACAGTGCCTTGTTATCGCTGTTGATGATCACATCGAAGTAAACGGAATCAATGTACGTACTTTCATGAATAAGTAAGGCAGCGCAGGGAGCTTAGAGACCTATGATTCAACTTGCAATAGTGGAAGACGAGGACTCCTATGCAAATCAGCTGGTTGAATATGTTGAGAAGTATCAGAGCGAGAGCGGAAATTACTTCAAGATAACCAGATTTCGCGACGGAGATGAAATTACAAACGGATACAAGGGGCAGTACGACATTATCCTCATGGATATCGAGATGAAGCTCATGGACGGCATGACCGCGGCTGAGGAGATCCGCAAGCTGGATCAGGAAGTGGTGATCATGTTCATTACCAACATGACCAATTATGCCATCAGAGGGTATCAGGTGGATGCTCTGGACTATGTATTAAAGCCTGTGAGCTACTTTGCCTTTTCACAAAAGCTTGGAAGGGCCATAGGAAGGATAAAAAAGGAAAGTGCAAAGATTATATCCGTAGACCTTCCTTCCGGAGTAAAAAAGCTGGATATTGACAATATCTTTTATATAGAAAGTTCGGGACATAATCTGAATTTCTATACCACCGGCGGTGACTTTACCATCAGAGCAAGGCTTCAGGACTTTGACGAGCAGCTGTCGGAATACAATTTTTTCAGGAGTAATAAAGGATACCTGGTCAATCTAAAATATGTTGACGGAGTTGAGAGCGGCAGCTGCATTATAGCCGGCAAGCAGCTTCTCATAAGCCGAAGCAGAAAGAATGATTTCATGTCGGCACTTACAGACTACATGGCAGCACTTTGATTTGGAGTACAGATGGAAAACGTTTATCAGGATATCCCAAGAATATATACCGCACTTGCTGAGTGGCTTGCCTGCTTTAGCTACAGCATGGTTCTCAAGCGCAAGGTAAAGAATGAGGAGTATATCCTTTCTACCATTCTTTTACTTATAGTGCAGAGTATGTTTCTGGTCCTTACAAAAGGACTTCCGGTTTTTTTCTGGATACCATGCATGCTGGTCGCTGTGGGATTCATGTATGTTTATCTGTATTTTAACTGTGACGATACTAAAAATGTTATTGGGTATTATTGCGCACGGGCATTTCTTCTGGCTGAACTGGCGGCGTCACTTGAGTGGCAGCTGGCCTGCTTTTTTTGGAATATCTTTCCTTCAATACTGATTCAGCTCCTTATTCTGCTTCTGGTGTATGCGCTGGTTTTTGTGTGGGCGCATTACATGGAAGTGGGAATTACAAGAGGCGTTTTTCAGCTGGAGATAAACAGGCATGAGCTTTGGGCTGCGGTTGCCATAGCAGCAGCGGTGTTTGCCTTCAGTAACCTCAGCTTTGTTTTCAGCAATACCCCTTTTTCTGCGGGAATTACGGCAGATGTTTTTTACATAAGGACATTGGTGGATATAGCGGGGATCATGATCCTCTATGTGTACCAGAGCAGGATATGTGAGCTTCTTGCGGAAAAAGAGCTCAGAAATATCCAAGCCATGTTAAAGGCCCAATACGACAAATACAGAAACTATCAGACCACCTTCGACCTCATCAACATGAAGTACCATGATCTGAAGCATCAGATAGCGGGGCTGCGGGCTCAGATGTCTGATGAGGAGAGATCCAAGTGGATCGACTCGCTGGAACAGGAGCTTGAGGCCTATAGCCCGGAGCTGGAAACCGGGAACAGCGTTCTTGATACTCTGATAGCAGGAAAGATGATGAGCTGCAGGGCCAATAATATAAAGATTACCTGCGTTGCGGACGGAAATCTCCTGGATTTCATGCATGTGGCGGATATTTGTACTGTTTTCGGAAATGCTCTGGATAACGCCATAGAGAGCGTGTCAATGATAAGCGACCCGGAAAAGAGGCTCATCCATATTGCAATTTCTCCGAAAAAGAATTTTGTTCTGATACAGATAAATAACTACTGCGAGAATGTGATCACAATGAATAACGGCTATCCTGTTACCACAAAGGCCGACAAGGGCAACCACGGCTTTGGACTAAAGAGTATCAGGTATACTGTCGAAAAATATCATGGAACACTTAACTTTGATCTTAAGGACAACTGGTTTGAACTAAAAATGCTCATTCCTCAAGGAGGCCTTGGATGAATATACTCGCTATTGCGGTGGCGGATTACATCGGATTGATATTGCTTATAGCCATGCTTTACAGCAGCAGGATCCGAAGGAAAGAGCCGAGATTTGAATTTAAACTTTTTTCGATTATCACCATAATGTCTGCGGTGGCCTGCGTTGTTGACTTTCTGGTTTTTTTCAGTGACGGCAGAACGCAGTTTATTTTCAGAGCCATAAATGTTCTGGGCAATGCCTATTGCTTCATTACCAACCCGCTTTTTGTACTGGCCTGGTGCATGTATACAGACCTAAGGCTCTATGACAGTATCGGCAGGATAAAGAGAATTTACAAATATGCCGTGATTCCGGGAATGGTCCTGGTGCTGTCGGTGTTCGTCAACTTTTTTGTTCCCATTATTTACTACTTTGATGAGAATAATTACTATCACAGACTTCCCTTCAGCTATATCTTCTACGTTGTGGAAGCGGGGTATATGATATTCAGTCTTTATACCCTCAAACAGTATGAAAAAAGATATGACAAGGTCAGATTTTTCCCTATGTTCCTGATGATAGGCCCCATCTTTGCGGGCTGTGCCCTGCAGTTAATCTTTTACGGAATATCACTTATATGGGTTTCCCTGGCTGTAGGACTTACTTCTATATATATGTCTTTGCAGAATGAGTTTTCCTATGTGGATACTCTCACCGGGCTGTATAACAGGGCATATCTGGATTATATTCTGGAAATAAGGGCAAGAGAAAGAAACAGTCAGCTTGGCGGTATCATGATCGATGTGGACTATTTCAAGGCAATCAACGATAATTTCGGTCATTCAGTGGGAGATGAGGCCCTTATAGATGTGGCAAGGGTTATAAGGCTGGGAATGAGCGACGGCGCCATAGCCATCAGATTTGCCGGTGACGAGTTCATTGTTCTTTCCCGGAGGAGCACAAAGGAATCTCTTCAGAAGATGATCCGGAATATAAGAGATGAAGTGGATCTGTTCAACGAAAACGAGGATAGGCAGTACAAACTGTCGCTGTCCATCGGTTATACTATGTTTGATTATGACAAGGATAATATAGACAGTTTCTTCAGGCATATGGATGACAATATGTATGAAGAAAAAGCCAGAAAGCACGCTGCGAGGTAGATTTGCAGTTCATGACAGAAAACGTACCGTTTGTGACAAAAACGGCACGTTTTTTTTGTTGCGTTAAAATCGTATTGTAAGGTTTGCTGCTATGCGGCAGACGCAAAATTTACCCGCTTCTCCTGACCAGTTAAGCGGGCCAAATAAAAAGGGAGGTTACATTATGTTATCTATCAACATTAGTGACGTTTTAAACGTCATCAATTCCATCAAGTCCTACTTGATTGCTATTGGAATCATTGTTGCAGTTGCTATTGTGATAATGATTGCAGTTATGAAGCTCAAGAGGTCTACCAAGAAACTCATAAGGGGCACAGCACTTGTTGCTATGCTGACCTGCATTATTGTGTGTGTGAATATGATACTTACAGGTCCCATGAGCACGATGCTTGACCTGGTAAGCGGCAAGGGAACCATCAGTAAAAAGACATCTGATGAGTCCACAACTCTTGCTCAGGACATTGCAAGAGAGGGAATTGTTCTTCTTGAGAATGACGGAGCAACACTTCCTATTGCTTCCGGAAGTAAACTTAATGTATTCGGATGGGCTTCAATAAATCCTATCCTCGGAGGTGCAGGTTCAGGTGCACTTAACTCCGCTTATGATACTATCGACATTCTGCAGTCACTTTCATCTGCAGGCATTGAGACAAACACAGAACTGACACAGTTCTACACAGACTATAAGGCAGACAGGCCTGAAGTTGGAATGTGGGCACAGGATTGGACACTTCCTGAACCTAACGTATCTCTTTATACAGATTCACTTATTTCCAACGCAAAGAGCTTTTCAGATACAGCACTTATCGTTATCAGCCGTTCAGGCGGTGAGGGTGCGGACCTTCCAAATGATATGGTTGGCATGGTCAACGGAACTTACCAGGACGGAACAACCTACACAGCAGGCGTATATGATGACACACTTAATTCCGGAAATGACTGGGATGCAGGTGATCACTATCTTCAGCTCACAAACAGAGAGGAAGAGATGATCGATCTTGTATGTGCTAACTTTGACAAGGTTGTACTTCTTTACAACGGTGCCAACGCATTCGAGCTTGGCTTTATCAATGACCATCCTCAGATCAAGTCCGTTCTCTGGGCAGCAGGTATGGGCCATGTAGGTATGCAGGCTCTGGGCGAGATTGTCACAGGTGAGGTTAATCCTTCAGGTAAGACGATCGATACTTATGTTTACAACATGAAAGAAACTCCATGGTGGAACAACTTCGGCGATTTCAACTACACCAACATGGATGAGTTCGCTTATGTTTCCACAAACTTCATGACAGGCGGAGAATCCAGGGCAGATGTAAGCTTTGTAAACTATGTAGAGGGTATCTACGTTGGTTACAAGTTCTATGAGACAGCAGCTGTTGAAGGCCTTATCAACTATGACAGCGTTGTTCAGTATCCCTTTGGCTATGGTCTTTCTTATACAACCTTTGAGCAGAAGATGGGAGAGATCACAGAGTCCAATGGAACAATTTCCTTCGATGTAACAGTTACAAACACCGGATCTGTAGCAGGTAAGGATATCGTAGAGGTTTATTACAATCCTCCTTACAAGAACGGCGGAATTGAGAAAGCATCAGCTAATCTAGTTGCTTTTGAAAAGACAGAAACTCTTCAGCCCGGTGCATCTGAGACAGTTAATATATCTTTTGATGCTGAGTTCATGGCTTCCTACGACAACAAGACTGCTAAGGCTTATGTCCTTGAAGCAGGTGACTACGTAATTTCCATCAATAAGGATTCACATAATGTAATAGATTCCAAGACCTATTCTGTTGGAACAACAGTTACTTATGACGGAACAAACAAGAGAAACAGCGACAAGATAACAGCTACAAATGTATTTGATTATGCAGACGGAGGTCTTGAGTACCTTTCAAGAGCAGACGGATTTGCAAATTATGCAGCAGCTACAGCAGCTCCCGCATCAATGGAGATGGCAGCAGATGCAAAGGCAACCTTCTATAACATCAGCAACTACTTAACAGCAGAGGCAACAGCAGCCGATGAGGATCCCAATGCCGCTGAAGTAACAACAGGCGCTGCAAGCAGTCTTAAGCTTAAAGATCTCCGGGGGCTTTCAAAGGATGACGCTAAGTGGGATGAGCTTCTTGATTCAATGTCTCTTGATGATATGAATGCACTTATTTCCCTTGGTGGTTATCAGACAAATTCAGTTGATTCAATCGGCAAGGTTCGTACAAATGACTGCGACGGCCCTGCTTCCATCAACAATAACTTCACAGGTGTGGGTTCTTTGGGATTCCCTGTAGGTGTAACAATTGCAGCGACATATAACAAGAAGCTTGCATATTCCTTCGGCGAATACATCGGTAAGATGGCAGATGAGATGGATGTTTCCGGATGGTATGCACCTGCTATGAATATCCACAGAACAGCATTTGCAGGACGTAACTTTGAGTACTATTCAGAGGATGGTTTCCTTTCAGGAATGATTGCAGCGGAAGCTTGTCAGGGGTCATGGTCACAGGGCGTATATGCTTACATGAAGCACTTTGCCATGAATGATCAGGAAGGTAACAGATGTGATATGCTCTGCACCTGGTCCAATGAGCAGGCAATCCGTGAGATTTATCTGAAGCCTTTTGAGATGTGCGTAAAGAACACAGAGATGCTGGCTGTAATGTCTTCCTTCAACTACATAGGTAACCGTTGGGCAGGCGGATCAGCTTCACTTCTTAAGACAGTTCTCAGAGACGAGTGGGGATTTGACGGCTTCGTTCTTACCGACTACTTCGGAGTATATGGCTACATGTCATCCGATCAGGCTATCCGTAACGGTACAGACTGTATGCTGGTTAACTATCCTACACAGACCAACAACGTTCAGTTCAGAGATACCAACGGAGCTAAGCAGGCAATGCGTGAGGCTTCCAAGAATATCCTCTACACTGTAGTTAATTCAAGAGCATATGCACCTGAGAACCTCAAGGAGGGCATGGCTTCCTGGAAGATCATTATGATCGTATGTGATGTTATCTTAGGAGCTCTTATGATTTGTCTGATGTCAATTTTCATCAGAAACTTTAAGAAAAACAGAGAAAAAGAAAAGAACGCTTCAGCAGCACAGGCGTAAACAAAAAGTCCACGGGGTGCGGGTATTTTTTCCCACCCCGTGGACATTAAAAAATAAGTGAGGGAAAACATGAAATATCAGGATATCATTGAGAAGATGACAATTGAAGAAAAAGCAGCTTTTTTGAGCGGAAAAGGCGAGTGGCAGACAAGGGAGTTTAAGCGCCTTGGCATACCTTCCATTTTTTGCTCTGATGGACCTCACGGCATAAGAAAACAGGCCGGAGCGGGAGATCATCTGGGACTAAACGCATCGCTTCCCGCTACGTGCTTTCCGACAGCAGCAACTATCGCCAACAGCTGGGATCCTGAGCTTGGCGAAAAACTCGGAGAGACTTTGGGAGAAGAGGCAATGGCTCAGGGAGTTAACGTTCTTCTTGGCCCGGGCCTTAATATCAAGAGAAGTCCTCTTTGCGGAAGAAATTTTGAATATTTTTCAGAAGACCCATATCTTGCAGGGAAAATGGCAGCTTCCTACGTCAGAGGCATACAGTCTCAGGGCGTGTTCGCCTGCCCAAAGCATTTTGCGGTAAACTCACAGGAGCTTCGTCGTATGGCTATGAATTCCGTTCTTGATGAGCGGACCTTGAGAGAAATCTATCTGACCGGTTTCGAAATTGCTGTAAAAGAAGGAAATGCCAAGACCATCATGTCTGCTTACAATGAGGTCAATGGTACTTATGCCAACGAGAACAAGCATCTTTTGAATGATATTCTGAGAAAAGACTGGGGATTTGACGGCATTGTAATAACCGACTGGGGCGCATCCAATGATCATGCTTTGGGGGTTGCTGCAGGTTCCAACCTGGAAATGCCAAATCCCGGACTTGATTCCGCAAGGGAGCTTATCGCTGCGGTGGAAAGCGGTAAGATAAGCATAAAAGATGTGGATGCAAGAGTGGATGAGCTTTTGGATGCGGTAATGACGCTCTATGTAAATGCTCAGGGCAAAAAAGACGATTTTGACAAGGCTGCCCATCACACAATTGCCAGAAAAGCCGCTGCCGAGAGCACAGTTCTTTTGAAAAATGAAGAAAACATCCTTCCTCTTAAGCCCGGTACCAAGGTTGCAGTTATCGGTGATTTTGCCTTTGTTCCAAGATATCAGGGAGCAGGTTCATCAATGGTTAATCCCACAAAGATCGAGACAGTCTCTGAGTTGACAGGAAACTATGATATTCAGGTTGTGGGAAGCTGCAGAGGCTATTCGAGGACAGGAGAAGAGGATGCGGCCATCACAAAGGAAGCGCTGGATGTTGCAGCCAGAGCGGACGTAGTACTGTTCTTCTTCGGCCTTAATGAAGACAGTGAATCTGAAGGAATGGACAGAAATCATATGCGCATTCCTCAGAATCAGATAAATCTTTTACAGGAGCTTGGAAAGGTTAATTCCAATCTCATTGGTATTATAAGTGCAGGCTCTGCCATTGAGATGCCATGGCATCATTATTTCAAGGCTCTTTTGCACTGCTATTTAAACGGTCAGGCAGGAGCGGGAGCTGTCCTTGATATTCTCACAGGCGGAGTTAATCCTTCAGGTAAGCTCTCAGAGACAATACCCAGAAGACATGAGGATACACCTGCATTTCGCTATTACCCAAGCCAGGAGAGAACCTCCGAGTACAGAGAAAGCCTCTATGTGGGCTACAGATATTACGAGACTGCCGGCGTTCCGGTGCTTTATCCCTTCGGTTTCGGACTTTCTTACACAACCTTTGAATACAGCGATCTGTCCGTAAACGATGAGGGTGCCACCTTTACGGTAAAAAATACCGGTGAAAGGGACGGCGCAGAGGTGGTTCAGCTATATGTGAAGTTGAAAAATGCCAAGGTATTCAGACCGGAAAAAGAGCTAAAGGGCTTTACAAAGGTCTTTTTAAAGGCCGGTGAGAGCAAGGCGGTGACCATTCCTTTTGATGATAAGACCTTCCGCTACTGGAACGTAAGGACTGACAAATGGGAAGTCGAGGGCGGAAAATACGAGATCATCATTGGCGCCAGCAGCGCAGACCTCAGGCTTTTCGGAGAGATAGAAAAGGCAGCTACCACAGATAAATTGCCCTACGACCCGGCACTTCTTCCGTCATACTATTCGGGAAAGATCCAGAATGTGGATAACGGGGAGTTTGAGCAGCTTCTTGGGAGAAGCATCCCCGATGGACACTGGAGCGGTATGCTCACCTCCAATGACGCAATCTGTCAGCTGTATTATGCCAAGAGCGGTCTTGCGAGATTTGCCTACAGGCGTCTTACTGCCATGAAGAAGAAAGCGGATGACAGCGGCAAGCCGGATCTTAACATTCTCTTTATCTACAACATGCCTTTCAGAGCCATGGCAAAAATGACAGGCGGCGCTGTGAGCATGGATATGGTGGATGGCATTGTAAAGCTTGTAAACGGCCATTTCTTTGGCGGACTTGGCCAGGTGATCAGTGGTTATTTCAGGAACAGTAAGCTCAACAAGCAGTATGAAAAAAAGATAGAGAGTTGATTTAATCTGTATAGATGGAGGAAATAAAATGAAATTCTGGAGTGACTTTGAAGAAAAACATCCTGCTGCGGCAAAGTGGATAAGGGAAGGCGGACTGTTCATTATAGTATCCAACCTGATCACTATATTTAAGTATCTGATTCTGCAGTTTTTGCCCTATGCATTTAAGGGGCTGGGAGACAGGGCTTTCGGATGGCCCAATATACCGGTAAACCTTTTTGGCATTGATTTTAAGTGGAATATTCTGGGCTACGATACAGCTCAGGGCGGACTTGCTTATTTTGCGGCATACATGGTTGCCATGGTAATCGGAGAGTGTGTGAACTTCCCAATCCAGAGAAATGTGGTATTTCGCAGTAAAGGAAATATCTGGTATCAGGCAATGTGGTATTTTATTGCCTTCTGCGTGATCACCTGCATTGTTAATTCCATTAACTGTGTGTGGGTTGCCGTTGCGGGGCAGTTCGTTCCGGACTTTGTCTACAACATCGGAACCACAGTGCTAAACGGCGGTGTCAGCATGGTGATATTCTTCTTTGTAAATAAAATTATATTCCCTGAAGGAGAAGCCAAGAAAGACTGATAATAAGGGCGATGCCAATATGCCACGGGGACGGTTCATTTGGTGCCACGGGCAAGCCACGGGACGGTTGTTGTGGTGCCATGGGCAAGGCATGGGGACGGTTCTTTTGACACATTTTGTGTGCAAAATGTGTCAAAAGAACCGTCCCCGTGGCTTGCCCGTGGCACCAAAAGAACCGTCCCCGTGGCTTGCCCTTGGCACCAAAAGAACCGTCCCCTTTATCATGTATGTTTGACATTGAGATTGCATGTGGTAAAATTCTTAGATATACGCATAAAATGCGAGATTGTATTATAAAGAAGGAGCACAGTTATGTCAGAAGTTTATAATCACCATGCGATTGAACAAAAGTGGCAGAAGTATTGGGAAGACCACGAAACATTTAAGACAGATGTCTGGGATTTTAGTAAGCCCAAGTATTACGCACTGGATATGTTCCCATATCCGTCAGGAGTAGGTCTTCATGCCGGTCATCCTGAAGGGTATACTGCTACCGATATTATGTCACGTATGAAGCGTATGCAGGGATATAATGTTCTGCATCCCATGGGATATGATTCTTTTGGCTTACCTGCTGAGCAGTATGCTGTGACCACCGGAAATCATCCGGCAGGATTTACACAGAAGAATATCGAGACCTTTTCCAAGCAGCTTAAGGAACTGGGATTTGACTATGACTGGTCCAAGTTGATAGCAACCAGTGATCCCAAGTTCTATAAGTGGACTCAGTGGATATTTAAGAAGTTATATGAGGCAGGCTATGCTAAGCATATTGACATGCCTGTTAACTGGTGTGAGGAGCTGGGAACAGTTCTTTCCAACGATGAGGTTATAGACGGCAAGTCAGAGCGTGGCGGATATCCCGTTGTAAAGAAAATGATGAAGCAGTGGGTTATCGACCAGCAGGCTTTTGCAGAGGAACTTCTGGATGGCCTCAATGAGATCGACTGGCCCGAATCCACCAAAGAGATTCAGCGCAACTGGATCGGTAAGTCTACCGGTGTTGAGGTTGATTTCAAGATAGTAGGCGGCGGAGAGTTCTCTATTTTCACCACCTGTATCGAGACAATTTACGGTATTACCTTTATGGTACTTGCTCCCGACGGAGATATTGTAAAGGGCCTTATGGACCGTGTTGAGAATCCTGAAGAGGTTCAGGAATATATAGATGAGACCTTGAAAAAGAATGATCTGGATCGTACAGATCTTAACAAGACCAAGTCGGGATGCCCTCTTAAGGGTGTGTATGCCGTAAATCCCGTAAATGGCAAGGAAGTACCTTTGTTTATCGGTGATTTCGTTTTGGCAAGCTACGGTACCGGTGCTGTTATGGCTGTTCCTACCCATGACCAGAGAGACTTTGAGTATGCCGAGGTTCACGGACTTCCCCTTATCCAGGTAATAAATAATACTGAGGGAACAATTGATGTTTCAGGGCATGCTTTTGAGAAACAGGATTACCTTGGTAAGGGATGTATCCTCATGAATTCCGAGGAATTCAACGGAATGACCGTAGAAGAGGCCAAGAAGGGTATTACCAAGAAGCTGGTTGATATGGGAGTTGCAAGAGAGAAGGTCAACTACCACTTCCGTGAATGGATTTTTGCAAGACAGCGTTATTGGGGCGAACCGGTTCCCTGTATTTATAAAGAGGACGGAAGCATTGTTTTCCTGGATGACTCAGAACTTCCCGTAATCCTTCCCGAACTTGAGGATTACAAGGGTCACGGCGGAAAGGCTCCCCTTGAGAATGCTACACAGTGGAAGGCTTACGACAAGGACGGGCTTAAGGGCACAAGAGAAACTTCAACAATGCCCGGTTCCGCAGGCTCTTCCTGGTATTACATGAGATATATCGATCCGGATAATGACAAAGAATTTGCCAATCAGGAGCTTCTTAAGCACTGGCTCCCTGTAGACCTTTATGTGGGAGGCCCTGAGCACGCAGTGGGACATTTGTTATATTCACGTATCTGGAACCGCTTCCTTTACAACAACGGACTTTCTCCTGTTAAGGAGCCCTTCAAGAAGCTGGTGCATCAGGGAATGATCCTTGGTGAGAACGGTATCAAGATGGGTAAGCGTTTCCCTGAATTCGTTGTAAACCCAAGTGATATTGTTCGTGATTACGGCGCTGACACACTTCGTCTCTATGAGATGTTCATGGGACCTTTGGAGGTATCAAAGCCTTGGAATTCCAACAATGTTGTGGGTGCAAGAAAGTTCATAAATCGTGTATATACTTTCTTCACAGAGGCCGGCAATATTACAGAGGATAACAACAAAAATCTTGAGAAGATCTATCATCAGACTGTAAAGAAAGTGACGGGAGATTTTGAGACACTTGGCTTTAATACAGCTATTGCCCAGATGATGATTTTTGTAAATGCAGTTTATAAAGAGGGCAGCTGCCCAAGAGAATATGCTGAGAACTTTATCAAGATGCTTTCCTGCATCTGCCCGCATGTGGGAGAAGAAATCTGGCAGATTCTCGGCCATGACAACACTCTGGCCTTCGAGCCCTGGCCAAGCTATGACGAGTCTAAATGTGTAGAGGATACTGTTGAGATTGCAGTACAGATCAACGGTAAGGTAAAGGCTACACTGAACATTGGTAAGGAAGACCCTAAGGATGAAGTAATTGCCAAGGGTAAGGAACTTATCGCAGACAAGCTTGAAGGAAAGACCGTAGTTAAAGAAATCTACGTTCCCGGACGTATCGTAAACATAGTCGTTAAATAAAACTTAGGGGGATGGTTCCCTTGACTTAATTGTCAAGTGAACCATCCCCTTTTTTGCCTTGATATGCATCAGTCACTGTAGCTTACGTCCATGTTGGCATATATGCGGTAATCGGGATACTTGGCATTTATTTCATCAATTACCTGATGGAAGATTTCGGAGCGGTTTGGAACAAAGTCCATAACAAGATCGAAACGGATCTCTTTCTTGGTAAAGTCAACGAAGAAGCCATGCATCTGGAGAACTTCATTTCTAAGAGACGCTATTCTTGATACCTCAGCTCTTACTGATGCGACATTTTCATCTTTGGTATTGATGGAGTAGACGCCCACGGATACGATGGCTATATTGTGCTCGGCGTAGACTTTCTGAGTGATCTCACGTGTAAGCGTATCTATTTTATCTGCTGTGTAGGTGTCCGGTATTTCAATATGGACACTTGCAAGGACTCTGTCGGGACCATAGTCGCTAAAAATCAGGTCGTAGGCACCGGCAACACCTTCCACGCTAAGAATAGTCTTTTTAACGGCCTTGGAAACTTCGCTGTCTATTCTTTCTCCCAGTATCTGGCTGATAGTATCTCTTAGCATCTCGATACCTGATTTAATGAGCACAAGGGAAATGATGGCGGCAAGCCAGGATTCCAGAGATACTCCGGAAAAGATATAGATAAAGGCCGCTATTAAAGTGGCAAGAGAAATAACTGCATCAAATCTTGCCTCTGTTCCGGAAGCCACAAGGGATTCCGATCTTATTTTTTTACCGGTTCCGATAAAAAACTGGCTGAGAAGGATTTTTACCACAACGGCAACTGCCACGATTATAAGGGTTACTGTGGTGTATTCCGCAGTCTCCGGGTGGATTATCGCTTTCACGGATTCAACGAAAGAAGTGATACCTGCATAGAGAACGATTACAGAAATAATAATTGCACTGAGGTACTCTACGCGCCCGTACCCAAGGGGGTGTTTTTTGTCCGGGGCTTTGCCGGCAAGAGCGGTGCCCACTATGGTGATTACTGAGGACAGGGCATCGCTTAGGTTATTGATGGCATCAAGCATGATTGCCAGCGATCCCGATATGAGGCCCACCACGAATTTGAAGCCTGCCAGAAATATGTTGACGATAATACCGATGATACTGGTTCTTATAATGACTTTTCCTCTGTCTGCTGCGCTGTTTGTATTGGTCATTATCAGCCCTCCTAATGATAGTTTGTGATACCATCATTGTATCATGTTTCCTTTAAAACATGATATAATAAAAATATATGGACTAAAATGCGTATTTTGTGATGAGGGACTATTTCATGACGAAGAAGAAAAGTACAATAATAGGCCTTGTGGCCTTTGCAATAGCATTGGTTCTATCTACCATAATAGTTGTGATCTACATGACCACCACATCCAATTCCCGGAAGGAACGGGCTTCTTTTCTGGCAAACTCCATCGGCGGAAATATAGCTGCTGAAATTGATGCAAGAGAGTTTATTACTAAACTTTTTGAAATAGAAGTGAGGAGCAAAAAAGGCAATATCAGTGAAGGCGAGTTTGTGACATTGGCGGAGTCTTTGTTTGACGAGTATATAGATGTTGTGGATATTTCCCTTGCTCCCGGTGGCGTGGTGGAATATGTCTATCCCAAGGATAGTGGACTTGAGAAAAACATGAGCTTTTTCGATGATTCACTGGAGGGG
>JAEEGF010674095.1_pt1 | contig 29447 bp, 24 predicted proteins | sample 9134171 | NCBI WGS metagenome assembly JAEEGF01 (sample SAMN16246542, study PRJNA631951) | gut metagenome | biome: gut microbiome; feature: rumen; material: AP-attached | host: Bos | place: Iran: Karaj | collected 2018-10 | reverse complement strand
ATAATTACAAGCACAAAATACGTGTAGCAGGCGAGCCTGCGGTTTCGATAAGTTGTTTTCATGACTGGGAGCTGTTTTTTTTGATAAATTCGTTGATTTTCAAAACTCGACATTCGGGCTATATATAATGGGGGATTTTAAACAAATCTTTCTCCACTTGAACCTGTAAAAATTTACTGATATGCTCAAGACAGTCATACAAGGTGATAAATTTATGAAAGATGAAACCAGAGGTAAAATTTTGCAGATAACAACAGCAATTATTCTCGTAGCAGCAGCAACTGCTTTAGTAATAGGGGCAATAAAGTTAAGAAAGTGGGCCATTAAATCAACCTATGAAGAATTCAAGGAAAAGGATGATTCCTATACTCTGGTTATTGATCAGATGGAATGGGGCCCGGGAATTACATCAATCCTCATTAACGCAGGCAGAAATGTTGAATCTTTTACTGAAAAAGATCTTGATCCTTCAGAATTTGACGTAAAACTCACCACAATCAAATCCCTGGACAGTACTCTTTCTGATAATACAAAGGACCTTAATCTTAAGGTAGCGGAAGTTCATTTCTGTGACATTGACGGAAACATTCTGGACTCAAATGAAGGCTCCGGCCACCTGCTTCTGGACCTGGACTGTGACAAGTACGATCAGGACACATGTCTTTTTCTGGAAGGAAGTGACGGAAAACTCTACTGGAAGGGAATTTACAAAATTTCAGTGGAACACAAAAAACTGAACACAAACATCATCAATGAAAATTCTCCTATAATTTCCAAGGATGCAAAGCACCAGATTATTGATATGGACATAAAATTCGAGGATTCTCCAGAAAGAAGTTAAATTCCCCCTTTATTCCATAAAAATCTTTTTTATAGTAGACTTTGGAATACTTGATTTTTATATCATGACATTAATTTTTTATGGAGTTGCACCATGATTTACTATCTAGGTGGATTACTTTTTAATGCTGCTCAGTCAATTGCAGCAGATTCAGTTTGGGCAAGTATTGTAAGAGGCTCAGCCCGCCTGCTTCAGTCTTACTCACTCTTGATTATCATCGGCCTTTATGTAGGCTTTTTCCTTACACGCAAAATTCTTCCTAAATTTTACAATGTACTTCCTCACGACAGGGGCAGGGACTTTACACTTACAAAGGAAGCTGCCCAGGGTAAACCTACTGGTTCGGGCATTGTATTTATTTCAATTTTCGTAATTCTTACCCTGCTTATAATTCCGGTAAACTGGTATCAGGCAGGTGTACTGGCTTTAACCTGGCTCATGATGCTTACAGGTTATCTCGATGACCGCAGTGAAAAGGGCTGGGGCGAATACATTAAGGCTTTCCTTGATTTAGTTGTATGTTCTCTGGCAGCAGTTCTTCTGGCTTTCTTTATTAAATCTTCAAATCCTGACGGACAGATTTACTGGTGGTTCCCTTTTGTAACAAATCCGGTACGCATTCCTCTCTGGGTATTCATTCTGGTAACAATCATCCTTCTCTGGGTTTCAATTAATACAACAAACTGCACTGACGGAGTTGACGGTTTAAGTTCCACACAGGTACTTCTGGCCCTCATGACTTCTGCTGCAGTCCTTTACCTTGTTATGGGTCACAAAGAAATTTCCGCTTACCTGCTGGTTCCACACCTGGAATCTGGTGCAAGCTGGGGTGCAATGACTTTCTGTCTTGCAGGCGTATTGATGGGATATCTCTGGCACAATGCCTTCCCTTCTCACGTACTTATGGGAGACGCCGGTTCAAGAGCCCTTGGATTCTTTATTGGAATTACTGTAATGATAACCGGAAACCCATTTATGTTCCTGGCAACATCTTCAATTATTTTCATTAACGGCGGAATGGGACTTCTGAAGGTTTTCCTTAAGAGATTCCTTCACATCAGTATTTTCGAAAACATCCGTTTCCCTCTTCATGACCACATGAGAAAAAACAGAGGTTGGTCTCCAACACAGGTACTTATTAAGTTCCTTATTCTCCAGCTTTTAATTACAATTTTAATACTTGGATTATTCTTCAAGGTAAGATAATATCTTAAATATGAGAACCTATGATGATGATGCATTTAAAGACACATTTGAACACCAGTTTACCTGGCTCAGAGGATTTATGCGTAATGTTGTCAGGTTCTCAGATAAAGCTGCCCTTCTTGATCCTGAATTAGGAAAAAGTTATACCTACAGCCAGCTGAATGCCTACAGTAATAAACTGGCCCGCAGGATGCAGAAGGACGGCGTTGGTCCAAACGACACTGTATTAGTTTTCCTGCATAACAGTCCTGAGTTTGCAATGAGTTATATTGCGGCAAAAAAACTTGGGGCTATATTTATTCCTGCAAGCTATAAATCCAGCAGTAAGGAAATTGCGGGCCTCATTAATATCAATAAGCCAAAAGTAGTTATCATTTCCTACAGAGCCCTTCAGTCTGCCCTGTCTGCAATTGAATTTATAAAGCACAAACCAAAGTCTTCTGTTCTGGCAGGAGTTTTTGATGAAGATATTCCAATTCAGGGAATAAAAGAAAAAAAGTATGAAAAAAAATCTCCTGATCTGGAAGAAAACACCTTTGCTGATTACATACGTTTTGAATCTCCGGAAGAAATAAAGATAAATCATAAAAGTCATATTTACGACGAAAGCATCAGATTATGTACTTCGGGAACTACGTCCCTGCCCAAACTGGTTCCAATCAACATTGTAAATGAAGTTCTTACGGCACATGATGCAATCATGCATTTTGGACTTAACCACAAAGACATTACCCTTAACACAAATCCCTGGTTTCATAGAGGGGGACTGCATGCACTTGGTCCCTGCCCTGTTCTCTACTGCGGTGGAACGCTTGTTGTCTGCAGAACCTTTAAGCCTGGCAGCACACTGGACTATATTGAAAATCTGGGAATCACATATATTACCGGTGCCCCGGCAAACCTGGCCCTTATTACAAAAATTGAAACCAAAAGGAAGAAAAAACTTTCTTCATTAAGAGGAGTTCTTTCACTGGGCTCAGTTCTTACAAAAGCAGACTATGACAATCTGTCAAATAATCTTTGTCCAAATATTTATAACAATTACGGCACCACTGAAACTTTCTGGAATACAATTCTTTCTCCAGAAGATATTAAAGCAGACGCAAGTGAAATCCCTGCCGGTTACTCTTGTCTGGATGATGAAGTTCTACTTGTTGAGATGAAGGAAAAAGGATTTTCTAAACCGGAGGCTCTGGTACCAAAAGACAATATAACTGAAGGGGAAATAATTATCCGCTCTCCTGCAAAATCCAGCGGCTCCTATTTTCAGAACACTTCCATGAGCAGGAAAAAATTCCACAAGGGATTTTTTTACACAGGCGACACTGGAACCTGGGATGAACATGGACTTATTACAGTAAAAGGCCGTAAGGATGATATGATTATTGTTTCGGGAGAGAATATCTATCCGGAAAAAGTAGAAAACGCCCTTAAGCAGCATCCTCAGATTTTTGACTGTGCAGTAACCTCTGTTCCAGACAAACTGAGAGGACAGGCTCTGGCCGCATACGTTGTTCCAAAGGATGATAATCTTACAATTGAAGAAGTTGCAGATTTTTGTAGTCACAGCAAAGATTTGAATAAACACAGCAGGCCCCACTACTTTTCATTTCTTAAAGAAATTCCCCTTAATTCCAACGGAAAGAAAAAGCGCAGGGAAATAAAAGCAATGGCCCTGGAAGATTATAATAATAATCACTTTACAAAAAATTAACATTACCTGGCGGAAATTTATGCATATTCTTTTTTATTCGTGTAATTCCAACTCTTACAGAGGGCAGGATTTTTCCATTACTTCCATAAAAAGCTGCTATGAAGAATGGGAAGAATTTTGTGAACTGCACCCGGATTGCAAAATTACACTTGTAACATCTCTCCCCGGTTCCTTTCTTCTGGATTTACAGGGGAATGAAGTTAAGAAAAAATGCAGTAAAGTTCAATATATTATTCTTCCGGCAGAAAGCAGTGAAGAAGAAATTGCAGACAGGATTCTTCATGAAAAAGCTGATTTAGTTCTTGCTGCAAGCTTTTACGAAAAACCTTACGACTGGCTGGGAATGAAAGATGCAATCGTTAAAGAACTCCTTGTAGAAAAAGGCGTGAAGGCTTTCTGTAATTCACTTTACAGTCAGATAAATTCATTTGATAAATTCCGCACCCACAAAGTTCTTGAAGAATTGAATATTAAAAGTGCTGATTATGTTTACGTTCACCACAATCTTTATCAGGTTGCAGGAAACAAAAAAGACATTCTTGAAAACGTTTACAAGTCCGCTGTTCTTTACCAGATTAAAAACCTTCATTATCCCCTGGTAATAAAAGATACGGTAGGATTGAGCAGCTATTCCATGGAAGTTGTGAACACTTTTTCAGAAGCAGAAAATTATCTAAAATCCAGACGATTTAATTCTGACAGGCTTTTTGAAGAATTTCTGGATGGCATTCAGTTCGGGCTGGAAATTGAAGGATGTCCTGGTCACTACACAATTCTTAAACCATTTATTTTTTCAGTAAACAGATTTGGGCTCACTTCTCCAAAACAGAGCATTAAAATTGGGCCTCTTACTCCCCCGGATTTTCCCCGTCTGGAAAAAGATATGCTCCGGCTGGCAGAAAAAATGGAATTCTACGGTCGGGCTCAGGTGGATTTAGTTTACAGAAATTCCGAGTGGTACGTAATAGAAGTAAATCCACGGCTTTCAGGAATGAGTACATCCTACGCCGCTTCACGAAATAAAAACTTTTACCAGATGATTTATGATTCTTATCTGCCGGAAGGAAACTGTAAGGAAGGAAGCTCTAAGGAAAAAACTTTTCTTACAATGAATTTTAAGCTTCCTCTTCTGCCGGAAAAGGAGCTGGAAAAAATTTCAAAACTGCCTCATGTAAAGCATCTTCATCAAATTGAAAATCTTGCCCACCTTCAGATAAGGGATGCGGGATATTGTGAAATAATTCTTTCGGGTTTTGATTCCATTTCTGAACTCCAGGAATATTTTAATGATTTTAAAAACAAAAACAGCTCTCTGGTAGAAGAAATCTTTTCCCAGAGAGCCGACCTTTTATTTCAGCAGATAAATCAATTCATTGCCATGTAAACAAGTGTTTTGGCATCAGCACCAATATTTGCAATTACGGCATATTCATTTGGCTGATGGCATACGTTATCAAGAGTAGACCACACTACTGCATTCAGGCCCAGGTTACGGAGAGGGGCAGCAACAGTTCCTCCTCCAAAGCCTACAAGTTTTGCATCAATTCCGTGTACTGCCTTGATTGCGGCTTTCAGTTCCTGAACTACAGGGGAATCTTCAGGTGTTGGAAGAGACTCTTCTGCCTGTGCCTCAGATACTTCAATTTTAACATCGTATTTTGCTTCAACTTCAGAAACAATCTTTTTTACTTCAGCTCTAACCTGATCCAGTTTGTAAGTTGGATTAATGCGGCAGTCAAAACAAAGAACATCATCCCCAGGAATCATATTGATACCCTCTACATTTGCCAGCTGCATTGTAGGCTGGAAAGTTGAAAGAGGCATATCGAAAACAGGATTTGAATCTGTAAAAACTTTTTCCAGTCCATTTATTCTAAGTGCCAGGTCACAGGCTGCCAGTTTAGCATTTTTTCCAAGATCTGGACGTGAACCGTGAGACTGTTTACCAGTTGTGTGACAGCGAAGCCAGAGAATATTTTTTTCAGCAACTTCAATTATTTCTCCCTTAGGGTCACCTCCATCTGGAATCAGGATACGATCATTCTTACCAAAAATATCCAGATGTTCTTTAATGAGGAAATTCATTCCGTACTGAGAACCAACTTCTTCATCTGCCATAAAAAGCAGTTTGATTGTATGCTTTGGAGAAATTCCATTCTTTACAAAAGCAAGTGCTGCAAGTACACCGCTCACCAGTCCCTGCTGATCATCTTCAACACCACGACCAAAAATTTTTCCATCTTTTTCAACAAGTTTCCATGGATCTGAATTCCAGAGTGAAAGTTCTCCAACAGGAACAACATCCAGATGAGCGCAGGCCCAGATTGCATAATCATTTTCTGTACCTGGAATAGTTGCAACAAAGTTTGGACGATAGCCTGCACTTACCCTTGAATCTGGTGCATCGTAGTGAACAATATCCTTAATTCCATTTTCAACGAGCCACTTTTCCAGTGCCTTTGCTTTTTTCTCTTCTCCATCTCCTTTATTCTCCGGAGCCAGAGCAGGAATGCTTGTTAAAAGAGCTTCCAGATCAACCATATCGTGAGTGTGTTCATCAACCCACTTTTCCAAATCCTTAAAATTAGTCATATAAAAAACCTCATTTGTTTTATTTACTTTTTTACAAGGCTGATTCATGTTTCATAATTACAGGAACAACCATTATTTTGTTTGAAGAAGAAGAATGCGCTTCAAATTTTATTTGATTTTTATTCATGGTGATTTCTTCCGGAGACATAAGTTCTTCCCCCTCCAGCATAAGCTTTAATCTTTCAGAAAGATTCACTTCACCCTTCAAACCGCCCTCAACCAGTGTCTCATAGGATTCCATAATCTTCTCCAGGTCCAGAGGCTTGAGAGCATAAATCAAAATAAGATAGTCTGTTCCGCTTGTATAATCTGCCTTGATGTAAGAATTTTCTGAGGGATACACAATAGTATTTTCTGAATAATCCAGCAAGGCACTTTCACCATCCCGAGGGAAAATTTTCACTGCTTTTCCTGTTCCTTCATCAGATGAAAAGGCGTATACGTAACATGGTGTAGTATTTGTAATTTCAGTCTGAAATCTTGTACCGTAAGAAACAGGCTTTTTTGTTCTGTAAGCTCCATCCTTATAGTAAACTTCCAGCTGCTGTCCATCTTCTTTCCATAAAGGAAGATTCACCCGGCCCTTGTACATCAAAATTGAAGATGGCTTTGGTGAAGGGGCAGGACTTGGATCCGGCTGAGGGATTGGAGTTACATAATTCTGACCATCGTCAAAGTAATAGAAGAAACTATAATCATCGTAAAAATCTGAATATGAATCTGAGTCATTGTCACTGTTACTGTCTGAATCAGAATCTGAATCAGTACCGTAATCAGAGTCGCTGCCGTTATCAGAGTCGTTACCGTAATCTGAATCAGTGCCGTAATCAGAGTCGCTGCCGTAATCTGAATCAGTGCCGTAATCAGAGTCGCTACCGTAATCTGAATCAGTGCCGTTATCAGAGTCGCTGCCGTAATCTGAATCATCTTCATAGGAATCCCAGTCAATAAACCAGCTCCAGTCCCAGCTCCATCCATCGTAGTCACTGTCGCTATCATCACTGTCATCCCGGTCATCACTGTTATAATTGATGTCATCACCGTATGCAGATTCATCATCAATTTTTTTATCCTCATCTAAATCTGCATCTGCATCGAGATAAGAATTATCAAAACGAACAATTCCTCTGTTTATTTCATATGCTTCGTAAATGAATTCCAGAGCATCATCATAATTAATCCAGACATAACCTTCATTTCCCCAGTAAGTTCCCCAGGAATTTTGAATAAGGAATGAGCCGCCTTTTCTGTTGTCATCATATCCTACAATTACAAGTGCATGACCGCCGTAACGGGTTTTATTGTTTTTATCGTAATCAGATGGTTTCCAGTCTGCTCCATAAACATTGTCAAAGGAATCAGGACAATATATAGCAATTACTACAGGCTTATTCTGAGTCAGGGCTTTCTTTATTGTAGAAACATTTACTTCATTACTAAGATAAGAACTGTAAAGTCTTGTGTAACTTTCAATTTTATAAAGAGAGGAATTTTCATATTGATTTATGTCAAAGTTTTCAAACCGCTGATCAGCTTTTTCCTCCTCACTTCTATAAGGAACTCCTGTATATTTAAGCAGATTAAGCCCATCTGACATGGATATTCCATCATTTGCATATTTATCATAGGGTTTGATTTTTCTGTAAAAATAAAAAGGAGAAAAAACATGTTCTGTGGAATCACTGCGATTTTTTCTTCCAAAAGCAATGGAGTCCGTTATAGTCATTGCGCAATAAGACATTGACCAGGCGCTGCAAGTTCCGTACCTTCCCTGAGATGCTGCATAAGGAGCATAGTTCTTAAGAGAATATTCTTCAGGAAGATTTTCATAAGCTCTTGTGACCAGTCTGGCTTTCATGGGGAGTTTTTCATAATTTTCCTGATCCACAAGGATTGATCTTGGATGTTTTTCTCCCTTCAGATTATTATTGCAGGAAAGTGTCAGTGAGAAAAAAGATATAATTATTCCGCCTGCTAAAAGTGTAATTTTTTTCATTTGTTCCTTACCATTCTAAAACCAACATTGTCGCTTTTGTAATTTTCTATGGCCCGGTCTTTATAATCTTTACTTAACATATACTTGTCGCTGTCCCAGGCACCACCTTTAAGAAGTCTCCATTTTCCTTCACAGGAATCATTGCACCATTCACGAACAAGACCTGCCATATCATAAAGACCATTTTCGTTAGGAGATTTGCTTTCGCACTTTTCAAGTCCGTCACAGTTCTCTGAATAAAGGGCATAATCATCTAATACGCTGAAATCAAGTTCTTTGCCGTAAGCTTTTTTCCATTCATCTTCAAAAGGAAGACGCCAGCCATTTTTCGTTTCATCAATAAAAATATGGTCGCCTTCAAAAGAGTATACTTCTTCCAGATTATGACTGCGGCTCAGGGCATTGCAGAAAATTACAGAATCCTTAAAACTAACTCTTGTAACAGGAAAATTATTGTTCTTGTATTCTGAAGGATTTGCGAAAAATTCTTTATACTCTTCCAAAGTCACAGGGGTCTTCATAATGTAGAATTTATCATCAATTAATACCTGTGGGATTTCAAATATTTTTTCAGAGTTTTCTACATGAACCTCAGTTTCAAAATTATTTTCCGGAATCTCTTCAGATTTTTTCTCCTCAGCGGACTCTTTATTGTGAGCAGATATTTTCAGGTCCCCTTCAGATTTTTCAACGTCAGCAGAATCTTTATTGAGAGCAGATGATTCTTCTACAGCAGCTGTATTTTCCTGAGCACCTTCATTATTTTCAGAAGAAGATTTTTCAACTTTAACGCCGGTAGATTTTTTACCGGAAATAATAAAGAAAACAAAAGCAATAAGCACTAGAATCAGAAGAATAATCAGAACAATAAAAAGTCCTGTCAAAAGATTTTTTTTATCACTCTTTCCATCAGTATCGATTTCCAGATTTCCTGAATCATCAAAACTAATATCTGCATTCGAATAATAGCTGTCATATTTTTTGCCTTTACTGTTCAAATACAAATCACTTTTTAAGTTGCCGGCAGTATAAGGGTCCTGCATTTGATTTGTAACCGCATACACTTCCTTTGCAACTTTCTGGGCAATTATCTGAATTGTAGAATCCTCATCAATGTGATTTAAAAGTGCAGCAGTAAATGGAGAATGATTTGAAGAACCGTCATCTGCAGTTTGTCCGGCAGCAGTTGCATACATAATAAAGTTTTCCAGGGTTGCATTTGGAGTAACCGGAACCAGTCCCTTTGAAGAGCCTCTGCTTTTCTTTATAGGATTATTTCTGCAGGCATCAAGAATCACTACAAATTTTGAACAATCATGCTCAGCAGTTTCATCAAGAATAAAATCCAGACTGATTGCAGAAACCAGCAGGTCATCTTCACTCTTTATATCTTCATTAACGGGAATAAGATAATTGGTATTTTTATTTTCTACACCATGGCCTGAATAATAAAAGAGTGCAATATCAGTTTTATCCAGCTGATTGAAAAATACACGGAGCTGTCTGAGAAAGGTTGCCCGGTCAACGTCATAACATTCAATTATGCTGAAATCCATAGCCTTAAGTTTTTCTACCATTGCCTGGGCATCAGCCTTAGGATTATTCAGGGGAGAATTTTTATAATTTTGATTTCCTACAACAAGGGCAACTTTTTTTTCTCCAAATGCAGATGCTGCTGAAATAAAAAAGATTATCAATATAAGAAAAATATTTTTTCTGTTAAAAATCATAGTTCGTCCTCCTCTTTTAACCAGGACTCCTTCCACCCCATACTGTCCAGAAGCTGATAATAATCGTATGCCTTAACCCAGGAAGATTTTACCCCCAGACCGTATTCCAGATAATAGGCCATGTAATAAACACAGTTAGTCCACTCAAAACTTGAATATTCCAAATACTGCTCTGCGTAATATCCTTCCAGGAAATTATTATAAGCCTGCGAATAATCTCCTTCTGCATTCTGTATCAGGGCAAGATAGTAATAAGGTCTGGCATCTCTGTTACCGTAAGAATTGTCTTTTATCATCTGATTAATTGCCTGCTGATAGAACTGTTTTGCACTTTCCTTGTAATCAAGTTTTCTGGCAAGAGTTCCAAGCCTGTAATAATCGTAATAATCTTTTTTAGCTCCATTTAAGTATGCCAGCTTAAGCATCTGTTCAGCCTTATCAAAATCACCGATTGAAACATAATACTCACTTAATTTTTTTGCCGCCTTTCTGCGTACAAGCATAGCATTATCTTTTTTCTGTTTAGCCAGTTCAGGATTAAATTCAGAAGCAGTTTTTTCTTCATATGAAAGAGAATTATTTACAATAATGTTCAGCTGTTCCCTGGCTGCATAACTTAAATCCGAATCATCTTCATTTGTAAGAGCTTTGTATACTTCCCACTGAGCTGCGATTGAACCTTCGGAAGCAGCACGCTTAATGTAATCCCAGCCGCTGCTTTCATTAATCTTTCTGCTCACAACAGCAAGACCGTAATCATAAAGCATATCAGGACGCTGTATCTCATAATCAGGATTTTTTTCATCAACCTTTCTAATCCATTCAGTTTTAACGTAACCTTCAATGCCGTGATAATTTACCTGACACCAGTCATCTCCATATTCATTAACAATCATTCTTTCCCGATCCACCAGCATAAGAATGACATTGGATTTTGAAGTTGTATCCGGAGTTTCACGCAAGGAAAGTCTGTCACCGTCTCCAGTGTAGACTTCATAGATATCTTTATTTTTCTGATTGAAGAAATCAACCTGATTCCACTGATTATATTTGTCAACTGAACATTTTGAAACTGCTGTAATTAGAAGAAGAATACAATGAACAAAAACAATTATGCTGAGAATAATAAAAACATTTCGAAATCTTCCTTTTCTCTTTTCATCAGGATTTTTTAATCCGGGAAATACAGTTTGAGTATATGTTTCCTGTTTTTTATCATCAGGCTTACTTTCAGAATTTGCAAAAGAATTTCTTGTAAAAAAGGATTTTGTCTTTCCCACGGAAAAATCAATAAAACTTTTTGAGCGGACGTATGAAGAAAATTCAGATGCCAGCAAAACTTTATTTTTTTCGCTTTCAAAATTAAGCAGTTCTGAAGGCATACTATCATTGAAGGAAAGAAAGACTCTCTGAACTTTTTCAAAATTCCGGTTGGAATAAAGTGCAACTAATTTAGAACCGTTTATCAGTTTATTATTGCAGAGAAAAACAAAAAGGATTTTATCGTATGAAGAGATTTTTTCATCCTCAAGATATTTACCTGCAGCAGAAAAAGAATTCTGATCAAACAAAGTTTCATTATCTTTTGCAAAGGCAAATAATTCTAAAGGCTGAATATTGATATTTTTTTCTGCATCGGAAAAATTACAGAAAAGTAATTCACTTTCGCTCTGGCTTTTGTAGGAATATTCCCTTAAGGAATAAATATATTTTCTTAATTCTTTCCAGAATTTATGATTTTTAATTAATGTGCTGTCGTCTAGAAAAAACAAAACAGCAGACTTTCTTCCACTCAATTTTCACTCCTGGATTTACAAAAAAAGGAACAGTATTTAAAATTAAAAATCTCAAATACTGCTCCTCAGATTATAAAACATTTATATAGGAATGAAAATATAAAAAAATTATTTATAAACTTCCCATGTTGTCTTAACCAGAGTATCTACATCAGAATACTTTGGTTCCCAGCCGATAAGTTCCTTAGCAAGTTTAGAAGTTGTATAAAGACTTGCAGGATCTCCAGGACGGCGAGGTGCATCTTCAGCAGGAATTTCCTTTCCTGTAATGCGGCGGGCTGCATCAATCAATTCCTTAACAGTTGTACCCTTTTCTGTTCCCAGATTTAATTTAATACTCTTGTTTTCCTTTGCAATATATTCCAGAGCCATAACGTGAGCCCGGGCAAGGTCTGTTACATGAACATAATCACGGATACAAGTTCCGTCTCGAGTATCATAATCTGTACCGAAAACTTTCAGCTGTCTCTGACCAAGTGCAGCTTCCATAATGCGTGGAAGAAGATTTTCAGGTTTCTGTTCAAGGCCACGAATTACACCTTCAGGATCATAACCGGCTGCATTAAAATAACGAAGGGCTGCAAATTTCATTCCTTTGAGCTGATCGTACCAGTCCATAAATTCTTCAATCTTAAGTTTTGTAAAACCGTAATAGTTGATTGGCTTCTGAGGATGTTTTTCATCCATTGGCAGATACTGAGGTTCGCCAAATGTTGCAGCAGATGAAGAAAAAATCATCTTAAGACAATTATGTTTAACTGCAGCATTCATAATGTTCAAAGTTCCAGTAATATTATTTACTGAATATTTTTCCGGCTTTACCATTGATTCTCCCGCAGCCTTAAATGCAGCAAGGTGTACAAAAGCGTCAAATCCCTGGGCAAAAGCGGAATCCAGATCATCAGGGATAAGAATGTTTCCATATATAAAATCGTTCTCCGGGAAAAGGTTGCATCTCAGTCCGCTGGAAAGATTGTCAAAAACTGTAACCTTGTGTCCAGCCTTCATCATTTCCTTAACAACATGACTTCCAATGTAGCCTGCTCCACCAATAACCAAAACCTTCATAATTCAGCCTCCAATTTCTAATATTACCGTGATAGTAATACTATCAACAGTATAATACTAATTTTCATTAAGTCAACAATAATTTTGACACCATAATCAACACGTGTCAATTTATTAAGCCCCAAATCAACACTTTTTTTTCATCAAAAGTTTACAATTTTTTTCAGTATTATGACAGATTCCTTACATTTTTTTTAACAAAAAACCCGCCATACCAGTTTTGCACCGGAATGACGGGTTCTTTCATGAAAATCTATTCACAAAATTACATTGATGTGTATCCGCCGTCAACAGGGAGGATAACACCAGTTACATAGCTTGAAGCAGGGCTTGCAAGGAAGATTGCAGCTGTATCAAGTTCACCTTCGTTACCGTAGCGGCTGAGAGGGATCATTGTCTGTGCGTTCTGCTGGAAGAAGTCGCTGTCCAGAGTTTCCTTTGTAAGTGGTGAGTAGAAATATCCAGGGCAGATAGCATTTACGTTGATGTTGTATTTACCCCATTCTGCTGCAAGACCACGTGTTAAGTTTACAACGCCACCCTTTGCTGCGTGATATGGAGAAGCAGGAGCAACCTTGTTTCCAACCATACCGTACATTGAAGCAATATTAATAACACGGCCATACTTAGCAGGAATCATTGCCTTCTTTGCAACAGCACGAGCTACACGGAATGAACCAAAAAGGTCAATGTTCATTTCATTGTAGAACTGTTCATCTGTAATATCTTCAGCAGGAGCAACTGCACCTGTACCAGCATTGTTAATTACAATATCAATGCGTCCGAACTTTGCAAGAACTTCATCAACAGCAGCATTTACTTTGTCTGTATCTGTAATATCACACTGAATTGGAAGTGTTTCAACCTTGTATGTGTCGGCAATTTCCTTTGCAACAGCCTCAATCATTTCCTTGCGACGTGCAATTGCAACAATCTTTGCACCCTGGTTAGCAAGAGCCTTAGCCATCTGAACACCAAGACCTGTTGAACATCCAGTTACAACTGCAACCTGACCAGTTAAATCAAAATAATTCTTCATAAATATTATTTTTCTCCTTTATGATTTTTCTTAACAGAGAATATATCACAAAAAGAAAATAGTGCATAGTTAGAAAAGTCTAACTCTACAAGGATTTAGAGAAAAAAAAAGATTCCGCATCTGAATGCAGAATCTTTAGAAATGTAAAACCGTATGACCTCGGCGGGGTTCGAACTCGCCACCTGCTGCTTAGGAGGCAGCCGCTCTATCCATAATGAGCTACGGGGTCAAAAATATTTAATTTGTAGAAGCAAAAGGTTTAAAAAAGCGGCTGTCTGAATTCAGGAAACAACCGCTTTTTTATAGAAATAAATAAGCTGATTATTTATCCTTTGCACGTTCTACGAATGAACCGTCACGTGTATCAATAACGATTCTTTCATCCTGGTTGATAAAGAGAGGAACCTTAACTTCCATTCCTGTATCAAGTGTAGCAGGCTTAAGAGACTTACCAGAAGTATCGCCCTTAACACCAGGTTCGCAGTATGTAATTGTGCGTGTTACCTGTACTGGGAGGTTAACACCAACTGCCTTTCCATCATAGAAAGTGATTGAAACATCATAGTCATCATCTGGAGAGATGTAACCAGCGTTGTCTCCAAGGTCTTCCTTAGAAAGAACAACATCATCATATGTTTCCTGATCCATGAAGTGAAAATCATCACCATCGATGTAAGAAAGCTTTACCTTCTTTTCATCAAGATCAACTTCGTCAAATTTTTCACCAGCATCCAGACCAAGGTCCTGTGTTCCGCCAGTTACGATATTCTTAACACGAAGCTTTGTTACAATACCTGCACGTCCTGACTTCTGTCCAAGCATACGCTGAACGATAAGAGGGGCACCTTCGTACATAAATGCAGTTCCAACTCTAATTTCGTTTGTTGATAACATAATAATTCACCCTTAAAAAAAAATAGCGTTAAGTATGCATATTATATAGATATTTTCTAGTCTTTGCAACAATCAAAGGCTCACCACACCCCGATTGCTGTATTGAAAAAAGTATTTGATTATTATGCAGCCTGATTCTTAGAGGCTTCTTTTTCAAGTTCCTTTTCGTGAATCTTTCTTGCAATGTATACGAAAGGAGTATCAAGCAGGGAAGTAAAAATGTAAATCACGTAACTTGAAATCAAAACGCTGAAGAAAGTTTTTGTATCGTAAGTTCCTGCAAATGCAATAGTTGTAAATACAATTACATTAATCAGCTGTGAAGTAAGGGTTGATCCGTTGTTACGCAGCCAGAGGAACTTTTTTGAATTGCCGTACTTCTTTGTTGTAGCATCCCAGATTTTGTGGTAAATCCAAACATCATAAAATTCACTAACAAAATAACCAATCAGACTGGCAATCATAATGCGTGGTGTGATGGCAAAAATATTGCGGATCATTGGAGATGCAAAATCATTTTCAGAAGGAATGTAGAGCTGCCAGGTAAGTGAAATCAAAAGGAAGATAAGGGTACTTGCAATACCAATCCATACAGCTTTATTTGCTGTTTTTTTGCCGTAGATTTCAGAGATGATGTCTGTTGCAAGGAAGCTTGATGCAAAGAGAACATTGCCCAGTGTCTGTTCCATACCAAATGCTTTAACAAGGATAAGAACTTCAATGTTAGCAGTAATTGTTTCAAGTACGAGCCAGGCATAAAGACCAGACTTTTTGAAAAGCTTGTAAAGAAGGATTACGCTGCCGAAGCAGATAACAACAGAAAGAATAATGAGTAATTCATTTTGGAAAATCATATAGACTCCTTTTGTTTTCCGTCAGGTTGGTGAACTAACTGACGACTGCACCAAAATAATCTGTGCAGTCAGATAAGATAAGTGGACCTACTTTAATGATTTTTATATACAATGGCAAGGGGGCCCACTTTTTTTGAATTTAACTGGTAATTTCTTCAGCCAGTTTATATTGTTTTTCCAGCTGCTTTCTGCGCTTTTGAAGTTTCTTTTTTACTTTTGTGCGGATAATCTGATCTTCATCCAGATGTTTAATTCTGTTTACCACAACTCCTCCAAGAGCTGAAGCTGTAGGAATTCCACCCGGGTAACGGAGCCAGTGACTTGCAAGGAAAACGTTTCTCAAATCCTTTACATCAATCGGCAGAAAAGCATTTCTGTTAGTTGCAGTAGTTATAAAACGCATATAGGCCCCATAGTAACAATTGTTCATTCTATGGTAGGTATAAGGAGTCCAGCAATCTATAAGTTTAATTTTGCCCCTATATTCAGGAAAGCGCTCTTCTATTCTTGTAAGAATTTCATGGGCAACTTCATTTTTCTTTTTCTTATAAAGTACAGGCTGCTGTCTGAGTTTGTGCCAGTAGTCATAATCCTGAACATACTGAACAAGACTTACCTGAATAACGGTTTCGCCCTTTGGAGCAATATAATCCCCGTAACATCTGTAATTTTTTACACAGATACGGTCATAAGTTTCTTTAGCAACATTTACAGGCCTGCAGGAAAAAGTGAGCTGATCAACTTCAGGCATTTCTCCCTGAACAGCGAATGCAGTCTGAAATGAAGAATAGATCGGACTTTTGCATTTTCCATGTTTAATTCTCCGGATGGAAGCTGGAGCATATTTTCTTTTAAGCAGAGTTCCAAATGTATAAAAAATATCGCAGGCACAAATTACATAATCTGCTTCAACAAAGGTCTCATCAACAAGAAGAATTCCTTCTGCATTTCTGGCAGTGATTTTTCTTACCTTGTAATAATCCACAGCCCTCTTGCTGAAAACTTCCTTATCAATCGTAAACTTTTGCTTACTTAAAACAATTTTGCTCACCGGCAGGCCCAGATAAAGTTTGCCCCCTAAATCCTTGAAAGTTTTAACCATTCTTTCAACAACACCGGCAGAACCGCCCTCTGGAATATCACCGTTATTGGCAACAAAAATTGAATAAGACAAAACCAGCCAGTAAGACTCGTAATCCTTACACATAAAATCTGTAAAAAGTTTCTGCAGAAGAGGATGCTTAAACTGCTTTGCCATATCCGTAGAAGACTTAAATACATATTCAAAAACAGAAGTCAAAAGTTTTGAGCGTGGAACGTAAGAGTTAAAATCGTTAAAGGCATTTCTTACTTCAGTAAAATTTTCATAAGGCTGCTGAAGTGTACTGGCAAGACGAGTATAGTCTATAAAGCGGAGAATCTCCTTTTCATCCTCCGGACTAAGTTCCAGCATTTCTTTTTTAGTACGTTCAATATCTCTCCAGAGTGTAATTTTCTGCCCCTGGTATTCGCAGGAAAGAAAAGATTCCCTTTTGATGTACTTTGTATCATCAGATAAAGCACCCAGATTTTTCCAGATTTTATACTGCATGGAATCTTTCAAAGTTCCTGTCATCCAGTGAATGCAGTTATCAATTGTATATGGACCTCTCTTCCAGGCAGAACAGCAGCCGCCTGCTTCAAGATTCTTTTCGTAAATTTCAACATCGTAACCGGCTTGTCTGGCATAAATACCGGCACTCAAACCGGCAAGTCCGGCACCGACAATAACAACCTTCTTACTCATAACTCTATAATGATACAAATTGAAAAAAAATTGAATAGTCTTAAAAAATGCTTTGTATCATCTGAAAAAAAGAAGTGTTTATATGGAAGAAAGACATTCCAGAAAAAAAAGTATATAATAGTTAAACGATTACAGTACTTTTAGGAGACTTTAATGAAAAATTTCTTCTCAATTTTCAGAAAAATGCTTTTTGCAGCAGGCAGCCTTTTTATTTCCACAGCCTTTGCCCTTCCTGCAGTAAATCAGTACATAAGTGACAAGAGCGGTGCCTATGTTTTTTACCAGGATTATACTTTTACAGAAGCAACTTACATTGGATTTTTAAGTTATGGAAACGGAGCCTATGCAATTCGTTATTATAAACCGGCTTCAAAGGAAAACAGTGAGGTCAGAAACATTACAGTTTATATGACTGTTGATGAAAACGAAAAGAATCTCAAGATGACTGGAGAATCCATTCAGGGAGCTTACAAAAATGAAGATGTAGATATTATCAACTACATTCACGATTTAATGTACGAGTTTACAGCAGCCCGCCAGAATGTAGATATGTCCCAGGGAAAGAAGGTAACTCAATCTGCAAAGATTGATCAGTTCGGAGGAAATGTTAACATCACATATTCTCCACTCATACCAGTATTTAATATTCTTTCAGTTAACCGTGCAGACGGCGGCCAGCTTTTAAAGGTTATCATCACCGGACAGCTTGCTTCACAAAATGATAAAAGCTTTGACGCCTTTACAGGAAAAGTTTCAACGCAGGATAGAAAGCATTCATTTAAACTCAAGAAGAAGGCTAAAAAAGTTACAGTTGATTTTGAAGGTACAAAAATCACAATTGATGAAAACTGGTCTCAGGCAATGGACAACATGTACCTGCTCGGTGACAGCGCCTTCCTCACAATTACACCAGTAAAAATTCCAGAGGAACAGAAGGAACTGGCTATTCTTCATTTAAAGAAGGACCTGCTCTGTTCAAGTGAAAATGCAGGCTACATTTCCTTGTGGACTACATCTGAATCTGGAGATGACAGGCAGATTAAAATCACCCGCCTTCATTATATGCCGGAAGCAGAAAGCATGCTCCATTCATACACAATTCTTGGAAAAACAAAAGACGGACTTTCTATTATAACACTGTCAGTTTATGAAAGTGCCCTTTCGAAAAATCCGTCTTATTTTGCTGATATTCTTAATACAATCAGTTTCTGATAAAAATCAATTCAACTAAAAACTTGAACGCTTAAGCGGAGTGCCTATCCAGACACCTTCGCTTAAGTAATCAGTTAATTTTCCTTCCACAAGAATCTGCACTGAATCTACCGTTGAAAAAGCAGTTGCAGTATAGACAATCTGCTCCAGTTCAGCGTTAAGCCCTGCAATTCCAAAAGAATTATATGCAAGATTCTCATTAAAATTCAGGGTAGCGATTCCATTTTTTACGGAAGCAGACAAAAGTTTTGTTCCTGAAGAAATATAGGACTGGCAGCCTGCAGCAGACTCTTTTGAATTAGGGCCTGAAATAACTGCATTAAGTGCATCTGTTAAAGGGCTGTCTGATTTTGCCATTACTCTTGTTACTTCCATTATGCTGGTAGTACCGTTCGCAGCAACTTTAAGAAAATAAAGTTTTGTGTTTCTGGTTGCAGTTACTGTTTGAGTTGCAGCAGCAGAATTATTTTTTTCTTCAGCAGAAGTTTTTTTATTCTCTTCAGCTTTTGCCTGATTGTTTCCAGAATCTGTTTTTTCAGAAGTCCGCTTTTCTTCAGAACTTTCTGTTTTTGTTTCAGAATTTGATTCACCCTTAGATTCAGGTTTACTTTCAGGTTTTACCTGCTCCTGAGAACTTTCTTCTTTCTTAGTTTCTTCCTGAGCCTGATTCTTTTCTGATGCAGAATTACTTTCAGATGACTTGTCACCGCCCAGGGTAATGGTTACGCCCCCCTGCTCTTTTTCCTGAGCCCGGGCATATTCTTTTGCATCTTTTTCAGCAGCCCTTCTTGCCTTTTCTTCAGCTTTTCTGGCAGCAATTTCTTCTTTTCTTTCTTGCTGTTCAGTTCTTGAGCCCTGCACAACATTTTTCAAATCATTAAAATTAGAACTGATGGTTTTCCAGTTAATGAGAATCAGGATAAATACACCTAAAAAGAGTAAAAACCAAACTGCAAAGCCCAGACCTGCTTTTTTCTTTTTATTATCTGACATAGCACAAATTTCCTGCAATAATTATCGGCACTTATTTGTTCATTTCGTACATTATTATGCTGGCCGCCTGAGCAACATTCAAACTGTCAACTTTAGGCACCTCTTCACCTGCATTCATTCCTGCAAAAGGAATAATTACAAGATGATCACAATTTGCCTTAACTTCGTCAGAAATTCCATGTTCTTCATTTCCCAGAACAATCAAAACGCTTTTTCCTTCACAAATCTGTTTAAGGTCTGTTGTTTTTTCCCTGGCATTAAGGTCTGTACCGATTCTAACCATTTTACCGGCCATTGCAGTAAGAAGTTTAGTAATGGATTTTACGGAATAAACGTTTACAAATTCCATGCCACCTTCCGCAACTCTGTATGATGAAGTAGTAATTGAAGTCTGAGCATCATCCAGAGGAATTACAATGTTCTGCACTCCAAAAAAGGCTGCACTTCTTACAATAGCCCCAAGATTATTAGCATTGCCAACTCTATCCAGAAGAATTGCACTTTCCTTCTTTTCAATCCACTGAGAGGTTATATCTGAATTAAGGGGAAGAATTTCAGGGCTTTCTATCATTGCTACAACCCCCTGATGATGAACGGAGCCTGAAAGTTTTTCCAGTTCAACTACATCCTTTACCTGATTGTAGGGTCTCTTAGCACCAGCCATTTTTTTGCACAGGCCACCGAATAATGGAGCTTTTTCGCTTGTAAAATAAAGGCGTTTAATTCTCTGCCAGTTAGCTTTTTCCAGTGTTTTAACCGCAGCAAATCCGCACACAGCAAGTTCGTTATTCAAAGAGTTTTTCATGAGAAGAGATTATAATTTATTTAGAGTATTTTGTCATTCAGCACAGGCTGCCCTTTCCGGAATTCTCCTGGAGTTACGCCAAAAGCTTTCTTAAATTCTCTGTTATAATAGGTGCAGTCATTAAATCCACTGTGAAGAGCCACTTCGCTCACAGACATGGAACTTTCCATAAGAAGTTTCTGTGAATAATGAAGCCGCATGATTTCAATATAATCCCAGAGAGAAACTCCCATTTCCTTGTGAAAAATTCTGGTAAGGTAATCCTGACTTACACCCAGCTGAGAAGAAATAATCTGCCGGTTAAGGGATTTTGAAATATTTTTATTAACAAAAAGAATTGCATATTTTACAAAGCGTGAAGTCTTTGGAGGCAGCAAGGTTCTTTTTTTTAAGGCAAGCTGTCTGAGGGATTTCACAAACTTTTCATTTTCCACAATCACTTTATTACAAACCAGAACCCTCTGAAAATCAGAAACCGGAGTAAAATTATTTAATTCCGAAAAATTTTCTGCAACCCAGATTATCGGAACAAAAGAAAATCTCTGTTCCAGACGAACATCTTTAACAAGATTGTCCTGAATTGAATTTACAAAAATCAAATCCGGTTTATATTCATCTCCCAGAAGGCTGGCAAAGGAAATTGAAGAAACAACTTCTATTGAAGAACCCGGGCCATAAATCTTCTGAAGTTTTTCATCTGCACCAACAAAAAGAATCTTTATATCATTCTGCATATGGAACACATCCGTAAGCAGTATCTTTGAAATTTAGAAATTCCTGAATCATATTCCTTCCTTTTGAAGACAGTTTGCTGAGCCTGACTGCTTCAAAATCCTTGAGCTGAACAAGAGGATCAATGTAGCGCTGCTTAACATCAATGCTGACACAGTAGCAGTCCTTCATTGGATTTTCCGTATGTTCAACTTTTTTCATTGTACGGAAGGTACGGTACATCTTTGCAAACTCTTTGTCCACATCACCATTTTCAATTAACTGATCAAGATAAGCAATGATTCTTTCTTCCGGGTGTTCATAAAGATCTTCTTCTGCAAGATACTTTTTTTTCAGCGCCCGCTTAATTATATCTGCCATAAGCTGCATGGCAATTTTATCTTCATTGTGCTGAAGAATGAGGGAAGTCTTTAAAAACTTTTCCGTGTATTCCAGAGCCGCTTCTTCATGCTTAAAGCCAAGTTCAACTTCTCCCCTGTCATTATGAAGAACAGTAATGTCAGAATAATTTCTTCTTATATCATCAATGTTCCAGATTCCGTCCAGGGCTGCACCGCTGGGATACATATATTCAAGCCGGTCTGCACTAAGCTGAGGAATTTTATTATCTGCAATTGGAAAAATATGATAGTTGTTGATTTCGTAGGCGTAAAATCCATCTCTTTTAAGATAGTCAATTAATTCCTGATTTTCTGCAATCATCTGGGCAGTGTTATCTTCTGTAGCTTCCTGGGTAAGGGCATCTCCTTTTCTGAAATCATTTACATGGGAAAAGGCCGGGGTGGAAATATCATGAAAAAGGCCAGCCAGAGTCTGTTTTTCCCTGTGAGTAAAATTCCAGATGATAAGAGCTACACCAATAGAATGTTCCAGGCGGGAATAAAAAAATTTATTATGAAAAAGGGAAGTCCAGTCAGTTCCGCAGAGAAGGCCTACACCACTTAATCTCTGCACTGCAGGAAGGGCAATGTACTTGTCAATAAATTCAGGATAATCACCACAGAGAATTTTGTGATAGATTGAAGTTGAAAATTCGTTTTGATTTGTAATAATTTCGCTCATAATTCACTCCACTTTTTTATTTCAGATTTTTTTTTACCAGCCAAAAATCCACTTAAGAGTTCCCTTTTGAAAGAGAATATATATTCCCAGTAAAATAAAAACTACTGGTGTAAGAATATTCTGACTTCTGTTCAGAAACTTTTTTACAGGACCAATATTCACAACCTTTGCAGAAAAAATGCAGACAAGTGTTTGCATAAAAAGAAAAATCAAGGCGCATACTAAAAAACCCCAGCCTTTCAGTGTTGTAAAAAATGGAATATAAACTGCAAAATTGTCAAATCCGGAAGCAAGTGTAAAAATTACGCTGCTTACAAAAATAAAAATGCTTCTGGAATTATTCATTTTTTCTTCAGCAGCCTTTCTTTCATCCAGTTCGTCTGTCTGATTATTCTGAAATTTTGTTTTTACAGAATTTACAATCTGTACAAAAGCAAGCACAATCGGAATCAATCCAAGAAAACCTGCAAACTCAGAACGGATTCGTGAAATGTAATTCGCCATTAAAATACTTGCACCGCAGATTATAATCAGGCCCGCATATTTTCCCAGGCAGACTGCAATTTTTTCTTTTTTACCGGCAGCACTTCCCATTAAAAGGATAAGGGAAATGAAATCATCTATTTCTGTAGAAATATACGCTGCAAAGGAACTTATAATCAGGCTGACCATAAATCTTATTATAAATGATTTCCATACTCTACGCAAAGATTATTTCAATGAGCCCGACTGGAGCGGGGGCCGTAGGCCAGTGCGGAGCACCGAGGGTTACCGAGCCGCGGAACGGAGGTACAAGGATGTTTTTTTTCTTAAACAAATATAGGAATGGGATTAAATACAGACGCGAAAAAAAATAAAAAAGACATAAAAGAACATTTGTGCTACACTGCCCCCAATGAATCAATTTGAAAATCTTTCTCCTATTGTAAAAAAAGAAATTCTCCAGACTGCCGCCTGCATTGTAAAGAGCAGCGTTCTCTACAAAAGGAAGCCCTGGTTACAAAACGGAATTGTAATCTGCGACGAAGAACATTTCGTGGGTTTCAGGGCAAGTCCTCTTTTAATGGAAAATAAAGCCGGCGCTTATGTGTGGATTTTTAAAACGGAAAGCAGCGGGGAAAAAACGCTCCGGGGGAAAATGGGTTTTCTTTCGCCTTCTACGGATTCCATTACCAGTGAAATTTTAAAAGCAGCTTATTCTGCCGCCCACCAGGACATGAATTTTAATGAGGTTCAGCCGGAAGAACTGGACTCCCTCTCTTACGCCGTAGACTTGTTTTTTGAAAAAGAGAAAACTCTTTCCAGGGGGGAATTCGTTGACCTCTTAAATGGAGTGGATAAAAATGAACAGGATTATTTTCTGGAAAAGCACGCCCTGCTGGTAAGCAAAAATTATCGTCAGTGCCTGATTACCCCAAATCCTCTGGCAAAAGAAAGCACCGGGCAAAGAATAAAAAAGGCCCTTCTCCAGGCAGACATTTCTGTGGAGGAAGAGCCTTGTGTTTACCAGATTAAATATCTGAGAATCATTTAGAGAGAACTTTCTTCTTCTCCCATAATCCGGTTGTAAATGCGGTCCAGATCATCCTTTGTAAAATAATCAATTGTGATTGATCCTTTATTGAAGTCTCCCTTCATCTGAACTTTTGTTCCGAAAGCTTCAATAAATTTCTTTTCAATTGCAATGTAATCCGGATCACGGGTATCTACTACTGGCGCTTTAGGAGTGTCCTTTTTCTTTGAACGGCTGCCCCCATTCAATTCCTTTGACTGTTCTTCAGCCTGTCTTACTGAAAGGCCCTGTTCAAGAATTCTATTGAAGAGAACCCTCTGATCTGCAGGTGCAACAACACTTAAAAGTGCACGGGCATGTCCGGCAGAAATTTCTCCGGAAGCAACCGCTTTCTGCATATCTTCCGGCAGCTTAAGAAGACGAATTGCATTTGCAACAGTGGAACGATTTTTTCCAACCTTCTCTGCTACATCTTCCTGCTTAATTCCTTCCAGCTCCATAATCTGGTAGTAGGCAAGGGCCTCTTCCACCGGATTCAAATCGGTACGCTGAATATTTTCAATGAGGGCAACTTCAAGTTTTCTTGAATCAGAATATTTTCTAAGCTGAACAGGAACTCTTGTTAATCCTGCTGCACGGGAAGCACGGGTTCTTCGTTCACCGGCAATAATATAGAAACTTCCGTCTCCAGCATCTTCAATAATGATTGGAGAAAGCACACCTTCTTTTTTTACAGATTCTGTAAGTTCTGCCAGTGCATTTTCATCAAAATAAAGACGAGGCTGCCTTGGATTTGGTTTTAACAGATTTGGATCAACCCAGAGCGTACCATCTTCATCAGCTGTAATTCCTTTTGGCAGGTTTGAAGATGAAGTAAGTTTTTTTGAGGATGAAGTTCTTTTAGTAGCAGACTGAATAAATTCCTCGTCAGCATCATTATCTTCCAGGAGGGCACCCAGTCCTTTACCTAGACCATTTTTTTTAGCCAATGTTCATCACCTCTTCTGCGAGTTTTTCATAACTTTTAGCTCCGATACAGGTTGGGTCAAAGAGGCAGATTGGTTTACCATGAGATGGTGCTTCTGAAAGACGTACGTTTCTTGGAATGATTGTATTGAATACAACATCCTTGAAGTAAGACTTTACCTGCATAACCACATCCTGAGCCAGTCTTGTACGACTGTCATACATGGTAAAGAAAATTCCCCCAATGATAAGATTTTTATTAATTGTTTTTTGAACTTTATTTACAGTTTGAAGAAGAAGTGTAATACCTTCAAGGGCAAAGTATTCACACTGCATTGGAACCAGTACTGCATCTGCTGCAGCCAGTCCGTTAAGGGTAAGAATACCGAGTGATGGTGGACAGTCAATCAGAATGTAATCGTACTGAGGCTTTATAGGATCAATTGTCTTTTTAAGGAAGAATTCCCTCTGATCCAGGCCGACCATTTCAACAGATGCACCAGAAAGGTCAATTGATGCACTGATAATGTCCAGATTTTTTACCGCAGTATGCTTAATAGCTTCCTTTGGTTCTGCCTCTTCGGCCATCACTTCGTAAATTGTCGGCTTTTCTTTGCTGACACCTACACCGCTAGACATATTTCCCTGGCTGTCAAAGTCAATAAGGAGAACTTTCTTACCAGCCATTGCTATGTAAGCACCGATATTGATGGCAGATGTTGTCTTGCCAACGCCACCTTTTTGATTTACAAATACGTATACCTTTCCCATGTGAAACATTATAGCATTTTTTTTGTTTCACGTATATAGTAACTTCTATGATTCAGTCAATTGTCTTTTCAAAAGCAGTAAAAAATATCTCAGAAATCCTGGATAAACCCTATATCAAGGTCAAAATTCAGAATTTTCAGGGCCGTTACAAGGCGGATTTTTATACAGAGAAACAGTCCTTTCAAAAGTTTTTTACAGAAGAGGAAGTTCAGGACTTTTACCAGCAGCACAGTGGAAGGACTTTCAAAAATGTGATTATGAAAACTGATGATGAAGAAATCACAACTATGGCAAACCGCCACGGAGAAATCCGCAGACTGGTAAAAAAAATCAAAAATCAACAGGAAACTGAAAGCATTTCATCTACAGCCCCGGAACAGAAACTGAGGCTTCCTCCTGACAGTAAAAGTGAAAAAATCAACTTTAACAGAAAAAAGAATTACCTTATCCAGGAAGGCAATCCCGTTCCATTTCTTGTTGAACTGGGAGTTATGACAAATGAAGGAAAAATTGTAAATCAGCGTTACGACAAATTCCGCCAGATAAACCGCTTTCTGGAATTTGTAAAAGATATTCTTCCTGATGTAACAAAACTCTGCGCTCCGGACCAGAAGGCTTTTACAAAAGAACGCCCTCTTTACATTGCAGATTTCGGCTGTGGAAAAAGTTATCTCACATTTGCCGTTTACTACTTTCTCCATGAACTGGAAAATATTCCTGTTCAAATTACCGGACTGGATTTAAAGGAAGATGTAATCAGAAACTGCCAGAATCTTGCTGACCGGCTGGGCTACACAGAATTAAAATTTAAGACAGGAGATGTAAGCCAGGCTGAATCCTATTACGATCATTCTCCAGACATTATGATTACCCTCCACGCCTGCGACACCGCAACGGACTACGCCCTGGAATATGCAGTAAGAAACAATGCTTCTGCAATATTAAGCGTACCCTGCTGCCAGCACGAAATCAACCTGCAGCTGGGAAAATCATCCCCAGAAAGCACATCACCTTTTGCAAGTCTTGAACACTGGGGCATCCTTAGGGAAAGATTTTCCGCCCTCGCCACAGATGCCATAAGAGCAGAGCTTCTTGAACAAAAGGGCTACGGTGTACAGCTTCTGGAATTTATAGACTTTGAGGGAACTCCAAAAAATCTTCTTATCAGGGCAGTAAAAAAACAGAAAACTGATGAAAAAAGCACCCATATTTCTCAGAACAGACTTGAATCACTTCTGAAAGAATTAGGCTGCAGCCAGACCCTTTGTAAACTTTTTAAGTAGCTCCGTAATTCTTCTAGAAAAGCAGAAAAAAGCATATACCTTTTATTAATACAATGTTATATTTACACAGTTCAAATTACTCTATAAGGAATAAAATTATGAAAAATTTTTTAAAAATCATGGGACTTCTCTTAACGATAGCCCTTTCTCTTACATTTATTGCCTGTCCTCCAAATATTGAGGAAACAAAATACGACATCACAATTTCAAACATAAAAAATGGAATTGTTGAAGCAGATAAAACTTCTGCTGCCGAAGGAATTTCCGTTACTCTTACAGTAACTCCTGCAGAAGGTTATATTTTGAAAACCATTTCCGTAAAGGACAGTAATGACAACGATGTGACACTGACAAGCGGTTCAGACAATAATACTTACACCTTTACAATGCCAGCATCTAACGTTACAGTCTCTGCTTTTTTTTCAGAATTAAAACAGATTAACATTTTGAACTCAAATAATGGAACTATCAGCGTGGACTATTCCTCTGCAGCAGAAGGTGCAACCGTCACAATCACAGTTACACCTGCAGAAGAGTATGCTTTGGATACAATTTCCGTAAAGGACAGTAATAACAACGATGTGACACTGACAAGAGGTTCAGACAATAATACTTACACTTTTACAATGCCAGCCTCCTTCGTTACAATTTCTGCAACCTATTTCCAGTCACTTTCTATCAATGAAGTCTCAAATGCAGATAAAAGTTCATCTCTAAGTGATTACAAGATTTTAGAGCTTACAAGTGAAAATCCAAGCGCTAAATTAATGTTTCATCTTTCTAACCCTGGAAGAACTTATATCATTCAAACTTCAGATTCGCAATCTTCTATAAAGGATTCAAGTAAATGGGGAGACGGGCTCTTTACAGTATATGATAGGGAAGGTAAAAAAATTGCTGATACAGATGATAAGGAAATAAGACTTGCCTGCCCTGAAAATGAAACAACATATTTTCTTGAAATAAAACCTTATAGCAACAATGGAAATACCAAATATGGCAAAATAGCAATTTATGCCTATATGCAACAGGCAACAATTACAAACCTTTCTATTGATCAAAGCATAAGTCTTATCGCAGGTTCTGAAAAAACTTTAACCCTTACATATTCAGGACCGGACGGATACCTTTCACCAGAGTTCACCATTTCAGAATCAAATACAAGTGACAAATCTTCAATAAGTTCCCTGGTGGATAATAAGGATGGAACTGCAACAATAACAATTACAGGACGATTCCCACCGGCAAACGCCACAAAAGAATTTGTAATTAAAGACAAAATATCACAACTATCAACAAAGTTTAATGTAGAAGTAACTTTAGATACAAATACAACATATCCTTCGTTAAATATTTCAGAGAACTTAAGTTCTAACCTTAGTGATTATGAAATGTTTGATTTTACAGAGGATAAACAGACTTTTATATATTCAGCACAGTTGACTTCAAACACACATTATCTTTTTGAACTGTCAGATTCTCAAAGTTTCTCTGGTAAATGTGACTCTCTCTACTGGCTTTATAATTCTAGAGGAAAGTGTGTTTGCAGCAAGGGAGATGATAATACTTTTGAATTCATACCGTCGGAATCTGGAACCTATTATTTAGTGGCATCTCCCTATCTTGGTCAAAGTGATAGCATAAAAAAGTTCGGTAAAGCAGGTTTTCATGTTACTAAATCTGAACCTATCAGTAATTTAAAGTTTGAACAAAATGAATATAAAATTAATGCAGGTGCTAAGGTTGAAATAAAAACAACTTTCACACAAGGTAAAAATTCTTCTACAACATTCTATGTTACCTCATCAAATTATCAAAATGATAAATTTGTCGCCAATGCGGCAATTACTGAAACAGGAAACGATTATATAATCTTAACAATTCAAGCTGGAAAATTTGGTGAAAGCAAAATCACCCTTGCCGACAGGGTATATGGTTTAAAGACAACTTGCATTGTAAATGTTGTTCCAGAAGATAGCAATGCTTTAGGCAGTACAAATGTTACAGAAGTCTCTTCAGCAAGCATAACCAACACCCCAAGCACAAATCTCGAAGACTATACTATGGCTCATCTTACAGAAAATAAGACAGCACAGGTTTTCAAGATAAATCTTGAAGCAGGAAGCACTTATACTTTTGAATTTGCTGACAGCGATATTAGAACTGGTTTACCATCAGGTTTTGATGCAATATTCCACTTTTATGATTCAAATTTAACAAATATTATAAGCAAGGACGGCTCAAAAACCGATTACACCTACTCTATAACACCTGAAGCAAATGGAATCTATTATTTAGTTATCACACCTTATAATTTAGACAATCTGACAACAAATGAAAAAGTTGCCGGTTTTCATATATACAAGGCCGGAAACTAAATAAAATGAAGCCCTGTATGTAAACAACTCCATACAGGGCTCTTTTTTTTATAAGAATTAACGGAAGTGAATCATCAGTTCTTCGTACTGAGACTCAGTTAAGATAATATTGCAGACAATCGAATAATCGATATATTCTTTTTCTTCTCCGTAATAATCATCTTCTTCATATTCCAGATGCCCCTGCGTTACAGACAAAGCATACATGCCGGAAAA